>Ga0209367_1001115_pt1 | contig 31624 bp, 19 predicted proteins | sample WorMetLIZISLAND2_FD_187412 | JGI IMG/M metagenome (GOLD analysis project Ga0209367, IMG submission 187412) | Marine gutless worms symbiont microbial communities from Max Planck institute for Marine Microbiology, Germany - Olavius geniculatus... ...
ACCGTTACCGAAATGACGTTTTTTCTACAAGTGTCTAACTTTGAACGCGTACTATTTCTTGCCACTGCTTCCTTGATCGTGAATTATAAATGCGTCTGAACCGCAAGCGTTTGCTGTTTTAAATGATATATAATATGCGGGGAAATGATTAAACATAAAATTTGCCATGTTCCGATGTTCGGTGGGCATTGACTCAGATTTTGACCCATATATTTTACAAAATAATGTAAAAAAAAAGTGAAGGATCTTTAGTGATCATCTTAATTCCATATTTCCTGCTTGGCGTGTCAGCAGAAGAAATACAAAAAAATAAGTCATCCTGTATGGATTCGAAAAAAGACTGATGACCTAGTTTCTTGACTCGTGGCATGCCTACAATTTTCCAAAAGCGTCCAAAAATGAAGGCACTAAATCAAAAGCGTATTATGCGTATAGGCCTATATTTCTCTCAAAAACTCGAGTTAGTTATATCCGTTTTTTGACAGCCTTCGTTTCGTTAATTTCGTAGTAATTAGCATAGTGTGCAATGTTATCAAAAGAGAACAGAAAGGTTGTGGAAAGAAAAGTCAATTTACAGAATGAAGAGAATATTATTGAAGACGCGGGAGACTTGGATAAATGCAATGTTAATTAAGTCAACTGGCAAATGGCAATTAATGCACTGACAACAACTTGATATGCGGCGGCAACGTTACGAGGAAATGTTTCTTTGATCACTTGACGTACGTAAACTAACTGCGAAAAGTGCATTCTCGTGCAAAGCTGAATCGTATGAATCATATAGGCCTACACTATTACAGGCCTATAACCTGGGCGACTAATTATCGAGACCGATTAAGTCGGACTAGTACTCCATGACAGCGTAACAAATCTGATGTGGCGACATTTTATGGTAATTTTATGCAGTTCCAGCCGTCGTTAATTTCGCACTAACAGCATAGGAAAAGGAATGCTGTTGGCGGAAAACATCAGATGTAGCTTAACAGGCGTCTGCTCCCAAAAATTCGATGGTCCTATTAAAGGCGTTAACTTAAGTGAGAAAGGAACAGGATAATTTTTTTGTTATTTTCAAGTCGCCGTATCTCAGAACGATGCGAGAGCACGAGAAATTACTATTTATCAAGATTACTGAGAGAAGACGAACAGAGATGGACAAAGTCCGCGGGCCACAGTCAATTACAGGGCATCTGCAAAATTCTGCACGCGTTCTAGTCTGGGACAATGTTTAAATGCCACTACGTTTTACAAGCAACCTGGTGACTGACCAACCAACTGACCACTATCGAATGGCAGCTAACCGGCACCATATGCAAGCATGCGCCGAGCGGTTGCGTCGATCTGAACATATGGAACGCGGTCAATCAGACAAGATCGATGCGTAGAAACAAGAATTCCACGACGCTTAACTTGAACTAATGGCCTAATTCTGACCGACATATTATGACCGGGCCTGATTGTCGGGAATAGTCAACAGGCACGAGCGCAAAGATAACGATCGACGTAACGTCAGCTGCCGTATGTAAGTAAAGATAAGCAGAAGTCAAGTTGTGACTGAATGACGCGAGAAAGCACCTGCTCTGGACCGTACGCCGTCAGACCAACGGTGCACAGATACAGGGCATAACTCTCGGTAGCTTAGGGGTTGCAACACCCTCCACCACATTATGAGAGCATGGAGTTGCTGTAACGCATGCAGTTGCTAATAACTATATTCTACCTCAAAAATTGTGATAAATTTGGACACATTTAACAGCATTAAAATAGGCCTATTGCGCAATTATACAACCGTAATACATTATTTCACGCGGAATGATATGTTGTATATAGTGCACCATGGTACAGCATTATAGGGCCTAAAACATATAGTAGAATTGCACAACAAGAAGCTCAGCTGTCGCTAAAGTGGGCCGACCGTACTGCCATTATTCCGGAAGATCAGTGTCCGACTTCTATAGTCACGGAAAGAAAGCGATTTTCCACGATGACTGCAGTTCCATACACACTGACGCTGCTATATCGAACGCTAGATCAACGCTAGAATACAATAGGCAATTCGACGCGTGGATGATAACAAGGCAAAAAAATTTGCATTTCAAATTGCGGTCAAACCGCTACAGATAGAGACATGATTACTATTGACAGCTGAGGCCTATAGGAACTCGTCATCGCCCTATTCAACGTTGCTATCACGACTCCCCACGACGTATCGTTTAACCACAATACATGCGCGACAGACAGACAGACGACATAGGCCTATGGCAATGGCATCCAAGGTTAACTTAACGGTCGAGCAAAAATTATCATTGAATTGAATCTAGAACAAGGAATGATATAGAAAATACAACATTTAGGTACAATTTTCCAGCTTTCAGCTTCTCCACTTTTAGGTACGAGATTAGGCTTCCTCCCCGCCGGTACAGATCATGCTACTGCATGGTCAGTCTGCAGTTCAGATGACGGATGCGGTCTATCGCGGATTACTGTACCAGCAGCTCATTCATTGAGTGACACGCTAATTAGCCCACAACTCTAGCGACTGCGCGTTTGTGTGCGCGGTCGGCGAAAATTATTCGTCATCCTTGGGCCTAATTTTCACGTTCGTCAACTTCGTCTTGAAGCGAGACCGATCGATCAACAGTCTACGATTTACAGCCAAATGGAAATCGACACAAAAAGAAAGAAAAACATCGTACTATGTCTCAATAATGATCATACTAAGGTTGCTGTAGCTTGTGGTAGTGATTTGTTGAAGGAAAAATGGCCCATAGTCCTGTACCGTTGTTTTCATTTGCAGTACATTTGCGGCCTGTTAGCCTTCGTTACTGAGTCTATTTGATTACTTCCTTGCGGTCCAATAGTTGGAAATGGCGGAAGTTTCGAAATTTTATTTCATCCCTGTTTTATTTTTTATTCATCACGTTAGCTGTATGCTAAAAGAAAGAAATTAAGCGTAAAATACACAGAAGAAAACAAAATGACTCTGAGCTAATGCCTTTCTCTTTGATATTTTGGTGCGGTGGATTTTTTCATGGACGGCCCACTATATAGCTAAGACCCGCCCTGTCGCTAAATTTTACGTGCTGTAGTGTGTTTTGTACACAAATAAGAATTCGTGTGTTCTTTGATACGTTTTGCACTGAAATTTGGGCAAAATCACATGATCACTTACTCGCAAATTTCCGATTTCACTTACATTAATCAACTGCCAAAGATGTCTAAAGTCTGAAAAGAAAGAAATATTTACGATCGTTTCACGCTTGTCTAACTATTTCGCAACAAATCATGCATGTGCGATCTCTACGTCACAGCTGTTTACTTCAAGCGTCTATCGACCCAGAATGATTATGACATCGATTGTACTGGATTTTAGTTATTTTAATTGCAATTAAATGCGACTACAAACCCAAAATCTAACCCTAAACCTAACCATAACCCTAACCCAAACACTATTCCTAACTCTAACCCTAAAAGCTAATTCTCCTAGAACGATTATGACTCCAATCGTACTGCATTTTAGTTATTTTCATTGCAACTGCGACTACAAACCCTAAACCTAACCCTAACCCTATTCCTAACCCTAACCTTAAAACTAACCCTAAGCCTAAGTCTGAAGATCTAAACATGGTCGTTCTCAGTTTTTAGACACCTGCTCATCTGATGTACATAATGTTTGATGTTACGTTACGTTATATTAGTGGGTGTTTACGATGTCAACTGCCATGACAGTCCTGTGCAACGTTTTGATTTTTTGCGAAGTCCATGTTGAAGTTGTTAAAAAGTCTGTCTTACTGTTCCAGAAAGTTAGTGTGTCTGGAAATTGCATGAAACCTCTGATGACAAAGATTCGTGAAATGTGCAATAAGATGTGATTTCTGCAAGATTTACTAGTAAGTGACCATGTGATTTCACCAAAATTTTATTGCTGGCAAAAGTGAACGTTTTTATACTGCAGTAATTACTATTTAAGTTAAGGTATATAGGCATCATACTCAGTGTAGTTACCAGCCACAGATTTTCATCTGCATTATCTTTTATTTATGATGAAGCTTAATGATGAATGTCAAAGAATGACTGGTGTCTGTTGTTTATATGTTGCAGCTGTTCAGACCAATAAGAAAATGAGTGATTTGGACGAACGTAGCGACAATGAGGCGGAGGCACAGAGTGGCAGTGGTCGTGTTTCTATAGATTCGGTAAATGAATTTCTGAAAGAATTCAAGTCGGCTCGAATGAGTTTTGAGCCACTAGATACATGGCTGTTTGTCAAGCCACACGATGATAGCGGCAACGATATTTACTCTGCCTCAGATAGTAATGATATCAGTAATGATGTGAGTGCTGCCAATGAGTCAGATAGTAGCATTGTGTATCATTTTGACAGTGACGAAGTGAGTAGTTGTGACAGTACTGATGATGATGGTGATAATGATGCTGTGGAGACTGCCATTATTGCATCCAGTGCTGCTTCTGTTCGTGCTGACTGTGGTAAAGAACGCGATGAAGAAAATACTTTGATAGTACGGAATCTGGCAGACTCTCCTGGACAGTTTCGTCGTAATGGTGTAACAGTTTTTAGAGAAGCGGACCTAAGTGACCAGAGCGATGTTTTTGAAGACACTAACTGTACTTCAGCTGACATTTCTTCAGACTACAGTTCTGATGTGAAAACCAGTGTTGAATTGGTTCATTCTAACAATTTTTGCAGCGTAAATAATTGGAGCCCAATTTGCAGTTATTACACTCATGAACTTTGTTATGATCACGCACCAGTGAATACTAATCATGAACATGTCACATACAGATCCAGAAAATGTTACCGAAACATTTATGATAGTGACATATCGGACAAGTTTGATTCAGCAGCACAGAAAACAAGTGAGTTTGCAGTTGATTTCAGTTCAGCAAGTCACCAACATCATGCAAACCAGAATACTCTGAACATTTACTCGTCTGTCAGAGCTGGGTGTGATGATAGTACAGCTAACTGTAGCTGCACTGATGTTTGCACTGGTACAGGTGACACTCTAAAACGTCAGAAGAAACGTCAACGAATTGCACAAGAGCTTTTGGACACAGAAGCTACATACCAGCGACATCTTGAGTTGATTATTCAGGTCTAACTAAAATCCGTTTTTGGTGTCTGTATATGTTTTAAAATAAACTCGAAGGGCCTAAAATTTTGTGGGCCTGTAGAATTCTGCATGATATGCTGCTATTTTACATTTACATTGGAATGCTGTTAATTTAGCTCACTTTGTATCTAGAGTAACACAGCAAAAGCAGCTTTATTGATATGTGCTGTAATTATGGTTATCTTCATATTGTTTGTGATGCATTGGTCTGAGTGCATTGGCAAACTTGCATTGCAGAATTTTGAAGATCCGCTGACTATGTCTGGCTTGCTACCAAGTCAGGCAGTTAGTGCCATATTTGGCAATGTTCGTGAGATCATCGGCATTAATTGTGAACTGATGAAACACCTGTCAACAAAGAACATTGGAGAAGCTTTTCTTCTGCTTGGCCCATTTCTTAAACTGTATTCAACATATGCTAACAACCATGAGCATGCATTGGCATCTCTTATGGTATGTGCTTCAGCCTTAGTTCTTCAAAGTGCAAAATATAGATTAATACAGACTTGATAGCAGTTGCAGTTATACCCCGAATGCTGACCACGTTCGTTTGTGTGACAAGACATTTGTTGTCCAGTGTCCATGTCCATAGGAATCACTGAACACAGAGTGCTGAGTTTTTATTGGTATTTTGTATTTTCGGTTTCTGTTCTTAACCCTTATATGTTTTGCATTAATCAGTTGCAGTCTATCAGGCATAGCTATTGATTGATTGATGTTTATAATGTACATTTTATGTGCTCACTTAGTACATGTGTATCTTACATAGGAAGTGTGCACTGTGCATTGCAGGACTACGAGCAGAAGTTTCCGGAGTTTGCTTCATTCAGGAGACGTCAGGAGGAGTTGCCTGTAATGAATGGACTGAAGCTGAATGCTTTGCTTATCACTCCTGTCCAGCGTATACCAAGGTAATGAGACTGCTAGTCAGCACTATGGGGACAGTTCACTTGTCTGATCTGGCACTAGTCCATACAGCACAAGGGTTAGGGATGGGAGCCCTGGGTACAGCAGACTGAGTTATTGCCAGTTTCAGACTAGTGCCCTTTTGGACTAGTGACCAGTCAATAGCATTGCACGACATATGCACGTACTGCACTAGTAACTGTTAACAAGAAAAGCCCAGCTGATGCAAAGGGGACACATGACAGCGATGCATGTGTGAAGACCCTGTGTGAACGAAATCTAAGTTCACAACGATGTTTCATTTAGACTCGATTCATTTAGACTCGATGGCAGATGACACCTAGCGCCATATCCAGTGCATGAATTTCAGTATTGCGCGCCACGTCTAATGCGTGAATTCCAACATTGGCTGAAAATAGCAAAAACAAGTTATCTGCTAACGCAAACGAAAACGCGCAACAGCCGCGGTGCGTGTTTGAAACACAGTGAAACAAAGTCTAAGTCATTCACCAGAGGGCGCCAGACAACCCGCGGCATTAGTGTCTGTAGTGTTTTTACGCGCGTCTTTGCCATCGTCTGGGTGTCTGTTCGTTCGTCTGTCCATCTGTCTGTCACTTTCGTGGACTGTATCAAAATGGTGCAAGCTAGGATCACGAAATTTTCACTGTGGGCTGCCCCAAGGTCTCTAGTTTATAGTGACAAAATTTCGTGTCACTGGGTGCAGGGGTTCCCCTCGAACGAGAGCGTCGAAGAGGGGTACCCCCCCCTAAAAAGACGTCATTTTGCCGTTGTTGGCTCGAATAATTTGAAAACGGTTGCAGATAGGTACATACATGCTGCTTATCATAACAAGCACTGGTGACAGGCTTTTTGGATTTATTAACATCAATGACCTTGAACGACCTTGAACCCCTCAAAAAGAGGTTTTTAGTAAATTTTTCGCAATTTTTGGATGCAGCGCACATTTCAACACTGAATTGCGACAAAATGGCTGGTGATAGAGCTAGACAATCTGCGTACGAAATTTTCAGCATTCGACGTAGATATTAGCAGTTCAAGTCCCGACCCCCTAGGTTCAAGGAGGCCGGCGCAGGCGGGCGTCAAAGACAGCTACCCCACTAAAAAGTGGTTATTTTACCGCAATTATCTCATGTAGCGTGAACATGGTTACAGATAGGCACAGACATGCTACTTATCATAACAAGCACTGGTGACAGGCTTTTTAAATTTATCAATATCGATGACCTTGAATGACCTTGAACCCTAAAAATATTGATTTAACGTGATTTTTTGGCAATTTTTGGCTGCAAAAGAGTGAATTACGACGAAATGGATGGAGATAGACTACGATTACCTGCGAACAGGAACTGCTGTAGGCTTTCGTGCGTCTCGTGAGCTTTGCTCAAATTGCTTGTATTTACTTGTTCTCACCAGAGGTCGCCACCTATCACTCTGCTAACGTTGTATCGGCTGGATATAGCAAATTTTGCCTACCCCCTCTTCTTTAATGCCCTCGTTTGGGGTGACCCCCTTCAAATGTATGGAAAAGCTTTTTTCAGTTCCTGAAAGAGTCTTCCAGGCAGCCGACGGTGAAGATTTGGTGATCCTATTTTGCACCGTTTTTGACCGATCTGCCAATGTGACAGACAGAAGGATGGACGGACAGAATTGCGATGGCTAAGATGCGCTACAGCAGTAGCTGCTGTTGTGCGTAAAAATCCATGAAACCTTCATTTTGTCATTCAGGGTCATCCAATTCATTGAATTCGGTGGCAATCAAAAGCCAGTGTACGACTTCTTAATATTGATTAATAGTAACTTAGGCCCTAACTCGCACTGTTTTTGAGGTACTGCGACTTATTGGCTAAAAATCACAAATTTTTCCTACCCCCCTCTCATTTAGTGTCCTCGATCGGGGTGACCCCTTTCGAATTTATGGAAAAGCTTTACGGTTCCTGAAACTACAGTCTTCCAGGCAGCCGACGGTGAAAATTTGGTGATACTAACTTGCACTGTTCTTGACTGATCCACCTGTGTGACAGACATACAGATGAACAGACAGAATTGCAATGGCTAAGATGCACTACAGCAGTACCTGCTGTCACGTGTAATAATACTGAGGTGTCCAATGTACAAAGGATGATAAATAATAGATAATGCATGCATGTGTGTTATCACAGGTACAAGCTGTTGTTAACAGACCTGCTTAAGAATACGTTGCCAGATAATGATGACTATGCATCGCTTACCGGTCAGTTGTTACAACATTGTTGCTGAGACGTGTTGATATAGGAAATAATTTAATATATCGTCTTTCTTCTTAGATCTTTCTTCAGTGTACTGTTCAGATCAACTGAACGATCTTGTCTGTTTTTGGACAGAGATACCATAGCACTAGCAGTGATGTGGCTACAACTTTTAACAGAGTACTTTGAATAGGCCAGGTTGTATTGGCTGATCCTTCATATTTTGATCATATCTGTAACAAACATTAGAAAGAATTTTTTAATAATGTTTGTAGATAAATTCTTTATTAAAAAATGTTTTCAAGCATGAATAAAAAACGTTACCCCCGTTTTACTTGTTTTCAAATAAGGACCCATTGACATTGACTATAAAGGTGGTTGTGGTGCCGTTTTGAATACAAAATACTATTATCTTATTGGCACCGCTTTAATTTTCGTAATAAATACTTTCATTTACTGTTACTTTTACACTTTGCTTTCAACTTTTTAAAAATTGAAAACATGTATTACAACTATGATTTTGATACACTGATTGAATGAGTGTCATCATTGTGCAGAGGCAGTTAGGCAAGTGTCGGATGTAGCAAGTCACATCAACGACCACATCAAACAACAAGACAACTTCATGCGCATGCTGGCTATTCAGAAGAGTCTGGCTTGTCCTGTGGGACCACGTATTCTTGTGCCTGGTCGGGTGTTCATCAAGGAGGGTCAGCTTAAGAAGGTATCTGCTGTCACCTTATCTGTTTTCTGTGTATATATTCGGGTTGTTGTTGACCACTGGTCTACATGTGAGAGAACATGTGACCACATAGGACTTTGCAGTGTATTATGATTTTTTTGTAGTTTTGGTGATATTTTAGACTGGTGCAGATTATAATGTGAATTTTAATGCCACAATGGTGGTGATCACATTCATTATTTTTGTGCCAAAATTTCTTTTCTTTAAACTAAGAAAATATTTCAGCCAAGTGCAGAGATATTATGCAGCCATCAACCTAGACCTGAACAATGGTAACCGTAACCCTGAAACTGATCTTTGACTTTTTGTGCTGAAAATTAGCATATCGGTTAGTTACGGTTACGGTTACGATAGAACGTGGACCAAGGGTTTGACTTACATTCGTTCCCTGTATTGGGAAAAGTTTGCACTAATTTTGGTTTTTCTGCACTTGTTTTCTTTTCGAGTTAGGAAGTGATACAGGACAGGCAGATACAAACAGACAGATGGGCAAGATGCATATTATATCACAATAAATGCTGTTATGTTCAGTGAGTAGATTTTAGTTACATTACCGTGGTGTCCTAATGCTACAAGGTGTCAAAGCGCAGCAGTGTTGGTCGAATGGATGAACGGACGTTCTTTCTGTTCTCGGACATTCTGATGTACGCGAAGCCGCGGCTGCTTGACGGTGCTGCCAGTGGGGCAGTGAGAGCGTGGGGCGGTGTCAGTAGTCACAGAGCATCATCGTCATCATCATCACCATCACTGGTCTGCTGCTGTATCATGCCACTGCATCACTGCCGAGTTGAATGCGTCCTTGGTCAGCACCATAGCACTGCGGACAACAACGCACAAGGAACTCTCTTCTCTGTAAGAATCATCCTTATTAATGCATGCCAGTAGATAATTGTTTTACCTTCCTCATCCACGCCATTTAAGCTTACATTGTCTCTTGTCTGACTGTGTTTTTTGTATTGTATTTTATGGGATTTATTTTTGACAATTTGTGCCTTACATAGGCCACTTTTTTATGGTCAGTTTTTACCGTCTTGTTCCATAGGAGGCGTTATTGAAAATTTTAGCGTAATTTGTAATTTAAGACACTCGGACGTGTCTAAGACTTACAAGTTTTGTGCTCTAACTAAATTTTTTAAAGTAAATTTTTTAGTGATGGGAAAAGTGTCTGGTCTGTAAAAGTGCAGTGTTTGTGTATCAGTGTATGAGTATTTTTCTAATTGCAGCTGATTTTTTTATTGTGTTGTTAATCGTTATCAATTTTGTTGTTGTTCTTTGTTTACATTATCCTAAACATTGTTGGTTGCAGATAACTTGCAAACAGGAGTCGGTTTTGCTGTTTTCTGACCAGAAGACTGTCAATTCATGGATTGATGCTTTGACCAAAGCAATCCAGTAAATATTCTACTTCTCAGAATTTTTAGCACTTTAATTGAATTTTTTAGTATGAATAAATAAATAGTAGATGAGCGCAAAAAAGGCATGCATTGCAGTTGCTTAACAAAAGCTGTAGCCTTAATATTGCTAGAGGCTAATAAGAGCTAACGAAGATTATTGTGAGTACAACTTATTAATCACATTACATGCATAAATTTTATTAAAATTATGCACTAAGACTTTGCATTTGTTTTTTTGTATACAACTGCATTGTATGTGAGCAAAAGTAACTAAGTAAATGAATAGGCGATTTATAAATTATTTAATGTATCTGCTATAATGCAGGTCATGTCAGTTGAGTCGTCAAACACTGCGTAAGACGTCCAGTGCCAAGGAGCCAATGAGGCAACGTGGAATTGCACGCATGTGGAAAGCCGAAAAACAAGCAGATCGTCTCTTGGCTGTGAGTTGATTTACTAGTGTTTACACGCAAAAGCAGCTACTGCTTTCAGTGCGTCTTAGCCATCGAAATTCTGTCCATCCATCCATCACACGGGTGGATCATTCAAAAACGGTGCAAGCTAGAATTACCAAATCTTCACCGTCGGCTGCCCGGAAGACTCTAGTTTTAGAAACCATAAAGCTTTTCCATAAATTCGAAGGGGGTCACCCCGAACAGGGGTGCTAAATGAGAGGGGGTGGACAAAATTTGCGATTTTTGGCCAATAAGTCGCTGTATCTCAGTAACGGTGCGAGATAGGGCTTAGGTTACTATTAATCACTAATAGGAAGTCGTACACTGGCTCTCGATTGCCACCGATTTCAGTGACCTTGGATGACCTTGAACGCTTAAATAGGGGTTTTTATGGATTTTTTTGGCGTTTTTGGGCTGCAAGACACTTTTCAAGAGCGAATTGCGCTGAAACCAATTGAGATAGACATAGACAAGCTGCATATGAAATTTTTAGCATTGAACGTAGATTTTGACGGTCTAAGTCTCGATTTTCTAGGTTCAAGGAAACCTGCGCACGAGGGCATTAGAGAGTGGTACCCCTGTAAAAGTCGTTATTTTGCCATTGTTGGCCAGTTTTTCGTGAAAACAACTGGAGATAGACTGACAGTTTGCGAACAGGAACTGCTATAGGCTTTCGCGCATCTCGTGAGCCTTAGCTCAAATTTCTTGTTTTTTTTAAATTTTCATTATGTTGTTTAAATTTTTAATGATTGACTTTTAACTGATCACATTGTATTGATATTAGTGATATTTTGTCGTTTTGGAGTATTTATAGTCTTATCACTTGGCAGTAAAATGTATGTGTAACTGAAAACATTGTCATCATAATCATCATGCAGTTAATTGCAGAGCAGCTGATGCATGTATTTTGTTTTAGGTACAGGTACCTTGGTAGCGTAACTGTAGGATGTGGACTTTGGGTTTGGCTTTTGTTTGGGTCACTAGCAAGCGGTTACTACTTGGATGGGTGACTGTCTGCGGACAGGTAAACCATCTTGGTATATGACCAGCACCAACGTTAACTCAGCCTTCTGTCACTACAGAAAAACTTAAATCGAGTATCAGCCTGCCTACCTGGGGTTTAGGCAGTGCCACATCACATCAGCTGTGTTGAGTGGCAGATAACACTGTGTGATCCATTTGGCAGGTGATGCTCTGTAGCTGTGAGATTCCGTGAAGAGTTATAGGCACTTTTTACGTGTACTACAAGAGTAATGTGCTTGCAGGTTGTTGCTTCACCAGAGCGCCCTCGATCACGTACTGGTGAGACTTCCAGTACGCCTTCATCTCCAGGCCACCTCCTGTCTCGATTCCTTTTCTCTTCCTCTGATAAAAAAGAAAATTTACCGGCGTGCAGTAGTCCGACCAAATCAGCGAGAAAGCATCCAATTTTTTCATGTCTTAGTTCAAAATCTCACAAACGCCAACGAGAGGATGAACCTTTGAGCCCAAGTTCTAATGTTGTGGTCAGTTGTTTATTTATTTTGTTAGTTTTGTTACGTCTGTTGTTTTTTTAATATCTTGAAGTGACTAGCTGACAATAGTTGGCAAGCAGCTTACAGATGTGTATTATAGGCTAACTGAAGCTCGTGCATTTATTTAATATAATTTTTCTGCCACTATTAGAGCGATTCTGTCCAAGTGTAATGTTTCTGTAGTATGGTATTTATTGAATTCATCAATTTTCTTCATGTGGATTAAGTCATACGAAGCTCAACGCCATGCATCGAGATTTATATGTGTATTAGGTCTAGTAATTATTAAAATTATTTATATAGTTAACTTTACAAAACTGATACAAAACTAACGATAATATTTGACTGGAAAAATATATATTCTTTGTTCAACAATCATATTACTTACTCAGCATCTGTAGTGTCAAACAGCTTGGGTTTTATAATACTCGTATGATATCATAATCTTTAAAGTGAACAGTAACGTGCACTTTCAGAATTTATTGTAAATAATTGTACTAATTTGTGATACTGGACAAATTCTCACTGCGTAATTGTGAACTGTAATAGAATCTGTTTGATATTTGCAGTCTGATGGAGCAAGTTCAAATTCGCCGAGCATACATCGATGGCCTGTCAATTTATGATGGCTTGCATTCCTGCATTTTGTTAATGTATTATAATTTAGCTGTTACTGATTTTTAGCATAATATGATGAATATAATGCATATATTGCTCTAGACTTGCATAGAGAGCTTGGAACTATGTTTTTTTTACATAATTTGATAAATCTAGTAGCGCAGAGTAATTGTATTGTATTTACAGTATATTGCTAAAATTTAATCACGTGATGATTATTATGCTTAGCAGCATACCAGTGCTTAACTGCATACAACAAGATTAAGTTTTATTAGAACAGTGAATGTTGAAGTGTTTTCTTTGTGTGTACTAAAGCAAAAGCAAACTTTGCATTGCATGGCATTTTATTTTCGTTGTTGTAAATATGTATATAGCTTTTTTTATTTGCAGTGGCGGCTGAGTATGCCTGAATGCTGTATAAAAACTGCTTTGCAGTCGTTTTGTAAATGTTTTACGAGTGATTGACATATTGGTGTGTGTATACATAACCTGCATACACTAGCGCACAATTGACGCAAATGGCACGGTGCCAAAAAACGCTGTAGGTGAAGACGCAGCAGCAGACGAAAACTGTGTATGTGTGAACAAACGATCCATACTAATAAAAAGTTAAAATTTCTGATTCGCAGAAAAGCCAGGTATATATCTGTTCGTGCATCTGTATGTGGCACAATGTGCTGGCATGTTTCATTTTTGCTATATTTAAATAATTCAGCTGAGAGGTACAGACTGCGCCAGCTGAATGAGTTTCATTTTAGTCGCTACTGGGTGTCAATACGCTCACAAAAATATTAGAACTGTGCCGTTTGGCAGGTCATGTATTGTGACTGATATTTATTATTCGTGCCAAGTTGGTAAATGGCATTAATTAGCCGTGATTCTTATTGTGTGGTTTTGCAATTACTAGTTGGTGAACTGTTTCATTTTTTGTTTCATTGACTGAACCTCGACTCAAGGAATTTTGTGAACTGCACTGAAATCGTTGCCTGTCCAGATTTGTTGTCCTTGTGTGCCGTAATACAATAGCAGTCCACTTTTTAGAATGCTGCATATATTGATACTTTATTAATAGCTGATGATGCATCACTGGTCAAAAATATTTACATAATGGTGGATCTGTTGTTAAGACATGAATCCACAGTGTTGTGAATTGTATTTCATTGTTTGATACTGATTATTATAGAATAATTTGTTTGGTTTGAGAACTGATGCAGGAATACATATACACAGAAAGTGGAAGTATTCGATTTTCTAGACATAATGAGTTTGCTATATACAGTATGTAATTTTAATAGACTAAACAGATTCAAAGATTGTTTGAATCAAATTCGCAATTAATAAATAAAATGAATAAATGGTGGATGTTGCATAAATGATTATTACATAGAAGGTGTAGCCACACATCTTGGTTTTGAACAGATGAGGCCAAAACAAGAACTTGTTTGCTTTTTCATAAAATTATGGGTCATTTGATATTTTTTGTAGTTATCTCACTATTTCTAAACAGTAAGATTGAAACTGCTCAATTGCTGGCTGTTATTTTTGTATTGCGTTCCGTTTATTATCTTAATGCATGCATTAACACGTTAATAACGCCATTATTAATTCTGCTGATATTTTAGGTAAACTGCATCGATAGCGTGAATGAAATGAAGCCCATAGAATCATGCCTGTGTTGCAGGACCATGACAGTGGTGATGATACAGCAACAAAACAATTTCTAATTACTTGAATATTATTCAATCGCCAAATAACCGTGGATTAATAGAATATTGGAATTCCTGCTTCACAGAATTTAGTAAATTTACCTATGTGCGTTACTTTTATTATCGTGGTGCGTTAATATATTAACGCGTTAAGTTAATGCATTAATTTAACAGCTCTAGTTTAGAACTTTTTGTTTACAGGGTGGTAGGAAGGTAAATGAAAACATTTTATTTTCAATCATTATACCATGTACATCAAACACGTGGAACGATAATGTAACAAAGGTCAGTAATTATACAACTAGTCAAAAGTGTTAAAAATGACCGCTTATTTTTCGAAACTGTTCAATTTCTTCATGAAATATAAACATTATCACTCCATATCGGTACTGTAGATGTAAATAAAATATTGTATTTGCAGTTGAGTAAATAGCTTAAGATACATTACATCCACTCTTATAAAGCAAATCGGTACAGTGAGGACGTTATTCTAATACTGAAAAGTTGACAAGCTGATGTTGAAACACTTCCTATAATTATGAGTACGTATCAGACGTCATTTTCAAGTGTTGGAACTTGCGTCAGGGCCAGAAGTTTGGCTCTTCTGTGTCTTACTGTCAACTATGTCGTCATCTAAGTTTGCAGTTTTGTCTGCGGATGTGAGGTCCTTCGCTGTCTCCTCTTCAGATGATGGTTTTAAAGGCGTATCATCACTTACACTGGTTTTCTTCGCCTGCTGATCGTCCACTGGAGTCTCAGTAACCTGTGGCTTAAATGTTCCGTACGGTTTGCTTTTCAGCAGATCTGAGTTGTTGACTATGTTAACGTTTGGCACGCTTGGAGCGGCCCATGACTGTCGTTCGCCTACACAGCAAAATGCAAAGACGTTTATAATAATTATTGTATACAGTCAGTATCAGAGGCAGATGTGGTTTGTGCGTTCAACCGTCAACACTCGAGGAGCTTTAATCTTTCACCTTTTGAGCTGTTAACAGTTAAAAACCAGTCAATTAGTAGCCTCGTCAGTCGTCTTGTACACAGCCTATACGAAATGGCTAGTGATTTCGTCATTTCATCAAAGTTACATTACAATTTCGAGCATTGTATGCTTAATCATGATTTTCAAACCATAGACTTTGCATCGTAGATCACTCGCTCATACTCCATGATTTATTTTTATCACAAGATTTTCATGTCGGGCAAGTTTAATATTAACGTAGCAGTGATGTTCAGTGACGAGTAACAATTCTAGGCTTACCAGAACCAAAGACGACGTAGAAAAGAAGAGCGAATGAGAGAACGCTGGCCGTCAAGAAGAAGACGTGATGCCACTCGTCAGTCGTCTACAATAATTGCATATTATTATCAGCCAGTTCAAGTCGCACCCAAATCAACTTAAAGCTGCAAATTTCTTCTGTAGACGAATTTTAGTTGCTGTCAACTTGGTTGTATTGCATTCGAAGGTGTAATAGACTAGTGTATTCAAGTTAACCACTGATGTGACCAGCGAAATGTTTTGAAAGTCGGTTAATATTCAAAAAAGTTTTTAACATGCGAAATTGATGGAGCAACCGAAAGTCCATGCAGGTTGCTCAGTTTGTGCCATTGATTACTTGTTATTTTTATCGTTTAACGCAACGAATACAGAGAGTGTCTGACGTGTTGTTTGACGAGTGCTGCGACGACAAGCGGGTTGATAACACCGGCCAACTGTCCAGCCGTCATCGTTATACCAACGAGAACGCCGGCGTAACGAGGTGCCAAGTCCAGGTGGTTTATCTGCCAGCCTACATACACGACCAGTATTCTGCCACTTGCTTTCAGCGATCAAACCATATTTCCACGTCACCGCGTGGCGCATGTCTGTCGTTATCAGACCTATTTATTAACAGTTTGTCAATAGTTAGATGCCTCTGTAGATAGGCTATAGTAATGCCGTTGTAGGTTAATGTCTAGTCACGAATTTTTGTCTGTCCAATGCTATGCATAGCATTGGACAGAGTATAAAATCACCTGAGTGTCCGTGCGTGCGTGCGTCCGTGCATCCAAATTTCTTAAGCTATCTTCCTTTCACCTTCACCTTCTCTTCCCCCCATTTTCTTCTCTTCTTCCTTTCCCTTCCCCTTCACCTTTTCCTGTTCCTTATCCCTTCCCCATTTTCCTTTCCCTTGCCCTTTTCCTTTCCCCCTTTTCCTTTCCCTTTTTCTTTCCGCTTCCCCTTCCCTTTACCTTTCCTTTCCCCTTCTATTTCCCTTTCTTTTCCCCTTCCTTTTCTTCTTCCCCTTTTCCTTCTCCTTTCCCTGCCAGTTTCCCTTCCTCTTTTCCTTCCACTTCCTCTTTTCCTTCCCTTTTACTTTTTTCCCCTTCCCCCTTTCCTTCCTCTTTTCCTCCCCCTTTTCCCTTCCCCTTCTTTTTTCCCTTACTTTTACCTCCTCCACAACGGCGCCAGATAGACGCATGGTCACAATGGACCACCCATAGGAAGTCGACCACCGCGAGTCGAATGGTCACGTGACCGATGGCGTCACATAACTCCAAAAGGTCAAGGTCGTGACCCCATTACCTTTGAGGCGCCATATCTCTATAACGGTGCAAGATAGACGTAGACACATGGTGACGATGGACCATTTATAGTAAAGCGCTGGTGACGAATTGAATGGTCTCGTGACTGACAACGTTCATTGTTCAGTTAGGCCCTATAATAATAGCGAATTATGACAGTAACATTGCTCAATTTTAAATTAAACTTTTTGATTTTTTTCTACCAGTCTAAACAGCTCAATGATTTTATTTCTACGGACATATACTGTAAACTATCGAAATGCTTTGGACAGGCTCTGTGTTCGTATGAACATTATTTTGTTAAAGTGAATTATTGTGTACAAATTATACTTAGCATCCTAAGTAAAAGTAACAAAAACAATAATCATATCTATGAATATTAGCGCTAAAAAAAGCGGAAACTAGGACGTTGCAAATTTGCGAAAAAAATTAATTGAGATTTACATTAATAAAGAAAGAGGAAAAACGTGCCTGCAATTGCTATTCCGCCAAGTCCGACGGCGATTGTCAAGAAAACAACAGCTTCTGTGCCGTTTTCCACCAGTGCAAGCCCAAAGAAGAAGAACGCCGATAGACCAAAACCTATATAAACAGCGCCAAACAAAGTATGACGTACGTCGAAAATAAAGAAGATCGCTAAAAACATTTCAAGAACAATGATCGTTGCCTTCGAAGAAAATTATTTATGAACGAAAACATAATATTTATCAGAATCATACACACTTACGCTGTGATCGTATTGTAGTCTATGTCATGTGCGATCACAACATTAGCTTTAACGATACAATATTGGTGAACTGACCGGAGCAGGTGAAGACTTTGCGAATGACGGTAAGCGTTGTACAGTCTTGAAGGTTAAGACAGTCGGCAAGTAGTCCGCTCGTCAGCGCAAACAGTCCCAGGAACGCGTACGGCAACGAGGAAAACAGTCCTATCTGTAACACGCAGCGCCAAGACATATATGCTATCACATCTAACAACAAGAAATCTGAGCTAATGCTCATGAGACGCGCAGGTTGTCTTGGTCTATCTCTATCTACACCGTGTCCCAAAATTAGCGGCACCCTCACAGATCAGATAAGTTAGTGTATAAAATCGTTAATACCTAATAGATTTTTACGAAATTTAAAACAGTCTTTAAGACAATCATTCTGAACTTGTCTGTAAAGTTTGAGCTTAAAATGACTACCTTTGGCCTCGACGCAAGCTCTTAGTCTAAGGCAGGTACGCTGCTACTTGATCCCTTTATCAATAGCAATGCATTGAACGTATCTTAATGTAAACAAACTCTGACGTCATAATGACGTTACATTAAACACACACGGTAAAGTGCGTTTGTGAGAATGGGTGTGACAGTGAATAATGTTAAGATAGTGCAGTGTACGATATTTCGTTGAAATCCATGAACTACAAACTGAATTAAGCATGTTTGAAACGGGGGTGCCGCTAATTTTGGGACACGGTGTATTTCGTCGCAATTCACGCTTTGTAGCGAAAAACCGCCTAAAAATCACGAAAATCCCCTTTTTAAAAGTTCAAAGTCATTCAAGGTCATCGATGGTGACATTCCTAAAAAGCTCGTCGACAGTTCTTGTTATGATAAGCAGCATGTTTGTGCCTATCTGCAACCATTTTCATGCTAGGCAAGCCACCAGCGCCTAAATAAGGTCCACTTTTTAGAGGGGTACTCCACTTTAACACCGCGTGCGCAGGCCTCCTTGAACCTAGAGGGTCCAGACTTAGATTGCTAAAATCTACATTTAATGCTGAAAATTTCATACGCAAATGGTCTTGATCTATCTCCAGCCATTTCGGCGCAGTTCACTCTTGAACAGCGTGTCGCAGCCCGAAATCGCGAAAAATTTACAAAAAGCCCCTATTTGGAAGGTTCAAGGTCATTTAAGGTCATCGATGTTGACATTTCTAAGAAGCTCGTCGACAGTGCTTGTTATGATAAGTAGCATGTCTCTGCTTATCTGCAACCATTTTACGTTAGACGAGCCAATAAAGGTAGAATAATGCCTTTTTAAGTGGGGTGCCTTTTTTCGCCCCCTTGTTCGGGGGACCCTCTTACCCAGCAACATGAAATTTTGTCACAAAATACTAGAAAATTAAGCTATCATACGGTGAAAACCCGAAGTCTGTATCTCACCTGGTCTTGAAACGGTACCGGGTTGTGACAGACAGAGAGAGAGAGAGAGAGACGGACAGACGGACAGACAGAATTACTATAGCTAATACGCGTTCCACTGGGCAGGAATAACCGATGTGCCAAGTTCCAGTTAAAAAAATCAAAGATCAAAACATTAGGGTTAGGTTAAGGACTATTGTGTAGCTTTAGGTTGACGACTACACAATACGTCGGTCCCGGCATTTTTTTTTAGATTTTGCAGCAAATCAAATTACATCTCAAAATTTTCTTGTGCAGCTACATAATATGCATAATCCATAATAATACAATATATTATATTGTATATATATATATATTGTATATATATTGTAATGGCCAATTCACACTTACGACGACAACGCGACTCGACTCGAGTCAACTGTTGAGTTGAGTCGCATCGTAGGCCCTGTGTGGGAATTGGCCATACCTTTTGTCGCATTACTGACCTCGGCCAAGGAGAACTTGAAGACGTTGAGGTAAGTTGGCTCATTGGTCAATAGCATGTAGAAGACAAAGCTTCGCGCGAAGTTGCAAATGATGAGCGCGTAGACAGGCAGAGACGTGAATATTGACTTCCACGGCACGCTGTCGTGCTGCAGTCATACACGCACAAGACAATAGCCTTTGAAACATATTTTGCCTTCGCTTGTAAATTCTCTGACACGTGAAAACCGATTCTCATAATTCTTCCAGACACACTACAAAGTGGTTTGTAAAAATAATATAGGCTCAGCCCTGTGAAAAATGACCACATTTTAGTCGCCTTCACTGCTAAAAAGGCAGACTGTTGTTTGTTTTACTTTGTTCATGTTTTATTTAAGCAATATCATTGTTATTTATCATCCAAGTTTTAGAACGTTTAAAGACGCATACACGATGATTTCTATAGTCACATGCCGTTACTAATGAAACACCGATGTTTAAGTGAAAATGAGTACTGCTGTGCGTACCTCGTAGATAATGGAGGCCTCTCCTTGTTTTGCTTCAATCATCTTGCATTCTTCTGCGCTGATTGACGGATGAACAGACGGTTTATTGTACACGAGCATGGACCAGACGAAAAACAAAAGCAAACCAGCACCACCTGCATGGAAAAGCAAGTGGCTCAAGTGGTGGCGTAACGGTTAGAACGTTGAACTTGCGATCAAAAGGTTGTGAGTTCGACTTCCGGTCGGGTCGCTATCAAGCACGACTGTCTGCGGACAGGTTAACCATCTCGGTATAAAACGAGAAAACACTAAAATCAACTCAGCCTTTTATTCCGCTGTGCAGGTAAGTAAAACGAATAACGACCTGCTTGGCTGGGGTTAAGGCAAAGCATGTTCACCTGTGTCGGGTGGCAAGTAACACTGTGTGATCTCATATGGCAGATGACGCTCAGTTGATATAAGATTGGTTACCATTAAAGCCATAAACAGCCTTTAACCTCTTAACCTTTAAAACAGTCCCCACGAATCTCTCAGTGATGGCAGCGTGTGAATAGGGCTAGCTATAAATTTTACCACAGATCACTTTTAAGAGTTCCAAAAATTAAAGACAACGCAATGTCGGGGCAGTCTAGAATCACAAAAACCATTGTATAAAAGAGAAAAAGCAAACCCACGAGTGACATTAAAAAATTACTAGACACAGCACAACAGTATTTTATCGCATCGTATGCCGTATTAGCCTACACTCTCTATTACAAACCACAGACGGACAGGGAGAGTGCGCTACGCTCCATGTCTGCTTGATCTTTGCCATATTATCGGCCTGCGGCCTCCATTTTCGGCCCCTTGGGCCTCAACTTGGCCTTCAGCCTCGATTTCGGCCTGCGGCCTCAATTTTCAACCCTTCGGGCCTCATCTCGGTCTGCGGCCTCGATACACAGCGCTGCATGCAGCGTATTACGCTGCAGCGTAGCCGCTAGCTATAAAGATGTTGATGATGCGTCGCCATGGTGACGACGTTTATATGACGTCACAGCCAATCGCTATCTAAACTGACACATCCCTCTTTTAAATATATAGATACGTTTAAAGTCGCCTATGCGTTGTACTATACAAATTTGTTCTGGCGCGAAACTGTAATTAATAAAAGCAAGTTGAAAACAAAAATATTTTCCAGTTAATACGGCAGATATATCTATAGCGACGAAAAATTACCGTGGAAATAAAAAATGTATTGCCATCCCCAATGGTGATTCAGCATTCCGGACGCAAGTGTGCCAAGCGTTGGACCGATGTATGCTCCTGAATATAAACAGCAAGTTGCATTTGACACGATGTTAGCCTAACAATCTCATCACAGCTGAAACGCGACGCTAAAGAAATATAGGCCTATTAATGTCAACCTTTTTGTGCTAAGATGTTTGTAGTGCAGCGAAACTTTACTCTATTTTAACTTTTTCCTCAGTGTGCAGGCAAGAGAATTTTAAAAATCGACCAATATTTAATAAAGTTATAATTCTGAGAAATTCAATTAAACCTATTCAGTCAACGGCTTACCTGTTATAGACCATGTGGTACTTTAACTTAAAGTTAAATCATTAAAGGTTTACGTTCAATCATCATATAAATTACTCCAAAGTCGAACATGCAGTTTATTCGACTGACCACCACTTTTCACTATACTTGACAAAGGACGTCGTCACTGTATACAGTATAGGTCTCGTCCGTAAGCACAACGCGTCCGGCGTCGTCAGCGGCTTACCAGTGAGAACGGTCGCTCCGGTCCGGCTTAGTTCTTGCGGCACCGTCCAGTGCCTCAACACGTCATAGCTACTCGGATACAGCAGACCCTGCGCGACACCGGACAAACTATAACTGGTTAAGTTCTACATTGGAGCGTTATTAATTTGTTAGTTAGGCTTGCACGAGAAGAACACACGTCTGTCATGACGAACACTCACAGGCAACAGAAAAGCATAATCAAGAGTGATGCAAGCCGATCATGGCATCTGTTTTTGTGTTTGTTTGTTTGTTTGTTTGTGTTTTGTGTACAACAATTTGCATATTAATGGAAATTTTTTTTATCTGCTGAGCGTGTTCAGCAGAAATGGACTCAGGCCTTCCTTGGCAGCCTGCCGCAGTTAATTTTTTGTTGTTACATAATGCTGTATTTGTTTGGCGAAGTGTTGCTTTTTCCATTGTTTTGTGGCTTTGTAATCTATGACCCAAAACGAAAACGACGCCTAAAAGCAATAGGCCTACAGTCGGAGCCGTTTTTCGTCCACAACGCGTCGGACAAATAAACCTATTCACATTAACCAGCAACCGGTCATTATTAATGGCGTGGGTCGCGCAGCTACAGAGACTGCTGTCATCATTGCCCGCATCTCTGTGGTGCATCAGCCGCTCATAATAGGCTACATAATACGAACAATAGCGGCATCATAAAGCTCAGACAAAATGACTGCTGTAACAGCTGCGCAGTGCGCATTGTCTTTATCAGCGTCTCAACCATTCATTACGTCCTGCAGAATGTTAACTAGTGATAATTCTCTTAGTTCTGTTTTACTTGTCTAGTTTTTACTGATCACTCAGCGACACACATCTGCTACAGTCATATCTATTTTAGACGACATATGTTTTGTTTCTGACAATGTGATAAGCACCGATGGCAAAAACGTGCGTTATACTCGCGTACACGCGGCAGAAAAAAACGCTTCCCTTGTGTAATCACGCTTGACTACAACTTAGCTTAAAAAAATTATACTATAACCAAACTGGACTGGCGTCAGAACTAATAGTTTGTAGTGTCCAATTCACGACTTTACAGCATGTATCAAACGGTTAGTGTAGAGTAGAAAGATCAGTGGCTAAACAAGTCGACGACGATAAATTTAACTCAATTGCCATTTCTCGGTTATTGGTAATTGCATGCAATATAATTTTACATAGTATTTTGGGCATATTGTGCATACGATAAGCTGGGCAAATGCTCTAGCTATGGAAAACGACAGGCAAAAAGACAATAAACAAATAATATCAAGCAGCAGAAGAGATAGAACGATTGCTTAAACGCAAAGATGACACAACTTTATGGAGACGCCGCACACCTGTCGCCAACGCGCCAAATCTCAAATAACAGATTTTATTCATAAAGCATATTGATATTGTTATTGATGTTATTTGTGACGGTGCGAAACACTGAAAACCGTCAAATGTTCTGTTGTAAGCACATTTAACTATCAGTATAACACATGCTAAATTTAAACTCTTATAGCTTCCTTAACCTAAGCGCATTTACCTCAATGATGCCCTGCGTCAACCGAATGGCGCACGTAGATATGTAACCGATCTTCTGGATGGACAGCGGCAGCAGAAAGTTGAGCGAATGCGTCATTAAAACACAGCCACCGAACAAACTGTGCACATCGAATTAGTTCGACAAGTTACGCAATTAAAATGCGCTCAAAACTGATCGAAAAGCAATGTCAACAAAAAATACTTTAGATTGTAACCAATCCACTATATACTTCGCGCACACTAAACGCCGACACCACTACTACTACTATTACTACTGCTACAACTGCAACTAAAGATCCGAGGCATTTTTTACAGACACCGATTTATAGCCCATTTTGTCCCAAATTTCGTTGCCATAACAACGGGGGTCGTTTGGGGTAAAATTTGGTCAACAACGTTTAACGGCCCAACCCCGAAAACCTCCCAATAGACGCAAAAGATTTTGCAAATATCTCTTACAGAAGCCGAGTTATAGGCCATTTTGTCCCAAATTTTGTTGCCATGGCAACGGGGGTCAGTTGGGCGCAAATATAAATGGCACTGTTAAATTGGCCGACGCCGATAACCCCACGCTAAAACCAAACCGGACGTGGATCGGATGATTGGTTGGCCATTTTAAGTTCTTCCAGGAAGGCTCTTCCAGGAAGGCATGCAGATCGGTCGTCGGTCGGTCGGTCGGTCGGTTGGTCGGTCGGTCCTCAATATTACACTGATGTCATACTCATCTTCGCTACGTTAGGAACGTAGCGTGCGCGGAGTAAAAATATCTGAATTTAACTGTAAGTCTGTAGCACAGCAAGACAGCAAAGTCGCTACTGACTACATCAAAAGACTGTAAACCTGTGAGATTGGAGTCTAGTAACAAGGTATCCACATGGTGCCTGGCTAAGCAGCAGACCCACGTAGAAGATGGCGTGTAGCAAACCAATCATGGTCGAGTCCCAGTGTACATGCTCCAACTACGGTTCAACAACACTGCATGCCAGTTAGACCAATACATAGGCCTACAGTAGCAATGTACAAAACATTTTGACCAATATGGTGATATGGATCATATAATGTGACTCTTTTAAAAGAATTGGGAATATTATGCGGCCTCATCACGGGTCTTGCTCGTCCGTCAGTCTGTCCGTTTGTCTGTACGGGCTCTTAACTCGCAGACACAAATGCTGCAAAAAAAACGAAAATGACGTAAACGTTTTTCACGGCAATGGCAATTCTGCTTCGAAAGTTAAAAGGTTAAAGCCACTAGACGACAAAGAACTTTAGAAAATGACGCATAGCGTAGCTTACACGTTTATTTATGTGTAGCGTATCACACTTCGACCGGCCGGCTCAAGCGCGTCGGGTGGCTCCAGCGCCGACTGCAATAAAACTAGATCTAACTATAGTCAAGCCAAGTTTACTGTGGAAACCTAAAACTCTCGGTTGACGGACGTGCGTCACTGAGATACATAAACAAGCAGCACGTGTAGAGGTAAAGGCAGTGGCGTCATGACAGGGCGCGGAGCAGGAAACAAATACAAAATGTTGGGCTAAAAATCCCCAATTTTTGAAATTTAATGCCAAAATTGAACTATTGAGCACCGATATAATCTCCTCTGTCGAAAAATTGCAACTTCCTGCTCGCCCTTCTTTCTCAATTTCGACCCACGACGCCTCGGCCTAAATATAGGCATACGTACGGAGTGCTTAACGGCAGGCATCGCGGACGTGTTCGAGACGTCTGAGATGTCTGCAGGCGGCGAGTAGACGAACTCGCCTACACGATGTCTCGAGTCGACGATTGAGACGACAGCGACGCCGACATTGACTCGTTGTGCGTGCACGATGCACAGACCGAGGAACAGCAGAAACACGACGATGTAGCGACGAGGTAGATAGAAATCAGCGCACAGATTCGAGCAGATTGTCCTCAGCTTGCACGGCCCGCCAGCGTCATCACTGCGCCGGGTGTCGGTCGGTGAGTCCTTGCTGTTGCTGCGCTGGTGATGACTGTCGACGTCGTCGTCCTTGTGGTCTGAAGACTGAGCCCTAGACGTCGCCTTCATCTATATCGTCAGACGCACGTGCCGACCGCTGCCGCCGCCGTAAAGGTTAAAATCAAGGTTATCGCATTGGCACAGCCAGACACAATTTTATGGAGACGCCGCACAGGTAACGGTTACAAACTATTGCCAAATCTGACTTTACATATTTTACTGATAAATGCCAAATCCGAAAGTTTTGGTGTTGAAAACCGTTAAATGTTATTTCACCGCTACGGTCAAATCTTCTTCAAATTTTCTGCTTCTGCTAAAACGATGTATCTAGACAAATAGTCTATGGATTTGTTGACGCGGAGATAAAGAGTGCGTAGCCGATCTATGAGCAGAAGCCAGATGTTGCCTAGTCGGCCCCGAAATGTTTCATCTTCATACCTGTACACAGAGGCCACATTCAGAAAGACAGATGTAGTGTCAAGTGCAATAAGTATCTTTACCTTCGCCAACTTTGACAAAAATTAGTTATGATAGCTAAAGTAACTGTCGAGTTAACGAGCGTTCACTCGCAGTAGTGCCAATTTGTTTTCTTTCTTCGAAGTTTCAAAGTAGCATTACTTAGTTTATTTAATAGCTTCAGTTTTTGTTTTAAATTTAAAGACGTTCTATTAATGGTGGTTAATAAAACGTCTTTGGTGTTTTGTGTTTTGTCTCGCTACCTGAGTATATGTTTATGTTTATTCGCCAATCAAGGCAACACTACATGCCTACATACTACACTATATGATCATACTCCCATTATCTGTCACGAAGTGTCCTTTGCCGGTCCAGCGTACTTCCGACAAACCAAGACAACTGATATTCAACTTTGCTAGTTCCTTTTCTACAGTCTTCACCTTGCCATCAGTGGTCATTGTTCTCACGTTCCAGGTGCCAAACTGGAGCGTGTTTCTCAATTGGCGCTTCTTTGCGCGATGCGGATCGACGTCCCGAGGCCTGGGACAGGTTGGCGTTTGCTTGATGACGACCCCGGTAGCCAACCTGGTACTACCGTTGCCGGTAACGACCCCACGCTGGCGACCACACGGCCGAGCACCGATGTCCCTGGAGACCGTGTCCTTGCCGGTGCCGACTGTGCAGGATGCGTGATTCCGTTCTGCTTGTTTCGTTAGGGTGCTCATTTTATGAAGTTCTCTTGAGAGAGTGGGGGCCATATAGAGAGTAAGTTTCTCGTACTTTGCTCCCCGGCCTTTGTGCGCCCGCTTGGCTACTGCGGTGAGATCCCACCTCCCCATAGTTGTGGTTTTGAGGCCGGTACCGATACTCCTGCGTAAGCTAATCGTACGGTCTTCCTTCCTCGAGTAGTGTTTGGGTGGCCGTTTTTACAGCCTCAAAGAGTCCGGACTTTCTTTTTCTTTGTCGGCAAGTTGCAACCATACTTCCCAGACTCTAAATAGGGCCTACTGTACCGCCATAGCCAAACTATCAGCATTTTACCGCTGTACTGTCTTGGTTTTATGCTGAGAACAGAGTCGACATTTTCCAGTTTAAAAACAAATACAGAAAAAATGCGCGTATCTACATCGAGTTTGCTGCAGCAGCCTACCAGTATCATACTGACCTATAGTGAAACCAGCCATGGAGGTCGGCGCCATCTGTTGTTATAGATTTACACCAATCGAATGCTGCAGCTATATGGTGGGCCTACTGCACAAAATGTCTATGTCTCTACTACACATGATGTACAAACATCACAGATTAAAACTGTTAACCGCTGCGAAAAAAAAACTAAAACAGTAAAAACAATATAGGCCTACAAGCGGATACTAACGCATAACCCTTAATTAACTTGCAGGCTGTGTAGCCTAGCCAAAAATGTATGCTAAATGCTTAATGTAGGTCTACCATTTTTCTCACTGCGTTATAGACTTACTTCTAAAATAACAATCGATCAAGAATTTGTGTGCTTTATTTTTGCAAGAAATAATTTGCAAGAAATAATTTTTACGCCGTCTCACTCTAGCGGCCATCACAACAAAGTACATAGTGGCTCACACGCCTCACATGCAGATTCATTCATTCATCCATTCATTCAATTCTTTATGTAAAAATATGTACAGTAAATAACTCGATATAAAATCTACACTTGCTAAACCTGCAAGTTAGATAACAACTTAGGCTTAGATAAAAGACGCGTAAAAGCACGACATCTATAGTGAACAATAATTTTTGTCGCAAATACAACCTATCTACCTAGGCCTACATACAATGCACGTATAACAGCAATCGTTCTTATTGGCGGCGTTGGTTAGCTTCAGCAGCTGTTTCAGTACAAGTTGGCAAGTTTGACGTCAAAATTTTCGCCAAATATCACACACGACTAGGCCGAGATCGATATAATCAGGCGCGTTACTTACAGGCCCGAAATGTGAGAAAGTTCTCTTATCTGACTTGCGGAAATGAATGATGATTTTTAACGTTGAATAAATGCGAACCGTCCAGCAAGCAATTGCAATAGTGCTAGGTAATTTCTAAAATAGTTTCAGATGTTAATGTCAGTTTTTTCGTTTGCTCTTTCGTTTGAGGTTTCGATTTGCTGACTACAAAGCTCTTAACGCTAAAACTATACCGGCATTCTAAATATCATTTTGTGATTTTAGCGTGCATTTTTATACACTGTGTCCGGTAAAAAAATTGACCCCTAGACAGCGTGCAATATAAATGGCAAATCTAAACAAATTTGAATAACGTTTCGTACAATTAATCGGCAACAAATTTGTAAAGCGATTGCCAAATTTTGTTAAAAATATTATTTCTTACCAAAATTATTAAATGTTGAATATCGATAACAAAATATCTCCGTTAGGCCTACCAATATGGCGTTACATACTTTAGGCCTATACTAACCGCAGTCACGCAGGTTGCGCTGAAATTGGCGGATACAGCAGCCAGCGAGATGATTAGGCTGCCATGCAGAAAAGAACACACTGCAGCCTACAATCCTGGATAGCCTGCTGCTGACACGGACGACATGGTCGGTTTATTTAGTTATCTGTCCAATGCAGCTTCTGAACTAACTCTGTTAATATTATATTCGAACTGGCAAAATAAGAAACGTTTAAATCAACTGCATTACAACAAGCCTACACACACGGCAGGTGGTCGAGGTCGCTTTTGCCCACATGCCTGCCTATACGGCCTATCGATAGGCAACTGTGTATGATTAGGCCCGGCGAGGCAATACAGTACTAAACGTATTGCAATTACGTGCTACGTAAATATAGGGTGACACGATAGGTCGTGAACGATTTTAAATGGCAAATTAACTATGTTGAAGCTAGCAAAAAATTACCACCGTTTAGGAAAACTTAAGGAAATGATTTTTTGCAAAATATTACAACCGTCGGTTACTTCCTTGGTTTTCGCAAGCCGCCTACATAGTGACATCACCCAGTGCAGAACATTACTGTCCGTGTCCACCATGATGGTCAGCGACCTCTCTTGACGTTAAGCGGAGTTTCCACTGAACGCAAGGCACGCAAGCAAGCAGCGCCCACAATAAAGTACGCCTAAAAGTACGTAACAAACGCAATATGACCTTTAAAAAATTATGCACTAAACGTAGGCCTAGCTGTCGTTGCGGCTGTTTTAGTAATTATCCGCTACTTCTTCCGCTGCTCGATCATCTGCGTTTGCAATTAAATGCCGCATGACAAAACGTTTTAATCACATGCTACAAATAAAGTAAACGAATAACAGTAGATCGCAATTAACATTGTGTTTTAAAAAAACGAACGCCAGACAATCTAATGCTAATTTATTGTAGACGACAGAGTGTCAAAAGGGCGGTTGCTCGTCTCATCGCTCGTTACGTTCGTTCCGTCAGTTGCGTTTGTTGCTTACTGCTTATCTGTGACATCACACGGTCAACAGCTGCCGAAACTCGATTGCCGCCTTCTCTCCTTCAAACGTAAATTATTCCATGGTCGCGTTCGTATACTGCCAACCCATATAGCGATAAGTCTGAAGTGCTATAACGAATCGATAACTCCTGAGTGCCGGATACTCCTGCCCTGGAAAACGTTCACACCGATTTTTGTTTCACTATGCCTTTTAGCCGACCATATTTACGGTCGAGTTTATGAAACGGTCGTCATCTGTTGTGTGTCATCTGCTTGTCGTCCGTCACAAATGTATTGTGGCTAAACGGTGCGAGATAAGGTCTAAATCGCTATTGATCACTAATAAAAAGTGGCATATTGGCTTTCAAATGACATGAAAATCGTCGACCTTGGATGACCTTGAAAGTCACTGACAACCAGTAAAGTCGGCTATCCTAGCGACAGCTGGGTTTCTTTTTGTTTGCTAGTGAGCCGCCCGAATGGAATAGATCTAGAGACGAAAGGGCAAAATCTTTGGCCTAATGTGGCCTGTTAGGGCATGCAGCAGCATACCGTTGACTGACTACTGACGTAGAGCCTTCTGGCGGCCGTGACACGACGCTTCATGTTAAATGTGACGTGAGCGTTGTAAACACGTCATTTTGAACTGCTGCAGAGGCTGCTGATGACGACCAAAATCCGAAGAGCTTAAAAATGCCGAGCTGCTATAGACCGGTGCAAAAACGTCGATAGAGAGGTCCTGTAGTAAGAATACAAAATTTTGTTATGGTTGCAGTTGAAACTCAAATTACACTGTAGTTTCATGTTTAGTGTTCATTGCAATCATAATTCAACTTCAACGTTTGCAAATTTTTATCTATAGGCGCCTATGGTTTTTAGTCAACATCGTTTTAAAGTACTTTGAAATTGAAATGCTAAATTTATATTTGCTTGTATTTTCAAAATGTAGCAACATGCTGACTTTATTAACTGCAGTAACGACGATCTAAGCCTATAGCAGTCGATTTCCACACTCCGCAGTTTTTCACGAGAGCTTGAGTCTATTCACTTCACTTCAGTCGCGGAAGACAATACAGTTACGTTTCCTCAAAGCGGCGAATCAGCGGCAGATGTCTTTCGCATTTTTTGGAGGCGGCATCATTGTTGTCGTTGCTGAGCTGAGCGGTTTGGCCGTTTCTTGGCTAGTCGCTTGCTGCTGTTGTCGTACTGTTGTTAAACGATGATTAGCGGCAAACTCTTCCGCAGCTGCAGCAACCTTCTCTACCCCAGCAGCAGCATGCGTTAGTTGCCGGGAAATCATTTGCCTGTACCCGCAGTACGCTCGCTACAAGCAATAGTCGATGTCTGTGCTTTCCGCTTACGCGCGGTGCCCGTTGGCATACAACAGACACGCTATTACATTAGGCCTAATTATACGATAATAATTTTGTTTTCTGAAAAATAATTATAATAACTAGAGTAGACCTACCACACTGAGCTATTATTTGTTTTAAGAATAATTTTGATGTTCAGCCGGGTCTGATGCATAGATGTAAAAAACAAAAAAAAAATTTATGTTTGTTTATAAAAATATTTAAAAAACATGTTTTTAATGTTTTTATATTTTTTTAATGTTTTTTATTTTTGTTATGTTTTTTATTTTTTTAATTTTTTTGTGCTTTTTAATGTCATGGTTTTGTTCTTGTTAAATCGTTAGAATAAATTGCTACAGATGTGTTAAAAACTGTTAACGTGACAAGTATACTTGGTATTTGTTCTGACATTTAATTGTTTAGTTCATAATTGAGTACTACCATAATCACGGTTACATAAAATTAAAAAAAATGCCTAAAGTAAGAAGTAGCGATTGGTAACATTTGCAATTTAATGTTTTTATAATGTTTTTAATGGTGTTTTTTATAAACGTATAAAATCATGTTTTATGTTTTTTATTTGCAAATGATCGTGGTCTGTCGAGACTCCTTCATGACAAACTGCACTGGCTGGATGTGCCTGAGAGAGTCACCTTCAAGCTCGGCCTCATGACGTACCGTTGTTTGCACGGACAAGCACCTCGGTACCTCGCC
>Ga0209367_1001116_pt1 | contig 31620 bp, 21 predicted proteins | sample WorMetLIZISLAND2_FD_187412 | JGI IMG/M metagenome (GOLD analysis project Ga0209367, IMG submission 187412) | Marine gutless worms symbiont microbial communities from Max Planck institute for Marine Microbiology, Germany - Olavius geniculatus... ...
GACAAGCATTATAAAACTGAACATGCTTCCGACCATGTGGCAAAATTTCGCTGCGATCGGCAGAGGGACCTCGGAGATCTCGCGTTGAAATAGAAAAAAAGAATAAATAAAGAACTGCAATAAAACATAAGGCCTTCCGGGAACTACCGTTCCGGTCGGCCTAATAATAAATCTAAAACGTAAAACGAGCAAGAATGAATGTAAGAGTCATTAGGCTCGACGATGACGTGTGTAGTGTTATGTCACGTTACGTTCTCATCTTTGATTCGGTGCGACTCAGTCGCTATAGCGCACAACAGTAATTAGGGTCTACGCTCACTGAGTGTCTGCCATCTGAAGCTGATTAGCAGGCTTGCCGTGGATATGAAATTTCCCATCCGTATCCATTATGCACAGACGCCTATCTTGCTTACATGTAGCTTCATAATTTTTCACAAATTGCAGCAGGGCAAAGGCGTCCATCCTCTCCCCCGGAAAAAGAAAACAGGACGCAGACATTTCTGTTTTTTAAATTGTTAAATTGTAAAAGGTAAACACACATTTGAATTGAAATAAGTATTTCCCAACTGTCGTGAAATTTTGCATAATTTTATTGCCTTATTTTGGCCGACCGATAGATCAAGCTTTGGGTATGAAATGTCGTTTGTCTGTCGTCTGTTTATCTGTAGCTCATGTATTGTGGCTAAACGGTCGTCGTAGTGGTCGGCAATGGTACCGTTGGATACAGCGATAGCGACTTTATTTTTCCAAGAATGCAGTCTATATGCAGTTGCATTCATGTACGCCTCTACACGTATAAGGTAGAGTGGACGCTTTTGATGCATACTTGGTTTGTTCTTCCTACTAGCATTAAATGTGGAGAACGCTTAAACGAGTAATTGAAACGTCTGGCAATCGAATCCTTGAGTAAAAATGCAAGTACATGTAATGCCTGTCATTGGATATGTCGCGTAGAGGAAACGTTGTGTTAAAGGCAATAACGGAAGATGTCGAGTAAGGGAAACTGCGAGTAACAGCGAACGACTGGATACGCCGAGTTAAATAGAAATGTTGAGTAAAGGTCACGACCAGCCGGTATATGGGCTTGTACAGCGTATCGGTGAAACCCAAGAGCTAAGATTGTGTTTGTTCCGTGTGGTCATGCACGTTTCTGTGATTCATGTGCACACCAAATGTTTGCAACTGCAAAGATATGTGGCACTTTTTTAGAGGAGAAATTGACTTGCTAGTGCCTATTTTTAGCTAACTATCTCCCGCGTTTACATGTACTACGGTTTTTATCATGTGCCACGCAAACATTTTGCTATTTTGTTTTTTTGATGTGCAGAAACGTTTTTATTGCAACTAACTTGCTTTAAGTCGATCAGCTGATTGACAACTTGATATCGTTTTCCCGCTGTTTGCTGAATGACCTGCGACGTTTAGCCTGACATCATGTGACATGCCGTTCAGATCTGGATTGTGTGTGGCGCCACTAATTTGGTAGCCACGTTTTCCACGTGTCTTGGACGTTCTTCAGGCCACCAGACATTGTCGCACGTGACACACTGTCGTGGTTTCCAGACAGTCATACATAGTTTGTCGTGACTTGCGGTTTTATTTGTGGACCTTTAGGTTTTTTACTTATTTTTTTACTTAGGCCATGTTAAAAAAATTGTAATTTGTAATGTAATGTAATGCGACGCGACCATAAATCGACTGCTAATTACACCAGTCCAAGTGTCCGGACCAAAGGGACAATAGAACAACCAAGATGTCCGGATACCGGGCCTACAGTGCACACAAAGTCACAAACTCATTAGTAGGTAAACCATGTCACACGAGGCAATGTGTCAAGTGGGATGCTATATCAATCCCGGCCTATAAACCAGCCAAAGGTCCTCGTGCAGAAACTATGCAGAGGCCTAGTTAAGGACTAGGCTAATGGATACACAGGGTGGACCAAGAAGTGACACTCTTTTAATATTTGAGTTTATTTTCTTGTAAGGTAACCATATTTGCATATTTTATGTTGCAAAATAATTACGAAAATGTATTCAAATATGTGTGCTCGTATAAACTGTGAATAATTAATAGTGAATGTTAGAATTGTTCAAAAAGTGTAAATAACAATTATATTGCATTTATTACATTGACGTAGTTGAACAGGGTGACACTTTTTTGGTCCACCCTGTAGAGTTTGGTGACTGTTGACTTTTGACGCTAGCCGTAACGTGCGGTCTCTGTAATCTTGCGGTTGTAACGTGGTAACTCGGACGCCTCTCTGACCGCTTTCCGGTAGGATTCTAGCTGCGCCGGGGTGCTTCCGGTCGAGCTTGTGTCGACGACGATGACGATGACGACAACGACGGTGTTAATTGAATCGTGAAGCGCTGTGCCTTCAAGGATCATGATGAGATCAAATCAGACCAGTCAGTTGCTTGTATTAGTTGCCAGGTGACTGAGTCAAGCCGACGATCCACTGACAACGGGCCGGTAGGTATTAGCAGGACAGCAACGTGACAGATCTTTGAGTTAGTCTAGTCGCAGGTACACAGGGCGATGTCGAACATTGGACTGACTCGCTTAGTCTGCCTCTGTGCGTCGCGAACAGATCGGTCGGCTTAAAGCTCGAGCACCGGCAAAAATTGGACTTTTTGAACACAACTAACTTTTGTTTATGTTTGCCAAATTTTGTTTTATGCAAAAATGACGTAATAATTTACGTCTTTTGGTTATCTTAACTGGTTTTTTGACTTTAGCATTTAACAAAGTTACACGTTTGAGGTGATATGGAATATTCAATAGATGCCTTTATTGCAAATTTCCTTCAGACCATAAAAGTATAATGGAGAAAGTTTTGATAATCATACAGTATTTGATAAAGTTGCTGAAATACTTACAACTAGAATTTGGGGCAAAGCCCAACGTGAGTCCGCCCGGCGCTCTAAGTCCGATTGGGGGGAATTCAGGGAGGAGGGGGAGGGGTAAAATTTTTCCGGCAGCAAAGTTATGTGGCGCGAACTCAAATGCATTAACATACGCAGAACGCGCAATGTCGACTTAGGGTGGGTCAACATGAGCGTTTATAACTTTATTAGTACTAAACCGAGGTTTACAAAATTTATTTTGTTCAACGCCGAAAAGATCGTTCTCATTGATGCCGTTTACAGTTTGCCGCTGTCTTTATCCCTTCCAGAGATATTTGCGCTCAAAATCAAACGTTTTCCTAAATTAGGCCGACTTTTGCACGTTTTTTGCCCTCCCAAATTTTAAGAGAGCTGTGCCCTATAAACCTTGTACACAATTTATCATGCCTAGATAGCGGCACGTCATGTGCCAAACTTTCGTTGGGCTACACCCCTAACTCCGAAGTTATAAGCGCTCCTTTACTACATTTTAAGCCAATTTTGACTCTTTTTGAAAAAAAATTGTAAGGGGGACCCCCGTCTTCGCTGGAGGGTGCGCTAGTAAGACGGTCATTTTCAAGCGCGTGTAAAATTTGGGGGCGCAGCACCCCCTAGGAGCCGAAATATGGTTTTCCTATAAAGTCGATTTGGGTGGGTACGATTTCACCCTTTAATCTCCGCGATTAGTGGACCACAGTTCACCGAACTTTTGTCACCCAACGCGGAAGGAATTGCGGTACAAAATCTCTTAGTCCAATTTTGAATACCTTTATCCATTCCGGAGATATTCGCCACCGAACTTCGAAGTTGTCCGAAATGGGGCCAAATTTTGCATGTTTTTGCCTCTAAGTTTTTTTGGGTGAGGGCTCCTCGAAATTTTGGACCGGCATTATAAAATTCAATCTACTAGTTTAGTGATCATCGTGCAAAATTTCGCGCCGATCGGCTGACGCATCTCGGAGATCTCACCCTTTATTCCTAAATTAGGCCGACATGACGTGCCGCCAAATAAACATCTGCGGCAAAACACAAGTCCTTCCGAAAGGGCGGACTAATAAAATTTTTACTGCTAATCTTAACTTAAATTTATAGCCTTTGTGCTAAGCGGGCTAATTAAAACGTTTCGCGGGTTTATTTTTCCCGTCAAGCCCTTTTCTTATTGTCTTCGGGTTTAAGTAAGTTTTATTCTTTTAGTAGCGAGATTAGCGCTCGATTACGTAACACTTATATGAACTTTAGGATATGCAATACAATATACAAATTTTAGAGAATAAAATACTACCCAATACGGTGCAGATTTGCTAATGGAACAAAAACGGAATGATATTGTGACGAAGGATTATAAATACAGTGGAAAGAAAAGGATTATTAGCGAGTTAAGAAATAGTACTGGTCAGAAGATGTAAGCCTAGTTTCCGTTTCTTGCTTGTTGTCTGTTTTTGTTTTTTCTTTGCTGTCATTGAATGACAAATAGAGTTGTATATAAAACGTTTAGTACTAGTGACAGGATGAAATATAAATTATGCATGAATGTTGATCTCAGTGTGAAAGTACAAACCAAACAGCGCCGTCTCTGGTGGTGGGAGGAAAAAGAACGAAAAATCTGGTTTCCTGGACACATCATCCAAAATTTCAGCACAATAAACACGTGGCTTTTAAACTGTAAGTCTGTAAACGTCTAGCAAATGTACATATTTAGTGTATAAATTGGCATGAGCAAACCCATTAATGATAATGATAAATGATAACGTCGAACAGTGCATGGTTGACCTCTCATAATTTGCAATGGCCTGGGCCATAATAGCCATTCGTGTGAAGTCGCTTATGAAGGCGGTGGTGGCTTGCAAGTCTAGTACGGTCGTAAAGCGTTATTACAAGATCGCGTGAAGTGTGGCGATGCCCACGCGCCGTTTTGTTGTTTAAGATTACCCAGTGTCCGTCCTATAATTAAACTGCAGGCTGAGACTTGCCGACGAAATGACGTAAGCCCGGGTCCGCCTAACGTCAGCGGTCAAACACAATAGCTGCCACCTTTGCAGCAGCCTAATGAATTTCCTCATGCCACATGCTGCCTATTTTATGACAGTTTGTTCTGATTTGCATTATTTTTCTCTGCTGATTTTGCTTCGTTTTTTTGTGCTGCGTCATCGTCATCATCATCATCATCATCACATCTATTTTCCAATATAAATACGCAGAAATCATTTTATAATAGAATACGACTTTTACTTCTGACACCTTGGCGTTTTCGGCCCACGTAACACCGCACTTTAGTGACACAGACCTGTGGCCTTTAACCCATTAGTGCCTGAATTATTTTATAGTTTGCCGTCAAACTAAGTGTCCCATTTTGGGACGCTATGCATGAATGGGTTAAGTAATCCTGACCTGAATTTCGTGAGCTATAAAGTCTGTCATGTAGCAGCAAGTCATAGACGAGGCAATCGAGTGAGAACTGGTGGCGACACTTCGAACATTTGCTTCAATTATATGAACCGCCTTTTTACGCACAACAGTACGTATATGGGCCTACTACGTGCTAATAAGCACGTGCTATTGTAATTCTGTCTGCCAGTCACGACTTGATACCCCAGATGAAATAGAGACTTCGGGATATAATGATATTTTGGGTTTTCACTGCATGATGGAGTGGATGTCTAGTTTTTGCGTGACCAAAATTATTTTGTGTCCCTAAGTGGGGTATCCCTTGAAAAGTTGTTATTTTACTGCTATTGACTCGTTGAACATGAAAACGGTTGCAGATGGACACTGACGAGCATTCCAAGGGTAAAAACATCGATGACGTTGAACGACCTTGAACACACAAAATAGAAGGGTTGTAGAGAATTCTTCGCGATTTTATAGGCCCTATAGGCTGCGGTGCACATTTCAAAAATGAACTGCGCCAAAATGACTGGAGATAAACCAAGCCAACCTGCGTACGCAATTTGTATTATTAAACATAGATTCAAAAGAGTTCTCCGTACGGAGGCCTCAAATTTTGGTAGGCCTACTTCTTTTAAAATGCGCGATTTCTGCTGCTGTCACAAATTTCGTTAAAACGGTCGCAGATAGACAGCAGACTTGCTGCTTATCGTAACTGACGTCTCTACTGGCGAGTTTTTTTTTTGGGGGGGGGGCTACTTACGTTTATGACCTTGAACGATATTAAACGACCTTGAAATCCAAAAAGCGGGCTTTAGTGACTTTTTTCGCAATTTCAGGCTACGACGCATATTTCAACAGTGGACTTCGCCGAAATTACTGGCGTATACGGAGAGTCTATACTCAGCTGCCTCTCGTCGGCGGGATGGTAATTGTCACAAGTAGATGAAAACCTAATATGGCTGATTGGGACAGTGCTATGTCTGCGGGCTGCACCGAGGGTTAAATGTTCAATGACACATGCGATAGATGGCCGCATAGTGCGCTGTACCTCATGCCGCTCAGCTACAATAACTAACTTCGAGACCGTAAAGCGCTTCTGGTCACGAGTCGGTCTCATCCAGCAGCGCAATGGCAAGTATCATGACCTTTTTCTTTTTACCTGCCATTTACCATTTTTATATACCCCATTTTAATGCCGAGTTAGTCACAAACTAGTCTTGTCCGCCTACTCTTTATTTTGATAACTTTTGATCCATACAGTCATCATAATCAGCACCGCCTACTTCACAGATGTGTCCGCCGACTATGCATGCACGCCGTGGTCGCGTCGTAGGCAAATCATAGTGTATACTCGATATACTGTGACTGATAGGTGTGAACGATTGAATACTGCTGCTGCTGCTGCAGCTGCTGGTGTTGCGTGAACGTGCGTGCATCCGCGCTGTCATCGGTCAAGACGCCGCAGCGCGCCGTCGAGCGACGTAGGCCTACTGTACGTCATCCGTCCGCTCGTAATCCGTGCTATAAAATTACCGCGAAACGTGTAGGTCTGGACGCTCTGATATAAAGTCAGTCCGTCCGAAGTCGACTCAGGCAACTTGTTTGCTTGTGAACTACTGGCTATTCGTCGCTTGTTCTGCAATCAGGTAGATACTCGTGATTTTTTTTTCATACGATTGCTTTTTTAGCTGTCTTTTACCAAGATGCCGTGCTTAATTAAGGCTCTGTCGCAGAAAAAAAATCCGTTTGCGTTTGCTGTCATCATTACTCTTTACGCGCAACAGCTATGCTCAGCGCGTCCTAGCTCTCATATAGGCGTCTGTGTGTGTGTGTCCGTCCGTTCGTCTGCCTGTCACACTCTGCGATTACATCAAAATGGCGCAAGCTAGGATTATGAAATCTTTACTCTTGATTGCCATAAAGACTCTAGTTTTGTAGCAAAATTTCGTGACGCTGGGTTAGGGGATTTCCCTCGAACGAGAATGTCCCTAAAAAATCCCTAAAAATTGTTATTTTATCGCTGTTGACTCATCCAGCGTGAAAACGGTTGCAAATAGACACGGACTTGCTGCATATCATGACAAGCTTTCTGGAGTGCCAACATAAGTGGCCTTGAACGACCTTGAGCTTCCTAAATAGGGGGTTTTGGTAAGTTTTTTTTCAAATTTAGGTTTGGTGCACATTTCATTGTACAGTATGTCAGCTTTGAATTTACGTCAGATAAAACACTTTAAAAGCATTTTCAGTTTTTTTAATGGTAATTTTTAAAACATTTTTACTGTAGAGCGACTATTAATGATAGCTATAGTTTGCGTTAAGAATGGCGAACGTAACGATATGAGAAATAAAAGCACGTTTTAAGTTGTTTTTAGTCGACTGTGCTTAAGTAACAATCGAGCTAGTGGTATGGTTGTCGTCTGTTTGTTTGTCCGTCTGTCCGTCCGTCCGTCCGTCGTCGTTTGTCACGGATGTATTGTGCCTAAACGGTGCGACATGAAGTTTAGGTTGTTGTTGATCACTAATAAGAAGTCGCATATTGGCTTTAAATGACATAAAAATCATTGACCTTGGATGACCTTGAAGAGTCATATCGCTCATGGTATGCGAATCGTGCGGTATTCTGACTACACGGTAAGTCGTAGGGGGTCGGCGTTGGGCCATCGGATAGGGCGCTGACGACTTTGCAATAGGCTGTCAATAGTAACCATGTTTCTATCTGCAGCGGTTTGGTCGCAGTTATTAATGGAAAGTTTCAAGCTACAAGTGGCCTTATTTCGGAAATGGTGAGAGATAGGGCCAAGGTTACTATTAATCTCTAATAGGAAATCGCATACACCCTTTTAAATAAGATAAAAAAAGTCATTGACCTTAGATGACCTTGAAGGTTACTGACGACCAGTACTGTGATCTTAGCGGCAGCTGGGCTTCTTGTTCTTTGTAGACGCTTTTTGTTGCACATGCGCAAAATTGACTAAACCCCCAATAATTGATTTTTGCGCTGTGTCTAATGCTAGTGAGCTGCCAGCTGTTTCAGAGCTTTGATCGGGCACGGCTAAACGGTTGGACCACCCCGTACTAATACAAATCCTATTAATATTAATATAGTACCGGTAGCAGTAGCAGTTGTACCAGAAGCAGCAACAACGACAACGACAACAGCAGTCATTATGTCGTCGTTGTTGTTGTAATTTTGCACGAAGGATCGACGTTTTTCTGGCTTTATGTTTCCCAAACAAAGTTTTGGTCAGTTGACGTAATGTCGAAGCAAAACGTCTCGATTTAGCAAACGAGATAAACGCCAGCTATAAGCTATCACAATTATCACCAAACTTTTTTTACTCTGTGTACAGAGTACACAATACTATAAGCTACTTTAAAATTGTTTTGAGCAAACGTTCTCCAAAGATGGCACGGACGTCGCGCACAAAAATGTTTTGACAGTGAGTTCCACATTCAACTATTTAGCCTGTAATTTAAAATCTTTGCTGTTTTTTTCTTCATTATCGTGCGATTTATCCTTTCCAGATGTGGTAAACCTACGTGCTCAGTCACATTTTTAGCAAGTTACAATTACAGGGTTATATACTTTTTCATTTCCTTTCAAAGACATCCCAGTAAAATTGCCAGGCGTTTTCTGGATATTTTCCTAATCTACAAGCTTGCAAGCTTGCTGCTGCATTTGCAGGCTGCAGTCTATGCATTTTTGCACGGTATAATGTTATTTTGCACCACGTGTAGGCTATGACTTTGCAGTTATCTAACATTTGTACATTTTGCGCGTTTGGCAGTCGTGTTTTTCACGTTGGCGATAATATGTCACATTTGCTGCAAAAGTGCGGAAACGATGCTTCCCGAAAATGCTTTTAGATTGCTGCTCGGCCCACGTTGATGCAATGCGATCGATAAAGTAACCAATATTGCAGCGATATCATATCGCCACTTAATGGCGGTGTTACTTATCCCTTGGCACGTGTCAGATTTCCCGTTTGCTTTTAAAACAAGTCTCTTGCTGAATATTGCATCCGCTTTTGGCGCAGTAACTTGACTAGTCAAAAAAAATTTTCGTGCACGGTGTTGCAGAAGAAAATCATCATGTAGGCTAAGTGAGATCGTAGTGAACATTGCATCATCTACTTGAATTTAGCCGTTCGTAAAACATCATTGCAAAACATACATTTTCACGCGCGTAAGCATTTAGACTGCTTTAGCGCGTCTTAGCCATCGCAATTCTGTCTTTTCGTCCGACGGTCACACGGGTGGATCAGTCAAAAACGGTGCAAGCTAGGATCACCAAATCTTCACCGTCGGTTGCCTGGAAGACTTTAGTTTTAGAAACCGTAAAGCTTTTCCATAAATTCGGAGAAAGTCACTCCGAACGAAAACGCTAAATGAAAGGGGGTAGAAAAAATTTGCGATTTTTAGCCAATAAGTCGCTGTATCTCAATAACGGTGCGAGATAAGGCTTAGGTTACTATTAGAAAGTCGTACACTGGCTCTCGATTGGCACCGAATTCAACGACCTTCGATGACCTTAAACGCCAAAATAAGGGTTTTATAAATTTTTTGTCAATTTCTGGCTGCGAGACACATTTCAAGAGCAAATTGCTCCAAAATCGAGATAGCATTGAACGTAGATTTCGATGTTCCAAGTCCCGATTTTCTAGGTTCAAGGAAACCTGCGCATGAGGGCATCAAAGAGCGGTAGCCCCGTAAAAGTCGTTATTTTACCGTTGTTGGCCAGTCTTTAGTGAAAAAGGTTGCAGATAGGCATGGGCATGCTGCCTATCACAAGCACTAGTGACGAGCTTATCAGTCGTATCAACATCGATGACTTGGAAAGACTTTGAATTTCCAAAATAATGGGTTTTTATTGATTCTTGCGATCTTCGGCTGCAGCGTACACTGTAAGACTGAACTGCGACAAAATGGCTGGAGATAGACTGACAGTTTGCGAACAGGAACTGCTATAGGCTTTCGTGCGTCTCGTGAGCATTAGCTCAAATTTTTTGTTAATAATTTTAATAGGCGTGAAAGACTGGAATTAATAATTTTATCAGCGAACAAATAAAGTCTCCATTAAAATGGCGGATTATCTTACAATTTATCTTCTTGGAACGTTCTTCCAAGCTATCTTGAAACCAGCACACACTTCGTGTACTTTTTAACGTCTTCCCACTTTTCGTTTTACTAGGAAATCTAGCGCATTCGAGGTTTTTAACAGTTAACGCACTGTAGCTTATAAATCAGTTTGGTGCAGTTTACTTCAGTGACAGTAGAAGACGCATCGATGCAGCAGCGATGCACTTACTAACAGTATTATGGCGGCTGCACTGAGGCATAATAATAGCTGCTGAGATCAGTGACGTAGTATGTACTCGAGTCTGACAATGGATTTTAGTCAGACCCAAGTCTTTGTTTTTGTGACTTGGACTGGGAATCAAAAAGGTAAAAAGGTAAAGGTCGTCAATTTGTATAGCGCATCGTCGCGAGCATGCGCACGCATCTAATGCGCTTTCGTCACTAACCAGAGCCGCCTGCCGCACGGCCACCGTGTGCGGCCTGCAAACCCACTGAATGCGTACTTATAATAAACTGGACATTTTGTAACAAAAAACGGTCATTTTTTCATTTATTGCAGAAATATTTTATCTCTGTTTTGTATTCGTGTTTGCTGTATTTGGACCCACGCAGTCATGTAGACCTACTGTAATAGCCTAATCGAGTCTCCGACAGTGGACTCAAGTCGGATTTGAGTCCTTAGCTTTTGTCACTCGAACTCGAACTAGGAGGACTTGACTACATCGTACATTTCCATTCTCCGTAACATATCTCCGTCTATAGCTGGCTACTAAACTAAACAGCAGTTCTATCTTCATATGTCCACTTCCATACTTACCGGTACTTACTGACGCAGAACTATTTTGTCTGTACAGTGTACAGAGTCGACAAGAAGCTGGTGTGTTTCTGGCTGCCGACAGACAGACAGCGTAGAGTCAGATGTGTCCGAAGAACGTCGTGTCGACGGCAGCGCCAGCTAGCGGCTGCTGTGCGCGCCAGGCACGGCTTGACTATGCCGCTACTCCGCTCAACGTGCGTCGCTTACTGCTCACCGTGCTAATGTCATTTGTTCTACTCGCGGCGCTTCAGCTGCCGCAGCCCGCACGGGCTGCCGTCGTCCGCATCCCAACAGGTATAGACCACATACTGCAGACTGCAGACACATCGCCAGCCAAGCGTAGTTGATTCGGTTTCGGCAGAAGTACTCGATACTGCTGCACTGCTTGAGTGTGTAAGCTTATACCACTCCAGACAGTGCGGTATCGTATCCTTCTTAAACGACGCTGAGATCGCATAGACTACACCGTCGTTTGCTTTATGATGCATGACTGCAGCCGAGAATTGTGAAAACTGTATCACTGCGAAATGAACGAGGTTCAACTCCGAATACCGCGCTTGGAATCTGAAATCTGTTACGTCGACTAATGCTCGGTTTCTATTCAACGCAACGCCAAAAATGACAGTTGCATCGCTAGCGTCAGCTGCGTACGTCCCTTGCGATTGTGGCGTATTCGTGGTGCGTACTTTTCTGGTGTCGTCCGTCTATTCGTATGTCATTCTTGACCTTTGACCTTTGGCCTGCCCAGTCTTGATGTATAGGTCTTTCTGGTATCTCGCATACCACACGAGTCAATCACAGGTATTGATTGCAAGGCCTTAGTACGAGAATGCACCAACAGTAATGAATTACGACGTCTAAAAAAATCGTTTAACTTAGTTCAAAACTTACCCTTCGGAAAATGAAGATCATGGCGGTGAAACGTGGCTCTACAAATTTGCTGAAAATTTATATTTTATCGCAGGGGCTTGCATGCACTGCGATAAAACAAAAAATGGCGGTACTGCAGGTTGTTTTATTTTAATTTATCTTTTCGAACATTTGCTAGGCCCTGAGTTTGAAAAAGCCAGTAATTCTACAGCAGCAGCATGCAGTTGAAATGTTGAAGTGCTCATCGCCTAGTAAGCTCTTTGCACTGAGTCACTCGATCGTTGATAGCGCTTCGTATCAGCATACGCCCAAACTCTACCTGCTTCGATTTGTTGTAAGCTAGATTTATCACACAGCATGCTGTACAACAAGTTATTTGATAAATCTACAACAAATCAAAGTGGTGGAGCTTGGGCCAAACGAGTCAAGCCGCAATTCCGTGTATTCCGGACTGCTTGGCCTTCTGTCATAAACAAAAGACAGCTATGTCTATAAACGCTTTGATCTACTCACGAGGCCGTTTCACGTAATCGAAGCTTAGCCTAATAGTAGGCTATAGCCTCTAGCCATATGAATGATGCAAGCCATATTCCACCTAAACTTACTAATAAAAGTGTCCGTGCCATTAATTGGCGCCGCAAATGCGATGCAGCTATTGTTATACTGTAGAACATTCACGAGGCTTAAACCACGAAGATCAATACATTACGGACAGGGATAAATGGTCTTTTTCAAATTTTTTTTTCGCGGGGACACCCAATGACTTTGTCTCTCAATTGGAAATGTAATCACTTCGGCTGGTCGATTTTTGGCGTCAGAAAAGTTGATTTTAAAATTTTTAAGAGTTTGCTAAAATTGTTTGCGGCTGGGGCTCTGCCCCAGACCTCGTTAACGGAGTTTATGTTGCTCGCTGCTTTAGACTGACTAGACAGTATATACCTAACAGTGACGTGAATAAAAAGTTATAAAACTGGGATGTAGATGAAAGGAGCGGGAACAAGGACGGAAATTTAAGAATTGGGTAAAATGATGTAAAGGCATCGTGTTGGCCTACAAACTGTCAATCATCATCTTAACCTCATTGACTGTCAGTCAGTGATGTTAAGGTGATGATTGACAGTTTGTGCAAGATGTGAGTGATTTGACTGCACGTTGATCAGTTGCACTTTGTGCTTTTTCATTTTCTTTTTTTATTATTTTTGTTTTGCACTTTTGTTTGTACTTTGTGTACGATGTTAATGATGAATATAAACTGTCGTGTCGTTCTGCAAAAGACGCAGAGAAGCAGTTGAGAATGCATCATCTTGCGCGGAACGCATAAAGACGTTGATTGGCATTGTCTCACGTCAACCTGATTCCGCTTTTGCAGAACTTCGCAACGCTCTCAACGCCACTCAGCAGAATGAAACCGTCAACATGATTTTGATTTTAATTTGCAATCATTTTAAAAATGATTTTACCCAACGCCGTGTAAAGCTTGAAAATAAAATGGCTATGAACGGGAAAAGTTGTCCCCGTGCAACTCCTTGCCGTGCACCTTCCATCTTTCTCTCTGCAGTAGAAAAAGCGTCAAGACGAACCCGCAAAGACAAAACATCACGCAATCGACGTATGGTTGTCGTATCTCGTTAACTTAGACGTCGAAGCTGATGAAAGTAGCCTAAGTAGCCTACCGTTGTTCTGCGGACATGATCATAAGTTACGGACGTCGTTCGCACATTGTTTGACCGAGATAAAGAGCTTGTGTATTTGATTTAAGGCTGTGTTACACACATGTGTTCGTTCACTTTTGCACCTTCGTGCATTGTTTCCATGCACTTACATTTTATCCGGAGAACTGGACTGGAATACATTCCAGATAAGCCTATATCTGTTTCATTGCCACGCTACCTGTTCTGTTAATCTAATCATTCTTGGTTGCTATATGACGTACCGGGGCCGTTGTCAGCTATTCCCAGTGTTTTCATTTCTATTCATTTGTTTCAGGCAACTCGACCCATACGAGAACATCAGAGTCATCGAACTGTAAAAGAATCTACAAATTGTGTCATCTAATCTAGGTCAAAATACAGGACATCTACCGTGCATCACATGCACATACAATAGACACACGGATACATTCACCGTCGTTGTGTTTAACGTATTTAAACGTTAGCTAAATGACAAATGCGTGACAATTATTGTTATTGGTGTCTTTGATTCGTTCGCGACACATGGGACTGTATGAATGTGTTGTGATTGACTGACTGATTGGCGATGAGGATTAATAGTGTCGTTAATAGGATGCGCCGCAGCGTTCAGCCGTACAGCCTACAGTCGCACGGCTACGGCGTGCGACGTTTGCGAGCGGTTGGTTGCACGTAGACCTACAATAAATTAATAATGTCTGTGCTATCCGATCGATCAGGGGCGCGTTAAGTTATACCCCGTTTACACGATGAAGCAAACGTGAAGCAAACGTATTCAATATACACGTGCATAACGTGCTCTAAGTTTGCTTCATGTTTGCTTCATCGTGTAAACGCGCTCCGGGTAAGTTGGTAACAACCCTGAGCAAGTTGTTCACACACATTATGCCTCTGTCACTAAACAATATAATTTGGTACCGGCCTAACCGCCAGGAAGGTAACAGCAGTATATGGGAGTTCCGGCCCTCCTTTTATATTCCTACCTGAGCTGTGTTTGCACTCACTGCTGGCTCGGGGCCTTGGAAACGGAGATGAGCACCGCTCGCATCAGTCATGCACAGAGCTGTAACAGCTGTGAGAGAGCGGCGATTTACTTTGCTCTACCTTATCTGATCGATCTTCAAACCGAAAAGCACGTGAATGTCCCCGCGCTCTTTGGCATCACAAGCGGGCAACATGTAGGCCTACAATACAAACGTCCCAGGTCACACACAACACCAACAAGTCGTGCCGAGCACGCCGAACAGAACAAAGTTGGCGCAGACGACGGTCTTTGCCATGTCCACTGCGGTGGCAGGGCGGATGTGGCGCATGGTCTGGATGTACTGTAATACGCCGACTTACAGACCGCGCTGACGTGTTGGTTCAACGTTAAGTTCTGGTCCAGTGTGATGCCCGGAACCTTGATGTGGTCGGCCAGTGGTACGGTAGAGCCGACGACGTCAACTGAGACGAGACCGGAGTGAACGATAAACACTGTGTTTTACGGTTGCAGCTGAAAGATATCTTTGACGAAACACAAAAAATGATGAGGTGCTAAGAACAGCTAAAGCAAAAAGGGAACTTGTGGATACACTGAGGAACAGACAGAACAGGTGGTTGCATAAGCCATGTGTTGCATCGTGATTCTCTAGTGAGAACAGTATTAGAAGGACGACTGCCAGGGAAGGAAGGAAGAGGCAGATGAAGGAAATGTTATTGAGTTAGCTACAAGAGACAAATAAAAGGAACATCGATTATCCACAATTTTAACGAGCTTGCACAGGAGCGAGCAGGATGGAGTCGATAAAACGAAAACCTGCCCGTTAGGGCAAAGTACAACAAAAAGCATCTAAAAGCTAAATTGCTGAATAAAAACACTGTAAAATACAAAAACATACTTGATAGGCCTACATGTAATTTTAGTACAATTTACAACAAAATATATGCAAAAATGTGTGAAATGTCAGAGTCTCTTCATTATCATTTATGTCTACCATGTTTAGCGTATATGCTATAGACCATTTGTTGCGTATTTTACCTGTTTTAACTTAGTGGTTATTAAAGGCATAATTGACAAAAAAGCAGTAGCGCTTACTACGAGTGTAAACTATTGGGAATTTTGCAGAAGTCCAAAGGCGTGAGATAACCGATTGTTCTGTTGGGACAGGAAGAAGACAATGAACACAAGAGGAAGGTTGTGTAATATATTTGAAGAATTTTTGAGAGATCATTTCTGCGACTGGCTAAAGTGTCTATGTTTGCAGCAGCAGTAGTAGCAAGAAGAACGTTGACGGCCTAATGATGACGTCCGATTGATCAGGAGTTCACATTCGGGTTAGAGCAGGCGTTATCTGAAGGATTCGCGGCGTGATCATTTGATGATCAGTTTGTTGGCCAATCTAGACGCCGCACGACGTCATTATTGTGACGTCATTTCAGACAATAGCGATGGTCGCGTGTTAACATCTCCAGTCGACCAGGTGCTCTGCCTGTCTGTAGCCATGCATGACCTGGGTTGGCGGACTATGACGGGGGCTGAGAGCTGCTGCTGTGTCGGACTGGCGCGAATTTGACTTGTCGAGCTGATTAATTGGAGTTGAGTTGATTGGTGTTGACGCGCGCGAACTCGTCCGCTGTGCTTCAGCGCGACTCGAATACGGCTCAGACCGACTGTCGTGCCATACTTAAACACCTAGAACCGATCAACAACTACATGAACGAGCTAAACGGGGTAACAAAAAATCTGAGCTAATGCTCATGAAACGCACGAGAGCCTACAGCAGTTCTTGTTGGCAGCTTGTTTTGATCTATATCCATCTACACCGTGTCTCAATAAAGAACGTGACACTTTTATTTTTTGAGTAACTCTGTAAAAAAATTGGCTGATTTTGGTCATTTTGGGCACGCAGCATCAAGACGAAACTTGACGTAAATGACTTTAGTTCAGCCTACCTCACCTTAATACTGTCGTTGCACTACCTTGTGAAATGCAGAAGTTGTAGTTTGGCCGTTTACAACAATGATTTTATACTGGGAAGCGTATGCGTCGGTTCAAAAAATCGCTGACACCACAGAATCATTGAAGATCTGTTACATATTTAACATTAATTGTATTCATTTCAAGATCGTACCTCGACGACTTGAAATAACGCATCTACAACGAGTGAGCCGCTCTGGGTCGCGCGTTGTTGAACGTGCTGTTGGCGAGTGGTGTCAACGTCTACCGCTTGCGTTTGTGTTGTAGAAGGACATTTTGGGTAGATGCGGTAATAAAAATTATGTGATGTAAAACTTATGATTTTTCGAGAAATGATAACTGTTACTCGTGTTTGTCACTATTTAGTTAATCACTTCTGAGCCGACGCATGCGCTATTTAGTATGAATTCATTATTGTAAGCGGCGAAACTACGACTTTTTAATTTCACAAATTAGTGTGTCAACAGTATTAAGATGAGGTGTGCTAAACTATAGTTATTTACGTCGTTATTTCTTGATGTTGCATGCCAAAAATTAACAAAATTGGCAAATGTTTCACAGAGTTATTCAAAAAATAAAAGTGGCACGTTTTTTGTATTTCGTCGCAATGCACTCTTCTGCACCAGAAAATCGCAAAAAAATCACTAAAACCCCTATTTTTGGGTTCAAGGTCATTTAAGGTTATCGATGTTGATACCACTAAAAGCATGTCACCAGTGCTTGTTATGATAAGCAGCATGACATTTGACATTTGACATGTGATTAGTCAGTCGTATTTAGTCTATAGCAGGTTGTGCCATTTCTTAAACGTTGTCAGATAGGCCCGTAGTGACAAGTCTAATGTTTTACTTTTGTTCAGACTCCTGGTATTTGAAGTCAGCAGCGAATATGGAGGATCCTTTGACACCGGCAGCTGGCAGAGCGCAGCGGCAACAGACACTGCTAAACATCATTGACCGGCTTCTATCATACGGCACCAGAAGCAACGACGACGACGACGTCGACAGCAGCAGCAATAATAACAACAACAACAACAACGAAGACGACGACGACGACTACAACAGCGACGACGACAACAGTGACAACAGCGACGTCGGCGGCGGCGGCGACAACGACAACGATTACGACGACGACGACAACGACTACGACAGCAACACTACAGTGACAACAACGAGGTCGGCGGCGGCGACGACAACAACGACAACAATGACGAAAGCAGCAGCAGAGCAACAACAGGAAGAACAGGTTCTTGTTGTTGTTGTGGTTGCTCTGCTGCAACGACAACAAAAATATGTAGGAAGACAACGACGACTATTACAACAACGACAACGACAACAGTAACGGTAACAACGATGGCCTATAGTGACTTCAGTTTGGGGTTTGGTTCAGAAGACTCTTGGTATCTGGATATGGATTGTTTGACACCGCAACAGAAAGAGAAACTATTGAACGTCATTGACCACCTTCTGTCATACGTCAGAGAAAACAACGACGACGACGACAACGACAACAACGAGGCCGAAAATATCGACAAAAACACGTGCTATGGAAGCAGCAGCGAGAAAAACAACAACGACGACAACGACGACGCCAATGAGGACGCCAACGAGAACAACGACGACGTGTGGTAACTATAGAGTGGTGTTTGGCTCAGATCGAGGTATCTAGATATGAAAGATTCTTTGACACCGCAGCAGCAACAGAAACTACTGAACATCATTGCTCATCTTCTGTCATACGGCACACGAAGCAACGAAGACGACGACAACGACGACGACGACGATGATGTCGATTACGGCTGGTCGTCGAATGACGAGCTGATAACGGTACCACATCAGCTGTCGTCGGGATGGGATGGCGTGGGAGAAAACAACGCCAGGAAAAGGTCGTGGTTGCATCGAGGCAGAGCGCTGAAGCGAGGCCCGGGTTCATGCATCAACAGCTGTCTGACCGGCGGCATGAGCTTCGTACGATGCAAGTCCATGTGCCACTGGTATAACCAGTCTCTCACATTCTGTAGCCTATTACGCACAAGTGTAATGCCTATGTGAAAATACTTTTATACGCTGTGTCTCAAAACAAGTATCCCCGACATTTTCGACTGTAACTTAAAAACCAATTATCCGATTTCAATAATGTTCCGTAAAATATTCCTGACACAACTTGCCATCAAATAACCGTGCAGTTTTCCACCTCACCTGATGTATGCTTCTGCACTACCTAGGGAAAACAGATCAAGCGAAATATGTGTTAAAATTTTAAAAAAAACCTGAAAAACATCCTCAACATTATCGATCGTGCCTTGAATAAAATTAGCAGATTTTAATAATATTTGGCAAAACTATTTCCGATACAACTGGCTATTAAATAAATGTTTTAGTATTCATCTCATTCAATGTCTGCTTTTGCACTACCCGGGGAAAGCAGAGCAAGCATAATATGTGTTAAAATGAATGAAAAACGTCAATAAATTCCATCTATCCTAATTTGTCGGCCCCAACAGCAGGTCTTGCAGCAGTGTGTTCAGCAGATGAAATTTAGGAATGTTTGCAAAGTCAAAAAGCGACTGGTACAGCCTGGATTGGTCTGGAGTAGAACATTATCGATACTGCTGTCAATGAATGGAGAAAGCGTCTTCTTGCCTGTGTTCGCATATAGCCAACGCTTAAAGCAGTTTTACTGCGGGCGACTGAAAAATGGACAACTAAATAAAATGTCAGCCACAGTGTCAGAAATGTGAACAAAATGTGTTTTACGCGTTATGTTAAAATTAAGTAATCACATCGCATTGGATAAAAAGTGATATTTTGCTGGTTGTGCTTTCCCCAGGTAGTGCAAAAATGAACGTTAGATGAGATGGAAAACTAAATGGTCATTTGATGGCCAGTTGTGTCAGAAATATTTGTACCAAAAATTATCAAAATCCGATAATTGGTTTTCAAGTTACAGTTAAAAATGTCGGGGATACTTTTTAAAGACACAGTGTAGGCCTACATGCAGTTGTAGCTTATACACGCGGTCGTAAAAGAAACGTCTAATAAAACGTGCTCAATCTAGGAAAACGATCCACGCTGCAGTATTTAATCGTTTGTGTTCATAACTAACAACAGTTTGCTAACAAATTTTGTGAAATCCCATTATAAACACGGTTTTTTACTGCCATTTGCCACTAATTGTACATATTTTGTGCATTAAATGAAGTGGTCAAAATCGCCAGTGACTGTAGACACCGACAGCAACAACGACAACGACAACGTGCCTCGTCGCTGCCCCTGGTCTTCGCTGATACTGGTAATGGCATTGCGAAACTCTAGGCGTTAAAACCCGCTAGATTGTCACACGTGTTAAGCCATGTTTAATCAGATGAATCCGAAGTTTTAGAATATGCATGCTGAGCTGTAGGCTGCTTCTTACATAATCTGCAATATTCATCTGCCTGGTAAAACAACCTGCAACTCTGTCCTAAGCTTTGGTGGAAAACCTCCGTCGGCATGCTTCGATCTGAAAATGACTGCACAAGACAGTCATTTTCATTCCTGTTCATTGAGCAACAATATGCCTGCTAGGAACAACAGTGTTGCTTGCGACATTTGTTTCACAGCGAAAAACATGGATAGGACTAGTAGTAGTAGCCATACATTATAAGCGGTTGAGTTCAAAAATCAAACTTAAAACTCTTAGACCTATTGATTTCCTATTCGTGTAACGACAAGTCGTTGCAGTAAAAATATGCATCATGTCTATTGATATTGTTAACTGCATGACTAAATTGCTAGCGTATTTAGTGTACAGCAGTTACAGAAAAATCGCATCTCATGTATCGAGCTGTTTTTTTTTCATCCGGACTCTGCATAAAACAGTGTTAAACAATAAAAAGTAAACATCAATAATAATAATCTCAAACGCAGTGCCCATGGATCAGTGCCAGGATCTATAGACTCGGGGCCTCATAATTTCACAGTAAAATAATATTATTTCTATACATTTCGGCGCCGAGGAGCTGGCCCATTTTGCGTTGTTTAGGCTCAAACAGTAACAGTTTTTTCGTACAAAATTTGCAGTAATAGTTAAGGTGAAAATAATTTTGCCGCAGGGCCAGACAAAATAAAATTTGTCCAGTATTATAAAACTTTGGTTTAATGGCACGACTTCTAGTTTTCAAATTTTTAATACGTTATTTTTTTGGTGAACGCGTGTCTCTAAGACTTGGCCTATAAGTGAATCTGTCTAAATGAAAACTGTCTAATGAAAACTACGGGTACAACCGAGTACTATCTGATAATGGCGTCACGGTATCAAGTGCGTAAGTGTATTATGTAAATAATTGTCCGTTTTGCAAACAAATTATTGATGCTATGTGACGAGCTGTCACAAGAAGCAATTAACTAATCGTCAGCTTTCGCAAGCGTCTGCGCGCTCGCATGAACACAAAAGACGGACAGTACGCTGTAAAATGGTTTGAGTGGAGTGATTGTGATGCTCCCTTTTTACCCCGTTTACACGATCGAGCAAACATCGAGCAAACGTCGAGCATCCTTGATGGAACCCCGCCCCTGGCTCAAATGAAGGCCAGGCTTAGCCCACAGCTGATCATGTGTTATATAGGCCTTTACAGACACCCGTTTATGCGTACTACCGAGACGGAGCTAATGCATCGCGCCGTGTGCTTGTTTTCACCCCAGCCGGTGCCGAGTTTATTTTAGGCGGTCCTTTCATAGGATGCCGCGTTATGCGTTGCTTCTGTCTGCTGCAATATATGTCGGTCTGTCTGTCTATCTGGGTGCGGGCTGAATTACAGAGAAAGTCGTCGAGATTTCAGAAAGTTTCACATTAGTGCAAACGTTTCCGTACAGGATGTGCAAATAGCGATGCTAATTTTGGTTGCAAAACCTAACAAAAAACAAAAATAAGTAGAGTAAGTAAACAACTAATTCGAGTATCGTTCGCTGATAAGTGTTTGCTAGACAGCAAGAGCGTTATTGATAGTCCGGCCGTTTTGCATGTTGTAGATAACGACAACGAGGACGTTGAAGCCAGTCGCTCGCTTGACAAATTTCAGTGTTGTCTTCAGCTCGGCTACGCTATAAATAACGTATTATTTATAACAATAATGGGACCGAACGTAACATATTTTGTGGGTAAAACAGCAAATTACGCCAAGCTCAACTCAAGCATGTGCGTTTGTGACTTAAGCTTGGTTTCCATCCAGCGCAACGCAAGAATATAGACAGCGCTTCTAACCTTACGTTTTTTGTCTCTTGCGTCGCTGCCTCAGCTGCGCGCGTACTTTAGTTTTTTTGCGTTCACTGCGTAGTCTTCTTGTGTCAAAAAGTATGCAAAGACGGGGCCTAAAAACAAGAGCGTTGCGTTGGATTGGATGGCAACCACGTTTTATACGTTCCAAAAATCAATTGCTTCTACGTAACATGGTCCCACAAAAACAAAAGGTTTTTGTTATCACAAAAAATATCAAACTGTTAATTGTCCACAACGACTGATAGGCCTAATTTTTTGTTGTGACGGTATGAGATAACATTACTAAAATACTGAACATTTTATCCCATACTACACCGTGTTTTAAATAATTGGGGCCACTTTTATATTTTGAATAACTCCGTGAAACATTGGCCGATTTTAATAATTGTTGGCACGCAACATCATAAAGGTGGGCTAAACTACAGTCATTTACGTCAAGTTTCTTCGCGATGCTGCGTGCCAAAAATTATCAAAATTGGCCAATGTTTCACAGAGTTATTCAAAATATAAAAGTGGCCCCAATTTTTGAGACACGGTGTACTTGTATTTAACGCCGTGTCGATATACGACACAATACGATATACGATATAATAATAATCTTGCTAAAAGCATAAAAGCCTGGCAATGCTTGTTATAATTCTTTTGATTCAGATCACGAGTGTGACAAAGTACAGTCGGACCAACAGACTCAAGCAAGAACCGCGCTTGCAATATAATGTCCAGCGCTGAAAGTTGTTACAATCTGTCCACTGCACTGATGTCAACACGTACATAAGACATATCAGACACAAAATGTGCGACAACTGCACTTTAATTGCAATTTATTGACGGACGCTAAAATACACGATGAGAAAAAACGTTGCTCGTAATTGTAACAAAAATATTTCCAGAAAAAAACTGTTATTTTATCGTGATCCGCGCTGCATCAGTATAATACCGTCACCGCTATGCAGACGTTCTATCAGTCTACGGTCCCATGACAGCAAAAAGCACAAAAATAAACGTCGCTGCAAGCCTAATTCGACATTCATACATTACTGCACAGGAACCAAAAAACACCGACGACCTTGGTCGGAAGCAATACTAAAGGGGCGTCTACATCGCATGGACTTTGGAGTGAAATGTTCCATCACAAATGAAGTGTGGGGGAGTTATTTTCAGCCGTTCACGGGGCAAAGTTGATATAATTTTAGACCCAAATCACCTTTACGAATTAACAAGGATCCTTAAAAACGCCATACTTCTCAAAAGAACACGTTCGCGCATAATTTAGCCACTCCGGCTCCCTTTCAAATCCTTTATTTCAGGCTAAGAGTGTCCAAAAATCGACCGCAGCTAGGACGGTGTTTTCTGGCTGAATTAAGGAAAGGGAAAGGGACACGTGTAAAAGAAAAGAATCGGTGGAAAATGCAAAAGCGAGAAGAATGGGGAAAATTTGCTCCAGAGCTGAAAAGAAATAGACGCCCCTGAACGGAGTCACGCGAAGTTCTGTATAGAATTATCGCGTACTAAATTGAGCATGTTCGCCCATGTGGCAGGCATTGAGTAAAAGGTGGGGGTTAACATCGCACACGGTAATTGGGGGCAATACGACATAAGAACTTAATATCGCACGGTGACGCACAGTATGTACAGCGAAACGCATGGCTAAGGCCTCGTACTGGTATTTCTACAACATGTTAGTTCATAATTATTATCAACATCAATAACGGTTAAATAGTTAAAGGCTAGAGGGTGCGCAGGAAAACCAACCTCAGAGCTACGGAGAGTCACCAGTCATATGGGATCACAGAATGTTACCTGTTCTGTTACCCGAGACAGATGAAGGCGCCCCGCCTTAATAACTGCCTAAACCCCAGGCAGGCAGGCAGGCTGGTATTCGACTTACCTTACAGTGGCGCCCATTATTAGCCTAAGTTCCTGATCTGATTGCCGATCATCACCGCTTCGCGACAAACTCAACTGATGTAATTACTCTCATTTACAACAACTGTCAGCATATTGCAGAACAGCCAGAACAATTGCCATTCCCTATACTGGTACTGCATCAGCAGTTTTCACTGTACAGCAATGTCAGCTAATCACAATAGTAACATTAAGGCAGTGTCAAGCAACGAATCACGATTCTTTCATGTACAAAAAGTAGGCTACAATGTACATAGGCTCAACTTCTGGCCAGAGTACTGAAGACAGAAGTATTGAAGGCCAAATAAGATGATATTCATGCTTTAAAGCGTTGAGAGCCAAGGCCACCCGACCATTTTTGGAATGCCCCAGGCGGGCAAGCCCGTGCAGTATCCCACAGAATGGGGCATTTTTTTACAAGTTTTATTATTTCCAACACGGTTCAAGATACGTACATTATTACAACACATCTCAAACACGAATCAGCATCTATCAACAGTCGGCAACGTTTGTGACCTTCAACAAGTCAGCTTCATAATCAAACCTGGCAGCTGTTACTTACTTTTCCAGTATGGTGTCATTTAAACTACAGCATAATCAGCGTGTGTTTAATCATCTCCAGATGGCATAAAGGCACAAAATATGATTCTGAGTGAATACAAAACCGTTACAAAAACCTAATATCTAAACACCTAATTCATAATCTGAAACGTGACCAGTATTTTGCGCAAATTATCTGTAATGTATGCAAATTAACCATCATTCTTGTGTGATTGTGAAGCGTTTCTGGTCTTAAGTTGGACCCAAGTCAGCAGCAGCGCTACTGCAAGCACTTTGGCCTTTTCACCTTTTGCCTTTTGATTTTTACTGAGCAGTAAGGCAGAAAACGACAGCTCAATATGGTATTCTTATCCATTATCTCTAAAGTGCTATCAACACACATAAATACCCCAACACCTCATCAGTTAGCAAAATTTCGTGAGAAGACTGCAGACGAAGAGTGTAACCCCAGACTCTGCAGCAGGCTATATGATGACGCCTGACCTAGCGCTCAGTGAACAATGTACACAGTCTACACAGTAGCAGTAGACACAAGTCGCTGCACTGCACAGCTGTGTAATGGCCGCCCTGTGTGTTGATTTTGAGCGGGTCAAAGTTACGGTCCCATTTTTTTCGCCGATTGAGGACAAAGTTCACCAAATTAAGTCGTCCGTTATACGCGGGAGAGACTGAAGTCTCAGCACACTTTTCACACTGTCCATAAGCTGTCTAGAATCCCGCCGAATTTTGGATCTTTCCTCTCTTCAAATTTTAAAGGGTGGGCCGCAAATTTTGACACCTATCTATTAAAATTACACCCATCTCCGATCATTTGGCAACATTTCGTGGCTATCGGCCAAGGGACCTCGGAGATTATGCGCTGTAACAAAAAAGAGGAAAAGATAAGCACCAGCAGCAAAACATAATGCACTGCCGATCATTACGTTACGTAACGGCGGCCAGAGAGAGCCTGAGACCTAGGCGGTGTATTCCAATGAGGTAGCCGTGAAGAGTCTATGCATAGAGGACTTCGTCGTCAGCAATGGGACATCCACTGACGTGCACGTCGACCAACTCATGGACAGCGTGCCAGTCGACCAGCTGTCCGTTGATACGCACGCTGCGCAGACAACCACGGAAGAAATCGTTCGTCTGCGCCGCCTGCTGCGGTTGCGCGAATACTGCCAGTCACATCACAACATAACAATTAAATACAGCCATCGAATTTACAACCTCTATTTGCTAATTTGTTGAGCATGGAAAATGAAAAAAATACTAACGAGAAAAGGACTTGGAGAAGAAACGTATATTCAGTCAAAAATGGAAGGCACTGTGGAGGAGGTTAACAGCAGGTCTAATATCAGAGGACGAGGACTGAGGCGAGATGTATTGACGGAAGCGACTGATATGAAACATGTTGGAGAAAATGAGAAACTTTATTCCTCCAGAAGGCAAGAAATAATTGCAGTTAAGCTGAAACATAAGCCACCACGTTAGCTGGCTGGTGACGTACCTGAGAATCCTCCAATGAAGAGTTCCTGGCGCAAGTCCAGCGAGGTTGACACGAGCTGGTCGGTGGATGTAGAGGCGTCAACGCGCAGTGACAGTCGACCGTCCGCCATGACACCGTGCACCGAGTGCCAGCGGTTATCACACAGACACCACTCACAGTGTGACTGTGACTCGAGCGTGTGTACGTGTCGAGGCTCAACCACTGTCCACACCAACTGACAACACGCGACACAGCGTTCAGCGTCCATCAATGAACAACGTGTTGCTTCTGCCTGTTCTATCATTCCTAAATATGTGCACGTGTGTTTAGGTGGGCAGTTGTAAGTGACATTTTGGATTTTCTCACCCACAGAACACTGAACACAGTGATTCAGTAAGTCTCTGCATGTATATGTAGTGTACTTCAAAGTACTTATGCTCTTGAAATGTATGAAAAAATGAATGAATGACTGAATAGAGGTCTTGTAAAGCGTGTAAAACGGAAAAATGCCGTATATGATTGGTAGGCCTATACAAGTTTTTTGACGTCGACTGTTCTTTCACCAATTTAACCAAAATCATTCAAACTACTCGTGCCATAGCGTTAATGGCAAGAAAAAAACTGCTGCTAGTCGATGCGCATGTCTGGCAAAGACCGTGTTGTCAGAAAGCTGCAGATTTACCAGTGTTTTAGATTACCGTTCGCCTATACGGGCTCCTGTCCTAACTTACAAAAAAAGGCGTGAAAAATCACAATTGGCGTGAACGTTTTTCAGGGCACGAGTAATAAATGTGACAGTTTTCAGCCCAAAAGGTCAAAAATCAGAGTTACGCAGCTCTAGGCAGATGGCCGCACAATATGTTGGCACTGGGCCAACATATTTTCCTAGTTCTATTACAGAATAAGTTTCGTTTCGTGGATTAAGTTTGCGAACAACTGGCATAAGTTGATACGTGCAAAGACAGAAAGAGGTTGAGAAGGGTTGATAATGTACCTTTCCATTAAACATCTCAATGGCGATGCCGCTGTACGTGTTACTGGTAGTGAGAATGACGCCGTTCTGCTGAACGGTTCTGAAGTCAAAACTGATCTCAAACTGAGTGCTTATCACAAACTGCTCCGCTGCAAAACATAAAGCAATCTTTCACCAGTCATATCACTCGATCAACTGCAAAAAAGTAAGCAAGTAGAGTAATTTATTGCACGTATCAGACATACGGGTAAACAATACAAATTTCAGAGTTACAAGTTTATAACACATTATAACACATTACTTACAAAAACTGGATAAACTGGACTTATTACAAAACGTATAATTAGCCATATCTACCAACTTCTTTTAGTGAAACAACATACAACAGAGCAATACAGCACATGCAGAAAACCAACTACGATAAGGCACAAGCAATGTTTAGTATGGCATATAATTATAATCTTATACACGAAACAAAAATGGAAACAACTAAATTTTTTAACACTGAAAAAATCGAATTCTGATACGCTTAGCTCTAAAAAGAATAAAATGATATGTACGCAACTGAATGTGCTACAAACCATATATAGCAAAGCCGAAGGAGTCAAAATGAACGCCCGGTTCAGTATGCAAGAAGCAATGACGAACGCCCATCACTTTGAGCGAGTTTATAACATCGACCGGCTTCCCGTTGAGAAAGAAGTCTTGAATGCAACCTTTGAAACTTTCCATCATCTGCAGCCACAGTCAGACATATAACACTACAATAAGTCCAAATACAAAGGCTCAATTTCTCACTGTTAGTGTACAAAAGCAATGCAAAAATTTTTCTTCATAAAATAGCAAAAATGCTTAGACAGATTAAGCTCAAAGTCTGCATTTACCAGTGTATCAGTGGGTGATGTAAACCCGCCGGGAACTCCGCCGACGTAGATAGGCGCATTGACGTCAAACTCTTGTGCAGCCGTATCAACCAGCACGTCTTCGTCGTCCACCAGAAACTTCACCGTTCGCTGCTCCTTGATGATCGTCAACTGTCAGCACAAACAACACGATCAGACTATCACGCTGACAGCACGGAGCGTGACAGTGATCGAAATACTACAAAAAGGTTACAATAATAATGTCGATAATGTTGGCGAGGTTTTTCGATGGTCTTTCCTTTATCTCTACGCTAATTTACGTTATTTTGTATGTTCCGTTTTCCCCAGGTATCGCAAAAGCACACGTTGGGTGATATGGGATCTTGAATGGTCACTTAATGGCCAGCTGCTTCAAAAATATTTGCACCAAAAACTATTATCGTTCTTCAAGTAGCAATCGATAATGTCGGGAATTGCATTTTAGGCGGACATAGTGTACATATCTACTTTATGAATGGACTACAAAATTAAAGACAGCGTTCATGGGTACCGAACACAGAGCTATGCAGTGCCAACCCCCTGTCATACGATTTGATTAAGTTATTTGTTTCCTGATTGTTTTTTACTGTCACTATGTTATGCTGAGCAATGTAACAATGTAACTTTCACTGACGGTGTGCCATGCTCCATCAGAGACATGCGCCGAGCTGTCAATGACATCAATCGTCTGCATGTCGGCACTGTAGACCACACTGATGCGGTCATCAGCCAGCTGGACAGCCATGAATGACGTCTGCTGCGGGTTGCTGATGTAGAACAGCAAACCTTTCACGTAGTACGTACGAATTATCATTGTCACGTTGAACCTACAGCCAGCAACACACTCAGCACTTTGATTCTGTTTTAAAAAAACCACGTTTGTAGTCAGCCGAAATCTACTTCATTATCGTCTTGGCAGTACAATAGTACATTCTGCATATTTTGACAAATTCAGCATAATTCGGTGCATATTTGCATCTAAACAAAAAGCGTATTTTCAGAAAACTCTTCCGGATAAACTGATGTCCCTAAGCAGCGTCGAAGCAGCAGCAACATACGCCAATAAAACGAAGCAAAGCGAGCAGTAGCGTACGAGATATACTGACATGGTGAAGATGTCATTGTCCGGAAGAATGATCTCTGACGAGCTGTGTTGAATGTCGCCGAATGCAGCAGCATTAGGCACCTCACTGTACATTCCCTCCTCCGCACACGCCGTCGGCGGCTACACGCCACAGACAGCGGCGAAACGAAAATAAACATTACCGTAATACGAACACTTTATAACGATGTGAAAAGTGAAGAAACAAGAACGACCAAATTAAATAAAAATCAAATATTTCTCTAACCAAAAAAAACAGACAGACGAAAATTGCATGAACATGAGACTTGAAACTACAGTTATAACTTTGATATAATTGTGGGCCTAAAACACGTCCTCACATTTTCGTCTAAAAATTATCTGAAACGTGCAGATACGGAATTTCACTTATCTCTATTCACAGTTTCACACACCCGGTTGTATATGCCGTACCGTAGGCCTATCTTTGTTAATGTTTATTCTGTGGGGCCGCTTGTTTATGTTGTATATGGCCTTGGACATTCTTTGGTTCCTAACATTTTGCCTGCCCACTGGTGAGCAAAATGATTATGAGTACAATCCTCACTGTTGAGCCAAAACCAGTAAGCTTGTGCACTAACTACCAGAGTAGGACCAGTAGGTCTAGTGGTGGTGGAACGCCAAGGCTCTGGACGAGTGACTTCCACAGTGAAGCTGGGTACATCAGGCGTCACACGCGGACCGACACCCGTGTCATCGGACACGTTGAACAGCTCACTGGCTACGCATCGACCCACGTCTGCGTTGTAGTAGCCCACCGGCGACTCAAACGTCTGCAGCCTGCAAACAGCGTTCACAGTCAACAACCTAACAACACGGCTAACACCGGAGAAAAACAAAGATCAGATCTTGTACGTTGTACTTGGCTTGATATAATGCCGGTTACATTCTGGGTTGATTGCTGACGCCTACGTTTAAAGCTGAAAATTTCATACGCAAATTGTCTTGGATTTCGTCGCAGCTTACGCTTGAAGTAAACGTTGCAGCCCAAAATCGTAAAAAGCTCACTAAACCCGTTATTTCTGGAGCTCAATGTCGTTCAAAGCCTGTGAAGGCCGTTCAAGATCCACCCTGTTTTTATCAGCAGCACATCTTGCACGCTTTTGTCTGTTCTGTCTGGAGTTCAACAGTTGTTCCCGGCACTTCATGCACTTCTGCCATGCACGACATTACTCGCAAGACGATATGTGCATTATTGGAAAAGAAGAAGAAGAAAAAGGTCATCGATGTTGGTATCGCCGGTCAGACGCGTGACCAGAAACTTTTTACAATAATTTTGGAAGCGGCAGCATGAGCTAATGATACCGCAGCGCACTATGCGACCATCCATTGTCTGCACCAGCAAACAGTTGGTGTTGGACTAGTGGTCTGCAGCTAGCAATTAGCCACACTAGGCCTTCGCCCCATAGCCTGCAAGCTGTTAATTTGAACTTTAGCGTCAGACACTGCACAAGTAGCCAAATAGCTCATTCTGAAGTAAATGTTCAAATTCCAAATACGCTCTGAAACGGCTTGTTTCATCATTTCATTTAGTTTCAAGAAATCACTGCGTGCTATCGCTGGTGGACCTTTGCTGTAGCGGGTCGTCTTGAGCACGAGAGATAAATAACAAGACTACGAGATAAGATAAGAAGGAAGACATATACACATGACACACGTACTGGTCATTGATGACGAGCTGACTGATGCAGCCTGGAGTGAGGGGTTTGAGTGATGCTGCGAGACTGTGGAAGTCTTCCTGGCGTGGCACACCGCCCACGTACAAGCCCCCAGCGTCACCCATCATGTCATCAATCACTGTCTCGGTAGCCGGCATTCGCGCCTCGCCCACCTTGACGTTGTCCACGTGCACCACGACGCTGTGTAGTCACAAACATGACATGTATCTGACCAGCGATCAGTGAATTTCATTATCAACCGAATTTTCATAAAACTATTTAATACAGATATCATGGATACAGTCAGAGTTTGGTGTTTGCTTTGACAGCAATGGTGTAGACAATGGAGGTAAGAGCCAAGACCCCTAATAACCGGACACAATTGTTTTGTTAAAAGCAGATAGTAGAAACTCAGAAAAGTAACTCTCGGTTCAGACAAAGTGATAACTTTTTATGTTATCTGTGCTGTCTTGCTGCATTTTGAGTTCTGATGGACATTGTATTACATCTTTAAGTCTTAGTTAAGTTTTAGTTAAGTTTTATTAGTCCGCCCGAAAACTATCGTTTTCGACTTCTGGACTTCTGTTTTACGCATGATGTTTTTTAAAAATTTTTTTCCGAGCATCAGATCTCCGAGATGCGTGGGCCGACCGGCGTGAAATTTTGCATGATGGTCAGTACTAGGCCGAATTTTATAATGCCGGTCCAAAATCTTGGGGGGCGCACCCCAAAAAAATTTCGGGGGCGAAAAACATGCGAAATTTGGCCCGATTTTGGACGACTTCGAAGTTCGGCGGCGAATATCTTCGAAATGGATGAAGATATTCAAATTCGGATTTTTATTCCATCTACCGCGATTCCTCCTGCGTTAGGCGAAACAAGTCCGGTGAAGTTTGGTCCAGTGACCTTGGAGATCTCGATGTTAAATCGTACCCACCCAAAGTGCATTTTTCGGAAGACCATATTTCGGCCCCTAGGGGGTGCTGCGCCCCCAAATTTTTACACGTGCTAAAGAATCACCAAGTCTTATTAGCGCACTCCCCACCGGGGACGGGGGCCCCCCTTACAACTTTTTTCAAAGGGGG
>Ga0209367_1001117_pt1 | contig 31609 bp, 13 predicted proteins | sample WorMetLIZISLAND2_FD_187412 | JGI IMG/M metagenome (GOLD analysis project Ga0209367, IMG submission 187412) | Marine gutless worms symbiont microbial communities from Max Planck institute for Marine Microbiology, Germany - Olavius geniculatus... ...
GCCGAGCTTGAAGGTGACTCTCTCAGGCACATCCAGCCAGTGCAGTTTGTCATGAAGGAGTCTCGACAGACCACGATCAAATTTCTTCGTGTCGCTGACTACACGGGCGGCGGCGTTGAGCACTCGTTGCAGCTTGTCATAGTATAGTAATGCTCGTATAGTATCCTGTCCGTCTGTATGTGCCGTGTCCGTCCGTCACACTCTGTGATTGTAGGCCTATCAAAACGGTGCATGCTAAAATCACGACATCTTCACTGTTAGCTCCGCGAAAGTAAACAAGTAAGTAAAACGCAAATTTCCGCAGCGCATAACGCTAGTTAAAAACTTGAAACAACCCTATAATGCAGTTGGCCTACTGCTGACCTTAGCGTCGCCGCACGACGGAAGGTTGGAGCAGATCCTGCGTCTGAGTCGCAGCGTGGCGCCACAAGTCACTGCGGTACGCTGTTGTAGTTCGCCGGGTGGCAGCAGACGTCGCTGTCTCTCCTGCACGCCGTCACTGCCACAAGTCTTGCTGCACGGCGACCACTCCGACCAGTCGCTGTACCGGCAGCTGGAATCACGCTGCCGCTCCGTGTCATTAGCGTCATCGTCGTCAGCATCAGCTGCTGCAACAGGCAGCGCTCGCATCACTATCACGCGGCCGTTCTAATGGGCCGCAATACACAGGTCGTGTCCGTCTCCGGACGCAAGTAGTTACAGCTACTAGGACATTTTTTTTCATTGAAAACATTTTACTTGTCGTGCATAAGCCGGAGCTCAATGCAGATATGCATACTGCGTGAGTGATTCTTAATATTTTCATTAAGTTTTTTAAAAAGAAATACAGAAATACAGGTGTTTCTGACATGTTTCATGTCATGTTAAACTGCCTTTGTCGAAATTCTAATTCTACTATCATACAGTGAAAAGTATTTGCTAAAGTAGTTGAGGGCTTTTGCTTATAGCAGCAGTTAAGGAAAGTAGTTAGTTGGTGCCTATGAGTTGTATAGTCTGAGTACCGGCGCAGTGAGCGGGTCGTCGACATCGTCGTCGTCGCTGCAGTCGTCTAGGGCAGGTGCGACCTCCGTGCTGCGGCTGACGCACCACGTGACGTCGTCGAATCGACCACGTGACATCAGTGACGTCACATGACTCGGGGCAGGACGTCCAGTCGGACCAAGACGACATGACGCAGTTCTGACGACGTGATCGCCCTCGACCTCCCTCGCGCTGCTGTCTACCATTGCGTGACGCAGGCGTCGTCACGGCACCGCTGGAATCTGACACGACAAACGATATATACACACGTGCTGCTCTGAAACGCTGCAAAGGTTAAAGCGGTTATGGGAAAGCCATCGCAGAGCTACGAGGCAGCGTCGTCTGCCATATGGGATAACACCGTGTTACCTGCCACCCGATACAGGCGAACTGCCTCACCTTAACCCCAGCCGGACAGGTCGGTACTTGATTTTCTTAACCCGGAGGGATAGAAAGCCGAGTTTTACTTTGGCGGCTGTTTATATACCGAGATGGTTTAACACTTGACAGCAGCCAAACGGAGAGTCGAAGTCACGGGATGAAGGCCTACAGCGTGACTGAATGGGGTGGTATGTTTGCTGTATGCACTGCGGATCTATTGTTAACAAAGCATGGCAATGAATTGGACGGCCACTGGCCACATAATGCGCTGCGGTATCATTAGCTCATGCCAGTCAGCTGCCACTTCTGAAACTGCAAGCGCTTCTGGCCATGAGTCTGACACACGTAAACTTAAACAACGCTGTAAAAAGCACTTGATCCTTACATTAAATTTTTCTGCGAATGAGCGCCATCACTCTTAGCGTTCAAGACAAAATGAAAATGCACTTTTTAGCGGACTGATTATATTTTTATCTGTACCATTGCTATGGCATAGCATCCATGGGACAGATTATAAAATCACTTGCGTCTGTCCGTCATTCTGTCAGTCTGTCATGTCTGTAAACACTCCTACGGCCGCAATTTTGATTCGATTTTGTTGAAATTTTGCACAGTGATTCGGGGCCCGAAAAGTAAAATCGAGTTTGTTTGGGATAAAAATCTGATAACTCCTCCCCTATTTTACCCATTTTTAATTTTTTTTTAAATTTTAAAAAATTTGCATTACGGCCTATGGGGACTTCAAAGCGGTATAACTCGGTCCCCGTAAAAGATAATTGCGCGCTGTTTGCACCTACCCCCCTATTTTCGGGCCCAGACTATGCAATGGTGTCATGTAAATTTCTCCCCTGAAGACCCCTATTGTCATGGCAACCAATCGTTTTTATTCAGAAGACAAAATTGGCTGCAGGCTCACAAAAGCGTCAAACACTGAAACGCAGCTGCTATATATAGGCTATATAGTGTGGCAATGGGATAGATACCTCGTTCCACAGAACGTATTTCTAGTTGTACATCGCAAAGCTGGTGATCTGTTACTGATTATCTGACGAGTGCCATTCCAGCTAGCAATGTTCTTAACTTGTTTTTAATCCTCAGAGATTTCGTTATACCGGAAGTATTAAAATTTCCAAAAACATAATAGTAACTCACGAGTTATGCCGGACGTCGGCTGGTACCAAGTCGCTGTAGTGGCAGTCGATCGGTCACGTGACGGCGGCGCTGGTCCCCGACCTCTGCCAATAACACACACCGCCGTACACTGGTCTTCAGTGGCGAAGCGGTTCGCATTGCCGCGACAGCCGCCGTACGTAAAGGGCAGACATTTGCGCATCGTCGTGTCGTAGTACCAGCTGGTAATACTGGCGCGGCAGGGACCCATTTCCGCCGCTAGTTCACACCGATTCTCTACAGTCACGCCGCACATCAAACGTTTGTTACGCGGGCCTCGAATATAAAATATAAATATTTTATTGATATGACACGGCACGACATGCATTTTACGCTGGAAAACTGACAAGCAAGCTGCCATTTTAATCCAGCACAAAAACAGTTTAAACCTGACTGAAATGACAGAAATGACAGAAATACGTAAAACAACCCTGCTTGACACCAGACACAATGTCAAACATGCCTGTAAGTCCCTCTCTTATTCTGACGCAGCAACTTGAATTTCTGTATAGTGCTTTGAAGACATTGATGTATTTTTTAGGAATGCCATAGAGCTTCAAAATCTTCCACAGTAATTCTCTGTGAATACTGTCAAATGCTTTCTTGAAATCAACAAAGTTAATACATAATGGTTTATTCCAGTTGTAGCACTGTTCGATGATGTTGCGTAACGTTAGTAGTTGTTCACTGCATGATCTTCCTCTGCAAAATCCCGCCTGTTCTTCATGCAATAGAGTGTCTACTTCATCCTTTAGTCTGTTTAGTCCATCAAGTCTTGCTGCCTTATTGTTCTTTAATCGTTTGACAGACTTACTAAAATACGTAAGCAAAATCAAGAAATGCACTGAAGGTTATGGGAGAATGTAAGATGAGAGCCTGAAATCAAAAAATTAAAAAGAATAAAATAATGAAAATGGAAAGAGAAAACAAATGTAGTGTACGACAACTATGTAGATGGCCTTCTTGAAGCATACACGGAATAGAACAGTTCTGACCAGGCAGACTGTGTGTAGCCGCCGGCGTGGTGCTGGTTGTCAAGGAGACGTCTGTATCAACATCCGCTGTCTGCTGGCACGTGCGCTGACATTGCTCGGCGCTGTCAAAACGGTTTGCGTTGCCGCGACATCCGCCGTAAGTGAACGCACGACAGCGACGTGATTCAGAGTCAAAGTACCAGCGTATGAAGCTGCCGCGACAAGGCCCTACTGACATCGGCTGTGTACACGCTCCTGTCACACGTACACACGCTGACGCTCATTTTCTCTGTCTCTCGAAAAAGGTAAACGTGTCTATAACTCTTCACAAGAAACCCATCTCACAGATACGGAGCGTCACCTACCATCTGAGATCACAGAGTGCTACCTGCCATCCGACATAAGTAAAGGCGCTCCACCTCAACCACAACCAATGAGGCCGGCCGGTATTCGATTTACCCTCCCCCTGAAGGATGGAAGGCTGAGTTGACCTGAGTGGCTGGTTGGTTACATACCGAGATGTTTTGCCCGTAAACATCTCACAGAGGGGGCGCTGAAATCGCGAGACCTGACAACGCAGTACCAGATCAGAAGTTGAGCAAAAAAGCCCATTCAACAGCGAGCATTGACAGCACTGTCAGTCCGATCAATGAAGCGCATAGTCAAGGTTTATGCAATGTTCTTTTATATTACTGATGTATTATGCTATTTTGCTGATATTTTCCTAACTAAACGCGTGTTTATTCAATGTTAAACTGACTACAGGTTACATGGAATTAATTTTATGCGTCATTTAGCCTTACTTTACCTTGGCAGAAACGTCGTAAAACATTAAAACGCTACAATAAGATACTCGAAGAATAAAACAAGTCTCGCAATGTCCACCCCCTGCTATTTGGTGCCACGTTGTCCATTCTCGCGATGTCAGTCGCCCTCTCATAGATCCCACCAGTTTTACAAAAACTCTGGACTTTCCATGTCAGCAAACTATGAACAGGCTCTACTTAACTTAGATCTTGTCAAAAAAGCAATTAGGCAAGATTGCAGCTTGAGAAAAAGTTAATAATATAATTTATCAACTATATACCCTCTCTCTTGAAGGACCAAAAAGCCTTCCCTCAACTTTCACCTTGGAGCGTTTGCTTCGGCCCCACAGATAGTCTGTAGTCATCTCTTGTGTCTTGTGATCTTTGTACCGTCCCCATTTGTCGGTTAAATTAAGAAAACTGTTGACGTACCGGCAGACTGGGCGTTGATTCGAGCCTGGTCGCAGTCGAGCACGTCGGCGACACACATCTGAGTCTGTTCGGTCTCGCGCTCACAGCGCAGCATGTCGTCCTTGTTGAGGAAGTAACGCAGCCGTTGTGCGACGCCCTTACCGCACGTGACGCTGCACGGTGACCACGTCGACCACTGCGTCACTGCACAGTCCTCGTCCACCGTTTCACAGACGTTCTCAACACCTGCACAGCTTCAGCGTCTTTCATCAGATTCAGAACACTGCACTAAGTCTGAACGTGAGGTGAGTGAGTGAGTAGCCTTTACCGTTCACGGGATGGTTAAATTTGTATCAACTTTCGGTCCGTTTTACATAGCGATGGTGAATGCAGATAGTGTAGCTACCTGTTTAGGTGGATTCGTGCCTCACACCGATTTGCTTCGAACGTACAAAGCACCATAGCCATTCTAGATTCATCAAATAAACCGGGTAAACTCTTGCACGTAGTGGCTGCGCCATTATGACTGCACCATAAACACTGCCGTCTGCTATTACTATTACTATGTCATACGGTGCCGGTTTACCATCTCATGCTTCTGGACATGTAAAACGGAAATAAACTGAACCCAAATTCATTTGTTTCAGTGACAATTCTGGTTGTCTGAAGTTGCGGTTCTCAGTTGTAATATTTCATAGTTACTGAGCATAAAGATAAATCTATCAAGTTTTCTGAATAAAGTACTGCTGATAACAAACATAAAACAGGATAAACTACAACAACCAGTGTCGTATGACAGACCAACGAACAACTGGACGTGACATAAGAAAGCTGCTAGTACCGATGCAGTTTTCGAACTCCATGACGGGCAGGCCGCACATGTTTTCGTCGACCATCGGATTGAGATATCGTCGTTTGCGGACTCGCTGTCCAACACCACACGTAACCGAGCAGGCTGACCAATCCTCCCACGCCGTTATAGCGCACTTGCCACCTACACCAGCCCCCCCACACACACGCACACGCGCATTGCTTACCAATAGGACCAACGTAATTTAACAAGAGGCGGAATCACTCCTTGTTTCTAATTTTATATTCACCAGATGGCAGCACATGACTGTCAACTGCATGTTTTGGCTGAGGGGAGGAAAGAGTTTTACCCCAAATCTCTTCTAACACAATGTGTCCTTGGACCTCTCAACAGTAGGCCTATACCTGCTAAATGACATCTAAATCAATTCAACGGTTTAAGCAGGGTGCACTAATGTGACAGACGACAGACAGAGAGACCACACTATGAAGATGTGTGTAGGCATAGGTGGAATCAATTGTGCAGCAAGACGCAATTCCACCTAAAATATGGTAATAGAACCTATTATACAGTAAGTGCATGAACGGTTATCGGCCGGCGTGGTTGAGTAATAAGTCAACACCCAGGTTGGCTGAATAAACAAATTCGGGATTAGCGGTACTGGCATGCATTAAGAGATTAATTCCCCGGGGTGTTCCAGAAACTGCCACCCAATTTTTGGTCTCGGCTGTCGGCGTTAAAGCTCCCCTAAGTGTGCATACAACGTTACGGACAAAACAGAAATTGACCAAGCGATAGACTGACTGTGCTTTATACCGTCCTGTTGCTGCATCATCATCAGTTTCTGTTTCTCCATGTCGGTCAGTCCCGCGAACTGATCGTCGTCTGTGGTGGGTTCAGTGAGGTCTTGATCCGCCGTGTCCTCACAGCGCCAGTCAGTCCTACTCGACGACGACGGTGGGCCAGCAACCTGTTATCATCATCATCATTATGACAACTTTTAAAAATCAGACGGGCACTCAGAGACTGGAAACCTAGACCAACGCTATGTCAATCTTTTTTGTTGTGTTGGCAACACTACACGGTGTTTCATGAAAAGGACCTCTTTTGGTTTTTCATAAATCACTCAGATGATGATCAATTTACACAAAATTTGTATCAGTTGTAGCTAAAGAAATATTAATTCAAAATATTGCAACAAAATATGGCAGTTGGTTAAATATTATTTGCTAGTCGTTACGTAATGACGACATCATAATGTGTTGTGAGTACAAGCTTGCTTGTCTCAACTGGTGCTGTCAGTTGCTACCCTGCTTCGATGGTGAACTTAATCTGGTTAGCTAATAAAAAATGTTTATTGTGTCAGCATTAAGCAACATAGGGACATGAAATCAGGCGTCTTGCGATCCACAAACGCAACCATTTTGCAAGCTCGGTGTGTGCTAGTGCACTCACTGTCTTGCTCGAACATGTGAAAGTCCAACTATCCCCACAGATACGTAAATGCGATCGCTTTGCACGTTTTTTGTGGCTGCAACTGTAAAACTTCAAAAATTTGTCATCAGCGAATCAGATTTTTCACCATCGGAGCAGGGTAGCAACTGACAGCACCAGTTGAGACTATCAAGCTTGTACCTGTGACACATTATTATGTCAGCGTTACGTCACAACTAGCAACAGTTTTTTTTTTACATAGACTAGAATTAAGTGTCCATTTTGACTGTTCCTGGCTAGTAATGGTATTCTGACCTGTTGGCTGAGTCGTCGGATGTGCAGCTTGGCCAGTGGCCGTTGAGGTCGAATGCCGTGGAACGGAGACCTGTCGTCACTCGGCCACGTGTCTGTGATGCGTTGGATCTTCTGCTGGGGGTCAGTGCGTGCGTTAGGCGCCTGCATCATAAGCACAGAATAACCGCACTAATTATAATAACAGTTATCGCTGGAAGCGATCAAAGATCTGAAACATCCGACGAGAACAGTGCTGCCACCTAGCCAATTGATGCAACGAATATAATAAATGTTTCTTAGGCCTCTCCCCACCCTGCGAAAATCTGATAAAAACACGTTGAACGGAAATTCCTGGATCCGGATTCAGGAACCTTTCATCAAAATCGTAAACCAGATCGCCACTGGATCTGACTGGTTTGTCTTTTGGTCAATTGGTCAAAAATTTCATCAAAATCCCTGTACGGCTGGCCGAGATACCGGTACGTTGCAAATTGTTCCTTAGCGCTCTATTTCCTAACAGTAAGGAATGGTGGATTGGGATCCAGAGACTACAAAAGAATCCGAATTGCCACCAGCAAAATCAAAATACTTCATTCATTCTTGGCCCACACCCAACCCTACGGGGATTTCTACAGTTTTATAGGTCAGTCATCAGTAGACCAGACAGTATTATTGGCAACAAACCATGTAAGTTATGCCGTCGTCGGTGCCAGCGTCCCACGGATACAGGTCTATGGTTCTGTCACCAGACCACGTACAGTTACTGAGACACATGTCCAGCGCACTCACGCCTGTGCCAATCAACAACAACAACAACACAGTAAATTCCTATGTACAGACTCTTCACATTCTCTTGCAGCTGTGCTCCTACATTCAGCGGCGTTGTTAGAAGAGTTGGGCGATAGAGCCAAAAGTTGCAACTTCCCGATATATAACAGCTGCAAATTTCCGATAGCGAAGATTACGAATGCTGAATATTTCAATTTTGCTCTAAATTCCCACAACTAGGGAATTCCCAGTACCAGGTTGCATATTTTTAAAAGAAAATTTTCTGACAGGCAAAAATCTAGGCGGCTGGAAAAAAATTGCCGGCTTAACTTAAGCCCCCTTCCCCTGCCACAATGCCCTGTGTACAGTGAACGTAATTTACTGATCAAGTCTGAAAAGCGTTCTTATTTCACACATGTTTGTGTGTTTATGTTTCTGTCTGTCTGCCCGTCTGTCTCCTCTGGCCTTCTGTATTCAATTCTAATGGTTTTTGTAACCTGAAATAAACGCACTGATTGACTGATTAACGGTCTTGTCCACATCTGTTTTTCATTGGCAACAAAACTTACTCAGTAGACACAGACATAAAAATAATGCTGTTTATTTATAACAAGTTGATTTACCAGCCGAACTTGAAAAGAATACTTTGAAGTCGTCGTCTCCGTTTCATCCCAGGCCACAGTCTCGGTTTTCAGCCGTAACTAGATCGGCATTATAACGCAATCCATCTCTCTGTACTTTTTTCAATACCACTGCTGCGGATTATGATCACAGTGCAGCACGGTAGCTGAAAGTAGATGAACAAATACTAGATAATAAGCAGTTAAATAATATTAAAGAAGTAGTTCATGTGAGCAAGGAATGCACGCACCTGCACACCAGTCAGGGCTGGGTCCGAGCATTGTGATCAGAGACATGAGATGACGTCGACGATCAGTGCTGAACCGTGCTGTCCTATTCTGAACCAGTCCCTCTGGCTCCGACCACCAAATACCAGTCGTCTTCATCACGCTGCGCACCTCACGCCGCTGCCAACACAATGACACGAAGACAGAATAAGACACAAAATATGCACTAGAATGAAACCATAATTGTTGCAAAGCTACATAACAACGGATATAACGGTCAGTAACCAGCAGTCAATCAATAAACACAAAAACAGTCACAAATAGGCCTATTGCCAAAGCTTTTTACGCGCGAAAGCAACTACTGCTTTCAGCGCGTCTTAGCCATCACAATTCTGTCTGTCCGTCCGTCCGTCTGTCTGTCTGTCACACGGGTGGATCAGTCAAAAACGGTGCAAGATAGGATCACCAAATCTTCACCGTCGGCTGCCTGGAAGAATCTAGTTTCAGGAACCGTAAAACTTTTCTATAAATTCGAAGGGGGTCACCCCGAACGAGGGCGCTAAATGAGAGGGAGTGGGCGAAATTAGCTATTTTTCGCTAGTTAAGTCGCTGTATCTCAGTAAAGGTGCAAGATGGGGCCTAGGTTACTATTAATCACTAATACGAAGTCGTACACTGGCTCTCGATTGGCGCCGAATTCAATGACCTTGTATGACCTTGAACGCCAAAATAGGGAGTTTTATGAATTTTTTGGCGATTTCGGGCTGCGACACAAATCCATATCATTCACAAGGTGGCGCAACGGAACTATCGTTATGCGATCCAGATAGAGAATTTGGTATTTGTATATTAACTTAGGGTGAACACTCCAATTTTTAGCTAAACTACTGAACCGGAACTGCTATAGGCTTTCGCGCGTCTCGTGAGCATTAGCTCAAATTTCTTGTAGACACACTGTAAAGCACATAGTTTAAACGTCCGACGCCATAAATAACAGATGCACTAACTGACTTATCATAACGTAAGCATTTTCGCAAGTACGTTATTGTCGTCACAAAATGTCAATGACGATTGTTTCACAAGCAATGAGTTTACTCGCAGCGTAGGCTACTCACGTTCTGGTCGATCTCGTCCTGGACGCTGCGCGGGTAGCCGAACTCACAGACCTCCCTGACGCCGCGACTTGCGTAGTCGCCGTACTGCCAGATCATGTACGAGCGACTGTGTGACGCGCCGACAATGTTAGACCAGTGCAGCAGACGCCTCTCTGTATATACGCACACACAGCCAACACACCAAGGTTGCTTGGTGACGTAACGACGTTGGACTTGTGATCGAGAGGTCGTGGGTTCGATTCCGATCAGGTCACCAACAAGTGGTTGATACCTAAATGGGTGACCACTTGCCGACTGTTTCCCGGTATTTAATCAACCACTCAGGTCAACTCAGCCTTCCATCCCTCCAGGACAGGTAAATCGAGTTTCGGTGGGCACGTTCACTTGTATCGGGTAGCAGGCAACACTGTGTGATCCGATATGATTGTTGTACGACCTATTAACTTATCTAACAAATCCACCGCACAAATCGAAGTTATGGAGCTTGAGACCAAATACAGTTACTGATAAACCGACGTGTGGGGTAGTCTTTGGGGTGAGTAGCGGCAGACCAGAGGCCTTCAAACGTCATCTCGTACTTGGCGGTGCCACACGCGCAGCAGTCGGGTACCAGCTCCGGTGGACGTTGCTCTTCCGTCACTCGAGCTGCAACGTCAACACAACCGTTCAATTAAATGTTACATATTTACATGCGGTATTTAGTTCAAAAACACAATGACTCTCACTCACTGACGACTTTGTAATGATCTGCACAAGACTGCAACTACAATCAGTGCAAAGTCGTAGATTAAGAAAGTAGGAGAAAGATCAACGTCACCAGATGACAGAAACCTCTAGAAAATAACGCCGCCCATACCTTGCGTAAAAACGTCTTGCACCTAATTACGACATAGCTATTACAAAAGTGGACTTTCAGTTGAAACTCAAAACAAATAAGTGCCGTATGTGCAGGCCCTAGCTAGGCGGACTGCCGCATCACATGTCAGCACTGTGGAGACATCTTCGCCTGCTGACAATAATTCATAGGTAGTGTTTCACCAACTGTTGACACCCACTGCGCGATTGTCTGCTGAGATGAATTTCGTCGGTTGTCGCCAAGTTGGTGACATACTGAACCACCGTCGCCAGCCACGCCCGGGAGCCGACAGACAGACAGACAGACAGACGCGCCAACCGAGTGATAGATACCTGCGTCTGTTTTGTCTAGCGTGCACGCTCGACAACCAACAACAAGAAATCTGAGCTAATGCTTATGAGACGCGCGAGAGCCCATAGAGAGCCCATTCTGTTCGAAGGTAATCTTGGTCTATCTCCATCCATTTTGTCGCAATTTACTCTTTTGCAACTAAAAATCGTCAAAACTCACTAAAACACCTATTTTAAAGTTCAAGGTCATTCAAGGTCATCAATGTTGACATTCCTAAAAAGCTCGTCGCCAGAGCTTGTTATGATAAGCAGCATATCTGTGCCTGTCTGCAACCATTTTCACGTTAGACGAGCCAATAACGGTATAATAACGCCTTTTTAAGGGGGGAGTGCCTCTCTTTCGTCCTGTCGTTCGTGAGGACTCCCTTCACCCAGCGGCATGAAATTTTGTCACGAAATACTAGAGACACATATAGTGAAAATCCGAAGTCTCTATCTCACCTGATCTTGGAACGATACCGGGTCGTGTCAGACAGACACGACGGACAGAATTACTACAGCTAATACGCGCTATAGCTAGCTTAGCTCTCGCGCGTAAAAAATCAAGTAGCGGCAGCTGAGAAAATGATAAAGTAAAGGTAGTAAACCATGGCGAGCAACGTCTTTCCGCCATTTCTTCTCCCGGTCCATTTTTTGCTCTTTTGTCCTCATTTCCACCTTTTCCCTCCCTTCGTCGTCTTTTCCTTGGCTCCTTTTGACCTTTGCCAATTACAACTTCTTTACTCTTCGTGCGCAGAGTAGGTTTGTTCCTCGCATTGACAGAGTGTGCGCTGCAAGTTTGTCTTTGAATGTCGAAGAGTGCTGAAAAATGACTTGAATTATCGCTGTAACCAGTCAACGTCTGTTAGGCCTGGTAGGACCACGTTACGTTAGTGGCGTGGTGACGTAGTTTGATAATGAACAGCGCAGACGAGTCAACTCGACAGCAGCATTATTCATTCGCTGCCGTGCTTCCGAGGCATCAAGACTTCACTCTTTTTACTGTTTAATAAACGGGCGGTTGCGATCCCGTTCCGACTGTAAATAGCAACTAGTGTGTCTTAACTTTGCTTCCCCAAAACTTCTATGGCCCGTTACTCTCGCATTTAGCACCCCAAATCAAACATTACTAACAGGCCTTTACCTGTAAAAAACTACGGTCATGTTTTAGAGTTAAGGTTAGGGTTAGTTTTTACTGTTAGGGCTTTTACTGATAAGAACCTCATAATTTTCGCAGATAGGCTAACGGCTAAAGGCTTCATTGCAAACAGTCTGCCAGTTTTCCGTTCAAGACAAAAATATTTACTGGTGCCTATAATGACGAATCTTTGATTTTATGCCGCTAGCAAATCTGTATAATTTAACATTACCTTCAAATGTCTATTAGGCGTACTTACTGTCCTGGCAAAAGACACGAGTTAGGGCGCCGTCGTCGCGGAACCACGTGTTGCCGCGCTCAATGACCGTCGCCCTACACACGGACAGACACGCATAGACAGACTTAAAGCCGTGTTCATAGCGACAAACTCAACCCAACACAACCAGTTGAGTTGAGTTGAGTTTGTCGCTATGAACAAGGCTTAAGACAAACACAAGAACACGGACACCAGTCCTGCATGTATACACAGACGCCTATGCAGGGCACACTACTAAAAATCAATCCCCAGGAAACATTCTATGTATACGGAAATATATCAGATTATTTTTGCCAGTTTTGCGACACAGTACAGAGGAAAATTTAAGCCACGTAGGGGGTACCCCGCGAGCTTGATTAAATATCTTGTTTGAACTACAGTGATTAAACGGTAAATTCTGATTTTAAAAATAGCCGAGCTGATAGGGGCCTATATCAGTCCCGCATGCACTTTCCATCTCCTGTCTCCTTCTCTTTCTCATGTTTTATTCTATAAGCCCAAAGCCGGTTCTAGTTTCTGCAATGTGTAAACTGTGTTTCTCAATTTTCAAACTTTCGAGAAATACAGTAACGCACAAACGCCCAAACGTTAAAGGCGCGTATACCGAGCGACGTAAAGTCACGTAATTGAAAAGAACTGAAATTTAGTTTTGACGAACTAACCAATGGGCGAGCAGGGCGAACCCATTAGTCATTGGTTGACGCGTACGTGCCCATAGTTATGTGGACAATGACGCCGTTAGACGCTGCCTACTGCAATGCATTACTGCTTGCCCATTGGCCAGTTCGTCAAAAACTAAACCATGTCAGTTCGGTTCAGTAATTACGGGGACGCTGAAAATGTACGACATGAAAACGCAAGATTATAAAATGTAGCACAAACCTGCGGGGGTGGAAAATGCACAAAAGAAAAAAAGAAAGACAAGAAAAGTATGGAACGCCGTATGTCATATAACTTTTGTGAGTGGACTTCAAGGTTTAACTGATGACTCTCGACAGCATCAGAGCTGATCATTTCACAGTTTCTTCAGGAGTATTAAAGTATCTGGAATGTACGTCAGTCAGCTGGGACGGATCCGCAAAGATAGCCTACGACCTGCAGTTCTTTTTCGGGGTAATATTAAAGGTAGTTTGATCGAATCCATTCAACCCTCTTTGGCTAATTGGTTCTTTGGTGTTATGATAAACCGTAGGAAACCCACACAGAAACCAGTTCTTACAGGGTGTGTCAAAAATGACGCTTTTGCATTGTGTAATCTCCATAACCGTGCAAGATAGACGCATGGTCATCATTGACCACCAACAGGAAAGTGCCCACGCCGAGTCCGATGGTTACGTGACCGATGACGTCACGTGATCCCACAAGGTCAAGGTCGTGACCCCAAAATATTATTCAACAGCACACTGACAGTTAGGCGATGTGATGGTGAGTGATATCACCTTTTTATGATTTTTGCTGTTTTCGATGTGTCAGTCATTGCATGTCGCCGTTAACAAGTGTATAAACTGACTTTTTGTACATTTATGAATAAATAATGATTGCTTTTATGCTATATGTGTTTGTTCGCTTTCCATACTGACTGGTCTCGCATTTCCAGCCATGCATTTCTTATGCGGCATTTTCCAATCCTGCATTTTCAACCCACTGCAATTTTCTTTGAATTTTCATGTCGTGCATTTTCAGTCGCCTTTCAGTTACGTCGCTTTGTACGCGCTTTAACGGACTTTAACTTTAGCTGCAAGCCGCTAAATATCGACCGGAATAGGCTAAATCATACAGCACGACGTTATGCCGTGACGTAATTATCCAATATCTATGCCGAGTGGTCAGTAGATGGACAGGACAACGTCCAGTGTCTAGAACTGTCCAGCGTCTGTCCAGTGCACGGTGGTCAGTCGAATTCATCAATGACTGTGACAGTAAGTAGACAGCGGCGTATTTAGCGGGTGTGAGTCTGTGTCTGCTTCTATTTCAAAAGGAGACAGCAGTAGTTTATTTCACTTTACAAGACAGTAGCTAAATATTACGGTATGTCGTGTAATTTGCAGTTTAAATCAGATCAAGCAATTTCATACGCCAATAACGTTCGAAAACGTTTGTAAATTGTAATGTAGGCCTACATCCCAAAGGTACAACCGAGCGCCTCCTTCACTCTGGAAGCGGATGGACTGAACAAAGCAGTCAGACAACGACCACGACTCAAGATAGTCGCCGGTCGGTGGGCCGCTAAAGACGCAATTGTTCCGTCAGTTCAACGATTCATCCGGCCTCTAATACTAGCCTCCAGTGTCCAGTCTCCTGGACTGCAGAGACAGACGGACGAACGGACGTCAACAGACAGGATCTGTGTAGATCGATTAACTGCGGTGTATCTGTGTGCTACAGTCGCACAGACCACGATCACCTCGCACTGGTACTTTCTTCTCGATTTTCAGCTGCAGTCGTGCGTCATAAACCAAACGACGGTATAGTCTATGCGATCCGATTTCTTCTTCTACTACCACTACTAAGCTACGAAAGTTCCCTAATAGTTATGCTTAAATTAGCTAAGGATATTCAAATACTGAATATTATGTAGCCTACAAATGTTTAACTTCTATCCTGACTGCTGGAAGCCTGTCTCTGTGTGTGGACTACCTATAGACCAAATTGCACTACTTCGCTGTGTCGTGGACAGCATGCTGTTCAACAAAATTCACAATAAATCGAAGCAAGTGCAAGTGGAGTTTGGGCCGTATATTTCTTACAGCAGCCTTAATGTCTGGACTTTGTCAGTGGCAGGCCATGCGCAGCGCCGCGGCGACTCTCACGACCACGAGACGACACAATTGAATAATGCCGTAACGAACATCATCATCATCATCATCATCAGTAGTTCCCCCACCCTCTCGCTGGCTCAACCCTTCTCCAGTATAACAAGATCGACCGGGCGCCGCGCGCCGTGAAAACAGAGACGCAATGACGTCGTATTATGTCTGCCTGTCCGTCTGCGTGTCCGTCCGTCTGGTTCGTATCATGTGTCAGTGATCTTTGGTCATCGCAGCAAGTTACAATCGATTTATATCACTAGCTTTATCGTCATCTCTGCAATTCACTTGCACAGATATCTTTGAAAACTTATACAAGTCACTAATTACTGCACTTGAAAGCGACAGCAGTACTGTTTCAGCATCGACGTTAAGTTTTTCTTTGTTAACATGATAACTCGTGAATAGCTGCACTCGGCTTGATGTGACTACCAGCCGACAGCACTTAGCCTTGAACAAAGCTTGACTATCTACACCGTGCACAAAAATTAGCGGCACCCCTACAGATAAGTAAGTGTAAAATCGTTAATACCTGACAGATTTTTTTTACAAAATTTCAATCAGTCATTGAGACAATCATTCTGAACTTGTCTTAAGTTTTCGCTTAAAATTACCGCCTTTAGCCTCGACGCAAGTTCAGTCTATGACGGGTACACTGCTGCTTGATCCTTTTGTCAATAACAATGCATTGAACGTATCGTAATGCAAACAAACTCTAACGTCATAGTGACGTTACATTGAGCAGACACGGTAAGGTGCGTAGGTCATGCATAATTGGTGTAACCGTAACTAATGTCAAGATCGTGAAGTGTACGATATTTTGCTGAAATCCATGAACTACAAACTGAATTAGGCGTGTTTGAAACAGGAGTGCCGCTAATTTTGGGACACGGTGTAGTTACTAAACCTATTCTTGTTGCTTCCATTATTGTTGTTGTTGTTGTCGTCGTTGTCGTTACCCTTGCACGGTTTAAATTTCCATTACTGTTCCGTCTATTCGACGAATACACATCAGGAGAGTGGTGGCGAGTAGGTTTATGACATGCAATAGACTGATCATCACGATTGATTGTGTGTGTGTGTGTGCGTGTGTGGTCCCTAACGACTGTCGAACTGTGAGGATGATGGTGACGATCTTCCGGTGTCCAGTCGCTCAAGCATGTAAAGACTGCATGCAGTAGCTAGTCGACGGCGTCGGCGGCGAAGACATCGTCAAAACTCTCTCTCGTCTCGACGTCTGCAGTAATTTATTTAGCGATTGATCCGCGCGTCACGACGCCACTTAGTCACAGAGCTCATCAGCCGTCTTCCACACGACCAGACTCCGACTCAACTCAACTGGACGCAACTCAACTCGACTCGACTTGACTCGCTATCAGCCGATCGGATCCGATGCGATCGCTTCTTGGCCGCGGATCGATAGTGCGTATAGCTGCATCAACAACCATACGCGGCAGTGCGGGCAACAGCAAACTGCCAGAAAACTAATTGTATACACGAAAGACTTCTGTCGATCATTTCTGCAGACACTGGCGTGGTTCGTACATGTGCAATATGCAACAGAATTATACGGAATCGTCGGCGACTGCTACCCGCTGATTTATTAAAGTTTTTAACGATATGCGCTACATAAATTCGCGTTTTACTTGCTTACTTATTGTCACTAAACGTTGCGTTTAATGCTTTGACAGTGCTAATTAGGTGATAAAATGAAACAATATTCAATTCCATCACTGCTTAAAGTCCTGCTGGTTCTAATAGTTCCCGAAAGTTCACTGTCTTAAAACACTCTCTGACTAATTTTAAACGCCATCACAAACATTTAACTTCTATTTTACTGGCGTTCGAGATTTGTACAGTTAGCACGCTACATTACTTACTTACTTACTATATTGTTGGGAACCGCTCTTACCGGGAATCCCTCAGGACGGCGACTACATGCATGGTCTGAAGGAGCATTAGTTCGAATTTGGACTGTTTCCGTTTCGCCGCAGCCAGGGGCCGCCGTGGCCAAGACCACAATGGTCAAGGTACACTATAGCCAAAGATGCAATTCATTCTTACGACAAAAACCAAAGAAACCAAAAACCAAAAACATACATTAGAATAACATTTTCCCCGTTAGCTGAATTGAAATATATCGTAAAGCACGGAATGAATTAAGCCTTAAGAGCAGCTGTAGAGTATAGCGGTATTTCCCCGCTATTAGTCATAAAACGTATTTACTTACAAGACTCATACATCAAGAAATCCCTAACTCATCGCAGGCGCCTCACAGTCGCAGATAGCGCGCGAAGTCAAGTCTCGTCGATGTGATCGTCTCGCGTGATCTCGCCGCCAGCTTCCGTCCTTGGAGACCACAGACCCAATGTGACGTCATCAAACAGGACGCCCCGGCCTTGTTGTTTTAGGGTATACAGACAAAACCCCCACGACAACCATCCGCCCGCGAAAAATCCCCTACTCTACACCCCTGAGCATGTTGCCCGTCTGATTTCCGATATGCCTGTTGATTGCTTTTGACCGGTTGCTGTGTGGTTACGTCACCCGTCGGCCTATGATGCCGACAATTTCTCGCGCTGTCGCACACTTCGAAGTAGCAAATGAAACTTAGAGCACGTTTGCCGCCAACCGGGATTTCTGTCATAGGAAAGTTGTGTCGGGTGGATTCTCGTTATCTTGAACCAACAACGAAGCAGAAACAGCGAGCACTGGGCGGAGCGCCGTGCCATGGGCGTCGATACACACAAACCTCAAGTGTGACCGTCAGCAACAGCGACGGCGGCGGCGGCGGCAGTGAGCGTATCTCGGTCAGTCGGGCAGGGCGTCTGTCTACGGACACGCAGGACGCCTCGATACGAGACTCGGGGTTCAGCGCCAATTAGACGGGCACCCATCAGGCTCCAAGAAACATCCGTCTTGTCTGTCGGATTGACCGACCGACTTCACTTTCAGTGTCATACGCTAGTACACAACGTCCACTTCATGCTATTGTATTATTTTTGTGTTTTTTTTTCTACCATGATCGGTGAATTAAAGATTATCATAGATCAGCTACGACCGTATATCAGCTACAAACCTTGCAAAAATATAAATTCCGCGAATAACAGTCTGATCCGCGCATGCAGAGACTGGGTGCAGTGGTTGGTTTCGATCATAGATGTTAAAAACATTGATTTGCACATAAAAACATAAAAAACATGTTTTCAAACTTTTATAAAAAAAACATTATAAAAACAGGGATAAAAAACATTAAACTGCAGATGTTTCCAATCGCTACTTTTTTCGCAATTATACATGCAAGGAATATCTAACTTAGATAATTAAAAACAAAAACCTACCATTTGTAAAGATTAAACACCGGAATGTACTGAATGTACAGATCAAAAACAGCTAATAATAATAATAATAATAATAATAATAAAGCGGATTTATACACGGCGCCTAAAAGCAGAAGTCACTAGGCGCCGACCTTGCTGAACGCAAATTGCTCATGAGAAATCAAATCATATTTGTAATTTTGTACGTTTATGTTTTAACAAGAACAAAAAAACATAACATTAAAAAGCACAAAAAATATTTTAAAATAAAAAGCATAAAAAACAATATAAAATAAAAAAATAAAAAGATGTTTTTTAAACTTTTATAAAAAAACATTAAAAATGTTTTTACATGTATGGTTTCGATCAACATGTTGTAGCTTTACACGAGCCATATTACTAACTGGATGGGTGACTTTCTGCAGACAGGCAAACCATCTCGGTATATAACCAACCACCAGATTAACTCCGCCTTCCATTCCTCTGAGGTCAAGTATACCGGCCTGTCATGCAGACTAGAGTTAAGGCGGGCCGCGTTCACCTGTGTCGAGTAGCAGATAACACCGTAAGATCCCATATGGCAGGTGACGCTCCGTAGCTCTGAGCCAAGAACGTGTCATTTTCGTTAATCAATATCGGCTAAATCAACCAATCAATCGGCATTGCCTTCGCAGTGCAACTTTAAGGTCAATAGCAAACTGAGAAATGATACGGCATTCATTCGCTTTCAGGAAGGTCCAGGTTTCTGAGACGTGCAAGAAGACAGACCCGACGCCCCGAGCAGGCTAACTCAGTCAGCGAGTCTGCACTTAAGCATAAAGTATCAGAAGAAAAGCTTGAAAAATCACTGAATATTGTGCAGGCTTAGAACTTGGAGTACCCCCAGACCATGAAGAAATCTATCTGCTAAAGAGCTGGTAGTGGCACTTTAATAGACGAACACTGTTATACTCTTACACAGTACTCGTGCGAACCCTATTAATCCCCATTAGTCCGGCTGCGAGTTGCACACTCCATGCGTCCATACAGCCTAATCCTATCTCTGCTGTGGATCGCACGCACTCAGTGAACGTAGTCGCCATCGGTGCATCCACATTCATCCGTCGCTCAATCGCTTACTATTTTCCTACAAAACACGTCGCTCGATGTTTCCAATATAATTATCCATTCCATCCAACACCGTGCAGCATACGTCACTACGTTCAGCTCTTCTGAGCTGCAGCTCGCTGTATAGGCCTACGTATATATTACAGCAGAACCGTCGCGCTAAATAAAGGTAACCATAATGATCAAACTAACTAAATGCGTGCTGGAATATTACGGCCACACTTCCAGGTTCCTCGACGAAAACGATCGCTTGAAGCACGCCGCTTCCTCACTCAAGTGCTATATGACGCAGGCACTTCGCGCTTCCTGCAGTGCTTAAATTGCTCGGGGTTAAAAGTCAAACCCCAACTGCTTTCCTGCTCCCTCCCAACAGGTATCCCAACAATGTATCGAAGGGCTCAGTAATTATGTACAATATACGTATATGATTTATGCTCGTACATCACACTTATTATTTCAGACAACACCAAATGTTACCAACAGCCGAAACATTCATACAACCCGCATGCATTTTCACAATTTTCTATCCGTGGTCTGGCAGTGTAAACCGGTGTCTGGCTAATAGGGCTAAGGAAACTGAGATCAGCGTCGTCCTGTGGGAAGGACTTTACGTTTACGTTAGATCAAGATGCATCAGTTGAGACCTGAACTCGATGCAGCCGGCGCCCGGTGGCGGAGCGGTCCAGATGAGTTCGATGTTTGATCGTCGCCGTCGACTGACCTCCGTGACGACGTGTGGACACTCGGCCACGAATTGCGTCTCGTCTGAGTCAATGTGCTACACAGACCACACACGCGTTGAAATATCTTATCAGTGAGCGTCAACCCATCACAAACAAAGAGACATATCCGATGCCCCATTCAAAATTATGACCGGGACACCAAATTTTTGGCGGGATCATACAAGCAACCTTGAACAAGTTGCTAACTACTTTGTGCTCAGATCAACTCAGCCTCCTACCCTCAGCGGGACGGATAATTAGTATTAGCTTATGGGCTACGGGGTGAAGGCTGATTGGGGCGGTCGTATGTCTGCTAGCTGCAAACAGAGAGTGCTAACGCGGGCAATAGATGGCTGCATAGTGCCCTGCGGTATCATTAGCTCATGCGAATCAGCTGCCACTAACGAGAAGCGCTTCTGGTCGCAAGTCTGACTCATGTAAGAAGCACTACCGGACTTTTACCTGTATCCCCAAAAGTGAAGAACACTTTGGCTTTACCTAAAAATTACTGCCTTTAGGTGAACAATACACTGCAGCGACATGATGAGCCGGCTGCAGTCTGTTCAGAATGTGGCTGCACGTTTGATGTCCGGGGCTCGACGCTATGATCACATAACGCTGGTGCTACAGGAGCTGCACTGGCTTCCGGTTCGGCGTCGGGTGGACTTCAAGATGGCCACTCTGGTCTACTTGTCACTGTCCGGTATGGCTCCACCTTACCTGGCCGCCGACTGTCAGCTGGTCTCTGACGAAGGTCGTCGTCAGCTGCGTTCTGCCAACTCACGGACATGTGTCGTCAGAAGGACCAGCAGCAGCTATGGAGACAGATGTTTTGCTGCTGCAAGTCCGAGGCTGTGGAACAGTCTGCCAGCTCATCTGAGACAAACTGACATTAACTTTGAACAGTCAAAACGGCAGTTAAAGACATTTTGTTCAGGCGTTGAGAACGCGGCGCATTGTGGCTATTGTTAAATTGCGTCTTCTAAATAATCTTACTTACTTACTTACTTACTTACTTACAAAAGTCGTTTTAAGGCCAGCAATGCGCTAAAATCGTTCGCGGCTGTTAGACCCCGTTAAGGTGCTTACAACGCTCCCCAGATCCTCAAACCCCCTCCCAAGATCCTACAGGTCTGCGTCACGGCGTCGGCTAACTCTTCGACAGGGATAAGAACTAAAATTTTCCCCGCAGTTTTCCAAAGAAAAACCGAATACGAAATATTTTCTTTTATCTATAGATTTCCTTACAATTTTTGCTTTTTAAAAAAATTCACAAAAAAATTGTTTTAGATAGATCGTTCGAAACCGAAATGAGTTCTGTATAAATGCAGATACGCACAGTCTTGTTCTTTTTCCTAAGTCTTACGTGAAAAATGCCATTTTTTCTCCGAGAATGTTACGGCTGCATGCAGCTGACCTGAAAAGTGCCCATGGCTGTCGATTCATCCTGAGCGTTGAGAGGCACGGCAACCAGCATAAAACCTTCAAGTTTCTGATCTGTGTAAGAACCGCCGACCGACACTACACACGGCAGACACAAAGCGTTTCACTGACCCATGTTTATAATAACCCAAAAATGGAGTTTTCCAGCCCCAAATTTTGTTTTTTGGAAAAAAAATTTCCAACAGGACAAAATCTATAGGCTCTGCTACCACTGCACCCACTGCTGCGTGTTCTCGGTAACAACTGAATAAAACGCAACACAGTACAAAACGTCCGTTCAATGCAACACAACAATGAGTAAGTGGGTAAATAATTTATACATACATATTTTATTCATTAAAATGGTATGAAAGCTGTAGTTTAACATGCCATACGCCATTGCAAACTATAGCGCCAAAATCGATAACAAGTTCAGTGGTACACGTGGTCCGAAGCCAGTGACGCATAACAGAACCAGATCATAGTGAAATTGCAAATTCGAAATACTCCTATATGACGTATTTCCATGACCTACAGTCCCGTTGTGAGTGCTAGCACTACAATCTGCAGTATTTAAATGCTGCGTATTATTCGACTGCATACAATCTAAAACTACATGTAATATCTAAAACGGGTGTTCACTGAATCTATAATTTGACCCGGCAAATTTATTACATCGACCACCGCCGTTGCTATACCGTAAGCCGGTTCAGTATAAGGTTATTCTACATGGTCGGTCTCCTGCTATGTAATATTACGCCTGATCTGGTGACCGCTAGCAGCGATAAGTCACCGGAGACAACTGACCGACACACACACGGACGCAGTCGGATATGGAATGAACTGCAAGCACTCGGCGACGGACAACATTCATTCATCGCATCCGGATATGTAGGCCCTATACAGCTTGTCCATCCAGCCTCTAACAATACGATAAATATGTAAGTTATTGCACACTGCGGGCACATGCGCAGTTTTTAGACCGCGGCTCAGAGAATATTGATAAAATACATAATATAAACTACGTACATGACGGCCACGGCCATACTCCATATACTCACGAATTAACCACTTTGACGTTATCAAGAGTTCACACACTGATAAATGGAAATCGGCATTGCAAATAATTCTTCGACGATTTTTCTTAAAGCATTTTCTGCTGTTCTGCTATATTTTGTAACTTCTTATACCGTAATGAAGAGTAAAATGTTACGCGCAAATTTACAATGAGAACGTATTAGCAGATGAAAAAAGTATAGGCCTACTGTCAGATATGGGCATTTTTCTGTCTTGTTATTTTCATATTTTAATCAGATCAGCAACTACTGATTCCAATAAGCTTACAGCTTACAACCCCGGGGCGGGAGAAAATGTATATATACATTATCACGTAGATCCAATGGAACAGGCAAACATAAGCTCAAATTACACTGCATCAACTGAAATGCGTAATCACAGCGCAATGACTGAGCAATTTAAAGCGCCGCCGTGTTTCGACGGCACCCGACATGACATCATAATATTCCAGTCACGGCTCGCGGCATCTATACACGCGGAAGCCAGTGCGCAGTCAGTTAAACGGCGGCTTACAGCAATTGACATTTCGCGCCGCGCTAATCGACAACACATCTCCGATCGGTAATCCCACACGCCGTGGGTGGGATAAACGAGGGGCGCGCTACCCTCCCCCCGCGGCTGAATTACGACAAAGCACCGGAATTACTGGGATTAGGCCTATACGCTGCTGCAGAGCGGCGACGCCTCGGCTCGCCTGCTACATCACGGACGGATCCATCGGTCATCAGACATAGCGTTCGGTCGCTCGTCGTTCGATATTTCATCCCAGCGGAATCCATAGTCGCACGAGGCGAGTTACGGGAGCGGGGCAGATGTATTTTAGTTACTAAAATTGGAAACAAAAACAAAAAAACTATTGGACTTCGTCTTACGAGGATGTCAATAAAATTTTTAGGCTAAACAAAAAATGTAAACTGAATAAAACAAAATAAAATTGGCGGGCGAGAAAAATAGATGTTTAGGCCCTTGAACATACTGAAACTGCAATTAATGTCAGAATTGAAATATCTCTGGAGTGGAGATGGGAAGAGTATAGACAAAGTGAAAAAAAACAAGTCCGACTTGAGTCCATTGCCGGAAGTGTCAACATCACTGACCAGCGAAGTACACCATTCTTCCACGGTCAGCGATTATGGTCCTATCACAGCGGCTGTTTCATATACTCATATAATCGTAACCGTTGCACTGACCGTCATTGGCTAATTGTTATTAATTGTACAGTATAGACTATATAGCGAGCGACACATCTATACACAGGCCTATACTTGTGGCGTCATCTTGCTGAATGATTGGCGTATGCATTCATTGGAAGCTTTTCTGATGACAATCCACTATACAAATTCACGTGTTACTTATTCACTTACTTACGGAATGTGAAAACAAAATCTGTCTCATATACCGTTAGACCTGCGAGCTTTTAACGATTAAGTACAGTATATAAGCAAACCAGGTTTTAGTAAACAACACTCTCGCATAAATTCAGTAAAAAATTAAATAAATGTAAAACTACACTTCGTTCTAAAATGCATTGCAGCGTTAATTCAGCTAGGCTGTACTATATGTACTGTGCAGTGTGCGAGCAGTTCCTGGCACAAAATGAACAATTTTCGTCGAAGCTGTACCGTTTGAACGATAGGCTTAATCAGGTCGTCGTTGGTGGAAAGTGCATAAATCGACGGCGATCTAAAGTGTGCCGGCTCGGTAGAAGATCAATAAATAAATCACGTCGGTCGTGACCTGTGACAGTGCTGCCATGCAGCAGCGATAGGCCTACTACTCAGTATACTGCCTTGGAGCAGCCCGCGAATTGAAACAATTTCGACGTCCGTTGATGATAAAAGGTAATTTTGCAATTTGCAGACTGCTGTCAGTGCTGGCGAATCTGCAAAATCAAAAATTTGCACGTTGGTACGTAAGCCTCATATAGAATGATCTAATCAGTTTTTTTACTTTCAAATCTACTGCCGAGTGTGTCAGTGACAAAATGCGAACGGCGTTCAACTTCAATATTCAGCACAGTAATCGAAGCTACGGTATATCGGACGGCAATAAGACTTTAGGGATTTATGTAGGTTTCACAGGACAGAGACAAAAAATAATCTGCCTCTCCGACCGGTATAGCAGTCCAACTGTGTGACAACTCAATGGTGCACTGGAATTAAGGACTAGAAGCGGACTGATATTTGTCCGATTGGCACACCACAGTCATGCAGGCACGCGCGCGCAGACGCAGACGACGGACATTCGCAGTCGAGTTGTTCGACAATCGAATATCGATCGACCGATAACTGCTCACGACGCGACTATCGTGTTGCTTGCAGCTAACGGTAATTTATAGCCGGCTCTCTCGTTACGATCTCGACCCATCAATCATCTGCGTTAAGCAGCTAGCCACAAATGAGTCGATCCGCCCCTGATGGTCTTAACTGCATTCTGGCTCAAAGCAAACAACCTGATGTTGCAGGAGCATAATTTTATCAGCCGTATATTACCATTTATGTCTCGTATTAAAGACGAGACAGTATGTCAATGTCGCAAACAGCAGTCACTATACGCCTAAAAATGTAGTTAGTGAAGCGGCACAAACTGTTCACGAAACTATCGATATCCGTGTTTCACAAGGTGGACAAAACTTAAGGCATACTTAATGGATACTTATTTGTATCCATTTGGATGCTGTCTGCAGAATACAACAGAACGATTGTTCACTATACCGCGCAGCTTCATGCCAATGCCGATGCTGCAGGGCACGTACTGCTAATGATTGTCGTAGATTGGATTGAATGACGACATCAGCCTCGCGCTTCTTGCTTGGTTAGACGCTTCAGGCAAATACAAACTTGAAGGCGCAGATACATCGCCAAATCAGCAAGCAAAGTGCAGCCTTCGTACAATCGTAAACGCAAATGCGCAGCAAAATATATTGTGTTAAAATATTATCCTGACCTGTGCTAACTGCTTTGACAAAATTACAGCATGTGACACAGAAATAATGTATAAAGCCTAGGATGTTCTTCCTGCAGGGTCTGAAAAATCTGTGCCCCGTTTCTTTGTATCTTATAACCTAATAAACTAAACATCTAAAATCTTTTTTTTGCTAAAAGCATAGTTTTCTACCTAGAGAAATTAAAAGTATACAGGGCCTACAGCAAAAATACACAAATCCATTCCCCACGATATACGTATTGTCCATTTGTCCACAGCAGTGGCAAATTCAGAAAGGTGCGGAGGCAGCCGCCAGTCCGCCACCCCCTATTAACTAGATGCATTTCTATAACGCAGTGAAATTTATACACAAATATGCATTACATAAAACTTTTTAAAAAATACTCAGATCCCACCCCCACTCCAGACCCCACACGATCGCTCGGCGTCTACGGCGCGGTCGGCGCCTTGACTCTGTCTCGACGCCTCGGAGTCTCCTGCTCCCATTTCAAAATTGGATCAGCGACTGGCCCTAGTTATGTAGCGATTTAGCAGAAAGAAGCAAACTTCAATGAAAGGACGGTCACTGAAAGACTGCTTGGGCATAGGCTCACGCCATACGATTCTATCCACGTAATCTACAGGAAAACTCTTTGTATCATGTATGTAGGTTATTCTGCATCGATCTGTCGACATCTGTAAGTCATCTATGCAGCAGGACGGACGTTCTAACGAGATGTCGGACGCTGCACAAACACACCAGGTGATTCCAAGGCCACCCAAGGACTAACAGTGTAGGCCTATACAGGCGTCCATGAGCCAAGCGTCAGTATGAATAACTTCAGTTGCGAGCGAGCCCGAGATGCCATCAAACTGACAGTAACCTGCGCCCATCAGCCGCGGAAGGCACTGGCGTATTTAGGGGGGGTCACGGTGCGATGCCCCCCTTTGGCCCGACCATGAAAATTTTTTACAGGCGACTTTATATGAAAAGGTGCGTTTTTTGCCATTTTCCAGCAAGAAGTGCAAAATTCAACAATGTTTGATGGTCTTTTGCGTTTCCAAATTTCAGAAAAATGGGCGAATTTGCGGTTTCCATTGAACATTCAGAAGCAAAAAGTGTTTCAGCTTCAGGGGGGCTTTGCCCCCCTGACCCCACGAGTAGCGGCTCTGCCCCTGGACCTCGCTGGGGGCTCCGCCCCAGACCCCCGTTATAGGCTCGCGCTCCGCGCGCTCGCCATGCCCCCCCTTTGCCAAATCCTAAATACGCCACTGGCTGAAGGCAAATCAAAACCTTTCTCGACGCCGCATCTCTCTCTGTAATTATTAGGTTGCTAGCCCGCCTTCGCTTGGCAGTCGTCTCTCTGTGTGTCTGTCCACATAGTCGCGCCCCCGAGCTGTATAGGCAGGTAAGCGTTACGTACAGCACCTGCAGGGTATCAAGTCATACAGTAAACAGTGGCGCCTATGTATAGCAATATAAACAAAAGAACGTCCATCGACTTTTCGTAATTCTGACTCCACCATATAAGCAGTAAAATAAGAAAAAAATCAGACATTTCAGTCATTCACGTCAACTGCAGACTGAAGATGATGGATGTAAAGGTATGAAAGTTAAAGGCGGAGTGTCCCAGTTGGACCCCTCACGCATTTAACTATACCGGTAGTATAAAATTTATGCTGCTGAAAATTCTCTCGATAATATCCGTCAGCATTTTTCAAAGGCTAAAAATTTAAAAAAAACTGTTAATGACAACAGTTTGCTATATAGCATCTGTTGTATGAGGACTGGCTGTTTTGTTCAAGACATGATCGATCGATCGTAGCAGTTGTATCATGCATCACTGACAATAGAGCAGACGGTTGTTGTTCAACACATTGAACGTCAAGAAAAGGATATTGTAAGCTAAATGGAAACGAGCCTATTGGATGCGAATAAAAGTTTTTTCATTGTCAAAGAATGTCTCACTCCAGTTCTGTTACAACCGTTTTACAAAAGTGCCCAGAATTCACTCGCTTTAATCTAACTTTAATTTAACTAAGTTGAAGCAGCTGTTTACCGTCACTACCACCGTGACCCAATGAACTCTATCAGTGATCGAACGCAATGCACTATATAGCTTGGCTTCCCGTCATAATTTTGCTTCGTTTCGCTCATGTGATTTTTATTGAGATAAACGTTAACAAAATAGTAAACTCGTTTACAAATATTTTTTGTAAACGTTGTAAACGTTTATCACATCTATGTATGTAATAGCATATACGCATAACATTACACAAGACTGTGTCTCTGTCTCTTTGTCCCGTATATATGTAGGCACCAACTCGAAAAAGCGTAGAACAAAACAAAATTGTTTCGAATGTTTTTTTTGAGAACAGAAATAACCGGTGTGGCCAGTTTTAGCTGAAAAAAGTCAGTGGTGAGCACTTACGTGCAAAAGGACCGTACGGCAGCAGTATCACATAAACACCGGCAAACACCTTCGGTTGTGCTTTATAATTCGTCGTACGGCAGCAAAGCAGCATAATCATGTGCGGGCCGACACAAACGGTTCCAAATATCTGCGCCAAGCGGAGTTTATATAGCTGTATATTCAGAAACGATCCCATGCTTGCTTTGTCAGACACAAACGAGCGACCAGTAAATGACGTCATCGATGATGGAACAAGTGACATCATATCCGGTACACGAGATAAGAAAATGCGCAGACGGGCGACTGTATAGGGCAATATAGAGATTCGATCATAAGCTGATTAGTACGCGCCGGGCAACCGCTATATTAATCAGCAACATGGAGTTGGCGGGGGTGTCGACGAATGATGGACCGGCCAGCCTTTGTCTTTGTTTCCAGACGCGATGACGGGACATGATTAACCGGCGTACCTGCTTGGACACTTCCGAGATCCGGTCAGTCCAGCGGTCAGTCAATCGTGCGAACATCCTCCCGCCGCAGCGCGCCGACTCATCAGCTGCTGTTTCTGTGTCGTCCGACGCCGTCAAGTGGCTGTTCGATACATTATCCGCGGATTACCGACTTGACGACGAAACTGTCTTGCCGACCGCAGCAGCAGCATCTGCTATCAGAGTAGATCCAACCTGGGTGAGGGGAAAAGACAAAAGCTCTCTCACGACCAAATCTTCTTACGACAAAACCCTTACGTTGAAAGTCCACTATGACAAAACCCGGATGTGACAAACGTCCCACCCCTACGTTTCTGTTGTGGGCTTTTTGTCGCCGCGGGGATTTTGTCGCAGTAGAGTTTTGCCGTAAGAGTTTGTAATAGGGGTGAGAGTTTGTCATGGAGGGCGATCCAGCATTGGCTGGCAATCTGGTAATTTGGACAGGCAAGACAATCAACAGACAAAGGATGATCGACGTCGGCCATGCAGCGTCCGACACTGCATGACAAGCCGATGATAATCCGGTTTAACGGCTACGGTAAACAGTCTAATCTAAAAAATAGCGGCGAAATATTACGCTAATTGGACGCGCTGGTGAATGCCAAAATATGCCAAACGATCAATTAATTAGCTGAAATGGAGCCCGCAATCTGCCGCACAGTCACTCGACGGTATCGCAACTTCCGCCATCCGCTGCAAAGACGATTAATTTCGACGTCACATTATCTGATGGACCGATTTGTCGCCAGAATGACGATGGTTAATCATTATAATGTGCAAATTATTAAGGTATTGAAGCACACTCAGCCTACAGCAGATGAGCCAAACACGGGCATCAGGCAAAAGCAACAATATGATAAAGCAATAAATAATAGCATAAAGATAATAAAATTAATAACGTAATCATACCAGACCTCGATATCGAAAAAGGAGTAGTTGACTAAGAGTAATATGCTATAAATATCATGCCGATGCTGTTATTGACAACTTTATTCACCATAGTATGGTAGAACAACTGGATAATAAACTAAAAAAAATGTAAAATAGGCCTAAGCTAATACCAAAAGTCATCATAACAGGCTACAAATGTTTCTCGTTATTGCTTGGTATTTTGCCGTCTTAAAAGCAGGCTCCATTCGCTCACAGCAGATGTCGGAATAATTTAACATTAATCGTGCTAAGAGACTCATGTTGGTAAAGTCACAACTTTACAAGATACTACTAAAACGGACTACAATTTTCTGCCTATAGCTTTGAAGACAACGGAAAAGTTTGTGAAAACCATGCAATTAACTTCGACAACAGGATGGTTAAAATAAGCCTATAGCGCCAAATGTCGTAGCACTGCTGTTAAGCGTTTCCCAGTTCATCAAGTACTCGAATGCAAACCGAGTCCGTGCGAAACAGTTTCAAACGTCATCGGCGGTCATTTGTCAAACCTGTGGACAGCTGGATGCAGCGCGGAACGGGCTACTTGGTCAGTGAAGCGAGACGGCGGGCGATTGCTCGGGCTGCTGCATGGAGTCATCGAACCGACGTGCATAGCAAAATCATCAGCAGAGAGAAATCACCCCGAGCCGCGATGGATGCCTCTCACATCAGGCCGCGCCGCTATTAATCACGGCAACGTCACAGCATCATGCATACGATGCGAAGCGATGTAGAGTGGGGTTATACGACAAAATCCCTTCCCTGCGACAAAACTTCAGCCACAACAGACCCGTTTCACAGGTTAATTTGCGAGTTTGAAGTGCGCCACCGCGGAAAAAAATTCGTCTGCGTCATAAGTCGACGGGTGAGGATTTAGACGCAACAGGGTGCATCAAAAGACGGCGAGTTGGGGAGTGAATGAGAAGCGGGAAGATGCAGTTGTAGGGCCCAACAGCTGTAGCCATGACTGTTGCCGATGCTTCTGATGATCATTTATGACCTACAGTAACTCCGTCAGCTGCACCAGCTCAGACAACAAACGCATCGACCGGCAAAACCATCCTAGCTGAATTTCTTCTACAGACACTGATAAAATGTGAAAAACTAGCATAGGATCTAATTACTGTTCGCCGGCGAGAGCAATAGTGGCTCACACGACAGCACGATGCTTTGCGGTATCATTAGCTCATGCCAATCAGCTGCTAATAAAGAAACTGTAAAGCAAAAATTACTGTAAAGAGCTCTGTATGAATTACCTTGCCCTTCTGCATTTTTAACGCGCTGCATCTATGCTGTATGACGCGCTTATCATGTCTCCATTGGCTGCGAGTCCAGTACAAGATCGCCGTTTTACAAAGTCTTGCATGGACTCGTGTCGCAATACCTCGGTCCACTCAACTACGTCGCCGACCTACCTGGCCGCCGACCGCTTCGTTCTGCTAGTTCCAACTGTCTGGCAGTGCCTCCGTCAAGTTGACAACCGTCGCCAACAGGGCTTTTCCCGCTGTCGATCCACGGACCTGGAATGACCTGCCAGACAACGTGACATTTGCCGAGTCGTTTCCGCCAGCGTCTCAAGACTCATCTCTTCACAAAATCATTTCCTGACTATTTCCTGGACTAGCTGTCTCTCTCTCTCTCTCTCTCTCTCTCTCTCTCTCTCTCTCTCTCTCTGGTGGACCTAGCAGTAGTTTATATTACTTAGGCCACATTAAAAATCCCGGATTGATTGACTGATTGATTGAGGGCGTCTATGGCACTGTTG
>Ga0209367_1001118_pt1 | contig 31602 bp, 12 predicted proteins | sample WorMetLIZISLAND2_FD_187412 | JGI IMG/M metagenome (GOLD analysis project Ga0209367, IMG submission 187412) | Marine gutless worms symbiont microbial communities from Max Planck institute for Marine Microbiology, Germany - Olavius geniculatus... ...
TTGCCGCTAAATTGTCGGCCGGGGGAGACTTTCTGGAGGGCGATCCTATAATGGGGAGTGACTATTTATGGGGCCGGCAATATTTTAATAAAGGTGAGACATATCTATTCTGTGATTATTTTTCTACGGGCGGACCTTTCATGGGGAGACATTTTAATGTGACAACGGCGCCAGCGCTTGTTCGTTCGTGCTAGACCTGCTGCTGCTGCTGCCGCTGATGCTTTGCAAGAGATTGCTTCTGGTTTCCATATCATTGCACGATGGCGTCAGCGACGATGTGAAACGCTCTGTTGGCAATGGCCAGCCCATTATGGGCGCACGCAGCATGCAGTGTCCACGATGATTCATCTTCATAGAAGCAGCGAACCGACGTCCGAACTTCTCGTCGTCGTTGGTGACGTCATCAACGACGCTATATCGAACAGCAAAGATGACGACGACGACGCATGCGCGAGCACTGACCGTGTTCGTTTGTTGTCTTCTTCACACTCACGCCCTGCAGTGTTGGAACAGTCTGCATGGTCTGTGTAAAAAGGTTTTCTCTCAAAACCGGGAACGTCAAAATTACGTCCTGAATCTAAACCATAGTTCTATTACTATCCCTATGTTCCACAGACCTAAGCCCGGTTTTCCCGGTTTTGTCGTTTCCTTTTTTGACGGGACACCGTGTAACAACAGTCAGTAAACGCGCTCCAAGACGAGCTTAGAGAAGCGCGTCTCGATTTTCGGACAGTCTCAGTAATGATCACTATTCCGCGCCGCTCTGGCGTTTGGTGTCATTTCGGCGCCGTCTGCAAATTTTCCATGGCTGCCGTGGACATTGGATTTCAATCGTTATACTTGTTGCACAGTTATACTCAGAGGAATACACACGGAACTCTTTATGCCTACGGCAGCCCTGAAATTTTTAGACCTAATGATCCTGCAGACAGCTTCTTCGCCGTCAGCTGACGAAGAGTAGTTCCAAGCATGCGGCGGTTGAGATGAAAAATTCTGACAGCTAGGGTAGGCGTGATGCCAGTATCCATGTATATTGACCAGCATGTGCTCGTTCTGTCTCTGTATTGTTATTAATTATACTTATACATCAGTCAAAACATGACAGTCACGGTAATGTCACTGATACTGAGTGATCGATCATACATTTTACGTACTTGCATCTAAGTCAAATGCTGACAACCAATTAATCATTCAGTTATTCAGTATATTCAATGCAGGCACACGTGGCCAGTAAAAAACAAAAACAGACAAACTACTGCAGTGCTGCTAGCAGACAGGACGGCGAACAAGAGAAGAAAGCCCGAGGAATGAACGCGGGGTTGCAGCAGAGACAGAGTCTGCAGTGCCGTACGGTTTTGCTTAATTGAGTCTGCATCGAGTGTGTAAGCAGACGTGCTGTGGGTGACGACACCCGTTCATCTGAAACACACCACGGAGGCGACAGGCTATACGCGCCGACGGCGTCGTAACGCCTGTAAATGCATGTAAATTTACGGTCGTTCCGTTGACGATCTGGCCCTGCTGGCCGGTGCCCCATTATAAGATCGCACCCCAGAAAAGTCTCCCCGGGTCAACAATTTACCGGCAAAATTTACCGGTAAATTGTCGGCCGAGGGAAGACTTTTCTGCAGGGGGGGGTGATTCTATAATGGGGAGAAACTTTTTATGGGGCCGGTGGCAATATTTATAAGGGGGAAACATATCGATTTGATGATTATCTTTCCACGGGCAGATTTTTCATGAGGAGACATTTTAATGTGACACCGGCCGTCACAGACTGTTATACAGCGATGTTATATAGTCTGGTGGTCAGCGGCGCCTCCAAGCTCGTAAACCATCACCGGACTAATTCTGCTTTATGCGCCTGTCAACTGCGGTACGACACGGCGTTAATTAACGCAGACGTCTTGAGCGGCGCGTCCGTATTTACATTGCACAACGTTTCGTGTCGTTATATTTTCTTACTTACTGACGGGTGGCGGTTAATGTAGCAGCATGCATATGAGACTGAAGTAATTAGCTAATCCTAAATTAAGTTTCAGTGTCATATACATAGACTGTCGTAACTTAACTGTAAGAGTTTTCGTCATTTTTACGCCAAATATGAAATAAAATCGATGTTTTGCGCGCAGATATTAACATTTTTATAAGATCACAAATTCACTTTGACTTTGCTTTAACATTGACTTACTAGGCTTATAAAAGCTGTTGCGTTTAGGCCTAGTTGTTTTACGTGCCATGCTTGCTACTGGACATTAGTATCTGCAATAGAAAATAAGCAGTTTAATTATATACTTCTGAGCATTTCATGTTTGGTTGCTCATAGGCGCAGAGTTCGAGTTTCGTTCGTTTGGCTGGAGCCGTGTTTTATGCGCAACTTTACCGGCGATAACAGTTAATTTTCTCCCGTTTGCTGATATCGGGACAATAGACTCTTATCAAATGATGCGTTGTTTCTAGCAGCTGGACAGCAGCAGTAGCATGATAATAATTTCCAAATAACGCCAGTGGACGGGAAAAGTAATAAAGTCGTTCTGCAGGCTATAGAGCCAACCTTGCAGTGTTCTTAACTGATTTCTTTTTCTCTTTGCCTGTCTACCATTCAATGCTCATTTTTGCATAATAGGCCTACCGACTACTGCTACCGCTACCGTGGACCTCTGAACTGTGAGACTCGACCATTTAAGTCAATAATTATCTCCGACAAGGTGAACGTAGTGAACATTGGAGGAGATTAAAAGATTGGTCGTTCTGTCCGTCGTTCTCTCTCTCTCTCTCTCTCTCTCTGTGTGTGTGTGTGTGTGTGTACACGATGACTCATCATCATCTCCACATGTCATGCACAACCGGCAGAAACGGTGGCGCCCTTCTGTGAAAACTTTTACATTTTACAGTAGTAATGTTTAAATCACTTCACTTGGCGGAGATATGCACTCTTACGAGAGCCTTCTAGTTCGTCATTCCTTTGTATAGATGGCGAGTGTACAAAATAGCATACCATATGCTTGCGCCATGAACGACTTTTTTGATATGAACGGTTTAATCAGAAATAAAAGTTCAGAAAAATCACGCGAAATAATTGTTACAAGTACGTGCAGTTTACGTTATATTTTAAAACAAATTGTGATAATAAGTAACTTTTAACAAGCTTAAAAATATTTAACTTCAACCGAGATCACTCGCTGGCAGTGGCAGTAATGCTAAACAACAGATGCTACATAAAAATGACACGTCATCTTTTAAACATGATATTAGCCCTCACAACTAGTAGTCTAGATGATATAAACTGCTAGAAGCAATTTTGACAGTGTTTTTGCCATAAACGTTAAAAACACTGATTTGCAAATAAAAAACACAGAAACATGTTTTTTAAAATTTTTATTAAAAAATTATTATAAAAAACATGCATAAAACATTAAACTGCAGATGTTTTCAATCGTTACTTTTTTCGCCATTAAACACGCAAAGAATGTCTAACTCAGATAATTACAAACGAAGACGTACCATTTGTAAAGACTAAAAACCTGAATGTACTGAATGTACAGATCAAAAACAGCTGAGCGCAATTTGTTCATGAAAAATAAATCATATTTGTAATTTTGTACGTTTGTGTTTTAACTAGAACAAAAAACACGACATAAAAAGCACCAAGACGTTTAAAGATAAAAAAACGCATAAAAAATTTTTAAAAAACATTAAAAACATAAAATATACAAAAACACGTTTTTTTAAAACTTTTACAAAAAAACATTAAAAATGTTTTTTACATCTATGGTTCCTGCGAACTCAAGTGTCGTAACACATACTTTGCTAATAGTACCATGGTAATTATAACGTGCCGTAACATAGCGCAAATCATTACAGGGGCGCCTATGCAGTAAACATTTCAATTTGCCTGCAGAACTTTGCATTGGAGTAACTGGCGGTGTATAACCATGTCTTCACACTTTAATAGATGAAAGAAGGCGGGCACTAAACAACGATTGAAGTTGGACCATGAGCAACTATAGGCCTACAATACACGCAGTCTAAAAAGCTAGAGACAGCTCACGGAGACAGCTAAAATGTGCTGAAATAGCGGTATACTGGAAAAAAGTACAAAAAGCTAATAATACGTTATCTGAGTGGAAATGTGTCGAAGAGCTAATGCATTCCGTGAATGTATATCGCAGTTTTCTATATACACGGCGACATGACTTCGTGCATATTACATTGCAGGCGGAGTAAATTGAGTTCAAGACGCTCTGCATTAGCGCACATCCATCTCGTAATGTCTACGATGTGCAACCATGTCCTAGATTGTATCTTTTTTTCACGAAATTTTCCGACTTTAAATAAAACCAAAGCACGCATTTCATCAAAAAATCATGAAGCAGTTGCTGCTGCTTTAAATCAGTGTACAATTAAAGGGTTTACGTCAAATACCTGTTGAGTCGATTTTGCTTATAGTGGAAAAATGAGTTTTGACCAAAATGGACTTAACAAGTATTGGAAGTAAGCCCTTCAATTACACAGCAAATATTAGCAGTGGATGTGTTTCACAACTTTAATTTACCAGAATTTGAGAGTATACAACGTACATTGATGCAGTTAAAAAAGACTCGTAAATGTTAGTTTAAGCAAAAATCAATATAAAACTCGGTTGATATTTTTTGCTGCTTCGTGACGGTCATGTTTGACTGGGTACTCCTCTTTTTACAAAATATTGCAAAGTTTTTTTCGTTCTTAACCAGCAATAATAAAATCGAGAAAAAATAGAGCATGAGAATCCGCGACAGGGAGTCGCACCTATGTGGAATCAACCTTTTCGAAGAAAAAAATTCAAAAATCAACGCAAAATCAATACGAAAATAATAACATTTACATAGTAATACAGTACTTACGTAATAATAACTGTCAAATAGACGTATTCTGAGTTTTCTCTGATTAGTTGGGGCGTTTACATGTATAGAGCTACTGCCCCCAGGTTCTAGCGGGAAGTTGCAGCCCTGAGTGAGTCTTCTCTGCATGTTTAGCCCTGCAGTGCGTTATGTGACTACGTGTCTGTACACCGCGAGATGTGTATACGACGAAACGACGACGCGACGACAACGACACGTGTTGCCGGTGCCCCATTATAGGATCGCTCTCCCCAGAAAAGTCTCCCCCGGCGGACAATTTACCGGTAAAAATCTGTTCCGCCCGGGCGACCGCCGCGCGGGGCGGATTTTTGCCGGTAAATTGTCCGCCGGGGGGAATTTTTCTAAGGGGGGATCCTATAACGGGAAGACTTTTCATGGGGCCGGCGATATTTTAATAAAAGGAAGACTTGTCAAATTCGTGATTATCTTTTCGCGGGCTAATTTTTCATGGGGAGACATTTTAATGTGACACTGGAGCATCCAAGTTATCACAACGAAGAAGCATTCCACGTACCTAATGTGATTGATAGGTCTCTTCGGTACAGTGCTAGGTTGGCGCCGACAGGCCGCTAATACAGCCAGCCAACTGATGGCGGGCGGTCAGTCGCTGGTCAATATTGTTGATAGATAGCACGCGTGCCTATCCAGCCCACGTCCAGTCAGTCGACTTTACTCTCTGGCAGGGATTAGCCGTTACGTCACAGCACGTGACCCACTCGTCTTTGACGCTCTGATCAACTATACGGCCAATAATCATTCTTCCAACATCGACCGACCGGCGTCCGGATTAAAATAAGTGCTATCTATAACTTAGTTGACATAACAAATAATTACCTGCACTGCAGATTTTCGGGGCACGTGTTTCAGGTACAAGAAGTCCAGCGGTCGCTGGGGTGGGCCGACCGTACCGCCTTTATACGAAGTCTGGCGTCCGACTTCCGGTCGTGAAAAGAAAGCGATTTTCCAGAGTGACTGCAGTCACATACACGCTAGACCTTTGTTAACCATGCAGTATAATTTGGTACCGGTCAAAAGGCGGCGACGCTTTGCGGCTGGGAAGGTAACCGTATGTCTGGCGTCGCACTGGCCATGCGTCACGGACTCAGTGGTCTATATCCAACTACAGTCTCAAAAGATACTTGATACTTTTACAAAAGACCCCTTTTTGTTTTTTTCATAATTCACTCAGATGATGATCAGTTTACACGAAGTTTTTGCCAGTTGTAGCTAAAGAAATACTAATTCAAAATATTTTAACAAAATTTGGCAGTTGATTAAACATTCTTTGCTAGTCCTGACGTAATTCTGACTTCATAACGCGTCGGAAGTACAAGCTTGCTTGTCTCAACCAGTGCTGTCAGTTGCTACCCTGCTTCGATGGTGAACTTAATGTGGTTCGCTAATGAAAAATGCTTATTGTGTCAGCACTGAGCAACATGGAGACATGAAATCAGGCGTCTTGCAATCCAAAAACTCAACTATCTTGCAAGCTTGGTGTCTTAGTGCACTGTTTTGCTCGAACATGTGAAAGACAACTGTCTCCACAGACACATAAATGCAATCGCTTTGCACGTTTTTGTGGCTGCAACTGTAAACTTTAAATATTTGTCACCAACAAACCAGATTTTCACCATCGGAGCAGGGTAGCAACAGACAGCACCAGTTGAAACTAGCAAGTTTTAACCCGTGACACATTAGGGCCTATGACATCAGCGTTATATCACGAGTAGCAAAAAATATTTAATTAACTGTCTTATTTTGTTAAAATATTTTGAATTAGTATTTCTTCAACTACAACTGGTAAAAAGTTCATGTAAATAGCTCATCGTTTGGGTGAATTATGGAAAAACAAAAAGGTGTCCTTTTATGAAACACCGTGTAGAAAGGGAGATAAACACCCTACTTACCCTCTTTCTAGAGTATGGCGTTTTTAGAGCCTAGAGCCTATTTTAAACCGAACAGACGCAGAACAAGTGTCCTTGCCAGAAAGCAAATAGACAGCTGTCACTAAGTTCAAATCAGGCGACATGTTTATGAACCGGATCGTTTATTTTAGGAGACCTGGCATGTGCACTCTACGGCTATTGTATTTACGGCTCTATCCCAGGACAGGTAGACTGGCTAAGCCTGATTTACTCTCTTACTAATACGGCGGTCGGCAGGACTAGGCTTAGTCGCGCCGTTCAGGACCTCAGCTGCTCCTTCTGGAATCAAATTAAGTAGCCATAGTAAAAATAACTTAGCTTTCTCTCCATTGTGACAGTACCATTAGCCGTACAAGGACAGTTTGATGAAAAGCACTTACCTATGTACACCGAGATTCTAAAAATCTGGTGTAGAATAGTACGCCTTCGCTTCACAGCTCGTGCAGAAGTCGAACATTGTGGATAGCAGCTGACACAGTTAGTCGTATATAGCAGTATCTCTGTCCGGTTTCGCGTAGTTGTCGCCGAAAACCATGCAAAATATTTAGCTATGCCAGCGCAGAAAACATATTTTAACTTGACACAGCATTTTACGGTCGTTAAAAGTCACGCATTTTAGAGTCAAAGGAAAGCCAATAAAGCACTTCATGTCGCTATTTAATAATGTTGGCCTTATTTTCAAAGGTTGCGAAGATATGGCGATCGAAATCAAACCTACTAAAACTCGCCGACTTCGACCACCACTTTGTTTCCTAGATGCGGGATGCGGCCACTCAGTGTTGAAAAGCTCCACTTTCTTTACACTTATTTAATTTAACGCACTCGAAGATCGATTGAATATATAGAAAACTTCGCAGATCCTGAGAGCAAATCGTTCCAGGAACCGATAGTGAAGTTTCGTAATCCTAGCTCCTGTTGATTTGACACAATACAGTCGTGTGACGGACGGTAGAAATACCTGCATCTGCATTTATGCTGGTGTTTCGGTGCGAAAATGACACACAGTGTGACACATGTCAACATACATCTCAATACCAATTTTTTCCACATAACTAATGTGCATGCACGTCAACATAAAGGTCACATACATGAACGCATATATGTGGAAACACGATACATATATGATGCATGTACGAATCATATATGTTTCATATATGTACACATGGATGTGTACATATATGTGAACATATATGAAGCATATATTTAGTTTTGGCGCCTATACTGCATGATTAACCAATATTCTTTTCCCCGAAAGCTACGCACAGCAGCATAAAGTCTATCGTAGTCACAAGAGTGCAACTTACTGGCGATAAAATCTAACGCGCAGAGGCAGACTCGCGCTATTTGTCACGTTGATTCGTTTTATGTTTCAAAAACTGCATTCGCGCAAAGCTGCTAAGATCTACGCGGCGACACCGAGAGTACGTACAGGATGTGATTATGTACCCAGTCGCCCGTCGGCTTTTCGCGGTGACGAAGGAAAGGTTTTAAATTTTTAAACGAAGCGGTGGACGCGGGCGTCATGCGGTGCAAAGAGCGGCGTCTCGAACGGTCATGAAACACGGCGTGACAGCTGCTGATAATGTATAAAACCAAAGAAACCTGTAGCATTTTAGCATTGTAAAGTGCGTGGCAGACAACCGTGACAGCTGCTGGTTCGACGGCTCTGAGATCATCACTGCAACAGGTTGCACGGTGTGCATTGTGCATCATCATCATGACGTCGACACGTCGCCTTCTGTTCGCCGTTCAGCAGCTACACTGATAACTAGAAGGCGCTCGTGAGAGTGCATATCTCCGCCAAGTGAAGTGATTTAAACATTACCACTGTAAAATGTAGAAGTATTCACAAAAGTCTAACTCTATATTGTTTTTTTTTTGTTGTTTAATTTTTGTCTACCAATGTTTGTTTGGTGAAATAAAGATTATCAAAAGGGCGCCACCGTTGTGTCTCACGGTCGAAGAGAGTTGATAACAGAACGACGGACACACAGAACGACCAATCTCATAATCTTCTCTAATGTTCACTACGTTCACACTTGGCGGAGATAATAACAGCGACGACATCCACATTCTCACTCACAGTCGACATAAGCCACGCAGTGTTTTGTCGGTTAATGAGTAGATTTGATTATAATCCGCAAAACCTGACGGATAACCAACTCAGTCTATCCCAATGAACCGAACTAAAAATAACCAAAAAAAGTTAAAACATCAGCGTAAGAAATTCTAAAACAGTCCCAGAATCTTACAAGTCAGATCCGACTAAAGTTGTCCTTTAAATTTTCTCTATTTGTACTAAACAAACATATGATGTTTATTTAGTTTTTTCTTGTTTCATTTTATTAGTCTTTGATATACCCTGTGTTAAATGTGTAATTTATCTCGTTTTGTTTAACTGCTGTGTTTGACTAATGGAGTGTTTACACGATCCAGCAAACGTCCAGCAAACTTTCAGAAAATGTATTCAAAATACACGTGCTAATGCTAGACGTTTGCTGGACGTTTGCTGGATCGTGTAAACACCCTATAACGCTGTCTTTATGAAAGCTACGCTATGCAGTGCATCGGTGATCGTTTGCATTCTTTTGGACTCGCGACAGACGTGAAATGTAAAGTGCTATATTGCCAAGTCAGTTGCTCGTCCGTCCGTTCGTCCGTCCGTTCGTCTCTAGCATTAACATGTCGTGAATATATAAGTTGGGTTATTTTGAAAGTAATTAAGGAATGATTTGCTTGTATGTTTTTTGCTCTTCCGGGACTCAACATCGCTAACCTAATGCTAGGTAAATATTTCCAAATTTCGGGTGCAATCCAGTGCCCGCAACCTACATAACATATGACGTCACTTGGAGGTAAGCTCGTAAAATTATTTAAAACATCAAGCAATGTTCGCCTTGAGCCTACAATGGTGCTTTGGATACTGCAGGTCTAAGAAAAAAAACGTTATACTCTACGTCCTAATCAGACGAAGGAATCAGACGAAGGTTTGTACAAACAATTAGCAAGCACGAACGTTTTTCATCATGGTTTTGTTTCTTACCCTGTCGTTTCGTCTACGATTTTATATTCATCGGCAGAGCCATTGTTTTGTGCCGTCTTATCGACGTGATTATTATGATTATTATAATAAAGCCGTATCAACTCATTCATCCAGCAAGTCGATGGGCGTCAGTCAATCTCTGGAAACGTGGAGATTATGTTATTAAGCCTACTACTGAATAACAGAAGCGCACGTCATTTTTATTTTCTACATCCTAGACTAATGTGACGTCGAGTATTTTGTGCATGCGCTTAATATTGCAATTTCATTCAAAGACATATTATTATCACAATAACACTATTAATAATTGTTTTGCACATAATCACAGATAACATTCGAGTAGTCTACGTCCCCGGTAAACGCAGAGAAACGTATAGGTCTAATTGCCGTTATTGCCGTTAACATCACATTATTCAGGGTGCGACTGTCAGTTCGAAGAAAACATTAAAAACATAAAATATTCACGAACACCACTATCTGCACGCCATGGGAGTTGATGCCTGCCTTTCGGTCCACTTACAATACCGTGGCGAATTTAACTGAGCGTTTCACCGCCGAAAATGTCGTTTCCTTGTTCTTCCAGCATTTGAAAAAAAGATCTATCCAGCAGTATAGGCTAAGCTAACCAGGAACTAACAGAGTGTATCGACAGCTCCAGACTAAGCTTGCTATAATATTTGCATATATCACACCGCATAGGCCTACATATCACACAACTCGTACAAGACACCACAGAGCAACTTTTAAGATAAATCTAGTGGGTGGACGAACTCCGTTCTTCTTCGCTTACTTTTCTTTTCCCCTCCCTTTCGACCCCCTACTTTTGTCTTTGAAGCGGGGCTCGGGGTGTCACTAGTCTTCGGGGAAAATGTTCGAAATTCTACATTGCTGTAGGTGAGTTTTAGCGAATTTTTAGATATTATATAAAACTAATTTTTGTTAATGGTTTCCTCATAAGAAAATATCGAAAATTATCTTATTAGCGCATTTGGGCAAAATACGTAAAGAGAAAAAGCGATTTGCCCGAGTGGGTGAGTTTTCGCCCACCTAGTTTAGGCCCAAATGTAATAAAGTTGCTCCAGGTTGCGAGAACGGACGTATATAGAGAGAAGAATGCTGCGAGTCGTGATTCAGTGGACGCCCACGGCGTTCGTCGTTCTTTCACACCGGAAGTAAGTCGTAGAAACGCCATTGTTTATAGTGCTGAGCGTTTGCGACGCTGGAAGACTCACGATCGGTCGGTCGTTGTCGAGTCCATCGTCCGGCGCAGACGCTCCATCAAACACTGCTTGCTGTCGACGTCCTCCTGCAGGCGCCGCAACCGGTCCTCGTACACGCCTCGTTGCGCCATCTGCCGTATCAGAATAACACACGCGCATATAAAAACACCGGCTAGTAAGTTATTTTACGTAATGTCGAAGACGTCGAAAGAGTATACAGGGGCGTATTCAAAGGGGAGCGGCGCGCGCCCCTCTATAAACTCGGCAAACATTAAGCCTAGTGCAGATTTTTTGGAATACGCACGCCACTGTCCACTCAGTTGCTAGTATCCGCCTCTGCTCTCTGCTACTTGAGAAATCGTTTAGTGTGCTACGCCGTGCTTAATGATTCCTCCTGTGTGTGGTGAGCGATGTCGGCGAGTCGTATCGTAAGCCTATTTGCCGCATGGTCTGGTCTGCCAATGATGTAATAACGTCTCCAAAATGCATCAACCAGATAAACATGATATTTTACTTTGTCCTGCAGAGAGCAAAAAAATTCACGCTTTTATACACAAAAAAGCTTCAGCTTCCCCCATACCGGGGCTTTGCCCCTGGACCCCACTAGACCTCCTCATTTCACGCCCCTAACATAAAACCCTAAATACGTGCCTGGCATATATTTATTTAGTATATTTGGGTAAAGTCCGATACTTGGTAGAGCGCTGTTCACATGAGTCAAAAGTACTTTACAGTCTCGGAAGCTGCAACTGATTGTCATGAGCTAATGATACCGCATAGCGCTATGCGGCCATCCGTTGCCAGAACGCACACTGCAACGTCGGCTTCCAGTTCCTCTTTTCATTAAATTGGAATCTGGCAACTTCGTGCTTTGTCATAAGCCTATTTGCACTTCTGGCAATCCAATCTATCAGAACATTCACGAAGCATTTTTTTGCTCCAAACTCTCAATTTTTAGCCTAAATAAAAATCAAAATGTGATTTTCAGCGGCACCTGACGACTGACGAAACAATTCAATTACCAGAGCTGCAGAGAGGTGCGGGCCTGTGTCGGGCGACGTTTCAATGTTACTGCTAACGTTACTAATTGATAGTTCTCACGTGACAACTGGACATTTATGTAGAGACTTTATTTGATGCTGTGCCGTAGGCCGTAAAATCACTGCTAGTTTTTACAATGTACAGTACGAAGATGTAAAATGAAACAATGCCTGTAGTTTGCATAAGCCTATATAGTTTTTACTCCTCGCGCGCTACGTTCCTAACGTAGCAAAGAGGAGTATATAAGATCAGTGTAATATTGAGGATCGACCGACCGACCGACCGACCGACGACCGACCAACGACCGACCTCTGTGCCTGGGAGAGCCTTCCTGGAAGAACTTCAAACGGCCATATCTCCATAACGGTGCTAGATAGACGCATGGTCACTATGGATCACCGATAGGAAGTAGACCCCCGGGAGTCGAACGTCACGTGACCGATGACGTCGTTTGCGGTGTGAAAAGAAAGGAACTAAAAGCAGTTAAAAAAATACAGGAGAAAATAATGCGCGCGAGGAGTACATTAGATTGGTCACAATCTAAAATAGTCCTTGTTAAACAGATAAATGGCAGAAGTATATACCAAGTGCTGTCGCATATAGTCTGCGACCAGCCTTCCTATCTCGCTGCAGAGAACGTCGACGTCAGACGACAACGACGGCGATGCTTCAGACTCTTCAGTGTGGTCAGTTACCGAAGACTCAAACTGAACTCGGGAGACCGGACTTTGCTGCATCGAAGCGACGTCTTGAGCGCTAGGCCTATCTGTCACGCTGTGACCCATGTCCGACTGCAAAGGCAGAGGCTGCCGCGTGGGCGAATAAGCAGTTGTTACAGATGGAACGTGTCTGAATTGGTCATCAGAAGTCCCGTGAGGCGTTTTCAGTGCGGCCGGGTCTAGCACAACTTCTACTGCCTCCAGCCCGCCGCCATGACGGTCTATCACCGTACCACCGCCCTCTGACAACCGAGCCGCGGAACCGGCGTTAACACTACCTGCAGGACTCTCGGCTCTATCACTTGTACACAGGTCAGAGATGACGCTTATCGCCACGCCTGCCTGCTTCTCGCTGTAGGCGCTGTAGGACGGCGCGTCGTCTTGGCAACGGCTGGAACACCCGACCTCAACCGCAGTTGAGCTTTCGTCGTTAAGAACGTTTACGTCGTCGGCCATCCTGCCGCAGCGTTTCAGCCACTTGCTTCGCTTTTCGTAGAGTCCTTCGACGGCGGATTCTACTTCATCGTTGTTGTTGTCGTTGTCGCAGACGGTCGTAGTTCGTTCTGTTGACGCGTCTGGAACGGGTGACCGGTCAACGTGGTTGACGTCCCTGCTGGGAATGACTTTCCCTGCTGCTACGGCAGTGGAACAGGCGCCAGTCGTGCCGTTATTAGTCGTTCGGCCACGCCAGCCGTTGCGATGTAGCAGCTGCTCACTGGAAGACGGCGGACCGCCGCCAGCTCGTCGACATCGCCTGCGCAGCCACGTCAGACCCTTCACCAGCCGTCGCGACGACGCCGCTGCCTGGTCTCCGCCACCATCACGACCATTAGGAAGTTCCGGCCCCGTCGACGACTGGACGAGACTGGGTGGTCCGTTGGCGGGCCGATGTGATGTTGGACTGGCGTCATTGTCGTCCTCTGTGTCCGCGGGAGATCCGTCACTGACGTGTGATGTGTTTGTTCCGGCTGCTGCCAGACCCAGCTCCATCATGCCCTTGATGAACCCAGTGCTCGAGCTGACCATCTTCAGCACGGCGCCGCCCTTCTCGACGTTCTCCGTCACTTTCACCAGGCGGCGCCTCTTGTGCTCGTCCAGCTCCGCCAGCCGCCGCCGACCGTAGTCCCGGATCAGAATCTAAACCGTATACAGAGTATAGTGGTAGGGTTACACAACGTGCTGGCTTGCTCTAAACAAAGAAAATCAGTACAGATATGTTACGCCTTTCTCTTTATTCACAATCTGTGAGTTTTGCTTGTCTTTTTGCTGTCGTTTATTCTGTTCAGGCACTGAACACGAATACGATCGTAACTACTACTACACGGTGCTAATGACCAAAAGCGCGCAGTAAAACATATGCCTATAGCCAGTACGACAGCTCCCGACAGCTTATGATGAATAGCTTTCGACGATCTCAAACGTCAATCAAAATTTTCTTAAAACAATTAATTTCATTTAATAATTTTCTAACGTATTTCCCACCAACTATAAAAAGTAGACTGTATAACATAATCATTATTAGCGCCAATCAATTAACGCCTATTTTAACCACTGCAAAACTGACACGCTTTGTGTACACTGCGTTTAGCAGGCTTAGCCAATTGACCAGTTAACTAAGTTATCAATAATTGAACAGCGAGCTTGGTAAAATTAACAGAAACTTTATGACAGTCAAAATATAGAGTTTTATTCAGCAAAAAAACATAAAATTTGTCAAATTATGACCAAAACAAATCTCGCTTTCACGAAATCAAAAAACGACGATAATGCATCGTGAGTACAGGGTGGGCCAAAAAAACCGGACCTGTTTGAGCGTTGATAACTAAGCAATGGTTAGTGGTAGAAAGACGTGTGATACGTCAAAAGTTTCAGAATGCTGTAAAAAATAAACGACAAATTTGCATACTGAAGCATTTAAATATTTTTTTACCTAATTTGCATAAATATGCATAACCCTTAAATTCTGCCAAATCTGACTGTAACACATTGATTTAACATGGACATTTGAGCTTTTGTAACTTAGCGGTGTTTACTGATGGAAAAGGCGCGTAATATGCCAAAAGTTTCTATATTGTGTACCAAAGAAGTGTACAACTTGGCTGTCTCAGCATTTAAATATTTTTTGCCTGATTTACACAAATCTGCCCCACCCCTAAAATCATGCTAAACTGGCAGTAACACATGAATTTAAGTTGATTTTCATTCAGCATACAGTGCAATATCAACAATCATTAACACATACGTTGAGTTTAGATGAAATTCGACATAGGCAGTTGCCCAGCTTTTGCATTCATAACCGTCATCAGTCCTTTTAAGCAGCTGATCGATCGCTGGTGTGAATGTGTTCAGGATCAGCTGAGCCCAGCGTTCGATTAGCACACGTTTTAGCTGGTCAGTTACTGAAATTTTGTGACCATGCTATCTGTTGCAATGCCCCCTCACTGCATAATTCACAGAATTTAAATCTGGACATTTTGGCAGTGAGTTTTTGAGTTCAGTGAACTCGGGCACATGAGAGTGCAGACAAATGCCTAATTTCAGGGGTAAAAAAGATTTATGCAAATTAGGCAAAGAATATTTAAATGATTTGCTATGCAAGTTTGACCCTTTTTGTCTACAACGTTCTAAAACTTTTGACATATCACACGCTTTTCTACTGGCAACCATCGCTGAGTTATCAACGCTCAAACAGGTCCGGTTTTTTTGGCCCACCTTGTATAAAAAAAATTTACCCCCCGGGCTGAAAATTTTCTAACTTCAAAACACGTCGTGAGTGCAAAATTTTTATACCCACACCGTACAGCTGCAGTGCGTGTGCATGCACGTTTACACAGTGCGCTAAACAAAAGACATTACAATTTACTGATCGTAAAAAACAAAAACATTGGATTCTTCTACATGAATGGCGTAACTCGAGTCCGTTATTTTACCGTTGTTGTGCAAAAGCAGCAACAGTAGCACTAGTCCACTGAAACTTATACCCCGTTTACAGGATGAAGCTGGCTCGACGAGCTGGCTCTAGTTAGCTGGACGAAGCAGCTCGATGTTTGCTCGACGTTTGCTCGATGTCTGTTTGATGTTTGCTCGATCATGTAAACGGGCAACAGGCCCACAGCAATTCGGTGCAGTCGATCTGCAACTGACGTCCAACGTCATCGGTCTATGGTCAAAAGCATCAAAAGCGAAACGATATACGACCAAAGATCTGCGTAGGCTAAATCGGGCCGAGCAATTGTCTATAGCATCAACGAATGATCGCCTGTCGTATTGGCTAGCAGGCAGCACGGCAAGGCAGCGCCGACATAAAACTTGTCCTACCTCGGCTTCAGGGTGGTCCTTGAATGCGGCGAGAACGTCCTCTCGGGACAGCACGAACAATTCCGAATAACCGACGGATCTCACGTCGGCCGTACGCCTAAACGCACCAACAGCATTGCCATCTACATCTAATCGGACCGTGTTGCCCACAGTGCAACGATTACCTCATCAGATTCATTCATTCTCCGAGCAGAATAGTGCACGGCAGCAAACGAAGCCAAGATCGTTGGTTCTGGTTACGTTGCCGTAGGCTAAACCGGCAAACACAACTTAGACTGCATTCCTATTTAAAGATCAGTTTTAACGTTCGTTGCGGTCTATTTTGAAGCTCAACATATACGACTACTTGTACGTCATAATTATCGTCTCACGTAGACATTATTATGAGCAACGTTTCGTTCAAAGTAATTTGAAGCGTCGTCTCTGCGACGAATGATCATTTTGTTATTGGACGCGTGTAGGCCTACTTTTTATATGTATATGATACCAGATTAAAATGTACAAAATTAATCTCTCCTACGTTTGGCCTAATGCTTCAGTTACAGACATGCGATGCACTCTACTAAAACGTGGCCATTTGGCCGCGGTTACGTGTATGTAAAATAACGCACCCGCTGAATGCTGAAAACATTTAGTAAATGTTGCCACAGTTTTAAGACATAAATAACGAGTGAACGTTTTACCGGTTGATTCCTCCGTCCATGTTTAATATTCCGATCTCTCCGAAAAAGTCACCGGCGCCCATTTGTTTCAGCACCTCACCCGAGTCACTGTACACGAAACGTTGTAAACAAACTGCAAAATTGTTTTCGAGCATACAACGTACGTTATTTTAGTTTCACAGCATTAAATATTTTTTTTAAAAAACTTTATCAACTATGGTATTGCTCAGAGTTTTTTCAGCAAACATGCAGAGCGAATCTGTAGCCCCACGAAACTTTGTCACGTGACGTGCCCGTAGGTGGGGGCAATAACGCGTTTACAACTTTTAGGCAGCACCGCCCCCTTAGAATTTGGGAGGGCAAAAAAACGTCCAAAATGTAGTACTTTTTACGACAACTTTCGAGTTTGACCGCGAATATTTCTGGAATGGATAGAAATATCGACAAGTGGTAAACGGCATTATCAAGCACGATTCCTTCCGCGTTGAACAAAAAATTAGGTGAACTTTGGTCCACTAACACAAGAGACTACGCGGCTAATGTTTACCCACCCTAGGTTGACAATGCGCGTTCTGCGTAAGCTAATGCATTTGAGTGCGGGCCATGTGACTTTGCTACTGGGGAATCTTAGCGCCCTAAATTTTTCCCGCAATCGGACTTAAACGCTGGGCGGACTCACGTTGGGCTTTGCCACACACTTCTTGTAAAACATTTTGTACAACACGCTGTCAGACAAATCGACAACAAATGGAAGCTAATGGAGTTCGTGCTTAAACCGTTTAGCACAACTTCAGGTTGCCAGCTATATACAAGATCTACGTTAACTCATGACATTGCCGTAACTAGCTTAGACCTGAAAATTCATATGTTTCCAGTCGCAGTCCGGGAAATGACAGAGAAAAAAAATTTTTTGGGGAAATTTTTATGTCATAGAACTACGTGTAGGCTAACGCAACAGCTCATAAGGGATACGTACACTGAATAGTATACCCATAAGAACTAAAGTCAAAAAATACTGCACTACGCTAGATGAAAACAGTTTTGTTTCGGCGAAACTTTAAAAGCAACAAAAACTGCACCAATCAGAGTGAGCAGACACCGAATGGACAGACAGTAAACACAGAGTGGAAACTGAGTGGACAAACGTACCTGATGACCTCCAGCAGTCCGTCGGCAATGATGAACATCTCTCGAGCGACCTCGCCCTTGCGACAGATGAGGTCGCCCGGTGTGAAGATGTACGCTCTCATCTTGAGCACGAGATCGTGCAGAAACTCCGGCTCGCACTCGTGAAATATCGTCACCTGGTGTTTGCCCACGCACACACACCAACCCACGAGTAGACTACTCCACGCTCAGCCAACATATACAGTATCACACATTATACTCTCCATCGTTTACACACACAAACAGACACACGTTTATTTCTCAACGCACTGCCATGAATACCTCGAAAAGTCGGTACTCATCGCTTGCCTCGTGTATAATTAAGGACGTTTTTGCCATCGTATTTATAAGGTGTCGACCTTATAAGTACGATCGTTAAGACGTCGTTTATTACACGTTCTTAATTACACACTGGCCCGCTATTTCGAAGAGCCGCCACGGTTAGAGATAAGGTTAGGAATAGGGTTAAAATATAGTTAGAGTTAAGGTTAAAGTTGTCGCCAACTCACACCTACGACGCCGACGCGACTCGACTGCCGGCGACAATCGGCGACTGTCGTCCACTGTCGCCGACAGTTAAGTCGCGTTGTCAGTGTGTTGTGTTTACACCTACAACGCGATTCAACTTAACAGTTGAGTGGAGTTGAGTCTCGTCGGCGTCTTAGGTGCGACACGGCCATTAACGTCAATGTTAGAGTTAGTTTAACGTTTAATAAGTACGGTTTCGTCGTCGTTTAAAGGTGCGTTCTCACTGCGCGCGTTAACGCGCCGTACGCCGCGTAACGCGCGTCAACGCGTATTGCATATTTATGGAACAACCAATCACAGTGTCCTAGCCAAATTCACATTATTATAAATACATAGCTGCCAAGCTCCGGAAATCATGGATCCACTGGCTTCTGCTTCTTGATGTGCGCCGTTTTTTTTCTTATTTGAAATTACGTACAGTCTTATTAACATCACGTATTCTTCACTGTCAGACATTTTGTATTTCGCCTTTCCGATCTCCAGCGTAACCTAATTTGCATACAGCCTAGTACGCGAATAAATGGAACTTTTGCATAATTATGTGTCAACTCGCCGTACGCCGCGTGCGTACGGTGCGTTGACGCGCGCAGTGAGAACGCACCTTAAAACAGACAGGTTTTCGGTAGCCCCTCGGAACAGCGGCTCTTCGGAATGGCGAACCCGAACCATTTACAAGAGCCTGATTTCTGACTAATTATAATTTACACACAACTCAAAGCTGCAATCGCACAGAACAGAGACCGACCGACCTTGCGGAGTGTTTCCAGGTTGACATGCAGAGCAAGTTCGGTCTTGAGTTTGTCCGGCAGCAGGCCAAGCGAATTGATGTCACCTCCGCCGTTGATGCGACCTCTACACAGCCAGGATACGGCGTCAAGCTATAGACCATCACAGTCAATAAAACGAACAGACAGATTTGTACCGCTTCCATTGGTTTCATTTTCTTGTTCACGCTGGTTTTTGCAGCGACACTTACACCTGCAGTTATTGCTTCTTTACTTTACCGATCTGCCCAGATTCTAAAGCGATTCCTAACAAAGCAGTATACGCAAAAATCAGTTAAGTACTTTTACCAAATACGAAGTACGAATTAGCATTAGTTCTGTGATTTTAATTATTTAGCTACAAATCACCAATAATACTGGGGAAAAGTATGAAGGTCAGCAAGTGAGATATTTCGATCACTTACTCATAGCTAACAGAGAAAGCCTTTCAATATGCTAAATGTCCTTAACAGACCGTCAAATCTAATCTGCGTCGTATTTTGCTGGTTCATTATCTTTTAATTTTGCCAGTTTTTCGTTAACGTTTGCGTTTATTTTTGTGTCAAGCACTGCGTATCGTGTCACTGACCGAGACCAGGCGTAGTCATACCAGCGTTGTACCCGTTGCTGCATCTCTCGCGGCACGTTGTGGTTTCGCATATACGCCTTCGCTCCGTCCTGTCAACCGTAATGTCAGAATATAAACACCCCTTAATGCTCGCTCTCTAACGCAGCCAATGACGCCAGTGAAACCCTTTTGTTATACAATCCAACTTAGAATTTTGGCTGCAATACTAATAAACGTTCATTTTATTTCAGTTATACACCATTTATACGATAAAACTGGCTTGACGACCGGGCTTGATGAGCTGACGATCTCATCGTTTCAACGGTGTAATATTTAAAACAATCACAAAGTAGGGTTAAAAAGCGCTCGTCGAGCGCTTGTCCTGTGCTCATCGACCCAGCTCATCAAGCCAGCTTCATCGCGTAAACGGGGTATTAGTCATACACATTTCAGTTTATGCCTGATCTATGTAATTCAATGTGGCAGGTGGCTGACAATGCACATAGATAATAACTGCAACTTCCAGTACAGCTTTTCATGGATGTATATGTAATTAGCACAGATCACACGATCACACGGAAGTGATCATCTTCACAGAGATCTACAGTTACGAAGAGAAAATTAGTCGGCCAAAGCCATGTGCCTATCATTTATTTTCCGTATTCATAGATAAAGGTATACCTCTCGAGACATAGACCTTCAGTCTACACGGTGTTTCATAAAAATGGACCCTTTTTTCTTTCTTTCATAATTTACCTAAATTGCGATCAATTTACACGAAATTTTTATCAGTTGTAGCTAAAAAAATACCAATTCAAAATATTTCAATCTTTTGTGAATTGGTCATTATTTTGAGTGAATTACGAAAGAAAGAAAAAGGGGTCTATTTTTGGAAACACCGTGTACACGTTGCGCTACAATGTACCTTACTGTGGACTCAGGCGAAGTCGCTTGCACTGCAAGAAACTATTTCACCTAATAATACCAGTAATAACATAAAATACCACTAGGCCTACATAAGCGTTTTAAAGTCCAGCTACTTGCATGTAACAATAATAATTTATGCATGGATTTTGTTCAACATGAACTATTCAGCTTACCAGATGTCGCTCAAACTCGTGTCGACTGGCATTTCGGTTAGTAATAACATTTCCAACTTGACCTGCAAACATAAACAAAACATATATCTAAAATGCCTTCATTTGCACTAAAAACGATTTACTAAAATAAAACAGGTCAAAACTGGCCAACAGCATGTAAGAAACAAACGAAAAATGTTAAAAAATGCGCAAAACCTACACAATAATGAATTACATAGAAATAATAATAATACGGCTACTAGTAATAATAAATTAAGTAATAACTACATTTTTGTTTCAGCCGCGCTCTACGTTTAAACAAAGGCAAGTTCTATTAACACGCGCTGTAATGCTTTTGGTTCGGTCTGTGTTTCCAAACTGTAGACTGCCTCACAACCAAATTGCTTATCGGAATTTTCACAGTTCCTTCCACGGAATGCGGGTCAAGAAGTAACGAACAAAATGACAAAACCAACAGCCTTAAAAATGATCCGACGAACTGTCCGGTAATTCTATGAAAGCAGTCCGGATGCAACGAACATCTCTGGCGGCACAGCTAGCTGAGCCAAAGGCAAAAGTAAACCGATGAATGTGACACGCGGCGGAAAATCCTGTCGTTCTGTCGGTGTTTACGGCCGTTCTATTGGATCATGCACAATTGAATCACGCCGTCCTGGGGAATCACAGCGAAGAATGCCGATGATACCGTGGCAACACCGCAACACTGTTCCACCTTCCTGCACATAGTCTTGCTATCTCCGTATCTGCCTACAATGAGTGACTAGTAAAGACGCGTACACAGCGACGTAAATGAACTGAACTGAACTGACGCGGTTTAGTTTTTAACGAGCTGACCAATGGGCAAGCAGTGTGCATTACAGTTCGCACCATCTAACGGCTCCGGTGGCCTAAATAACTACGCTCACGTACGCGACATCCAATGACCAATGGGCTTAGAAACTAATCCGTGTCAGTTCAGTTCAGTTACGTCGCTCTGCACGCGCCTTAAGAGGACCGTACGGCAGACGACGGCTCGGCCGGTGCAGCTGTCGTTTAGATAAATTGATGGATCTATCTGTCGCGCGTCTCTCTCTCCATCGCAGTCTACCAGTCGTACGAGGGTCGCGTACCAAGTCTTCGCCAGTGCGCCGACGTCACTGTGACGTCATTGTGACGTCAGTCGGTGCGTCGTAGTCGGGACGACCCCGGATCATGACGCGACTAGCAGATTAGCGGCGGATCAACTCGGGCGGCGACTGACAATCGCAACCAGTCGACATCGACCACCGCCGGCGCTTTATCCACTCCGTCTGCAGGCCCGGCCGAGTATTAAAACATCGGCAACAAAAGAAAAGAAAGCCCATTTGTCGCTAGGAAAAACGCGTTGCAGCCTATACAGTTCTCGTTACAGTACTGGTCTTCAAGGTCATCCAACATAGATGGTTTCCATCTCATCTGACAATGCGTATATGCGACTTCTTGTTAGTGACAAATAGTAACCTTGGCCCTATGTCTCAATGTTTCCGAGATGAAGCCACTTATACCTTGAAACTTTTTATTGAAAATTGCGGCCAAACCGCTGCAGTTGGAAACATGGTTACTAATGACAACCTATAAAAAGTCGTTATCCTTCTATCCGACGGTACCATCGCCGACCTCCTACGACTTACCTGTTAGCCACAATACCGCACAATTGGCATACTATAGTGCGTTATAACCCTTCAAGGTTATCTAAAGTCAGCGATTTTCATGTACTTTGAAAGCCAATATGAGAATTTTTTTACTATTAGTAATTAATAGCAACCTAGGCTCTATCTCGCACCGTTTAGCCACAATACATCCGTGACAGACAGGCGACGACGGAAAACGGACGGACAACTGTGCCAAAGACCCCAACAGCATAGCTGTAGTGCGTCAAGAACTTGACTGGCTTTCGTTGGCGGGCGGAGTAGGTTGGTTATAATGCCGAATTACGGTCCGAAGATTCTGACTGACGGATTACGTGTTCAGTAATGATCGCGTACGTCTGACTGACGGGCGATGACGTCGGTTCATTCGGCACTGAACTGCTGTCTCCGTCACCATCAATCTCCTCTCCACACTTAGCTCATTTGCCGTCGCGCTTGCCATTTCATCATTTTCATCCTCGTCCTTCTTATTTCATAACCCACTCAGCCTTCCTATTTCTCACTATAGTGTTTGGAGTGTTGTAAGTGCTCATAATCTCGCCACTCTCAAGCGTGACGACGGGCAGAACTCGCCGTCGATCACGGCCATGAAATAAGTAGGCCTACGTTTGAACACGGTCTACAGCGTAATGAGCTATTATGCTTCGTTACAATCGCATATCAGACTGTATAAAGACCGTTTTAAAATCTCCTCCAGTTGTTCGGAAAAAGTTATAGACCGCACTACGCGCATAGCCCGTGGGTTCACCTGCTTCATAATGATAAATGTAAAACAGACCATGGCCGCGGCTACCGGCGCTCAGACCATTAAGTCAGCGCTGACTTGGGATGCGAGTCTCTGTGCTTTGGGCTTTGCCACCATTTTCATTCATTACTATTAGGTCAACTCAGCCCGAAGACTAATACTCACTTTACCGCCCCGCGGACAACCGGACGATGACTAGACGTCTCGTTTGCACGGCTGTATAAACTGGATAAACCACAATGATTATAAATAAGCTACAGGAATGACCAAATGGTCATATGCACTAAACGGCTAGACCTGGAAAAAAAATACGGTTGTGTAAATCAGCCAATAATCAAATATCACAGACGGAAGAAAAACTCGGTGAAAATTAAATTGACGGAGATGCGCAGGTTTCCTGGATTGCGGAAAACTCTCGTCATCTGTTTGTTGGTTTTCGTCTTCTGCCTATACGACTGACCCTTCAAACGACACAATGCGCATTGCGGGTTGACGTAAAAATGTCCGGTAAACTTGGTATAACGTGGAGTAGGCCTACGTCAGACTCTTGACCAGAAGCGCTTCGTGATCTTGAAATTGGCAGCTGAATCGGCATGAGCTATTGATACCGCAGTGAGCGGTGAAGAGTGTTTTATGATGCCAACTTCTAGTGCTATATAGATTTATGCTTTACTCACCTCTTACTTACTTACACGACACCAGTGCAGGGGCGCCTGACTATTGGCAAATGGCAAATGCTCTAAGAAAAAAATAGGGAGAAACATTTTGGAAAAATTAAGAAAAAAATTTGATATTCATGGCATACTGCACCTCAGCTTGTAAAATGCTGTTCTCATGATCCACGATATCTTGCAACCAAAAGTGTTTTGTGACGCTTAGAATGCATCAAATTCCAGGTGAGCTCAGAACGCTCCACCAGATCTCCCAATCGGCTAGAGAAGGGGTTACTCCCTCCATATTCCCGATCCCTCGACGTCTAAGGCGCCTCGTTCTAGGCGTCTGCAGCGCCCCACCTTGAGTTAGGGGAAAACTTGTTCCAAGGACTTAGGGGGAATAGATGCCCCTGCACCAGCGCCATGTCGGTGCAGTATTTCATATTTTCGACGGCGACGAATAGGTCTACGTGACGCGGCAACTCAACATGCGATGAAAAACTTCCACGTCCACGGTCTGTCTACGCGAGATGACGGACCGACGAACACCTTGGCTGCTGCGGCGAATGATGCAGACGCATGCACACGCTTGCGACTGACTACAGAGATTGATGATTATCGAATAATCCTCTCTCCGTCACCACGGCTCACCAGATGTCCAGCGGTCCGTCAACTTCTAGAGACGGTGTTTTCAGAATGATGTCCAGCTACTCCTTCGCTAACTTCAAATTCGCGCCAATACGTGTCGGTTTCCTGGCGCGGCTATTTCTGTCGCGATTAACGTGAAATGCACTAAAATGTATTTAGGCCCACTTAACTCGCACCGATGTCGTAGGAAAGCGAAATTCTAAAATATAATAACAGCACAAGTTGATGCGTGTTGTCGTGTTTCAAATAACGGAATAATTTTCTTAAAAAAAGAAATGGAAAAACAGAATAGTCGTATAGATTTATTTTAAAACGCTCATATAATGTTAAAACAGCTGTCAGATTTTACTCGGCTTAGTTTGTGAAGCTTTGAAATGATGACGAAGCAAGAAAAACGTTAATTTATGTAACGAATAACGTCAAAAAAACTTTTAATCTTCTGAAAACTTTTGGTCGGAGTTTAATTTTGTTACGGATCCCGCTTACTGATCGACGGAGTTCAGTGAGTGTCCAACAGTAAGAGTTAGCACTCAAATTTCCACGAAATAACCCTTGATGTGGTCAGTGCATTGAATTTGTATCAAAACGCATTTCCTGCCGTTATGCTCAAGCACGACGTCGACCTTAAGTGCTTAAGTGGCGGTAGCGCCGTGGCAGGGCGCCAAAAGGAATCTGCTCCCCCTTAATGTTATGCTGTCAGAATTTTTGGGCAAAAATGAAAAAAATCTGAAAATAATAATCCCCACTTTGGACAAATAAAAAAGCAAAGTTAAACTTTTGAGCAACATAAACTCCTCTGTCAGAAATTTAAAAAATGCAACTCTCTGTCCCCTAAATTTTCAACGTACGACGCCGTTGTTAAGTTGTAGGCCTACGGACAGCGAGTGTTTTTGATGTTGACTTGAATGTCGGCATTGCGGTTTTAGAGACGCTAATGGTAATGTTCCTAAGACTCGTGCTTGATTGAGAGTAAGTAATCACGACTCTGCACCGCGTCCACATCGGCCTACAGCTAACGCCGCACAAATCGTTGTCGATGACGCCCTCGACAGAATCGCTTCATCACCGGTTATGTACTAAACAATCAAGATTGAATGCTATGAGAAAATGGCTTCGTTCTCGTCAGACGGCGATTTCTCAGTGCGCTGAATACGTCTGTCATTCTACCATCAAACACTAAACCATTTTTGTAATGCAAAATACTATGGCGTTACTAACAAAATTAATAATAAACCCCACAACAGAAATGGTAAACGACATCGATAACCAGGTAATTGTCTACGGTGTACATGATATGTTATAGCCTAGTAACTGTTTTATATATTTTTGTTTTGTTTTCTACCACATTGTGTTGGTGAATAAAGATTATCAATTTGTTTTAACGAGTAGGTTTTGAAAACAAGCGCAGAAGACAGGAGTTTGTCAGAAACCTGCCACTCGGCAAAACACCAAAAGAAGTGTTTTTTTACTGAAATATTCTTAAAAACACTGACGCCACTTCCCTGTTATTTGTCGCTGCATTTATAGCGTGGATTAAAATCGAACGCAGAAAAACCTGGCACGTACCGACGATCGTTGCGAAGACGAACACGCCAATCAGGTAGCTGACTATCGTGAACAAGTACCTGCCGACAAACACAATGTTAAACATAATATGACTATCGATTGCCTACTACTTACATATGCTAGAATCAGAGTAAGATAATTATTATATCAAACGAAACAAAACAATTTTCGCTGCTGTAGAAAAACCGTAAACAGCTCTACTCGTGCGTGATTAAGAGACAGAAAACCAGCAAAATTTTTTAAGGTAAAAATGTTTTAACATATTTTTAAATTTAAAATGTTTGTTGTCAAGTTAAGTCTCAAATTATGTTACGGAAAAAGCTAAAAACATTTAAGTTTTTGTCACAGTTAAGCAACTGCATTATACTGTTGACCTTTTTTCCGGACACGGTGTAGAAGCCTTGTCGTGCTTGCGGACGAAACCGTTTATGACCTTTTCTAGCACCTTTGCTCGCCCCGCCGTAATTCAAATTGTTGAATAAATCTATAGAATTTATAGGCTGTAGACCAGTGATTTAAACGAAAGCGAGCTATACATCACATATTACTGTCTGTGTAGTCTCAATGGCATTACTGAATGATATTCGCAGTGCCGTCAAGATGTGTCAGTGCAACTGGCGCGCCGCATCCTTTGAGGTCCGTGATTACTCCAGGGGAAAATGAGCCAACTATCCGATAGAGCTTTGAGTTGCTCCAACAGATAGGGCCTAGTCTATATTATTTAGTTGTGTCTGTCAATCATTTGTATTACTATGCAAGAAAAAATTTTCTAGACCATTAATTGGGTAGCTGATGTTATGTCTATTATTATAAGTCTTTATAAGGAGTGTATATAGTAACATATTTTGAGCATATATTCATGTACTCTAAACAAATATTATATGCTCAGGCCATAAAAAGACTAAACGCAAAATGTACAATAAACGTAGCAGGAACAATTATATTTTCTCTGCTCGGCTGTAGGTGCTATGCGTACAGTGTTGTAGTTTAACAATTAACCTACAAATTCAGTCAATTAACCGCAAGTAGGCAAAAAAAATTCTGGCAGCAACTTAAGCTGTAAAAACGTGCTTGTACATATAAATATAAAAAACAGCTTAAGACATCTTTATTTCGTCACAAAACGGCAGTCAAAAAAAAAACAAAACTTAACTAAGCTCAACTAAACAGTGAGCAAAATTCAAAAAAATGTCACGAAGAAGTGATACTACATCATCCCATTCAAATACTTCTCGGCAATTCTACGAAACAGGCTGTACGCTGCACAGAGAGTTCCAGCTGTTAATAAACCTCGCAAAAAAATATGCTTTCATTAATAATACACAAACCTAATATGACGACTCTGAAGAGCCGAGAAATATTAAACTCGTGAATCTGTAGCAGACGCCGAGAGCGGAATTAATATCCTAGTGTCACTTGAGGCGATGTCGATCAGCAGCAATAGCTCCATGCTGTCGATTGACTTAGTATATCAAATATCGTATTTCGCGTTTCGCAGTTGACATCGCTTCAGCCGCTGTTGTTGCTGCTGCTGACGATGGTACTGCTGCGATTGCACCCAATGCTACCGAAGAGAAAAGCGAACAGCAAAAATCTGCCTAATAATTATTAACACTTAATGTCATGTATTTTACAACAGCGCTATAAAGTGTGGGTAGGCCTAATCTATTGGGGTTTGATGCCGACGATCGGCCTACGTTATATCGATTGGATTTCTTTTATTCGACGGCAACACATTACTCAGAAACTAAAAGTACAAGACAGAACATATGGTCGGTCTATAAAGCTTTATGTTAAGCTCAACGTTACTAAATCTAACCGCAGCTTAATCGTAGAAAAGAACTGGTAAAGTCATTAAATTCTGTTATCACGCAGCTAAAATTTTGTCGTACGAAACAGCTGGCGCCGTCTCCACAATTTTTTGCTGCTGCACCGAATATACTCGTATTAAGCACAGCAAAGAATCTCTCGCTTGGTAACGGCGCAAATAAAAAACAACAACAACAAACAATAATAGTAGTGACAATAACACAAACGTTTTATTACAATACAGACAAAACGCTGCAGCGGAAATTGGCAATATACCGTGTCCGACGAAAAACATTATGGACATTTTCGATTGTAACTTAAAGAAGGATTATCAGATTGCAATAATTTTTGACAATAATATTTTTGACACAACTGGCGATCAAATGACTCTCCAATTTTCTCCTGCACCCATTGTTTGTTTCTGCACTACTTGGTGAAACAAAACCAACGAAATATTGCGTTTTTATTCTATTTCTCCTGTTAAAATTTTCCCAGGTAGTTCAGAAGCAGACATTTGGTGAGGTGGGAACTAAAACAATTATTTGATAGCAAGTAGCGTCAAAATGTTTGCACCAAAAATTTTTAAAATCTGTCAGTTTTTAAAAAGTCACAATCGATAATGTTCGGGATGTTTTTTCTAGACACGGTGTATAGCACAAAGAATTACGAGCGTATTATAACGCCGCTGCATCGTCGTTGATGTGACAGTGTCGCTTTAATTTTTTTTCTTGTTAATACATTGTAATACACCGCATCCAAATATAGACAATAGGCATCTGGTTTCACCGTCACACATTTTGACAACAACGAAGGCATTTGGACAATTTTTGGCCCGAAGATAACGGTATAAATTAGCAACAGCCGACACTGAATACATCCGTAAGCTAAGTCTAGGCTACATCCGGATTATGCTGAGTGTTAAGTAGGCTTCCTGAAAATATTTTCACTAGCAGATTGCCCACTGACCTGCCACGATATATTGTATCTGAGTGACGCTCTTAAATTTGTATGTTAAAAAAGTAAGGCACTAATATTCCAATATTATAACTATTAACTGCAGCAAAAAAATCTCAACTTGCTAAAGAAACAAGTTTCCAGTAAAGGCTAATTTCCTTATTTCGTGCAACCGCGAAAGTAAATCTACGCGACAGTTAGCCGCTGACTGCAAGAACTGAAGATCGCATGTACTTTAGCATTTTTTTCGATTAAGATAATTTTACTACTATTAATAACAAAAAACTTTTTTTTATTTAAAATGATTACTTTACATTAAAAGTTTTTAGTTATTATTAATGACAAACATTTTTGTGTAGGCTTACTGTTTGTAATTTTAATTAATTTTGTGTCTTTGTCTGCTCGTTTTTAATTATTTTAGAGCATGTACTTCGCATACAATTTTATACTAAGTAAAATTTTAAAAAACACGACCGTCATGCATGCCGTGCTGCGTATACATGGAAATCACATCAGAAAGTGTACAAAACAGATTACGGTGACGACGACTGACGTTGCGAGTATTTTTAGCGTCGCTGCCTGCGCCCAGTTGCCGGTCTCCGGGGTAGAAACTGCATTACGCGCGTCAAATAGGCACACTCATTCAGCTACCGATACCAGTTCTCGGCGAGGATAAACTCTATCCGGCGTTACATGAACCGAGTTGGTGGTCAGTCGACCAGCCCATGGGCTAATCATACAGCGACACCGACTGACTCGAATGGTGCCGTTGTCCCGTAAGCCAATTACGGTGGTGACCACGCTTGATAGGCCTACTGCACTCGAACGACGACAAACTGTACACGGCACGTAACGCAAGCATCTTTGCGTCGTTACGTTTAGACGTGTCAGACCTTCGTAGCGATGTCCGGACGCTTACGACGTCGGTACGGTCAGATCGTAATCAGATATCGATCTCTATGCGACAGGCTACAGATGGGCTTCAAACAGATGAGTTTGCCGAGAAAAGCAAAAAATTTGAGCTAATGCTCACGAGACGCGCGAAAGCCTATGGCAGTTCCTGTTTAGTAGTTTAGCTGAAAATTGGGGTGTTCACGCTAAGTTAATATACAAATACCAAATTCCCCATCTGGATCGCATAACGATAGTTGCGTGGCGCCACCTTGTGAATGACGTGGACTTGTGTCGCAGCCCGAAATCGCCAAAAAATCCATAAAACCCCTATTTTGGCGTTCAAGGTTATCCAAGGTCATCGAATTCAGTGGCACTCGAGAGCAAGTGTACGACTTCCTATTAGTGATTAATAGTAACCTGGGCCCTATCTCGCACTGTTTCTGAGATACTTATTGGCTAAAATGGCAAATTTTTCCCACTTCCCTCTCATTTAGCGCCCTCGTTCGGAATGACCCTTTTCGAATTTATGGAAAAGCTTTAGGTTCCTGAAATTAGAGTCTGCCAAGCAGCCGACGGTGAAGATTTGGTAATCCTAGCTTGCACCGTTTTTGACTGATCCACCCGTGTGACAGACAGACGGACGGACTGCTTTCGCGCGTAAAAACAAAATCCGTCTGCGGCTGCACCGCGTCGTTTTATTAGGCGTGATCTCAGTTACATGACCTCGATTTGTTCTACATTCCTAGCAAAGTTTGCTATGAATTTATACACAAGGCTTACGGTTTGTTTAGAACTTGTTGTACAGCTTATTTGGCGACGTGTTTGCCATGTTGGCGAAAGTGGTTTAAGATCGGTTTTATAAATCGATTACGCGCATGCGAACTGTTATTATTATTATTATTATTATATGTAAAAAAAACTTGCCAGTTTACAGCTGTGTGTAAGAACGATGTGATGATATCAGTCCTCTAAAACAGCAAAAATCATTTGGGTAACCTTAGATGGGGCTATGCATATGGCGTCCTTACAAGCTGACTTTGGTTGGTAATCACTAACATAGTCTAAAGCCTTCTTCATTTTTGATGTTATTTGTCGCATTAGGCCTACTTGCCCAATGTTTACTGATTAACGTAACAGCCAAAAATGTTTCTGTTAGCCTATGGCTTAGCCAATGAGAGGCCTAACAAGGAAGCGAAAATATGACCCTGTGCTGACACAATATTCAGCTAACCGCGAACTCATAGGCCTATGCATACAAACTGTCCAACTGCACAGCACAACCCTAACCCTGACATTAGACACTTTGAAGCTGAAAGATGGTGTAGCAACTACTGTGCCATGGAGAATATTTACATTAATCTTGAATTTTTATGCCTTATTGCTTGAGTTATGAACGCGTGTAGAATGCACAGATGGATGTCCGGATAATAAAGTGATGGGACATTGTTGGTGTCTAATAAGAACCTGAACTTAGGCCTATCTGTGTGCTTGCCATTTATAGGCCCTAACTGCATGCATGAATGATCCGACTGTCGTCTTGGCCCTACAATCGCTGTTAATCCGCTCAGTTTTAGTCTGAGTAGCCTAGAAAAATAGCCTAAAAATAACAGAATAAACAGTACTGAGAGTAACCAGATGCTAATACTGTTGTCGGCGGATCGGTTGAAAATCAAATCTTAGCGCTCATTGGCGATTAATTGTTGCCGACTG
>Ga0209367_1001119_pt1 | contig 31595 bp, 14 predicted proteins | sample WorMetLIZISLAND2_FD_187412 | JGI IMG/M metagenome (GOLD analysis project Ga0209367, IMG submission 187412) | Marine gutless worms symbiont microbial communities from Max Planck institute for Marine Microbiology, Germany - Olavius geniculatus... ...
ATTTAAAATAAATTAATTAATAAACTAATTTGCTAGATCCTGCCATCTTTTACTACAATGAAGCTGTACAAAGATACGAACAAGCTATAACGCCTTAATTTCCGTTAGTTTATCAATTAAATAACCATAATTTGTGTTGGGAGTGAAACCACGTTACGTTGACTGTGAGAACGAAAGTTCCACGAAACGAAAGTTCCTGGGAGCGAAAGTTCCACGTCACTTTCGCTCCCGGGAACGAAAGTTCTCGGGAGCGAAAGTTCCAGGGAACGAAAGTTCCATCATTCGACTTTGTCGAGGACGACTATTTCGTCATCCCCACTGCTTCGGCGAGTCGTCAATGCCGGTGCTGAGGGCAAGTGCGTGGTTGTCGTTTGAGTGGCCAAACAGTTTCAGACGTCCTCTGGCCTTGACCGCCGTTTGAGAGACAGACTGGACACTGGGGGTTGAATTATGACGTCAGAAAATAGATCAGAGGTACGATTCAAGCGCATGAAAACGACGATAAATAGCGGCCTATAGTGAGCGTGTTGCGCGCCGATACACGGCGTACAATCAGTGAGCGAAACGCGCTGTTCGTGGAAGCAACGGCGCACGGTGCTAGATTTACAGCGCGCCGGAAGAAATGCGCGTCACAGGGCGCCGCTCTGACGATCGCCCGCCCGGCGTGGATACAACTCCCTCGGGTACTGCTGCTGCTGCAATGCGCACTGTGCCATGCCATACGTACGTCCCTTCCGACTGCGTCTCACAAAGTGGGTTTCCTTCGATCCGTGAAACGTCTATGAATGGGGGTATCGACGGTCAGACCGGCGATTTGGTGTGTCCGTATATGAAGTAGTTGTCGGCCGCAAGAAAACTGCGAACACTGTGGACAAAACACCGTGCAGTGACCTAAAAAGCTACACACAGAGAACGACACTAATCGACTCTATTTTTCAGTAACCGAAGCCACGCTTACAAAGTTCGCATTACTCAACTCTGAGGATGTGTGCATTATCGGAAAAGAAGAACATCACGCATGAGCGGCACGAGACACGTTCCATGACTCTCCAGAAGGGCGTGAAACGGACATTTCGAGACTGTGCCATTTTTCCGACATCGTTCCTCTCTGTCGCCGACGAGCATAACGCTGCAGCACATTGATTTTGACAGCAGCAGCGACAGCCAGCTTGTCGCTGTGCAGGCAAGCGTGAAGTTTTACTGCTGCAGGACGACGCAAGGTGGCCGCTGCGGCAGGACCTGTTACGCGCTAATCGATGTCCACGATACAAAAAGAATTCAGCTCTGGCGTCTGCACGCACGGTCGTCTCCTCCCCCTCCCCTTGAGCCCCTGGACCAAATTCCCTTTCCCTCTTGTCTCTCCGCTAGTTAGTTTTCCCATCCAAATTTTTTGGTTATCTTTTCCCCTCGCTGTATTTTTCGGAAGTCTTTCCCCTAAAGATATAGAACACTGTAATTCAAGTTCCTCCAATAGTGTGTAGCGAAGCTTCAACCACCATTGATTCTGAAACACTCTGGACCTCAAAAAGCGCATTTAAAAAATAGCAAGCTGTAAAGAAAGTTAATATAGGGCCTAATTTATTTTAGTTCATACATAGCACGAGTTTTTTCCCTCGGATGGTTAAAAACTTTCCACTTTCCTTACTTTTATGTTGCAGCAGTTGCTCCAAGGTTTATATCGTGGTGTAGACGTCCCTGGCAGTAAGAACGTCGTTACTGGTAAACAGGCAGGTTGACGTCGTTGTAAACTATCGTTGACCTGCTAGTTATCGCTCTGATAGTGGCCTGTAACTTTTCGCACTAAACCATCTTTAAGTGCGTCATTGGCCTAATGCAAGCTGCGGCTGCGGGCATGGGGCGCTCAGTGGGTTGACCATAACCCACGAAAATAGCTGGGTGGGCCTCAATGCATTTCTCCAGTCTGAAACTGGTTTATGATTTATAATGCACCACTTTAAAGCATATATATATATATATATTTGAAAATAATTGTTTTCAAATATATATATATATCAAATATATATATATTTAGAATTGTTCTACATGAATATACTTTCGTTCAATTAAGATCTAGCGTCAAAGGTTAGGGTTCAGATGAGACATTAGCGATGACGATTGTAACTGCGATTAACGTGATGAATTTTGAAAACCAACTAAACCATCTTTAAGTGCCTTATATTACCTTATATTACCATATTCAAGTACTATATTGAGTGTTTCTGAACACATGCGAAACTGATCTGATTAGTCGACGTTTAAGAGGAGGGGGGCAAAGAAACTTTGTTCAGAAAAATTTGGATAACATTTCGAAAACATAAGCTATATTTGCAGTGCGTTCAATCAATTGTTTTCTCCCCTTTAATAATTCTGACGTTCTAATGTGGAGCACCCCCTCCTTGGTGGCTGAGGATGGTCAAAATTCCCGGCATCACCAACCTGTCGCGTGTCGCCGGAGTACCCAATAAAGTCGAAACCTGCCGATAGCGAGCAGAGACTATGTGCAGGTTGCTTCGGGTCTACAACAACATACATCACAGTTTAGCTCATACATTCATCGCCACTACTTTATATTATTGCTTCGTAAATTAATTTATATATGAACAGCGATAACGAACTTGGCAATTCTTATCTCGGTTGACACGAAAAGCGTTCGTCTTGTAAAAAGCCCTCCAATACTACCAGTAACCATTCAAGCATTTGACGGCGTGGAAAAATTTTAGAAACTTGGAACACGGTAACTCAGTACAGCTGTTAAACAGATCCGCAAAACAATTAAACATTACGTGCAAAAAAACAGTCGGCTAAAATAGTCTTTACGCGATATGAGACAACTGTTCTGTGGCAGCTCAACGCATTTTGTTTTCCACGGTTAGCAACTTACTGACATTAAAACTAAAAACATTATCTCCGGGACCGTCAAGTAACTGCTATTTTGCTCAGCAATACTCGATCATCAACAACTTTATCTCAGATGACACACTGTGCAAGACGCCGTGTTCATTGCGACCGCTGTCTAACCGTCTGTCTGCCTGTAACGTTTACGTATCGTAGTTCAGTTGTAAAGAATCCGAATAATTAGCTCCGGGTCTTCACTTTTGGGGATTCCAGCATTTGCGACATAATTCAAAAAACGTCTGCAAATTTGAGTCTAAATGGGGGTGTGGTATTCGTTTTTAGCGGCAGTTAAAATAGTGCGAGATACTCGCAGTCTCGCACTTCCTATGTTGAACAAGCGCTTTCGACTGGTAACAAAATTAACGACCTTGGATGACCCTAAACGGCCGTTGCGCACTTTGTTACACAAAAATATTCATTTTTTGACCTAAACTAGGTTAAGTACAGATTATTGCTTTTGTCAGTGACAGGTTTTCAGAGTATTCAGACTGACATTCGCCGGACTAAGGTATGTGCTGTGATGGGATTGCAATAAATGCTCATGCGTTTGCCGATCATCAACTTATTAAAAAGTTGACAAGAATATGATGGAATGCATTTATAACTCTCTCTCTTTGGCCGAAAAAAATATAAAAATATCGATGTTGAAAAGCAGGTGAGAGTGTCTATTGCCTAGTCTGTATAGTCAGACTTGTGCAGAAAGTTCTCGCGGCAAGTGCATGGGTAATGCGAGCGAACCAATTGTTCGCTTAAACGCAGACTACACGACAATGCTTGTGCGTTGCGAGGCGATAATTGTCAAACACCTCGCCATGGCATATACTTGCCACTCCGACGCACCGTCTGCAGCGACAATTAATCGACTGCGACAGCAGCAGCAGCCGACGCCGACGATGCTGTTTTGCAGCTGCATCTGTCGCAATAGGCCTACTACAACAGCAGCAGCGACACCTATCGATCAAGTCTCGCAACGTCGCACTCCACTCTACATGATTTATCATTCCATCTCACGCTACTGAACCTACTTAAGTCTTCATCGGCAATTTTTCCACTTAAAACAAGACCGCAAACAGTCAGGTCTAGTTTTTTCTTTGTCCCGTACTTTTGCATTTTTAATGTCATTTGTGTTTTTTTTCTGGCTTATTTGTGTTTGTTTATCTAACACTTAATAGTGTAAACAAAGATGTATGTTTACAATTATTCTGAGTGATGGATTTAGTGCTTGCATACAATAAAAGGTTTTCAAAACTCATCACGTTAATCGCAGTTACAATCGTCATCGCTAATGTCTCATCTGAACCCTAACCTTTGACGCTAGATCTTAATTGAACGAAAGTATATTCATGTAGAACAATTCTAAATAGCTTCACATTTTTGTAGTATTTCATCAAAAATACCCTAAAACTACGCGACTAAAAATCTTAATTGTTTTGTCAAGCAACACGTATTTCCGCTGCGAAGTTGTGTTCGTAGCTCATAAAAATCAAAATTCATAACATATTTTTCACGATATTCATATTGTTAAGTATTGTTTAGCCTCTATGACAAAATAATATTTGATTCGATTAAGATGTATATGACGGATTTACACTTCAATTTTTTTAAACACATGTAATTAGTATCATTTTTACGACCACTGTATGGTAAATAAAGACGTTCAGTATTTAACACGAGTCGTATACGAGCGCTGCGCCAGCGTTAACGGCGTCTTGGGTGGTCAACAAGGGACCACACACAACGCCGACAACACTGTAGGCCTACCAGTGGTCAGCAGACGCGTCTCGATCTGTTTGTCTCCGTTGATTGCATCGTCTTCGGTTTCACCTGATCAACGACTGGTCACACGTGGGAGCAAAATGCCGCTACTATTGGGGAAAATCTGGGTTTAACGCGGTGACAATGCGCTGCGACCCCTTCTAGTAGTGCCTTGACATGGAGGCAAAAGGGCAAAAGTTTTAGTCTGTTGAAAAAATTTTTGTTATATTTTTTACTTCAAAAGACAAAATTTAGATCTAAAAGTGTCAAAGTTTTTAACAATCTAGAAACAAAGTTAAAAGTTTAAGCATTTACATACTAATTTTCCCCTTCAAAAATTGCAGCTCTCTGTCAAAAAATAGCAACTTTTTGTCCTATCAACAATCTTAACCCACGATGCCGTTAACTCCTCCAATCAAATTCTTGTAAAATGATCACCCAAATGTGACGTCAACAAAATATATGAACTACTTTCATAGTTCGGTAAAATTTGTAATATACTAATTCTAGTGTTACAGTTACGATAACCAAATACTTGTGGAACAGTGTGATGAAGTCAAATGCAGCACAATGTTGCCCATCCACTGAAGTATTTAGCTGGGTCGTGACTCTGCTTCGCGCCCATTGTAAAGCCCAGCAGAGTCACAGACAGAAGAGACGTCCTAGAGGACATGGCGGTGAGACGAATACCTCGACAGCCACCTAATTGACAGAAAAACGACGTACACACAAGACAGACACCCACGTCACGGTAGAGCGCCCGCGGGAAATTATTTAACAGCTCGAGATTTGCCTTTTTAGCTGATTACTTATCTGTCTGTTGTCCAGACACATTGACTTACCCTTTGTCTACCTACGAGATCGTTTTTTGAATTGCAAATGTGTGCGTTTGTATTTAGTAAAAGTTTTATGCAAGTAACAACGCGATTTTTTTCCTATCTGTCACTGTTGCTAGTAGTGCAGAATTAAACGTTTCTTTGCGATTCAGATTAATATGCTAAATAATAGATAGTATCTTTATTAAAACCTGTTATCTTCATAAACAAGTTACCATGTATACTACTAAATTATAAAATTATTTTATTATTCATAACTCTATGTTTTATATTTATACATATACGGTATTTTGCGTGCTATATACCTTCTGGTGCATTAAAAAGAACGAAGGTAATTATTAACAAATTTTTGTTTTATTATTGAAATCTATGTCAACGTTAATTTTAGTTGCCTGTGCACAATGTGCCGCAATTTCTCTGCGAAAGCTAAACGTAGTGTAATATGCATGAAATAGTGGTAATAATAAAAAAAACGTTACCAATCCATGGCCAGTCGTCTCTTTGCAACGTTGCATCGTAACACAGTCGATGCTCGTTGATATCAATTGGAACAGCTGAGAACAACAAACATAATCACACCGTTTAACAAACAACGAAACTGCAACATAAAGCCATGGTTCCATGTAAAGTAAAACAGTCGCAACTCGCAAGAATTGTTTTATTTCACACGTAACCGCGGCTGAAGAGGCAATGGTACTCACGACCAAAAAAAGTCTATAAATACCCTATTTTGGCGAAGGTCACCCGAGTCATTAAATTCGGTGGCAATCGAAAGCCAGTAAACGACTTTTATCATTAGTGATTAAAAGTAACCTAGGCTCTATCTTGCACCGTTATTGAGATACTGCGACTGACTGGCTAAAAGTCGCTAATTTTTCCTACCCCCTTCTCATTTAGCGCCCTCGTTCGGGGTGACCCCTTTCGAATTTATGGAAAAACTTTACGGTTCCTAAAACTAGAGTCTTTTAGGCAGCCGAAAATGGAAATTTGGTGATCCTAGCTTGCACCGTTTTTAGCCGATCCACCCGTGTGATAGATGGACAGACGGACAGACGGACGGACAGAATTGCGATGGCTAAAATTCGCTAAGTTTAGCTGCTTTCGCGCGTAAAAAATGACGCCGCTAATAATAGGTCAGTCGTCGGCTGTACCTGCGGCAGTTTAACACCACTCGCAAAATGCACTACAAATGTTACGACTGGAGAAAACATTATAAGATAAGTTTTTTTATAAAAGCTTTATTTTGGCAGAATAGAATCGTTTAAAGTCGTCGCTTAAAACAATTAAATACAAACAGGATTAGGCAACAAGTTGGATTAGGTTATGATTACATAAACGAATCATCCTAGGCAGAACTTAATCCGATCCAACGCGTCGTAAACATGTATTCTCAACACTCATTCACTTAGTTTAACGTCGTACCGTTTACACCCAGAACTCTAGAGATATATATCTTCTCACTCAACACGCTTACTTAACGTGATTAATTAGCACGCACATAAATGTTTCCACACTTTTCCTAGATTGCTACCAGAGTGGCACGGTTCAACGTCCTCCATGAATGAACTCCTAATCTGATCGTACCGAGTCAACAGAATCGACCGAATACAGGTCGCTGGTACTGTTCGGCAGAGACTTCAATCGATTAAACTTTTTCTGGTAATTCACGACAACACGACAGTTGTAAATATTTCCTCATTTTTCGCTGACGCATGCACGTATGTTTTTTTTTCTAAATTTTCAGTACGTTAGAAGATGATTTATAATATGTTGTCTCTTGAAATCAGCATGTCTTCTTTTTGATTTCTTTTAAGCCGATGTTTAAGACTGTCATCTGTGTTATCTTGCATGCTATTTGTTATTTTTGCTGCATGGCCAGTGGCAGAACTCTGAATAGAAATGTGTGGAACCGCGGTTCAGAAGCACTGCGTGACGTGTGTTGTACGCATAAACATGCTGTTATCACTGTGATCAAAGCATGAGAACGTCATGGCTGTCGTTGTGTCTATCCGCTAGCCTGCGTGTAAAACAATACATTAAAGCCTGTTTAAAGACTGCTGCTGTTGCAAAACCGTCTCTTTAGCTCACGCAGAGTGTAGTATCAGGTGTCGTGATAAAGCCGTTGCAGCAGCTGCAGCAGCAACACTGCGGCAGTAAGAAGATCCAAGCAGGTAAACGCAATAAAAATCTACAGCAGTGACGTTCCCATGTTCTGATCACAGAGACAACAACATGTTTACGCGCGCCTCGTAAAAGCCTCAGGTAATCAAGGTAATATCAATTGCGTGGTACAGGTAAGCTTAACATGCTTTCTAAGATATAGCAAAAACAAGTGGCATACATACGACTGCCAAGCCTTTAGCTGAAGACGTTCACGTATGGAGAAAAGAAGTCTGGTTCTTTAGCGGTGCGACAGAATGTTATTGACATTTATAACGTACGTAGCGAAAATATTTAGCGTACTGTAACCAGGTATGTAACAGTGATGTTTCGAAAAAACCGGAAATAGCTTTCTTTGCAAACGCAAGAAACAATTCATAAATAGGCCTATAAAATACACGGTGACTATTCGTCCAGTAGCAGTACAAATAGCCTTCAGGCTATTTTTCTAGTCAAAATGAAAACTAGGCTTCAAAATCTGTTGCAAAAAATGGCGGTAGACATATCGAACTATGCAAGCTCGCTTGACCAACGACATTTAGCATGTGGGGCATGGGTCTATTACTGTTGACTTTTTAGTTTTCAGGTTGCTGATAAACCATTAACGTCGACGATAAAGCAAACAAGTAGTTTGTAGCGTCAATTTTTGGAAGTGGTGTGTTATGCTATAGGTAGAGTGATTACATAATAAAGGTAGGATGTCCAACGTAATTTTTCTTTTATGCGTCATAGACTTCTTGTTGTAACAGTCACAATTGGTTAAAATCGGTGTATGTTTGCGGAAATTATCGCAAAATTAAAACAGCGGTCTCGTTTTGGAACACCCTATACAAGAGCAGTTTAAGCATCGGTTTGGCGACAACTGGAGCGCACAGATGCAAAATTCTATCATCGGCTCAAGTGTGCGCATATTATAAGTATTCGGTAATTCTGCTATTAGAGCAATTGCTTCACACGCGGCATCTAAGTCGATCTGCTGGTATTAAACACCGGCGCAATGCAGCCTGAATGCCTGACTCAATATGTTTCATAGAACAACGTCCAGTCCAGAGACACAAGCTGTTCTGTCATGCACGACAACGACGACGACGACAAGCGGCAATTTGCGGACAAAATGAGCGAATCGGTTTAACCCTTCGGACGACATAACAGCATCAACGTCTGCCTCAATGAAGCATTTTACGAAAACGTGTCCTTTGCTGCATTGCGTCCAGGAGGGTTAGGCATACACGGTTATCACATTAGTAGGCTAAAGCGTAGGGTGGCCAAGGAAGAAATTTCGTCTAAATGCCACTGTCAATTTGGGTTTCAAGAGGGTTAAACGTCCGGGACGTAAATTCGGATAATACTGCAGTGGAAATGTCGTGTAGGAGCGCTTGCAGTGCGACGGGTGCATGGTGGCCGAGACGGTGTGCACTCGGCCGCGAAATATCGCCGTCCGTCCGTCTGTCCTGCTGGTGGACCGACCATACTGCTCTAGGATCGTTCGCAACGGCTTTTACGAGGCCATTTTAATCGTTCCACTGTTCAATTAATCAGCGACTACGTATTTACGAGACGCCGTTAAAGACGGGGATTTGGACGGCGCGGCGACGCGATGTGCAATATTTATAGCGGAAAGTCACATTGTCTGTCTGCGCGAGCCGCGTTGTGTCCAACGGTCGGTCAGTCCGGGTTAAACTGATTGTGGCGACACCCGCCGACAGAAAGCGTCTATAGTTCAAGATTATGCGACTGAGTGGGGAGCAGCAACACTGCTCTTGGTACGCGACGACAAACACGCGGGTGTGACGGCACGGTTGTGCCGTGAGTCTGGTAGATAGAGCCCAGAGCGACGGCGTACTGTACTGAATATTGCACTCGAAAAAGACAGAGTAATTTGGCAAAAAACGACATCGCTCCGTCTTTGTATTCGCCAGCTAACACGACTAACTTTTTGGCCTCAATTTGCAACTGCATGTTTTGGCCAGGAGTTCGACCCACAAAATATCCCTTCCTCTGTGAGTCCAGGAACCCCTATATAACACACTGTATCATTCACTTTCATCGTATCTCAACATCCCGCCACGCCACATCTCATGCATCAAATGTTGGTTGCCCCGCGCTTGCCACACTTCGAGGTTTAAAGACGCGCCAGGCAGATTACGGCTGTCCTCTGGATTTGTCGCATCCGATCAGCGATGCTCGCCTGGTGCTTTATTATGTGCAGTCGATAGCGACACCACAGGCGACACGCCTGCTGGCTGCTGCGGAGCCTGACGTGCGATGTAAGCCTTTGTCGTTTGACCGTCATACGTTACGTCATCGATTAGCCATCCGATGTCGGTCGACCGAGCAGTCTTTAATTCACTCGTTCACACCGACAGCAACGCTCCCTACTTCGTGAATTCATTGTCAGACCGAAGGTTTTTAGTGTGATTGAATCAGCTGCTCACCTGGAACTGTTTGAAGAAATATTCATAAATTGTTAATTATTTTAATTGCCAATTTATAACGCACAATCGTGTAAATTACATTTGAAGTTTGTCACATAAGTAGGTTTTGATTGCTGATAAGGTGATTGACATGCACTAAAGTTGTTTCTGAAAAAAAACGATAAAAATCATTTCAGTTACTTTAACTCTTCTGTGGGTTACTACTGCTACCGCAATTACTGCTGCTGCTGCTCAGCTGTTAATTGTGGTGTAGTGATGTACGAGAATCATCCCAAAAGTTTCCGGCCTCGACATGATAGACAATAATATTTTCCACGATCTATGCATCAGTGAAACGTACATCCTTTGCGGACTTTAATAACTGTCACGAGTCTGCTGCGGATATGACGTCATTGTAATTTATGACTCAAACGATTTGAAGCGCTAGCGCAAACAGCATAAAATCAGGCTCACTGTAGCTGGATTTGTAAAAGTAGGCCCCGTGGCATCTGATTTTATGAAAACTCTGACAAATTCGCTTACGAATTTTTTCTTTGAATCGGTAAATAGAGGATAGCCTAAATCTAAGCTGATTGCAAATAAAAGCATTTTAGTCAGTTACGATGTCACGTCAATACTTGATGGTATCAGTGAAGACTTAATAAAATTTGGCAATAATAATTTCAGTGGTGTTGACGAAACACAAACCAAGATTTGACTTGTTACATGGGGAACGGGGACTCTGGTGTGCACGGGGACCCAAAAGTAAGGTAAGCCCCACGCGCCTTCCTCTAAATCCCGCTGCACATTGCAGTCCAATCCAAAAGTCTACAATTACCCATGCGGCTGTTCAATGTTCGTGACTATGACTTTGTACACAAAGACCACCCTGCATTCAGTAATAACCTGAACTTCAGTGACTATGTGCATATTTGTGCATATTTAAAGTGCACAGTATCAGCCAGTGGCCGAATCTGAGACTATTATCTGTTTTGAAATCTGATTATTTCATCATGGTGGTGTCAGCTATCCATGATGATAAATGACCCGAGACTGTTTACGTTGACGCTGTGAATCGTTTCTATTTAATGTTCTGTGACATCATAAATTACAATGACGTCATATCCGCAGCAGACTCACTAGAGTCCGCAAAGAATGTACGTTTCACGGTTTCACTGATGTATAGATTGTGGAAAATATTATTTTCTAACATCATACATGTCGAGGGCAGAAACTTTTGGGATGACCCTTGTAATAATAGTCAAAGAAGTAGCTACTCGCATTAAGTTTAAGTTTCTGAACTTATGAAGATTAAACTTTGAGTCTTCAGTGTTGTCTGCGATGTTGTTAAAACACAGACCAGTAAAAATTGATAGGTGTGATTCTTAGATGCAGACGAGTGGCTGGAAATGTACCGTAAGTAAAAGTGTATAGGCGGTAGCTATATGCATGCACTACGATCCATCAGCGACTAAACCAACTTTAAGCTAAACTGAAGTAGCTCAGCCGCCCTCGCAGATGACTGCAGCGGCGACGATGAATAATTTATAATTCACGTGAATTGCGAAAGCCGCACATTCAAGTCACAGTAATGGTCTGCTGACTTAACGCGTTCGGTGCGCAATGAATTGCTTGAGACAAAGCATTGATACGACGCTTGTTACGAGAAACGCTTAACTGACCCATTTGTCGTCGTCGTGGTCGTCGTCAACGCGTCAGCGTAGACAATTGCTTTGCAAAGGGCACTAACTGCGGCAACTACGACCAAGCCAAACTCTCTTCTGGCGCCATGTTCTACACTGGCTTGTCGTCACTGGTCGAATTCGGTTCCGGCTGTGCGTCCAGGTGTACGAGTGTTGGCACAGCATGACTTCTGGATACCTGATCGATCTCTGCCGACCAGTCTCCAGCATCGACCGCGACAAACATCAGAGATCTGCTAAAAGTGCTAAACTAGAACAGCTACAGGTTCTGCGAATCAAAATGTCAACATACGAAACGAAAAACATACGTTGCTCTTCAAAACTATCTTAAAGGCAGCACAGTTTCGGTTTACTTTGACGCCAGCTTAAAACACTTCGACTTCTTGTTCTATTAGCATACTGGGGTTATTTACAAAAACAAAATCCTTACGAAAAAACTTAAATGGTACTGTTAAAAACCGAGTACGCCTGAAAGCACACATTTTTGTCAGTGGAAAAGGTTTTGTCGTAAGAGGGTTTAGTCGGACACTGTCGAATGTCCGCTGTTTGGCCGAGTTTAATAATACACAAACACACAAACACTTCAGCACTTGAGAAAGCACTCTTGTAAATGTAGGCCTATACTTTTTGTCGGCACTCGGCAGCTTCGTCGGTCTGGTTTCGCGGTGGCCTACATGTATAATTTGTTCATGCTCGTCGCAGTCACGTCGCGTGAGCACCGCACGCTGTGTCCACTCAGTCAGTCCACTGTTCTACGCCATTCTCGGTCATTTTTCATTACTAGACTCAGTCCGGCAGCCGCGGCACCCCAGAGCGCACACCAACCATTTCACTATAATCTGAGCCGTCTTCTGTCGTATAAACGAGATTACCTGGTAATTAATCACGCCAAGTACAGAACTATATGGCTATTACAAGTCAGGACGGCGTCACTGATGCAAGTAAATGGGGCGAAAAATTTGCAGCGTGTCGCGCTGTGACTGAGCAGCAAGTCAGTGTTGTTTGAACGGCGATCAGTTAGTTGACGCATTGATTCTCAGCGCCAACGAAGTCTGCGAGTTACGTCACAGGGCCCCCAGTTACGGCAATTGTCGACCGTTTGCCTCAGCGTTTAACTTTCTCCACAAATTTTCACGAAATGACAGAATTAAAAATTTATTTCAATGTCAGCATTGTTTTTTTTGTTTTATTAACACGTCACATGTACGTATTTTGTTAGTACTTTTTGTATCTAAAATTATTGCAAGTAAACTACTCGAAACTGTAACGGCAACTGCATAAATTTTACGGCAATTTTACACTCTGGCAAGAATCTGTAAAATTAGGGTTCCAACGCGGTGGCTACCATTTTTACGGAACGCTCTGGACTACTTTGACCACTATCTATGCATCAAATCGTGTGAGCGGACGTAAAAAAAGACAGTTTTAAACAATGAAAGAACGTTGCTAAGATGTCGACAACACTGGATGTGCAAACAAACAGCCAAGCTGTTCGCTGTCCAAACATGATCGTCAGTTACTCTGCGACACAAATAGTCACCTTGCGTTGACTGCGTTTTGCAGGTCGTCAAAATTGACGGCCTTATATAATCTCTTATATGATTGTCCATAAGCACCGACAGTGCTGAAATGTCCTCCCGTACGGTACGATCCGCGCAGATTCGGCGTCATATTGAATAAACGGCAACTGATTTATATGCGGAGTATTCAATAAATCTCCAATTGCGAGCGATGACCACGTACGTTCGTGGAAGCCAGTGCGTTGGTCACTTGGTCTGAAGTCGCTGTGTCGCCGAGCAGCGAGAGTCGATCCATCATTGTGACAAAACACCGGCAAGGTGCTTGCTGTGCGGCTGCTGTGTGACTTTTTGGGCAACCGCAAACAGTACCAAGCGTTATGACTGTTCTAATATTTTCGCCGACACGGTGGTGATATCAGGGTTCCGTGGACGTATGCGGCATAAAAGAAAAAAAAACAAAAGAGCAGGATAAAAAGAAGGAAGAAATAAGTAAATTTATGTGCGGACCAAGTTCTGTTGCGTGGCAGCTCATCCCCATCTGGCTCGTACACTTGCAGCTTTTCACCGTGGCAATAACGATAAGTACGAAATAAATATTTCGTGCTTTCCCCAAATGGCAGCAATCGTCTGATTATCGAGAACGCCGAAATGTAACAGCGGTATATCTGAGGGAGTGTGACGGACGGACGGACGGACGGACGGACGTCGGGCGATGAGATGCAAATAAAGCGACAGCGAGCGAGCTCGATGAGCGAAGATTGACCAGTTTGACCGAGCACCGATATAATATGTGTCGAAGAGACCAAGCTCGGACAGACGGCGAGATGCAAGACTACTGGCCCACTGAAGCTAGTGATCGTGTTGATCAAGCGTGCACTAAGTTATCGACAATGATTAATTCCTGTTGTCTATTCAAGTCCTTCTACTATTAATGGTGTATTATCCACTCAGTTACTGTAGATATTTTTTTCGATCTTGTCCATTTCACTTTAAAGCACTGATAATCTGGTTTTATGCTCAAATCTTAATAACGTTACAGCACCTGCAAAAGAGTGCAGATAATTGAAATCGTTAACTCTATCACCCTGCTGAAAGATCTTGCAGCGCTCCCCAGAGATGGAAGCCCAAAACCTAGAGCTGGAATTGATCGAATCGATTTGGCACAGCAAATCGAACTGAAGCTTATTTCGATTCGATTCATTAATTTTATAAAGTATATAAGCCAAATTCTGTTGGCAAACTCGTGTTTCTATGCGATGGTTGGCGCTAACTGCATCCGTGCGTTCGCGTTGCACACAACTTTCTTTCAGTCTCACTTCACTAGACACTACACTTTGTCACCAGCTTTAGAAAGCATAACCAGTGACCTCCAGTGACGTTAATTCTCTTTTTTTTCGTGACGTGAATTTTTAGTTACAATTTTTAGTTTGTTCTTCTGGGTTGATCTACCAGCGACAGTAGGCTACAGAAGTACGATATAGGATAATAGTGGAGTTCCAAACTGCAACTCTAAATTCATGAAATAGTTGAGTCATCAGTGAGCAGCGGCGTCGTGTAGTAAGCGGAAAAAAGTTGCAATTTTCCGCTAGACACTGGACACTAGATATTTCAGTCGGAATTATATTGGGAAATTGCAAATTTTTAACAGAAGATATTGTGAGTGCCAGAAATTTAAATTTTCCTTTAAGTTTTTTTAAATGAAGGTTTTCAGAACCAAAGTTTGCATTTTTCTGACCAACGTTTTATGACAAAAAAATTCCTGACATTTTTTCAACAGACGACGCCACTGCCAGTGAATCGAATCCAATCGAAATTTATTCGAATCGAATCAAATCGAATCGGATAATTGCCCATCGCTACCAAAACTTCGCCCAGTTACCCTCACTCTCGAGTCTCGACCTTCGCTCAGTATATTTTCGGCCTTTTACTTTTGCATCGTCCCCTCCAACAGTTTTCTTTTTCTTCAGCGCTTTAAAAAATGAAATAAAAACACTGTGTTAGAAAATGTATGTAAACATTTGTGAACGCATTTTTTTATGTCAGGAGACGTTTAAGTAAAAAATATATTATTGCATACGCAAGCAAAAGTGTCGAGTTCCAAAGCTGAAGATAAGAAAAAAAGTTTGTCGAGATACCCGTCCCCTTTGACTCGCAGACAGATTAATTAGTATGAAAAGTCAAACAATGCGCAGTTACGCACATCCCACTACAAAATTAAAATAGCGTTATATTTTCGCAAAAATTAGAAATGTTCCAAAAACTTCGCCTGGTGTTGTTGAAAAGTTTCAGGGAGAGCGATTTGTGGTAAAGCAATCAGCCAATCAACAAATTCGATTAATCCAGACAACACGTTTCATATAAAACATCAAAAGAAAAGAGTATGAACTTAACTGGAACAGAAATCATAAAAGTCCAGCAAACCATTCGGCTAATATCAGTCGATAACTTTGCCAAACATGGCACGCATGTTTAACAGAAAAGCGAACTATACACTGCAGTAAACACCCACCCACACTGCAAGGACCACCTGCTCTAATTTCTATAACTACGTAGCCTATACGTGCGTCGTCGATATTGATGAAGATCTAGTTGTCACACAACAGCAACCTACATACGGCGCACTGACCAACCCATGTTTTCGATCCCCCCGCCGCATGTAAACCAAAGTTCACGAAATTAGGTCATCGCCATTATGTGACAAACATTGCCGTTTGCAACGCCGTTTGTCGATTGTCCAAATCTTCTACCGTTCCGAATATATCTGCGCTCAAATTTTGAAGTTTTCCGAAACGGCGCCGAATTCTGCAAGTTTTTTTGCCACACTTCACACTGTACGGAGCAATCACCAGACTTTTTGGACATATTTTTTTCAAAATTACGTTTGGTTCGATTATTTGTCAAAGTTTCTCGGCGATCGCTCTAAGAACCTCGGAGATCGCACGCTGAAAATCAGAACAGAAAGCCCAGCTTTCGCTAAAAAAACGCGCCACAGCCTATGTCTGTTGCAGTACTGACCTTCAAGATCATCCAACGTCGATAATTTCTATCTCATCTGAAACGGCGTATTCCTATTAGTGATTAATAGTAACATTGGCCTATTTCTCACCACTTCCGAGATATAGCTAGTTATAGTTTAAAACTTTCCATTGAAAACTGCGGCCAAAACGCTGCAGATAGAGGCATGGTTACTGTTGACAGTCTATAAGAAGTTGCCAGCGCCCTATCCATTGCCGCCCCCTACGACTTACCGTTTAGCCACAATACACCCGTGACAGACGGACAGACAGACGGACAGACGACACATTGTGCCGCAGACGTCAAAGACGACATATCCGGCTAAACAAAAACGCCTTGTTGTTACACATATTTACACTGTACGTAAAAGCGACCGTAGTAGCCTAGGCCTATAAACGCATTTGCTAGTGACTGACAGAGATTGCAGATGGTCACACAGCTCATCAGACAGACGACCTCATGCCGCTGCAGCGTCGACCCAATAAGCTGATCTAATGTCCGGTTAAAAGACCGACCCCGGCTCCGCAGCTGGCCTCAGATTTTCGATCGTCGTCCGCACGTTAATGTTCAACCAGATATGGACACGGATCACTTTTTCTTGACCCGACCCGCAGTTACAGTTCAAATTGTCGAAAGTTTTTCCAACCGAGGTTTTATGCAGATTTAGCGTTCGTCCGCGCGTTAATCTTGGTCGCAGTACACAAGGCGCGGGTGGGGAATGGACTGTGACACGCAGACGACGACGAAGCAGCCAAACAGCCTCTGAAGCAGCGGGGACAAAAAATCGTCGTCACATGTCACGCTACGGGTACTAGCTTGTAGGCCCACACTCCACTACTCCGATTTGCTGTAGATTTGTTAAACAACAAGATGCACAAAATGTTGTACACTAAGAAAAAACAAATAAACAGCTGTCGTTAAGATAACCGACCTTACTGGTTTTCAGTGCCCTTCAAGGTCATCCAAAGTCTATGATTTTTATTTAATCTAAAAGGGCATATGTCATTTTTATTAGTGATTAACGGTAACCTAAGAGGCCCTATCTATTACCGTTTTTTGATATACTGCTAGTTAAAGCTTAAAACTTTCAATTGAAAATTGCGGCCAAACAGCTGCAGATAGAAACATGGTTACAATTGACAGCCTATAGAAAGCTTTATCTTATGGTACCATCGCCAATTCCTGTACGATTTATCGTTTAACCATAATATCGCACAACTGGCATACTTCAAGGTCATCCAAGGTCAATGATTTTCATGTCATTTGAAAGCCAATATACCACTTTCTATTAGTAAGCAATAACAATCTAGGCCCTATCTCGCACCGCTTAGCCACAATACATTCGTAACGAACGACGACAAACTAAAAAAGACAGACGACAACCATGCCATAAGCTCGACCGTTACTTAAGTATGGACGGCTAACAAATCGAAGCAAGTAAAGTTTAGGCTTTAGGGACTCGTATATGCGTGATAAAATAAAATAAACAAAAACAATTGAAGACGATTGCTGTCGACTCTGTTTAGTGTTTATCACAGAGCGAAGCGTGGCGCTACAAATTAAAAAAACTTGCAAAGAAGTTGTATTATATGGCAGGCTTCGAACGCACTGCAATAACACCAAAATGATTACTAAATATCGTCACTACATCTTAACTGCGTTGCTACACTACCTTGTAAAATATTTTATTTATAAAAATACATATTTAAACAATTAATCTTTTAAAACAATTTTTATTTAAATCAAAGTATGCGTAGTTTTGCATATACTTTCGATATGGTAAACAAAAGCAGACAATATGTTATTAAATATAAACAAGGAATTTTATTGAGTAACAAAATATCAGAAATATGACATGCCACTTGGCAAAAACAACAAAGCATTCATTAAGAACTTGTAGCAGTTTGAAGAATAAAAATACGGCTGACAGAAAATATTGACGACCGGCAAAATTTTCGGAGAACTACTAGAAAAAAGACTAAACAATTTACTAAAAAAATCGGGAAACAAAGCACCGACACGAGAGCCGCAGACGAAGCAGCACTAACTAAAGAAAACGCGCTATTGACTGCGAAGTGTGGATCAGCTGGTACTAAGCCGGGAAGACCAAACACAAACACATCGTTCAACACGTCAGATATCCAGAGAGACGGGTCTAACACAGTCTAGCATCATACGTTTTTTCTCATGTCTTTTTCGTTTATCAAAACTCTTGTTTCCTATTATTGCTAGTATTGCTGACATTTATATTTCATGTCAAAGACCAGGGTTAGCGTTCAGGCTGTGCGGCTTTAGGCGGACTGCTGCACCGTATGCCGGCACTGAACCGATATGCGACAGATACAGAGAGTGTTAGCGACGGGCGTGTTTTTGTCGTAGTACGTCGCATTTCAGCACAGCCAGAAGACTCGCCAGAACGTCACGTCGACATTAGCTCGGGCGTGAGATCGATGGACGCCTGCACCAGGCCAGTAGAACGTTAATCATCGGCCAAGTCGATGTGCCGCCCGGCCGGCTGGACGGACTGGCCGTATCTTGCATCACACTGGACTCACCATACGAACGTGCACTGGACGTGGCCGTGAATAATGCTGAGAACAGAACAACTCAAGTCTTTACGTCGTCATTGCCGCACGACTCGCACACTCTTGCAGCTGATAGATTAAACGGTTATGACACTGTGACGAAAACGACTATAGTTTTGCCCACTTCACCTTAATACTGTTGCTACACTACCTTGTGAAATTCAGACATCATAGTTTGGCCGTTTACATCAAAGAATTCATACTGGGCAAAGCACGCGTCGGCTCAGTAATGATTAACTGAATAGTGATAAAACACGACTGCAAATTATTGTCTCTCAAAAAGTCACGCGTGTCACATCACATCAACTTTGTTACTACATTACAGCATGTACTTAAAATGTGTTCCTCCGACACGAACACAAACGTGTAGACAATGAAGCCTCTCGCCAACAGCACAATAACCACACATGACTCTCAGCGGCCACTCATTGTTGATGCATCATTTCAGTTCGTCGATATATGATCTGAAAATGAATACGAGTATTAAATAGATAACAAAAATTTTAATGATTTTGTAATGTCAGTGATTTTCAGAGCCAATGCGTGTGCTGCACAGTATGAATTCATTGTTTTAAACAGCTAAACAACAACTTCTAAATTTCATAAAATAGCGTAGTAACAGTACTAAAGTGAGGTAAACAAAACTGCAGTAATTTGTCACGTTTTTCTTCGCAACGTTGCACGCCAAAAATTATTAAGATCAGTCAATGTTTTATGGAGCTATTCAAACAAATAAAAGTGGTTTGGTTTTTTGAGACACGGCGTATTATTTCTGTCCAATGCTATGTATTGCATTGGACAGCCAAAAAACCCGATACGTAACTAACTAGTCTATAAAGATGAGAACAATATTACGGTCAGTTGCAGCAGGTGACAGATGCGACCTGATAATAACGGCGATGACAAAAATATGTCGTGTGACGTTACGTCATTAAGCAAGTCGTTAGACAGAGACCGCACCCACTCCACTCCACGAAGAGCTCAGCGGCACAGCGCTTCTTCGACGCTCGTTATATCGAAGATACGAGTGTGTGTGATTATGCCTACATAACTACATATCGTCTGCGCTCGAGTACGTCTGTAGGTGAACATTCTCGTGCCTGCCGATTCGTGTGCTATTTTGGCTGCGAGTCGCAAACAGCGAATGGTGAGAACTGAGAAGAGTGGTGAACAATGACAGTGCGTCACTACAGAAAATGTTTCTGCGGGTGTTGTCAGACGCGGCAGACAATAAGCCGCCGCAGGGTCTCTGCAAGCTAGACTACTGCAAGTTACATGCCTCTTGTTAACTTGCTAACGGGGCTTCAAGTAGAAAAGAAGTACTAGCCACGGTATGGGAAACTTTCCTCTATCGGTTGGAGAGACGGTTGCAGATCTAATATTGGTCATTAAGCATTTTATGTTTTAATCATCTCAGGAGGAATAAATGGCACTATACTTTCCAAGCTGCCAAGGATGTGTCGGTACGAGTATGCTATATCGACCGATACCGTCCCACTTTAAGCATTGCATGCTATGTTCAACCGGAGTCAGCCAACTACAGTGTACTCGGAACGCCACAGCTCGACAGATTCTGTTGGGTCTGACGTTCCGCAAGTTAACACAAAACAGTGCGTTATCGACCTGTCATGTCTAAATAGTGACGTTCAGCCTGAGTAACTCTGTGCCACGAAACAGTCACCCAGTTCCAAGAACTGCAAGTCGCAGCTCTAGAACAAGAACGATCAGTCCGCAAGAATGTGGTTCAACTTCAACCTTGCAGCAACCTTAGCGCCGGGCCATGTGACAGTTGCTCCCGCGTCTGCAGCTCCAAAATTGGACTCCATGCCCATCAACAAACTCATCGATGACAAGCGATCCGTCGTTTCAGATGGGTTTTGCATTCACTGCACTGTACTGGCTACATACGCGTTTGCCAGAAGAATCAAGTTCAAGCTGTCGCCTATGACGTAAGGCGCAGTGCTCATGAAATTAGTAGCTTGTAACGTCTGACACCGACAATTGCGATTGCGCTGTAGCCTAACCTCAACATCTGTTGTAGACTAGTCGAACGCCACAAAAATCAAAAACATACAACGAACTGTAAGACGTTTTTCTTCCACATATGATGACACAAATTTGTTGTATACTCCGGAACTTTTGACACATTGTAACGTTTGTTGTACAAAGTGTTTTACAGCACTTCTTCTGCAGTTACTCGGGTGACGCATTGTTATTGTCCGCCACTCTTCTTTCAATTCGCTGTATTTGTTATACAATTGGCTTCTACAATTGGCTTCCCACTGACTGCAGAACCGTCAATTGCACATAAGCAGTTAAGTTCATCAGTCTGTCAAGTTTACTAGATGATAAGGTATGGCAGTACAAGTACTGGTTTGTAATTAAGATGAAAAAAGTTATAGTTTTTTTATGTAAAACATTAGTGACATCCGTAATATATTTAGATTCAGCAGTTTTTTTGTTTAGTCCAAGAGCATTAGGGTTTACTAAGGAAAAATTAGTATCAAGCTGATTTTTTTTCAAAACAGTTAGCATGGAACACTAGGAATAACATATCAAAATTCCCCAAGAATCCCAGGTGAGCTTTCTTTAAAATTTAAATTTAAATTTTTCAACAACATTGAAAAATGGGTCAATTTTTGACTACGTCACAACATAGGCATATTGCATATCAAATCAAAGGCAATAAAAAGCTGAATGCGAATATGATATTGATGTACCAATACAATGACTCTACTGCTAGTAGAGATAAGTTAGCGTTGTGCGTCATACAAATTTACTTACTTACTTAGTAAAAGTAAACTTATTATACGGTTTTTGCGACAATTAAACGTAATCATTATCACTGCAACTGACGCAGAACAGCGAGGCTAAAACGTAGCTTACTCACAAAAATAAAACATTTGCAAAAATTAACTGCATCGCTTAACAGCAGCATTAACGAGTTAATGTTCTCGTAAACAGGGGCGTCCATCCCCACTCAGCGCCAGGAAACAAACCACCACCCACCAAATCATACCAACCCTTTTTAATTTTTCTTTTTTCCCTTTCCGGTTTCTTCTTAACTCCTTTTTCTCCTGCCCCGAAAAATCTAGCTTAAGCGTCTGTGTTTCCCAAGCGGGGTCCGGGACGGAGCCGCGGCCGCAAGCACATTTTAAGCATTCTGTTCTCTCAAAACATCTAGTCGTTTATATGCAATACAAATGGCCGTGTTTTATTGTTTAATCAGTTGAAAAATTTCTTCAGTTTAACTCCACGAAATTTTTTTGAGAAAACATTCTGCTTTCACCTGTCTAAAGAGTGGACGCCCCCCATTGCGTAGACGTAACGTGTTTATCAAAGTTGCATTAGCGGCACGGTTACGATGACTGACTGAAACAGGTGCAGGGGGTCAAATGTCCCCTCTAAATTTGGGCTGTCGGAAAATTTTTATTGTCGTTGGATAACTTTCGTCCAAAAAATGCAAAATTTGGGACTGAAATTTTAATTGTGAGGAAATTTAGCTGCAAAATAGTCACTATCTCCTTTGTTGTAAATTTGCAATGTCTGTCGAAAAATTGCAACCTCATGCCTGTCTACTTTTTAACGCACGATGCCGCTGGGCTAAAATACAAAATACAAAAATGAGGTAACGACGATGAACGAGTAAAGTGAACCGAGGTACTATGTTGAGCAACGACATAACGCAAAGGCTCGGCGTGGTATTACAGAATGCGCGATAATGGCGGATACGTCTTGGAGCGAATATCCGGAGATAATCAGCATAGCATAGGCTAGCTCCTTATCTCGAAAGCAAAAAGTACAGTCTGAGAAAACAAAATTAGTTTGAGAATTCCCTGCATCAGAAGCAGCGACGCTTGATCATCACGTTCATAAGCGAACGTGAAAGCACGGCGGCGACTCACCTTGCCTCGGCGAGAAAAAAAAGGCTATACAGCAGCGCCGCTGCTCGGGGCAAGCGGCCCCCTAGTGCAGCGCACTCGTTAAATCGATGACGTACAGGTAAATGTGCACTGACGAGCGTCTTAAAGCGTACACGGCAGCAGGCTGTGAGAACTAAGTACGAGTGAACCAAAGCATGCAGTGAAAATATCACTGACACTCAGCACCGTCGTCGTAAGCTGACGAAACATTGTTACCGATACTATATTAAGCAACGTATAAAAATATTACTATAAAATATATTCAGTTACGAAGCTCAAAGCTAAGCCTATTACTGCAAACGAAACAGTTATTACCTGGTATTTTATGCTGTTTTACGTAATATGCAATGAAATCACATGAAACTGGACATACCTTGATAGACTTGCACGACTCCTGATGATCGCCTGACGAACTTCATACAGCTGAAAGCGTGTTTACTACAAATAAGTACAGAATCAACTTATTGTAGTAAAATAAAGCAGCTATTTTTACACCAATATAACCAAACTTATCTCTAACGTTTTGTACCGACATTGTCAGAACACTGAAGACCGGCTCTATTTTTATCTTCATTTCTACTAGTACGAGTACATTCGAAGCGAGGGACTGTTTAGGTAATTTGCTGCCATACACTCTTACCGCAGATTGCGGGTTTTATGGCCTTGATCTGCTATACGTTTTACTTACTTACTTATTTAACTGCCTATTTTTACATGCACCAGAAATGTGCGGATCCTGCAATTTTAGATCCGCGTCCGCACTGCTAGAAACAGTGATAATGTTTAGAATATACTGGAACCCAGAGAAAGCCTTCAGAAATGTGGCATGTGCCAAAAAAAACTGCAAATGCAACTGAAATTTTGTAGTATTATTGTTACTAAAAAGTAGGAACGTTGCAGTAAAAAAATTGTTTTTCTCAGGAAACGTTCGCGTCCGCACATCTCTGACATGCCCTTCGCCGTCAGCGTTGAGCCACTGTAATGGGTCCTATTTGCGAAAAGTCAACGACAGGCGCAACATTTGACGTCGTAAAACGAAGCGCGCTTGCGGTCCGAGTGGACTGGCGTGACCGTTCGTAATTCGCACTGTTAAAAAGGGAATGCGAGCGCAAAGAGCGAGTTTAAGTGAATTTGATTTCAGCGTGTGCATGACATGATAAAGTTGGCGTGTGAAGTTAAGGCTAGTTAGTCGGAGTTGTTGACAGATTGGACAACTAGCAAGCAAGCAAGCAGTGCCGGTGTCCCATTATAAGATCGCCCTCTAGAAAAGTTTCCCCGTCCGACAATTTACCGGTAAAAATCCGCCCTGCCCGGAGGCCGCCTGAGCAGAACAGATTTTTACCGGTAAATTGTCGGTCGAAGGGAGAACTTTTCAGCGGGGCGATCCTATAACGGGGAGACTTTTATGAGGCCCGCGATATTTTAATAAAAGGGAGACATGTAAAATCCGTGATTATCTTTTTCCGGGCGAATTTTTCATGGGGTAGACATTTTAATACGGCACCGGTGTAGCTGGGTGCGTGCTCAAGGTGTCAATTATTAATCAGACACCTTGCCGTGCTGTGCGTTGTGCGCCGTGCGACGGCAAAGTGCAAGCAACAATCGCTCATTGACGACTTGCGACTTGGGTGTGAAGTGGTCAGGTGACGTCATCACTAGCAGCAGCAGAAGCGGCAAGTAGTGTCAGCATGGGGCACTGCGTCAGGAATTATTTTGGGTTTTTAGCTCACATTTTAACGTGTTAACACAACTAAATCTGTACGCGGAAAGCATGGCTTCAATAACGTCGCACGAAATAGCGGCACAGTTTGTGTAGCGACACTATCTAGGTGATAATTGCTGACCTGCTAGTTGGCGAACTGCGTGACGTTCGAAAGAAACTCTGATTCTGACATATACGTTTTAAGTAGTAAACTATTGCTTTTAAAAACATTCGGCAAGCTAGCGTTTTATACAACACAATATATCAATCAATATGGACTCACGCTTGTTTGAAGAAACTCTTACCGTGAAATACGTCAAAAACAAGGCAACTAAAAACTATGCGACACACTGGAGTTTTCAGAAACACAGCCTAATGCCAAAAGCGTGAACCGATTCTGCGGCCAAGTGCACTGTACCCTCACACGATTTGTAGACTGACGGTCTCGAACTGCGTGAGTATCATTGGTGCCGTGGGTGTCGAAGTATCGCGCTGATTAGCTTCGTCTGTGTGCACTGCCGGGTATGTACGTGTCACGTAGCGCGCGACTCAGTCACTTAATGGCGTCACGTCATCCAACATATCGTTGTAGCGCAATCGCCAGCCTCCATTCGAGACCTGTTTGTGTCAGCCTCTGCAACTGCTGCAATAATTGCTATCTGTATAATGGCGACGCACGTCAGCAGCTGGCGTCGACGCAGCGCACGCCACGTTACAATGCCACATTCACCTCGTACGTTTGCATCACATCTGCAGCTGCAATTACACAACGCTGCTGCCTATTTTTGGATCACGAAGCGGCTATGGATGAGCAGTCATTTCCAGCGTCGATGTGATATTTTTATTAGTGTGCTAGAACAGCGGCAGCTGAGCACCATTAGCGACGTTAGCATCGACGTGGTCAGTCGGTGGTCGTCAAGTGTTGATTCCACGACTCGCGTTGTTTTAACCACCGTTTCTAATCTAGGTAACAGGCCCTACAGCGTCAGTATGTCGAATAAACCTCGATCGTTTAGCTGGTTACCCTTGATTCTCATGTTCATCGGTCCTTACCTTCGGTTTCCATTCTGGTAATGCCAATTTTTTTCATATCACGCCTTCCTTGACACAATTTCACCAAGTCTTAGTAACAGATCATTATCTCAAAAAGCATTTACAACATACTTAGTTGGGCTATCACTTCGTGAGTAGACGCAATTAGTACAGACGATGGCTGTGGTCATCGCCAAGAAAAATGCGACAGTAAGCCCGGCTACCATGATTAATGAGTGTTGGCGTACGGTACGACACTGGCTAGCTACAGTTTCTAGCGGTAAGTGTAGTCTGCCACTTGTTTAGTAGTTTTAGAAATAAGTAAAAAGTACGTTAGCAACACGAAACCCAAGTCAAAGCGAAGCATACAGCATTATTCGAGATACGAAGCGGCAATTTAAACCCTAAGCGCAAAGTATCATTTCACTTACTTGTGATGGACAATTTGAACGCGAAATTTCATGTCTGACTCCTCGGAGATGCAGACGATATGGTAGCTAATATCCTGGCGGAAGCAGGGTACAGCCGATCCACCACCGACGCCGGCGCTAGTGGCCGCTAGGTGTCGCTCGTAACCACTGCCGCTGCACGAGGCGTGAATGCGCATGCTCACAAACATCTCGGTGTCGTTGACGACGATCTCTTTCCGCTTGTGCCACGTGTCCGTGTTCCTGAAATACTCGACTCGACTCAGCCAAACGCGCTGTCGGCCGTCGTCGTCGCCAACAGGAAGTGGTTCGTACAGAAATGGCGGGAACGAACAGTAGCCTCGACAGTCACATGCTGTAGTGCACAAACGTTACGCCTGTGTCTGACTTGCGTCAACAATCAAATCTTATACCTTGTTTACACGATAAAGCAAACATAAAGCAAACTTAAAGCACACGTATTGCACGTGTATTTTGAATACGTTTGCTTTATGTTTGCTTTATGTATGCTTCCTCGTGTAAACGGGGTATTAATGACTCACTCACCGGCCATCATATTTACCACTGGTTCCTGAAATTTGACGTACACGATCAGTGTTTGAATATTTTAGTAATACAACCGATCTGATTGATGACAATATTTGTACCCCATGAAGAACAGTACACTATATGAATACTGGTCGCTGTTGGTTGTTTTATTAAAATAAATTTTACATGCCATAGTAAACTACGAGAGTTGCACATCAAAGACCAGCGAGGCAACTGCAGTGTGTTAAAAATCCATTTTGTTTTGTTGCGCAGCTCATACAATTTTATACGCAAAATTAAAAAAAACACGATACTGTGTTGCTAAAATGAAGACTGGTGCATCAGTTACTTGCTACAAGACGTTAAAACAGTTTTGCAGTGAAAAGCAAAAAAGTAATTATCGCACTAAAGTGAGCAGTAAATAACTGAACACCAAGTCGTACGTAACAAGCAAAATGATCAAACAAGTACGACATTCATTACGTGCGTTCATTCGGCTGTAAAACGCGATTAGAAACTCATTTTCAGAGGCGTGACATCATCAGTCAGCAGCAAGCCCGGTATTCGGCCTCCTAACATGCAGTCCGAACTTGAACCTGGTGGATTATGCGGTGTGATGGAAATTCGGCCAAATGAATTGTACCGCATTCGACGGTTTGTCACAAGACAGGAAATCCTGGAAGAGTGTCACACGTTCTCGAAGAAATTCAGTCATTGTAACAGTTTCGTATAGTGAATATCAGCGGGGCGTGCACATGAGAAAAAGTGTTGTTCAGAGAGCATAAAACCTTGACAATTTACTACAAGGTCACCACGTTATCCGACTAGGCCCACACAATACACAGCTGAGTTTAAGACTCTGCTGAAAAGTCACGTACGGTGTGTCGTGTTGTGATTACAGTTCGACGCCTGTGTCCACAAAATGATCGCCGACAGTGCGTACAGACGTGCTTGACATGTCGTATCGACCGAAAATAATTTGCGCATACTATCTCCGTTTTTTTAGCTGCGGTTAAACAACTTTTTGTGGCATCTGTTCACTGTTCTCAATGTGGTCGCGCCATACATGCACAGATAGACATAAGCGTTATGGAAAGCCATTGCAACACTATCCCAAATTTAGACCGTGACGGTTTTCCATAGTAGCGCAAATGCATTTTCGGAAAAAAATCTATTCCCGCGAGCGCACAGGACAGGTGCGACAGGCGTCGTCAGCGTAACAAAACCAATTGTACGGTAGAGTTTACTCACCTCGCCAGAGGCTGGACAGCACGAGTAGCGGAAGCGGAAGTAGATTCATTAGCGCAGGCGCAGAGCTGCTGTCGCACTCGCCGCGCCCACCAGGCCACATTACCATCAGCATTCAGCGCTCAACGTCACTCTGACGATATCGCCTGCAAGTAACCAACCGACGCAAGCGATGATGATGCCCTTCACGACACGCACTTTTCCACCCACGCATCTGTCGGTTTTATGCGCTTTTAGTGGTTTTTCGCATTGTCAAGGCGGGCATCTCTGTCAATGTGAGCAAGTACAAAATGCAGAATGATGCACTCAGTCTTGACCTTGCAATGTCAAATGAAACAGAAAAGCAGCAGGTCACTCAGAGAGCGCAAACCTCTGCCAATGCTATATCATTTATTTATCCGCTGTTTTAGCCAGGCCAGGTGACAGCAATACGTTTGGTTCGGCGAAAGTTTGCTTGTAGACCTATGACAACGGCAAAAGTTTTTTAAATCTTATAGTGGATCCAAATGCTGATCCTGATCACTACTAAAAATATAGTCACCTATAAGTTTGGGCAAGTCTAACCTTCTCTGAGGATTTCAACTACTCTGTAAACCCGCCTGTAACTTTTTGTATAATCAGAAAACTAATTTAACACCGGTCATCACATAACCTTTTTGGCAAAAGTGTATTTTTATAGCCAGCACAATATTAAGCCCTCCTTGTAGTATTTTAGTTACTCCCATTCTTTGACAATGCCTTTGGTCATTTGACCTATAATTGTGTTGAATGGTTTAAAGCTAAAGTGCTCAAGTGAAATAACAAACCTGAACTTCAACGCTGTACGTTAAGCTGTTAGAATACTCTTATAGTTAAGGTTATGTGTGTCTGTGATATGCTATAGCCCAGTAACTGTTGTACATATTTTTGTTTTGTTTTCTACCACATTGTGTTGGTGAATAAAGATTATCATAACTGGGATCAGGGCCGTCCACATTACCGGTAAAGCAAAAAGTGCCATTTTAACTATACCTTTTCCTACATAATAACAGTATGGTAAACCCTTAAAATTTATATAATATTTTCCTAAACGCTCCCTTTCCTTTAATTCTACATGCCACAAAAATAACTTACGAAGTAGCAATGCACATGCAAATAAACACTTAAATACGTTTGGACTCAGCATGAAAAAACTTAATAGAGCAAAGCCAATCGTACGAGTCAGGACAGTTGGTGTTCCTCTTCAACTAGTGACTGTAACAATTCGTGCAGCAGATAATTAATCCCACAGCTAATTGTATAGCGATGCAGTTTTAAGGTGGTTTTTACAAAAAAAGCTATAAATACTTAACCATCGTCAGAGAATAACAACATTTATCTAGCATGCTGTATTTGTATCTGACTAAAAGTTACCAAAAAGAGAAAAAAAACGTAAACGTAACTCTTAAAGTCAACGCGAAAATCCTGTAGGTTTTTCAGTAAAATAACGAAAAAGTCTCATCTCAAAGTAATTCGTGATAATGTTCAGTGTAACACTGTAACTGTTTGTTGTATTTTTGAGACAGTGTCGGTTGTTAATTAGGCTTACGTTTCGTAAAATGCCGTTTTTTCATCCTTCGCGGTCAGCAGTTTCGACAGATCGAAAACCTCAATCGATCGAACTTACGTGCTGAGCAACACGCACGATACACGACCGTTCGCTTCTCGGCCAGAGAACCACGACCCGTTTGACTGAGTTGACTACAAGGTCCGACCGGCGTCCAGTGCACACGTTCCATCCGACAGGCACGTGCCACCGTGACCACCACCACCACTTGCTGTCACATCGGCGACCGTCGTCACTTAACTGATTGTTCGAAGGCCGAGTTTCGGCGAATATTTAATAACGGAATTCCACGGCCGCGGTGTGACGACGGTGCAAGCCAATGCATCTTCCATGAAAAAAGCGTGCAGCGACATCTTGCGAAGCAGTCATGTAACATCACTGTACGATGACGCGATTAAAAATGAATAATTTGCTTGCGTCAAGGACAACAGCATCGCACAAACATAAAAATAAATAATAAAATGGTTTTTCTGTAGTGAATAATTCGACAGAATGGCTTACATTGGTCGGCTGGTCGCTTTAACCGGTCATAATTATAGTGCAGCCAGTGAACTATCTGTACTCCACCGACTTTTAGTTGCTTAAAGTTACTAAAACTAATGCAAAGCCAGTCAAGCACACAAGCCAACCATTTGCTCCAAAGCGTGACAACTTGCAATGTCGTGCATTAATTAGCTGGTGCGTTACTTTCGCTTTATTGTCTCTATTTATTTATTGTCTTTTTTGTTTTTATTTATTTATTAATTGTATTTTATTGGTTACGTGCGGGCCCTGCGGGGAACTATCACGTACGGTACGGTACCAGAGACAGGCAAATTTCGAATCTTAAATCAAATCGCAAATTTTTAATAACAAAAAAATGTACAGTGTATGGTGTACATTTTTAGTTTAAAAGTTGATTAATGTATTGATGTATACATCAAATTCTAAATCTAAAATCGAATAACAATAATTGTTCGTCAAAGGCTGTCAAGTCACTGTCAGTCACGTTTTGTCGTTCAACTAAACATTAGTCTCCAGGGGGAGTAAAATAACATCGACAGTCTATGCAGTCATTTGCTCTGTAAAAGTTTTTTTTTTAAAATCGAATAGAAAATTTATCAAAAAGAATCGCAGATTGAATCACAGTGTTTGAAATGGAATCCTTATTGCTCGAATAAAATCGCCTTGGGTGACGCAATCGCGATTTAAAGCGAATCGCGATTGAAATTGTCTATTACTGTCACGCAGTACAAGGACATTACACTTTGCTCTGCACTGCTAATCGATACTCTATGACGACTTTTAGATTGATCATCTACAAATGCAACTAAAACAAACGATATCATAAAAATATAGATGCCCACGTCTACTGCAAGCCTGCGAAAAATTGATAGGCTGCTGCATATGCATGCATAAAACACGGTGTCTATTTGATATGTTACCAAACGGGCAGAAAAGTTAACGTAGAAGACGGTGAAGACCTCTAAAACGATTGGCAGCAAACCGTAGCCTATCAGTGCCGCGTACAAAACCACATCTTTTAAACTTTTATAAGATCACACGTCGAGTGACGCGTGCAATTAGCGCTGTTGACGTGTGTGCGTGACGTTAAGTGTATAAGCTTATTGCTGGCGTGACGACCACACAAGTAACTACCTGGCTTTACATCAAACGTACCGCATTGACCACCCACACAAATATCCACATGCTACTTATCATTAAATAACTACATTAAAAATGATTTTCGTGAAAAACCTCAAAGCTAAAAAGGCGACTTCAGAAAGCAATAAACTTCATGAAAATTAACAACTAATTAATGAGTAATGAGTGGAGCTCGGTGGCCGAGTGGTTAGAGTGTTGGACTCAGGTCAACTTCACCAGAGCGAGAGGTCCTGGGTTCCATTCCTGGTCGGACCCCTCAAAATTGCCAGGCCTCAGGACAGTCACGTGGTCACGTGTCCAGCGGGTTGACCAGGAAAAACACGATTGACCAGGCCTTCTACTCCGAGCTCATCCGTGGAGCTTAACCCCGGGAACATAGAAATTCTGGCTTGAAAACCGGCGGGGCGCTAGTCCTTCACTAGTCCTCACCCAGGCATAAAGGTAGCGGTCAACGGCTTCTTCTTCGAGGAAGGCGGATGAACTGCGCCTCGTTGGTGCGATAGTCGAACACCAGCGGGAAGCCTCTGTCAGTCCCTAAAGGAGGGTCGGTCAGATGAGTGTCGATGCGCTGACCATAAAGTAACAACACGAATGAAATCTGATGCCAATACAACCGAATGAA
>Ga0209367_1001120_pt1 | contig 31581 bp, 17 predicted proteins | sample WorMetLIZISLAND2_FD_187412 | JGI IMG/M metagenome (GOLD analysis project Ga0209367, IMG submission 187412) | Marine gutless worms symbiont microbial communities from Max Planck institute for Marine Microbiology, Germany - Olavius geniculatus... ...
AGATGAGGTGGGAAATGAAACCACCATTCGATGACATATAGTCTCATTAATAAGTGTGCCAAAAATTATTATAATCGGACATTCATTGTTCAAGTTATTGCAAAAAATGTAGTCACATGCTTTTTTTGAGACACAGTGTAGAACACGCAGCAATGTGACAGCATATTCCAAAAGTTTCTGTCTTGGCTCCGTTGCAAACAATTGAATTTGCATGCATTTTATTCTTATTCTTATGTTGACGTCGCTCTTCGCATGACATTATTTAGTAATTTGCAATACGCAAATTTAGCTTATTGAAATTTTTGAAAATACGTTTGGCGACGATTGAATTGCACTAAGCGTTTGCGGCTATGCCAAAGAGTGTGAAATATTTAGAATTATCGTAGACGCAAGCGTAACAAGCAAAGAAACGTGCGACGCAACACGTAACAGCACCTCGGCTAATATAAAAAAGCTTTTCATTTAGCGGCCGTGGTGTTGGATGTCGGGAAAATAATTAAATTGAAAAAAACATGTTATACGTGGGCCTATTTGCAAAAAGTCACGTTTCCAAAAAATCCAAGAAGCTGATTGGCTGCGCAATGCACGGCGGTGGCTGGATATATCGTGAATGTTATTGCCGGGCAAATAGCCTCATATGTTGATGTCAGTGCGGTAGGATACGTCATTGTTTTCAGTGCGCATACACCGAGCGCAGAAACGCGATGCAGTGATCGTGACTCGTGTGCCGTGCAAATTTTGCTTTTAAATCTGTATTTTTATTGCATTATCAACTTTTGCCAGTTATTCAGTTGTTTTATTGCTATAGGTAAGGTGATGTGCTTTTGAGGTAATTTAAGCATAACACAGATGATAAACTTCTGAAATCTTTATTTTTGGACTTTAAATTTATATATTTTTGCTTTTTGACAAGTTATGCTAATAAACAAATGTTTGCTGGCGCGGGTGCCTGATATTGTTATGTTGCTGGAGTTACATCGCTCAGCAGCTCTAGTCGCTAATTAGCGAGGATACAAGCTTATGTGAGCTGAAGAGTATAGCGCTAATTGACTGACAACATGCTGAGGAGACAGCGTGCAGTACCACGTACTCGGAAGCGCATTTGTTGCACGTACGTTGGTAAATATAGCAAGTGTCAACAGCACTCGAAGTCTCGAAAAGCAGGTGAGTGAGTGAATGATGTTATGACTACCGTTGTAACACATATACACAGTTACAACCCTACCGTGAGGAGTCAAGCGACACGGATCTCTATTTTGTTAGCACTGCAGGTCTGCACCTTTGCACGATCGCTCGCTCAGCACTACTAACCCGTCCACACTCCACAGCCACAGGTCAGAGTCTTCAAGTTGTTAACGTTTGAGCACACTTCGAAGAAATAACGATATTGCAACATGGTCAAAAAGGTGTCTGCACATGTAGGCCCATGTAGAAGGTACACTGTAATAATGAATGTGAGTTTATTTCAGTTGAATCTTGTACACAGTACTTTGCATGCATTTATTTTTCACTTCATTTCAGTTATGTTCCTACATTATTGAAAGTTATATTATTTTCCCATGACTGCATCGTGTCTCAACAACGACTCGTTTTAAACACCCATTTTTAACTCGAACCCTAAACCTAACCCTAACAGACTTTAACAATGATTATTGACGCGCCATATAGATCAAAGTACAAGCCGAAAGACTTCTAAGCCTTTGACGTGGCAAAAACATAGCAAAATTGCACTGAATACTGTATAAACGCTGAAACAATGCACTGAAATACTAATGACATAGACATTTCCACTGTCTTCAAGACTGGAACAGCTGCTGCAGCGGCAGACAGTGAAAAAGTCAAGTCGATGTCAGTGTATACAGATGTAGCTTAGTTGAAGCTTTGCCTTATAGCGCAGACATAGACAGAGTTTTGGTGGCGCATCGCTCATCGGCGACCACTTTCACTTTGCCACTTCGCCTGCAGATCGGTATCACACGTACACAGACAGCCGTCTGCACGGCGAGTATAGGTCTACAGCTGGCTGGAGCCGTGGTTGCAGCGAACTGTGTGCGCAGTCGATTGGAACCACGTGCTGCTGCTGCTGCTGCTGTTGGTACTGATGCTGCGTCATCGTCGTTCAGCTGAACTCAACTCTACTAGCGCTCTAGTCACTCACGAAGCCGCCGCAGGCGTCACTTATGCACTGCTGTCCGTACAGCAGAGTACTAGGCATTTCTTGGAAAGACGGGGTAACAAACGTAATGACGTCAGAGCGAGAACTGAACAACAAACCTGTATGGACTACGTCAATGACGTCATGGCGAGGAACAGGGCCCCATAAATTTTCGGCTGTCGGAAAGTTGTCGAAAAAGTTTCTTTTTGCCAAAAAAATTTTGTCTAAAAGTGCAAAATTTGCGGTGGAAAAAACATTTTAGTGAAATTTTGGGGGTGGAATTAACATTTTGAGCAGCCGTAGTCTCTGTCGGAAATTTTCGGCTGTCTGTCTGAAAACTGCAATATTGTGCCTTACCTACTTTTTGATCTACGACGCCGAGAGAAAGACGATTTCGCTGATTTGGGATGTGATGCGAATGGATCACCAGTGTATACCACAGCAAGCGTTGTACTGGACGATATCAAAATACAGAACCTGCCGCAGGAGAGAACCAGGTCGGTGGCGAACGAACTGGAGGAGCACAATCAACAATGACCTACAAAAAGATGAGGTTACCTGGTGCTCATTGAAGAGTCTATAATATTATAATAAATAAAAGAAATTGGTACAATTCGTAACTCTATGGCGTTTAATCAAGGCTTTTCGGTATTATGATTTCGCATAAAACACGAAACGCGATTTGTGTAATTTTTCTATATACTGTTCAGTCGTTACGTATTACGTCGTACACCATTACTACTGACAATACTGATCTTTCGTAGAGGGAGGATTTTGTCCCAGAATACACTTATAAGAGAAAAGATTGTCCAAGGCGATGTCGCCCGTTTCCCAACGGTCGCAGTCAGACAAAGCAGCCCATGTCGTTCGTATGGTGTTAGCCTACCGTGCATAGTCCACGTGGAAACAGCGGCCCGATGTGAGGTGAACTGGTTCCAGATACTTGGCCCGCAGACGAAGAAGACACGCTTGCCGAACTGGGTCCGTTTCTTCGTGACAAAAGCCGCATTTGTAGTGGAAAAACTGAGCTGGGAGCGTCAGGATTCAGCGCTGAAACAGATGTGAGGCGTAGGGTGATGTGGGGAGTGTACACGATGTGGCAGTCTGTGGTTGTCGAACAAAACGAACATGCTTGCAACTGTCTTGACGACATGAGCGATCACTTGATGCAGGGGGCCAGCCAGCTAGCTGTCCAGTAACCAATCGTCGGTGTCCTTGTAGTACGCTTGTAGTCACTGCTCATGAATTATTGCGCGTCCGTCTGTCTGTCTGTCTGCGGCAGCTGCGACTATCCGCTTCCCAGCACACGGAAGTTCATTGACGCTCGCCGGCTACACCATTGCTGCCTGTCACCGCCCGCTGCCGCCGCCCCTTGGGTCTCAGACAACGTCTAAGTCTAACAAATAGTTGCTGTCAGCGGCTGAAGATGACCGCTATGACCGGCAGTCGTATGCTTGTATGAACACAGAGTGACTCAAAAAAGTAAGCCGTAAACTTTTGCCACAACTGCAGCAGAATTGAGGGGGGGGGGGAGTTTTGGCACCAGTAAATTTGCAATTACGTGATCATTAAAGATTTGTTCTTCGTGCCCCAACCACGTCGCTACACTAACTTGTGAAATACCACCCAATTTGTGCACATTATGTGTTTTTACTGTTGTAAAGCTCATTATGTTTTACATTATGGCGACGAGTACGCGAGAGCGAAAATTATGTCAGCATTAAATAAAGGCAGAGAAACGTAGAAGTGGAAAACATGACACATGTGGGCTATGCACCTTTTTCACTGTCATATTTTTAATCGCTCTATTTGGCGACACGATCAGAGTGTGATGAGATCTTTAACAATCAGTGTTTTTAAGTTTGCCACTGATTTGGTTTTTAGACAGTTATGAATGTATGAAAATTAAATGTTTACTTTTTCATGAACCACCCTGTACATGCCGTTCACTGCAAGGTGGTCGGATGTAATGCTGAACGGTAGGAAGCGGATAGGCCTACGTCACGTGATGCCTGTCAACATCAGGCGTAATCTCCACGTCATTGCCATATCCTTGATATGACTTGTAAACATTGCTTTAGCTGACGTCGTCAGTAAGTCAGTGCTGCAATGTATCGAGATGTCCGTTAAAGTAAGCCCCCCCCCAATTCATAACGTCATTGAATACTAACCGATTGTCATTTCTTTCTCACTCACCAAAATAGTCGTAAAAGACTAATTATTGTTGGTATTAAAGACCCCATCACATCATCATCATCATCACATATTCGTTTAATAGCAGAATTTGTGGTACGCAATAATGCTCACAATGCAAACTATGAGCCTAAAAGTAAAAAAAGTTCATCGTCCGTAACAATAAAACCACATAAAGTAAAAAGCAACAACTCGCGATATCCACACCAGTTCAGTTTAGTTAGGCTACTGGTAGTATGCAGTTATTGCGAAGCGTTAATACGAATGTTTATACAGCATTCGAAACAACTTTGTAATACTGAACGTTACACTATAACTCACTTATTCTGACGCTGATTGACAATATTTCACAGCTGGGGCATTGGGGCAGTGACGAGTGTGTGGTGTGCTACGATGTTTAATAATACCTTAATTGCAAATTTACCGCAAAGTATGTCCGTGAGAAAATCTCGCAAACAGGTAAATTTTTAATGCAGTTATGACAAAAACTTACGGGCTTATTTCTACCGGTCCACTCTGACTTTGCACATCCGCTCATTCGTATCTATAGTTTTTCGGCACGCGCGACGTGTGAGTGGCTACTGTAACCTCTGTGATGACCTCTGACCTTTGACCGAGGGTCGTGCAATCCGCGCTGATATTAGCATTATACTGACGTCTCGCCTGCCTTCTATAGATATTGTTGCATGACATGCTATAGTACAGTAGCTGTCATTATAACGCTACGGTTGCTGCTGCTGCTGCTCTAATGGCCTGTGACGTCATACAGACACTTTGCAAATGGCATCACATCAAATGTGCAGCATGCATCTTTTATTTTTCTTCGTTCTGCTTTTTCTTTATCTAATTATAGTCGTCACGGAAGCTCATTATTAATATTGCATAGGCGACGGCGACAGATTGAAGCATCGACCTTAACTGTGACGAGGTTCGGGCACCGTGACTGGTGCCAAGCAAGCAACCGAATTCACCGCTCACTGTACGTGCAGCAGCTTTTAACCTATGCATAGACCGCGTGAGGTTATGATTGACAAGAAGTGTATGCTATACGCGCTTACCACCGCCACGGGACGTTCTGGTGATGTCCTGACTTGCAATGAATGCATTAAAGTACCAGGGAAGTGATGCGCGCAGCATCGTTCTTATTGACTTGTCGGTGCATATTATCAGATGTCCGTGCATGCAGTCGATATGACTGCAGATAAACGGCGTAGGCGCGTGCAACGTGCGATGTGTAAATTAAGAATGTGATGGGTCTACCATGTGCTAATCGGTTAGTCCCGAGAGTTGCGATGCTCCAAGAAGACAATTTAGCGACTTCTTTGTCCACGTTGTCTTGTGAGAGATGCGACTGTCAGTTCAGAGAAGCGCGTGCACCAAGCCACCAAGATGAGGAAACGCTGTTGCTAAATAAATCGCGACGTGTCGCGCCGTAGTTTACACGGAACGGCGACGTAGCGGCACGGCCTATTTGCAGAGACGCACGCTGTCGTCGGCCGCTGAAGAAATGCAGAATGAATTGCGTGAGACGAACACGGTAGAGCTGCGGAGGACGGACGAATTATAGCTCTCATGACGCGCTGGCAATGTGGCGACGCAGTGCGTGCGTATACTGTTCTTGTGTTGCTTGCTGTCACGTGACGTTCAGTGTACACCAGTTTCCGCTACGTCATAGCTATCCAGCGGTCGCCGCCATCCTTCAGCTGCAGCCGAATTTTGACCGAAAATCACTGTAAAAATATTTTCTCATTCGACTCTAATCTTCTCTTTTTCAAATATTTTTCTCCCTTTTTATATCCCCTTTTTCCTTTTTCCTTTCCACTTTTTAAATCCAGCCCAGGTATCTGGTGATTGCTGGAAGTTGCCCCAGTTAGGTAAAATACACATGTGTCATTGTGCAAGTGACAAAAGTGCAGTTTCAGCCTCGTAATGTACCTAAAATCGTTTGGCGGTTAATTTTTTGTCGCCTTATCACTTTTTGGATGAGGGGGCGATTATCCCATTACCCCAATGGACATGGCGCCCACGGTTGCTGCTGCTGGCATAATGTCTGTGGATGACCCAGCTGCTGTGATATCATTAGCTGATCTCGTATTGATTTCTTTGTGATCATATCTTCTGGAAACACGCATCCGCACACCTTCACATTTTATCTCTCTTGTTCGGAGCGTTACGGTATACTCATAGCCTCAGCTGTACGCAGAATATTGGCTAGTTTTATTTTAGAACAGAGTAATAAGGTCATGATGGCAAGTTCAGTCACTGAGTATACATGAACTGCAAGCATTTTGTCAGACAATTTGCTGTGTCTATAAAATTTCGAAGCCCAAAACACGAAGATTTTTCGAATTTTGTGACTCGTTGGCGAGTAGGCTGGGTTTTATAAAACCAAGTTTTTGTGACGCATATTGAGCAATGCAAACGTTTGTTTAAAACAACTCCTATTCAGAATGAGGAGTGGGTTTTAGGTTTTACCGAGCAAGCAGGTTGCATTGTTATAGTACGTGGTAATTTGCGCTTCTACGGTGCTTCGTCATCAGTTCCGGTCATTAATGATTCAAATTCTGAAACGATCGAACTACAGCTTAAGCCCGGCTATAAATAAAGCTCGACATGGAAATGGGATGCCTTGCAAGACGGTCATAGCAGCAAACATGGCGTTAATGAATTATGATCGGAAACTGTCAGATTATGCTCTATATAGCGCTACCGACTGACTGCGCCAGCTTCTTGCCTATAATGCCTATTTGTTATCATGGCATCGTCATAAAAGCAAAATCTTCGTCATCTTTATACGTATTAGATGAGACGAGATTAGTAACAGCCGGTGAGATATACGTAGCATTTTTTACACACAGGATTTGAGAACGTATGAAAACGAAATTGAATACAACAGATGTGTAGATTTTCGTCAAATTAAAATCGCAATTTCAAGCGACCCGATCCTGTAGAATGTAAGATATCAAATCGTCTGAGTAAATGAAAACGAAACATCGCGAAACTGCTTGAGCTCTTAGATGGAGACTAGACTACCGTTTGTACGGTTATATATTCGTATATTGAGCACGTAATGAAGATAGACCACGTCGTTACAATATACGTTAGTCTAAAAACACTAAAAACTAACAGTCAGGAACCGAAAATAGAACGTTGAAACATAAAGCTGATTGTCTGGAAGGTCACGTGTCGACATTGTCTACGAAGCTAAAAATGTTTTCAGTTTACGCCGAGAAGTTGCTATATAGAGATGTTGCATTTGGAATGTAGCCTGGTTGAGTCGTAATGACGACAGATTGTCTCTATGTATGTATGCACTATGTACGTAGTAGTGGCGATGGAGTACTGTCTGGAGCAGCAGTTAGACACGCAGTGTGGCAGTGATGAGATCATTGTCGTCGACACTGCCAGCTACGGGCGCATGCGTCTCAACAGGTGCGTCCACACCGACTACGGATTCATCGGCTGCGGTACTGACGTCACTGACGTACTGGCGGGAAAATGTTCCGGGCGACGGAGATGTCGAGTTGTCAACATCGAGGCGCTGTTTGCGGCGTCGCGAGTCTGTCCAACTGATCTGAAGTCGTACCTGGAAGTCAGCTTCAGCTGCATCAAAGGTCTGTTCTTCCTCCCGCCTGTCTGTCAGTTTAATGTGTCTGCCTGTCGGTTTGGCTTTTAGTCAGTCAGTCCATCTTTTAAAATTATAGGCTCTGCAAAAATGAATCGGTACATGTGTAGGCCTACATATCTGCACCTAACTCTGAGATAAAACTGGGGTACCGTAAGAAAGATGTGTTTAGACTCCCCCGGGAAATCACTAAAATGATTAATATGACCAAAGTTAGGAAATGAGTTGGAACACATGTTTGTGTTGCTTTTTTGGCGTGCATGTGCTTGCGTGTGTGCATGTGTGCTTGTGTTTTTTTTTGTTTACTGTTTCTTGTTTTATTCGTGTCTGCTGTATTGGCGAATAAACGTGCTCATTTAATACAGACATTGTTTGTATTAAAGAGGATTATACTCCTATGTCGTTAAAAACAATATTTCGGAAGTTTTGAGCTAACTTTTAGTACCGATTAATCTTGCATTTTAACTTAAATAACATACAAAAAGTGTCAAAAAAACTATCGCAAGTATGTACTGTGCAGTCACAGTCACACGATGTCATTATTCAAAAATAGTCTAAATTCGTTAAACCAGCAAAATGAGCTTAGGGAGTGTTTCAGGTAAGTTAAATGTTGGCTCCGTTTTGGCGTGTTTTATAGTGGTTTAGTGATTAATGTACTGTGTCTGATCAGCATAATTTCTGTATACGCCAGGTCCGGTTAGTAGCTAGATACGCTGTTCAGACAGGTAAACCATCTTGGTATATATAACCAACCACCTATATCAACTCAGCCTGCCATCTCTTCGTTATAGCTAAATCGAGTACTTGTGTATAGTGGCAGGCAACACTGTGTAATCTCATATGGCAGGTGACGTTCCGTAGCTCTGAGATGGGTGTTTCATGAAGAGCTATGCACACCTTTTAACCTTTTTAACCCTTGACAGATGCCACTTGGTTGATGCTTGCATTGTGTTTTTGGCTGACTGATTGTCCAGTCGTGATGCCGTCAGTGTCTGGCAGCGTTCGACCTCGATGTTTCAGTCGCTCCAGCGTCAGTGGCGTTCAGTTTCCGCCGTCATCATCGTCATCGTCATCGTCGTCGTCGCCTGAGCACGATCACCTCGTCATCAACACCGAGGTCGACGGGTCGCCGGGTGTCCTGGCGAGCATCGTGGCGCAAGAGCTGGACATCGGTAGCGCGGCGTGTCCATGGCTGATCGTCGCTGAGCCAGGTCAGCGCATCAACATCACCCTGATGGACTTCGCGTCGTACGACCGTTCGCCGTCGCTCGTCGCTGCTGCTGCCGCTGCGGCGCGTTTACGCCGTGACCTCTCACCGACCGGCCGCACTGGACAATCACGCCGCCGCCAGCCGGGCTCACGCTACTGCCGCGAGTACGCGGTCGTCAGCGAAGACACGGCCACCAAGAACCTCGTCGTCTGCTCGGACCACCGACCTCGCACCCGCCTTGTCTACACGTCCAAGTCGCACCGACTCAAAGTGACTTTCAGCGACTTGACGCCGCCGTCGACCGACGACATAGACGCTCCGCCTTACTTCGCCATCAAATACGAAGGTTCTTTCGTGCAATTTGCTGACGTAATGCTGTAGAAATAATGTCTAATATTACTCATGCTGCGTCAAACTTTTGTGCGATGAGAAAATTCAATGTTTACTGTCATCAGGCGCGCGCTTTATTCTGATTTACCGCTTAACGTCGGTGCATTGTTCTGCGGCAAATTTTATAAGGTGCATTACGGGTCTGTCTGTCGCGTACAATTTATAAATAAGGCGAATCTTCGGATAAAATGTTCAGGAAAAAGTACTCCAGTTTGACGTTCTTGAGTATCGTAATCAAACATTTTTTACCAACAGTATTGCGCGTTTTCACACCTGTGACAACGTATATTCATACGTTGTCACAGGTCACAGATTATCGATTTAATAAATGAATTAACTGACTATGATCAATTAGATGGACACTGGAATGACTGGATTGGCCTGTCTGTAGTGTTTGGCTGTGCTCATCCGCCAGCGCCGCAAGGTACACATCTCGTCGTCGTTTCACCGGACACTGTCAGGATCCGCTGCAATGCCAGTCGAGAGTCGTGGACGCTCAGGTGTCTAGCGTCCAGTCAACAGTGGATCGGAACGACTGGCAACTGCACTGCAAGTACGCTACTTTCACGTCTTTCTTCTCAGCCAAACACCTCCTTTATTATACTGCCAGCGTAAGACCCCAGCTCCATTTGCCACGAGGTATTACGAAACAATTAGGCCTAACCGTTGTTCGACTCCCTCGGTCGAAATGTTTGTTGTTGCGAGACATTTTGAGTTAAATATGTAACAAAGTCAAACAATCGCACACGCACTCTGTGCTTACCCCGGACCGTATACACGGTGTCCGTATGACACGGATATAAACGTGTGAAGTCGTATATTGACAGGCCAGTGATCTAAGATCGGTATATTCGACACCCCAATATTATTTGTAATACAGGTCGGGCGATCTGTCGGTCAGTCGATGCACCAACGGACGCGACACGTCGCTGGCAGCTTTATACACTCGTGATCGGCACTTCTCTGTAAATCTCTTTTATTACCAATAATGTCGCATTTATTAAGCTGAAAATCGTACCCATCACGCCTTTGGTAGCTTTCTCCGGCGCCGCCGATGTGCGCCGCGCGTGTTTTACGGTTTAATTTTAACAATGCGTATATGCGTCGAGGTAGCTGAACAACGGCGACGACGACTGCAATAACATCGTGTTCATTTCACGACGCGATGCGCAGCGCATCAGCAGCGTCAGCGGCAGCAGCAGCAGCAGCAGCGGCGGCGGGCGAGTCAGGCGTGTGTGATGTGATTCGTATTGGAGTCAGATGTAACGTCATAGGCCTACGAGTAACCGCTGAATGGGACACGCAGAGAGGCAACAAGTACCATCACATGAGCACGGCTCGAGCGACTCACCATTTCACCTGATTAACTGTCTGCAGACACTTCGCACGACATTGATTATACTCCAAATGTAAAAAAGACAAAAACTATGAAGCCGTAAACTAAACAATTGAAGATGACGGCACAGTTGCCGACATACTGCATGCGGCCGTCCGCCATGCTGTACTGTACAGTACATCATTGCATAACCGTCACCAAAATAACCTTTACTCTAATTCTGATCTTTAATATTTTTAACTGCAACTGTTTTTCTTACGCTTTTTTCGTTTTTGAGTTACGAGCCCATACTGGACAGACAGACAGACAAACGGACGGACGGACGGACAGCAGAACCTGTTATGTGACCTATTAGGACATCCGCGTAATAAAAGTTGACGTCAACATTTTTACAATATTAATTGAGAAGTCGCACACGTGAACAAACATTGCAGCGTTGTAAGTAAATACAAGAAGCCCAGCTGTTGCTAGGATAGCCAACCGTACTGTTTGTCAGTGACCTTCAAGGTCATCCAAGGTCGATGATTTTTAGGTCATTTGATAGCTAATATGCGACTTTGAATTAGTGATCAATAGTAACCTTGGTCATATCTTTTACCATTTCTGAGATATGGCTAGTTTTTCGTTTAAAAAAACGCACGTTTTTCCTACCCCCTCCATTCATCTGCCAACTCGATAATGTTTCCTTTGCATTAGATCGTTGAAATTTTGCTTGCCCAAGTTCAACATACATGGCTAATTATTCGTGTAAAAAGTTTTTTTCTTACGACCTACGTTTAGCCACACTACATCCTTGACAGACGGTAGGACAGACGGACGTCAACAATGCCAATAGGTCGACCGTTACGGTCGGCTAAAAACGTAAATTTATGTAGCGCATTAACGCTAAAAAGCACCTGATGCGCTAAATCTCAGAGCACATGTTTTGAAAAACTAACGTTGTGTACAAATATTTACGTTTTTTGATGTGACATACACTTAACGTTCTTTTAATCTTTCGTGAATGGAATTTGGTTAGAAAATTGCCGATGCTTTTACGGGCATGTTTTTTTAAATGTAACACTGACAAGCGAATAACCGTTTATACCGGTCTGATATGATTGAACTGTAGTCGTCAAGATGAAGGTCAGATGAAGGTCAAGAGTTTAACGGTGAATTTTTACGAGTGCTGAACAACTACGAGAGACTTGGACAATAGAGACATTTTTTCATATTTGTTACAAACAGCAATCTTAATAGAAGTCCCTGAGTATTATGATCGTGGTTTTTATCGCGAGTATTCTGTACACGGTAGCATACAGTCGATGTGTGGACCGGTCCCATCTGGTGCATAACGCTCGCCAGCCTTCAGGCGTCTGCAGCTGCCGACAACATTACCGCATTTTCACACATATGATCAATTGTCTATCATGGTTTATAGATGTGATGAAATCGGCAGCAGCGGCCGCTGCAGTAGGCCTACTTGTAGGTTAATAGCAAACGCCGGCGCGCGGGGAAACTGTGTTCTGCGGGGACTGTGTGCGTCTGCGCTGGGAATTTCTGCTGAATCCATCACTTTTCACCAAAGGTCGCATAGAAACCACTTCAGGGCGCGTATGTGGCTGATCGGCTGTGGCGCATAGGCTATACGCAATGTAACAAAATATTCGATTCAGTGTACACGCACACGTTAATTAATTTAATACCCAACTTGTATGTTTAGCAGAAAAATCAAAGTAAAGTGCGAGATACAATATAATTGTGAAACTTACGCCCTCGTTGTGGTAGGCCTACACAAATGCTTATTAACTATAATAGTCGAAAAACTCACAATTTCTCTAATTTTAGTTTTACGTCGTATGATGACAGGCGATAATCGTCTTTTTATTACGTCGTATAGTGAATGTCGTGTACGTGCATGTAGATTTAAAGGCATCCAGATGTGATATAACACTGTTAGTTCTCGTTTCTTTTAATGACATGCACATATGACTGAATAAAAATTAGCGTCAGTTTTTTTAATAAAATGACTGGTGTAGCCTATTCACATAAATAGCATTCTGTTTCTGCTAGACTGTTTTGATTGTAAGTATATGATTAAGTTCATTCGCCAATTTCGGTAAAACGCAGTAAACAGAATGACAATACAGACAGTCAAAATAAAAAATAACAAAACTATTTATTTTCAGTGACATAAAAATGACTAAAACATTCCAGCGTATTCGCAAATACTAAAACACAAACTTACCCTGAATATCATTTTTTTCATCAAACGAAAATAGTATCTTACGAAGGGCAAATATATTTTTACATGTATTCTTATTCACAACAACTGTTATTCCTAGACAGATTTTCGCAAAACACATTAAACGACTTTTCTGTATGTATTATTAAAGCAAACATTAAACTGCGAAATCTGCTTCTCACTATATCACAAACTTTTATGACTTAGTACCTTTCAGCTATTGTTGTAACGTTTAGTCTAAAACTTTACAACAATAGATTAACACGGGTACTGAGGTCAACTATCGAGCAGTAGGCCTAGTTAGAGTTGGATGAGCGTCAATCGATCCAATAGACGCTTTGTGCAGGCAAGCAAATATGAAACGGGCAACATCTCCCCGACAAAATTTCAGTTATCACTTTGTCGCTAGACGCAATTTCCCATCTATACGGAAGATCATAGTCGCCAGTAATGATGACACGTATTTCGTCTGTAAAAATTTTAAAATAACTTCAGTGTAAGACTGATTAGACCATTTTCTCCAAGGGGGATTAATATGTGCGGGGGCGGTTATGCCCGGGATTCCAGGCAGTCGCTGGAACAGCGGCAAAGTTGGTCGGTTGGTCGGTCGGAGTGTGTTGTCCGCGGTGAATACAAGTTCATCCGGCCGCTCGAGTTCCCGTCGAGATTTGGATGACTCCCGACGCTTCCATTCAGTAAGCGTTGGCTCATTCGGGCAGACAACTGTTGCCCGCACAGACAACCAGTCCCATCATCCACCATAGACATACAATCGTCGCCATCCAGGTCCAACATCTGACACATCGCTCGCGACTCAATAAGTCGATATGTCCAGCTTTTGTGTCATGCAGCATGTGCGATTTAAAGCATCGCCATCGACAGTCAGTCAGCAAAATAATAACAGGCCAAAATGTGTTTCGGGAAATCGGGGACAACAAAGATCAGTGGTGACGAACAACGAAGCCAGACAGGCGCCACGTGTTACTAATTTCGTCCGTAGCACTGCTTGTTACTCGCCAGCGTGACCGTGGAAACAAGTAATTTGACCAAAGCTCATGAGACGCGCGACAGCCTTAGCAGTCCCTGTTCGTAGATTGTCTTGGTTTATCTCTAGCGATTTCGCCGCAATTTACCCTTAAAATGTGAACCGCAGCCGAAAACAGCAAACAAATAAAACACCCTATTTTAGGGTTTCGCGGTCATTCAAGGTCATCGATGTCAATACCGCTAAACAGCTCGTCACCGGTGCTTGTTTTGATAAGTAGCATGTCGATGCCTATATGCAACTGTTTTCACGCTAGACAAGCCAAATATCAGTAAATAACTACTTTTTAGAAAATTACCCCTCTTTGACGCTCGCGTGCGCAGGCTTCCTTGAACCTAGGGGATCGGAATGTTACTACTAAAGACTACGTTTGATGCTGACAATTTTGTATGCAGGTGGTCTTGGTTTATCTCCAGCCATTTCGGCGCAATTCACTTTTAAAATGTGTGTCGCAACGCGAAATCGCAAAAATAACTAAAAACTTTATTTTTTAGGGGGGTTCAAGGTCGTTCAAGGTCATCGATATTGATACGCCTAAACACCTTGCCACAAGTGCTTGTTATGATGACAGCATGTCTGTGTCTATCTGCAACCGTTTTTACGCTGGGCGAGCCAATAGCGGCTGAATACGAACTTTTAGGAAATACATTTTTTACGCCCTCGTTCCAGGGGAACCCCCTCACCGAGAGACATAAAATTTCGTCACAAAAATAGAGTTTCGGGGCAGCCTACAGTGAAAATTTCGTAATTTTAGCTTGCGTCGTCTTGACACTTTACCGCAGTGTGACAGACGGACGGACGGACGCCTAGACCATGGCTAAGACGCGCGAAGTATTCTGCTGTCGCGCGTAAAAAATGAAAAGTCATGAGTTTGGATAAACGATCCTTGATATACATGCACTACAGTTTATTTTCAACTGAGAATGCAACTAAATTCAAACATTTAGGCATCTGGTATTAAAATTTCTTTGAAGGTTAGCAAAACTACCATACTTTGATAAGCAAACACAATTACACGAAAGTTGTAAAAAGGCATCAAAGTCGTTCAGATATTCTTATTTCTTTTGGCTCTGCGTAGTCTATGGGCAAATGCGGCCTAGACGACACGTGCTTTGTGATCAGCGTTTTTCGTCTTCACGTTGCAGCAGTTGCACGAGTAAACAGTAGCAAACACCTAAAGCAAGCTCTGGTATAGGCTATGAACAGATGGCTAGATAGTTTAAACAAGAATGAAACCTGTTAACTTGAGCACGACTGTGACAGAACAAGAAGACTTGCCCAACATAGACAGAAATGGAGATGCACAAGAAAGCTGCTGTTGCATGCACCTGTATCGCTCGAGCACTGACGATGATGATAATGTCTAGAGACGTGACAGTCAGAATGGTAAGATGCTTTTCATCATGCATTCTCTAGGCATCACAGATGACATGTGCCGGCGTCTGCCCGCAATGGCCGCGAAGCTATCTATAGGCCTGAAGTGTCAGTAACTGATCGAAGTATTGACGCCGTAAAACACTGGCGAATGTTGAGCGTATTACTCGACATCACATCAGCAGGCGCCTGTCACAATAGCTCACAGCTAGATAGAGATGCTATCACGTCATCGTCATCATCATCACCAGCATCAGCAGCCAGCGTTAGCTGCTGGTCGGCGCAGTTGTATACGCTGACAAAGCCACATTGTCAAGGATATCGATCGCACAGCTACGTCTACATCATCTGTCCTCACTCACTGTTATTGTGCGCTCGTCCTAATAGGCCGCATTACCGGTCTTATCTGTCCGTAGGCGCTATGTCCGTCCGTCTGCTTATCTGTCTGTCTCTGTCCCGTGCTGGCTTCTAAGTTAAAATCAAGCTCAAGAACTGAAATAAAAATAAAATTAAATGATCGGTGGATTTTAGTTCATTTTATTTCATTTCGTACTTCTCGTTTTCTCGATCGATTTATTTGTTCTGAGAATTTAGTGTGCAATGTTTCAAGCGACAAGCACTTTGTCACAAGAGTGAAATCAATCTCGGTTTGTAGAAAATAGGTCCATGCTTGTTGTGAAATGGACATTTGATGAACTGTACTATTTTGTTCTTGTTATTATTTTTTATTATTTATCGTTACTAGTTATGTTCCTTTCATGGCTGTCATTTGACGAATAAAGGTGTATGTATTTCTGTCGCTTTGAACACACCTTTAAGAATAATTAACTAGTATACCGTGCGATGTATTGTCGTTATCCAATACATCGTAAATTCACTTCATCGTGTGAAAAGCACAGCAATAAAACTGGATAATTTTCGATGGAAACAGTTTAACAGAATTATTAGTATGTTCGACACGATTTAACAGACAAGTTTCTTTGCCAGCAATAAATTGCTTGTACACCTTACTCATCTCAGTATACAAGAGTAAGCAATTGACACAACCTTAAAGAAATAACGCATCAAATTTTGTTTACACAATTACTTTGTCATAAAATGTTTGACTGATCACAAGTGTACTTTTCATGAAATTATTAGTCCCAAATGTTGCAAGTGTTTTTTTGCATTTTTTGCGCAAACGCAAAGTTTTCTGCTGCGCTGTATTCGACTCGACTTTAGTGACATCCATGCTTTGCTTCATTGATCGAAAACGTTTCGTACATACAGTCTAACGGCCGCTATCAGCGACCATCTAATCTCAATACCATTCAGAAATCTTGCAGTCGATGTAACTCAACAAGGCCCATAGCTGTTGTACTGCGGCTATTGCAACCGTCGCGTTTATTTTGAGAAAATTGCTATCATTTTTCGTGTGCGCAGTGCCCGACAATTTGTCGTCCCATACATTGCAGACTATTGCAAAGTAGCAGGACATGTTCACACTAGCTCCCTAAACGTAGCAGCTGCAACCACGATTTCGAACACGCTAAAAATAAATTCACGTAAACACATCGCTTAATAGTAACAAAATCAAACAACATTCTGTAAAGTTGTTTTGTGACCACATTATCGTAAGAGCTCAGATCGTATGAAACTGCATGTGGCGCTAAATGGAAGTGAGAATAAACGGCAAAAAACTTGGTGGATAAAATTTTATTTTATTATTTTATTTATTTATTTCCACTGATGCAATGACAACAGAGCATGACAATCAGTCAGAGAACACTAGCAAGAAAACAACTGCCACGCAACAAGTGGTGGACAACAAAGCCCAATAAAGAGCACTTATTTCTGTCCATCTAAGCTAAGTAGGAAGTACACAGAGAACAATAATTCAAGTAAGTAAAGTCAGTAAAACTCCTATACAATAACATAATAACAGACTGTAAAACGAATGCTTTGATTTGTTTAGGAAAAATGTGAGTTTATAAAACGTACGAAAAAAACTATAAAACACAATCAAAAATGCAAACTAACAAACCGGAATATGACATAATTAAGCCGAGATGGAGTTATTCATTACACACAAGAAAGTTGAAAAAGTCACAATTACACGGAGAACGTTTGAAGCCAGTTAAACTTTTAAAATCTACTGAGGCTGATAATGAATTCCAAACATTGATCACCCTATATGCAAAGAAATGACTACGCACACTTCAACCACTACTAGGTTTATATCATTTATATGGGTGTCCTCGAGTAACGCTTGTAGAACACAGTTGGAAAAAGTTTTCACAATTCACTTTGAAGAACTGCAGTAATGTTTAAAGTAGTTAGGCCTAAATAATACACAGTGTACAGCAATTGTTCGGTGCAGTGAAGGATGGCCATTGAAGTAAACGCAGTGTTCAACACGACTACCATTCACTGCAACGATCGACGCTAATCATTTCTAAAACTGTCCGATTGCTCGATATAGGTAAAGCATGCATATAACTAGAAAGCAGTCAGAGCCCGCACACCTCCGCCAAGGCGATGTTGTTCGCTAGGTAGCAGCACCATCTTCGGTTTTGCAGCGGTTTCCCTCATGCCCCATTGAAAGCAATGGTAACGAAAATTTCAAAGTGATCCAGAATTCAGGATTCCTTCCGGATCACCCCCAAAATTAAATCACTGGTAGTTTGTGCATTTCCGACATACCCTCAAAATTTCAGAAAGATCCGTCCATAACTTTTTGAGTTATTTTGCTAACAGACAGACAGACAAACAGACAAACAAAGTCTGGCAAAACATTACCTCCTTAGCGGAGGTACATGTAATTATGTTCCCTCTTTTATGCCTTACCGGGTTTACCCGGTATGTATCCACTTTATCGTGTCACATGCAAGACATTACTCAACTCTAACGAAGTGGGCGTTATCTTTGGAAAAGAAGAACTGTGTGTGTACGTGGTCGCGTAGTCAGGTCTCTGAGCAATAAATGTGTTGATTCATCGACAGTACGTATAGCAAACGCTTCAGCATCACGGTTGCAGAGGCTGCACCCACAGACTAGATGTCAGAGTACGTGACCGCCCGCATTGACGAGTAGCCTAAGGTGAGACGAAGACTTGCGATGAATGACTGAAATAAGTGCGCCACGGCCGCAGCCTCTGCATGCGTGTTGGTGACGTGGCAGCAACGTCAGCAGCAGCGATAGCAGCAGCCGCAGCAGCAGCAGTGCCAGCAACATAGCAGGGATACAGTGCTACAAAGAAGTCGGGGATGCCCGGAAAAAACTCATTGGCGCGAGGCAAAATCTTGCTCAAATTTATGCCTGCATGTGCACAAATACATTGAAACTATTAGGCCTGCATTTACAATGCACTGAAAATTGTTGTAGGCTAAATTTGCAATTTTTGAGCTAGAGGCTACGGATTCCATTGTAACAAAAATACAAGCAAGTACAAATAGAAAGACATGGAACTTGTGTTTCGTTATGCAAAGAAATAAAACGGTGAGAGTTTCCCTACATAAATTTTCGTAAGATGAGGGAAAAGGACGCGTCCCCTCCCTGAAAAAAGTGTACGGAACGCGTTCCCGCCCACTACGCTCCGATCCTGAGTGATCAGCAGCTATTTCTATGCAGCGCCTGGAAGGCTTCACCGGTGACTGTTGACCGGATAACTCTCTATTGTACAGATGCCAACGACGCTCGCATCTTATCTCTGTGCTTCTCAACGGCCAACCAGTGACTGTGCATGAAGCAGGCTTCAGTGCAGTCAGTCATTGACGCATTGCATTCGTCAGCGGCGCCATTGTATTAGACGGGCACTTGTTGCGTTACCACGACAACCTTCCAGCCGCCTGCTGTCTGACTTATCTTTATTCTTCGCTGTTGCTTTAGCGCGTAGAATAGAACGCACACGTGCTCGTTTCTTCATAATCCGTTCTGTAAATGCTAAGTCTATCAGTTTTCACGTTGTGGTTTATCACTCATGGGGCCCTCCGATTGTAGTAAACGCTAACTTGGAACTTTTTACGACTTCTAAGTTTCAAGTTATATGCAGCCCACTGCATGTCTCAGGATTTTGTATGCTGGTTTTTAACACCTAAAACGTACCGTTTACATGTCTAACGGACAATGTATATTGTATACGTAGCAGCATCGCATTCCGTTCAACGGTCTCTATGTCGCAAATATAACTGACATTCGAATTTAGTGTGATTTGTTGTTCGTTGGAGTGGTCTGTATATGACTTGGTACTGAAAAGTCGTAAAAAGTTCCAAGTTAGGGGAAAAATCATACTTAACAAAGTTATCAGTAAATTCACAATTACTTTTTACATTTTCACAAATCCTCATTTGTGTGCATTTGTTGCAGTGGACAGGCTGAATGCAAGAAATGTCGCTGTCGAAAACTATCTTCCTTACGGTTAGTCGAATTGTTGCATTTTCTCACTCGCAGGGCCTACGAGTATAATGTTAGAACTAAAACGTCCCACTTTGTGATTGTCCATATTTTCGTCAAATATTGACCAATTTTAAAAATTTTTCACCGGCACACTCTGTAGACAGGTAGCAGTAGAGTGATTATTAAATATTCCACCACCCCTTAACTGCGTCTCTACACTACCATGTGAAACTTAAATTGTCAAAAATCTTTAAATAATCCTAGTAATACATATGCAAAAATTATCTTCTGAAAACAATTTTCCACCAATTTTATATTAAAAGTTAATAATTTTAGTCTTTATACATTTTTTTGTGTTTCTAAACAAGAGCAGCGGATATTATTGTAAATAATAATTTCTTCATGCAGTGACGATACACCAGCAATGTAACATGCATTTAGCAATGGGGATAAGACTTTAACTAAGAACTTTTACAAGTTTGAAAAAATGCAGTTCGCAAAGAACTCTGGCGAAATTTCTGACAATAAACAAAAACGGAAAAAAATTGGGACACGTTACTAAGAGATTTAGACAACAGGAAGCGTCAAAAAGGCATGAGAACGGGAGAATGAAGCATGCAGGTACTGAAGAGAACGTGACCACTGCGGATGAACTGATAGCCATACTAAACCACAGAAACAAAGTTAACGAACACGCCGTATAACACGCCATATATCCACAAAGATGTGTCTAATACAGCATAGCATTGTACAGATCATTCATTGCTATTTTGGTCTAAAGTGTCTTTTATTTTCCAACACGCCTGTTGCCTATAGGATTGTTAGTTTTTTTCTTGCATTTATATTTTACATTGTAGTGTAGCGACGCAGTTATGGTGTGGTGGGATATTCAATAAGCACTTTATTGCAAATTGTATAAAGAGTGTGCCAGTAAAAAATGTTTAAAATCGGTTGATATTTTTTTAAAGATATGGACAATTAAAAAATGGGACGTTTTTTTGAGACACAGTGTATATCTTAGCGAGTGATCGGTGTAGATGCAAGGTGAGCCGGTAGAACTAAGGCTATACGCAGCACGAGAAAGAAACATGAGCATAGTAGTTATATGACAGCGTATCAGCGTGTCGTCGTGCGATGTGGTAGGTCTGTCAATACTGGTCATCGTTGTCGTGGCTCTGTTCATCTGCGTCATCACACTCGGCACCGGACTGGCCTACATGCACAGGTGCTCCCGGATCATCTCTGACATACTTTACACAGTATTTGTGCTAGATGCAAACACACGTAGGCTTGTGACGTCATGCTAGTTTTTTTCGCACAGATTCTGCAATTTAGGCCTATTGTAGAAATTTTTGACAAATAATGCGTACGAAACAACTATCACCCCCAAGGACGATTGCGATGGTCAGTCCAGTTAGATGTCACTGATGTAGGCTACTTTATCCAACTATAGTGTGCTTTTCAGTCATTTAATCGTATTAACCACTGCGCGTGTTATGACTGTCTAGATTTAAGAAGCGGTTTATTATATTTACTTGTATTATAAATCTGTAATATTTTAAGCTACAGAAACTATTGTAAAATAAAATCACAAACAACTTATAGAGAGATACAAAACATACGCTACAGTAAGTAAAAACATAATTTTTTTTGCATAGATTTGTAAGCAAAAGTTGGAGACGCCGTTCCGCGCTTTCATGTACTCCCGATCTTACAATTAATATGTTTTTAACGACAGACTTCCCAGATTACAAACAATCCACGTTATGAGCACATTGTAAAGTACACAGTCACGTCAAAAATAAATAGAGATAAAAATCTAATTAATAAAACTTTTTTCGTGACAGAGATGCATGCCGCACATTCCACTGCTAGGTTGAAAGTTTTTGAAAACTGAAAAACGTGCACACGTTGGCACCGATTTTAAGCGAGCCGCGCTAAGGTTACGAAACTCAGTGAGTAAACAAACGAAGATGTCGGCCCAGTGCCGACTTGATATGCGGCCGTCCACCCAACTATACATAACACTGCAAAACCCAAGCTCTAACCCAGCCCCGACCTTTTGAAATATAAAATTTGTAGTATTGAAATAAAGAAACGTTCACATCAATTTGTTTTCTTTCTGTGCCATTTTGTTTTCGAGTTAAGAGCCCGTCTGGACGGATAAACGTACGGACGGACTAGGCTTGTAACGTTGCGTATTAGAACGGTGGCATAGATATACTAAACAATAAAGAAATTTAAAAATAATTTGCTTACGCGTTTTCGTAGAAAATCACAGAAACGTTTATAAACGTTTGTTATAAATGTGCGTTTCAGGCAACGCGATGCGGACCGATCATTCGGTAAACCTCGCAACGGGACGACATCGTCGACGACGTACGCGTTAGCACCGGTCTACTGTTCCGACAGTCAGCTGACTAGCACCACCAACACGGAGACCAGTGGACTGACCGTGTTGTCCCATTCACCGAGCAAGGCGCGTACATTGCCGCCGGCCAGGGCGGGCTCGCCGCCTCCAAGTCCACGGACGACCTACCGCCGCGGCATGCAGATCGGCTACTCGCCGGCGACGGTCGCTCGTCACAAGTTCGTCGTCGACGGCGGCACGATGACGCCGAGGTTCGACGACCTCGACGTCTGGAGGATCTCTGCCTCCGACGACCTGTCAGTGTTGCCTTCTCACCACCACTGCGTGTGGTCCGCCGAGACAGACCTACCGCTGCCAGCGCTACCCACGACCACCGCGACGACGACGTGGCAGAGATGTGGCTGCTTGGCCGGGGCTGCTCCGGCGTGCACGGCGAGCTCAGAGCATGTCCCTAGAGCCACTCCACCACCACGGTCAACCATGATGACTATGACCAGTCCAAAGCGGGTCCACGGAGCTACTCCACCGCCGTCGTCCACCACGTTGCAGGCCACGACGCCTATGTCTTTCCAGACGTTCAAGCCGTCGTCCGGTGTGGAGTTAACGACGTGCCCGGCCATCACTCTCCGGCCAGAGCGATGCGGTGACGCTGAGCAGACGCGACAAACTTGTCACGCTCTGAATCAACACTGTTCTACAGCTGACAGCGCACTCCGCTCCCAACAACCAATCACGTAAAAAGAAAAATAACTAGAAACAACTCCATTTCTCGCATAGCCGCCCGCACGTGTTAGCAAGGTGATGCCTAATAACTGCATCCGTGTCCATGACTTTTGAGGTGATAATCGCTGTTTGTTTTGTTAAACAGTTTGGCAAGACCAAAGCGATTTTACAGGGCGTAAACATAGTTTGCTGTTATCGTCCGGCCTTTACAATTGTCTGCTAAGCAGTTTTGCAATAATATAGGCCTACTTGACCTCGGGCCTAAATAAAAAGTTCTAATTATGCCGAAACAGGTGCAGGTTTCGGTTACGGGGATTTCAATAGCGCTAGTCGGCAGTGAGTCTACTGTTAAAATATTAAATTTGACTTTTTAAATTATTTTGTTTACCACATGAGCAATTGTTGATGTGTCTTTTTTTCCTTTTTACGCGCATATTTTACACTGAGCGTCCGTATGCAATATTTAGAGAGCCTAAATAAAACTTCATACGCTTAGGATCGTTAAACGTTAAACGCTGTACGTTAAAAATGCCAAATCAGGAAAGCATAATGACGAATGCTACTTACTGGCTTACTTATTTCTTTGATATCTTAGAAAAAAAACACCACAACGATGGTTATTTGCTGTATTTGCACATAAGTTAGATCTACAGACAAGAGAATGATTAATGTGCTGCAGTATAATGATTAGGCCCTATAAGCATTAACTAGGCCTAGGCTTACTGTTCATCACTCATACAAAAGGTTCTGCCGACCGTACTTAACTAACGGTCGAGCTAGGCTATTGGTACGGTTGTCGTCCGTCTGTCCGTCTGTCTGTCTATCTGTCCAGCTGTCGTCTGTCACAGATGTATTGTGGCCACACGGTGCGAGATAGCGCCTAGGTTGCTATTTATCACTAATAGGAAGTCGCATATTGGCTTTCAAATGACATGTAAATTATTGACCTTGGATGACCTTAAAGGGTCATAACGCACTATAGAGAGAGAAGTTTATTTGCCATATCAGTCACAACTAATACAATAACAATTTCACACAACGGCAGGCTGCCAGAAAGGAAAACTCCATCACAGCTGGCCACCTATGATAACTATAACCAATAACTGTAAACAGTATAATAAAAATAATAATAACAAACAAAAAGACAGACAAATAATGCAACTAAAATGATTACTAAAAAGTGCACAAAGCAAATATTGTAAGTCAAAAAGAAAACTGGGATAGTTTGATATTAGACGTGATTATTTATGACAATGCCTTAATATAATTTTTTAATTTACATTTGAAAAAATTGATGGAAGTAATTAACTTTAACTCAAAAGAAAGTTGATTCCAAAGATTACTACCTTTATATATTTTATACACGTTAGACCATAAGAAGTTTTACATTTAGCAAGATGTAAATTATCCCTATTCGTGTATCACGATTATGAAAAAAAATTGCATTAAAGTACGAAGTAAATATAACAGGTAACTTTTCTTTATAATAAAAGAATTTGTGAATTAAGACAAACAGGTGGAAATAATGAAGATCAGGAATGTTAAACGTGTTAAAATTTTTATATAAATCTGAAACAGGATCCTTACGTGGGACACTCTGAAAAATTCATAACAGTTTATTGTTTAATTGTTCTGTATTGTTTTGTTAAAAGTAATATTTTAGATTACGAGTACATACTGTACATTTGGCAGTTAACGATTTCTTTACTTTTACTATGTTTGTTAAATGACGTTGATTTTGGTTAGTAAGCTTAATCGCCTTGTTTACGCTTACTACTGTAGCGTTGCTGCTGCACTGTTCGCGTTGCTTTCTTTCTGCTTTGTTATATAGCACCGTGCCTATAACACGAATGTTAACTCAAATGTGTTGTTTATGCTACAATTTGAGTTTATTTTTTTTGGAAAATATGCTTCATCGTGACATCTCAAGCTATTAATAAAACCCGATACAAACCCAGATTCGAGAAGTAGAAACGATGGGGAGTAAAGAAACAAGAAATCTGAGCTAATGCTCATGAGACGCGCGAGAGCTTATAGCAGTTTCTGTTCGCAAGTAATCTTGGTCTATATCTATCCATTTCGTCGCAATTTACTTTTTTACAGCCAAAAATCGCCGAAAAATCACTAAAAACCAATATTTTAGGGTTTAGGGTCATTTAAGGTCATCGATGTTGACATTTCTAAGAAGCTTGTCGCTAGTGCTTGTTATCATGAGCAGCAGGTCTGTGCATATCTGCGACTATTATCACGCTAGACAAGCCAACAACGGATAAATAACCACTTTTTAGAAAGGTACCCCTTTTTGATACCCGCTTGCGCAACCCTCCCTGAACGTAGAGGGTTCGGACTTGGACTGCTAAAATCTACATTCAATGCTGAAAATTCAATATGCAGGTTGTTTTGGTCTATCTCCAGTTATTTTGGTGCAATTCATTCTTGAAATGCGCGTCGCAGCCCAAAATCGTAAAAAATTTACTAAAACCCGCTATTTTGAGGGTTTAAGGTCATTCACGGTCATCGATGTTGACATTTCTAAGAAGCTCGACGCCAGTGCTTGTTATGATTAGCAGCATGTCTGTGCCTATCTGCAACCATTTTCACGTTAGACGAGCCTATAGCGGTAAAATAACGTCTTTTAGAATGGGTGCCTCTCTTTCGCCTTTTCGTTCGTGGGGACCCCCCTCACGCAGCGGCATGATATTTTATCACAAAATACTACAGACTCGATCTAGGCTATCATATGATAAAACCTTCAACTCTCTATCTCACTCAGGCTTATTGGTACCGGGTCGTGACGGACAGACGGACGGACAGACAGACAGAATTACCGTAGCTAATACGCGCTATAGCTATGCTAGCTTTCGCGCGTAAAAATCCAGCGTTTCCCGTTGCAGCCGGCAAAATACTAGGAACGTATTTGGCGAAAAAAATTATTATTTATTTTCATATCATGACGTGTTCTGTAATATTACTCAACAACTCATAAAAAAACAAACTAACATATTCAATAGTAATTACGAGAATTTAAGCAAAGTTACATTTCAGACAAAATGCAAACAGTATTTTTCAGTAAAACTTCGAAAACAAACTAAAAACGGCACTGATAGGTTATTGTTAACAACAACAAAGTCTTTAAAAGAGTTTTTCAAGCGTCCCAAATAGATCATGAGATCAAGAAAACACGTACCACTACAACGCAAATGTACGCAGAAAATTGCTTTTTTGGTGTAATTTGTTGATCTCTGAGGTATATCAATATCGACGCAGCTAAAATCACACTAGTAAAAACTCTGGGAAAAAGACAATCTGGTCGTTTTGTAAAACGAACTTTAGCGAACTTTTGTCTCACATTGACAGTTCGCATTTTTTTGTTAAACAAATTCGACCATACACTGCAGCCGTTGAACTCTGGTATAGGCGAAGCAAACAAACAAACAATTTACAGATAGCCTACTCAATCAACCACGGTTTGGTGTACCGTACACGACACGAAAATGTCTTTCTATCGGCACGAAGCCTACCTGCGGTATCGTGACGTTCCGCATAAGCTCATGTATGCTACTATGAAGGGCGACCATCAGGTGGCAACTGGCAATGTAATGGAAAAAAGTTGCTACGTCAAAGATTAACTGCCGATAGGGCCAATGTCACCAGATGTTGACCGATATGCTTAATAGAATTTCTTTTATTAAAGCACTTTCCGGAAAATTTGCATTTTGCAATACACTGTGATCACTTAAGATCCCACTGTTTCCACTGCACCTAAAACGCGTCGCTAGTTGTGCTACAGTACCTTGCGAAATTTTTAATCAGATAACAATTAAGCTTTTTTGCTATCGTAATTTACCGCATCATTTATTTTTGCATATAGGCCTTTAAATAAAGTTTTTAAAAAGCATTTTAAATAGTCTACGTCTTTGTTGTTTATAGCAGAATCGTCATGTTTGATGTTAAACATGTTCGGATGTCAGACATTTTCTCACCACGAAAATTCTCTGTACAGAGAAATTTTCTTTTTAATGTCTACGCGTACATAATCCGCCGCTAGGCTTTTGCATTTTGAAGATATTTTACTTTCTTCCGTGCGATCTTCTTAACAGTTAGCTTCTGAGTGAACAACGACTATCGGCAAAATTTATCAGGTAAGTAATTTATGTACCTGTGCAAATGCAACACAAAGCAAAAAAATCTTTCAAACCGTTAAAACCACAACCTACGGAAAAACTAACAGCCTGAAAAAATTTACAAACTACGTTTTTTTCAAGAACTAGTTTTCCACTTGCAGCTTCGTAATCATGCTTCGAACTTCGAAGTCACGAGTGGCCTTGCTTTCCGGTATTTATAGGAGGCATTGAGACAGGCAGCAGATTGAGAGCGGAAATGACGTAATGTATACATTGCGTCTCCAATGACATCAACATGGTAAACAAGAAGTATCTATTCATATTTAGCGGAGTTAATATCGTTTACGTCATCTTTCTTACCACCAATCGTACGAGGTTAACATGGAATTTGGAATGTTAAAAGTTGGTAACAGCATTGACATTCAACGAACTGATGGTATGTTTGCAGTTTCGAGAAATTGTATGCAAGTTGATTGTCGTCTAAAGCGTAATGTCCAAAGTATTAGCAGGACTGTGAAAAATCGTTGCTGGGGCTAAATCAGTCAGATTTTGGAAAAAATCTGGATTTTGCGTAGATCTTCCTGGATCATTTTTTGGATTCTTTAGAGTTTAAACTGGCATTTTGCAGTATATATCAACAAGTTACAACAAAATTCAATGAAACTTCAGGCCTGTGATTTCGGAAAGATCTAGATTTTCCAGAATTTGGGATTGTTTTGCTACATTTTGCATTTTGCAAAATACATATTTTTATTTTAGTAGCCTATGTTCAATATTGATATATTGTTATATAAAAACTTTTTCAAGGAATGAAACATCAGTAATGTTGGCACATGTCAGGCTACTGCCAGGACACAAACCATTTTATTACTTCAAGGGTCCTCACTTGCTTAAGTAAGTGTAAATATTAATATTAGAGCTGTGGAAGCGTTAATTTTTTTAATGCATTAACGCACTGCGTTAATGTTTTTAACGCATTAGCTAACGCGTTATTAACGCACCCAGTCCCGTTGACAGGGAGTGTGGGGGGTAAGTTACCCCAGGCCCTGCGACGTTTGGAGGGCCTGCCTGTAGAATATAGAAAGTTAGAAACACATTAAACGTATAATCAACAATAACTGACGACATAGTTAGCATAGAAATCTATTGGCCTGTCGTCGAAATAATTATTTATTCACAGTAGTGATGGAATGGCAACTACAGTCTAGTTACTTGAATTCATTCGATTGTCAAATAACCGCAGTTCAACGGAATATTGAAATTTTTGCTTCATGGAATATAGTAAATTAACATAAATTTACGTATGTGCGCTAATTTTTTTAACGCACATTAATTTTTTTAACTCCCGTTAATTTTTTTAACGCCCATTAATTTATTAACCCATTAATGCCCTTATTAGTGCGTTAATTTGACAGCTCTAATTAATATTATGAATTTACTACTCATTGTCTGAAATGAAAGTATGTTTCCTTATTACAGGACGTGTGCATTCAGCCATTGTCAGTGGGCTCAATTATGACTCTCGAACAATTACAGTAGAATGGTTTGAAAAAGGAGAAACTAAAGGAAAGGAGGTACAGTTTGTTTGATAAATAATTACAAATTTTGCATGTGAATGAAATTAATCATTTTCACAGCTGAGTGAAAATTGACTCAATCTATAAGACTCTATTTTGTATTTTTTATTATCAATTATCATTGTTTGCAAGAGTCGGCAGTATGGCAGTATGATAGGCAATAGTATCTGTGATTTTGAGAAGAACCAGATTTTTTTATTTGAAATTTTGCTTCTAGAGTATAAGTCACAAAGCTTGGCGCTTCTACGTCCATAAGTTCAAGATTGGTGTGAATGAACATAATGTAATAAACAGAATGTATTGTTGGATTACAGTTGTAATTAAACAAAATAATCAACTGACTACAAACTTTGTCATTCATGTGATCACGCTTGTTTGGTGTATGCATCATGTGCATCACTTGCAGTTAATTTGTTCAGTATAGTGAAGTGAACAGTGTTTAGTACATGCATGCAGCCGGTAAATTGGGATCATTGGGTCACTGCTGTAGGTCATATGCTGCTCACTAGACCTGGGACTGGGAGTCGCTCGCTCATGCTTTTCCGGCTATGCTTGAGTATTTTTCGGCTTTGGCTCAAATAACAGACAGCTAGTTTTGGTTCAAAACTTTAAACTTTTTGCGGATCAGCTTAGTGGCAACGACTATGGCTGCCAGAACTGCTTTGCTGTTACTGTAGGTATTAGGTATTATTGTGTTTTGTTGTATTTCATTAGATTGAACTGGATACAGTTTTGCAGCTGAATCCGGAACTTGCTGTTGCGCAAACCGGCAGCTATACCGTCTTTGAGGTAGGTGAAATAGTTAACTGGCTAATAAGTGAAATTATGTGGCGTATTTTTTTACTACTAGAACGGACAATTTTAATGTCAATTTTGATTTTTTATATGGATGTATTTATTCGGTTAATTTTATCTTGAGTATATCAGTCGTACTGTCCCTATAACCTGTGCATTTTGACAGGTCAAGTCAAACCTTGTCGTATCTCCTTCTGAGTCACAATCAACCAACTCTTTATTTGTCCACGTGGTTCCATTGATTGCTGATACAAAAGCAGTTTTCGCTTATCACTGAAGTTGTTTATCTTCAGTGTTCGTCGAGTTCCGAAAGCTGACGCCTGTTATCTGTTAGCTTAATTTTAGGTTTTCCCGTTTCTTGTTGTTTGTTTCCCTGTATTATACTGTCGATATTTTGACGAGTTAAGTTAAATACATGCAGGCGCAGATGTACATTTAATTCTGCAGTTTAAAGTTTAAAATACAGTTTTGTTACTTTGTTGTAAGCCATTGATGTAGACATTAATATGTTTTGTGTTTCGTTTGTTTTGAAGAATTCTGCCAGCGCGTCTGAACATCAGTCAGCGACGCCAAAGGAGACTCCACGTGCTAGACGTAAAATCTTTGCTGTTCTTGTGTTCCGTCATAATTAATCTAACACGAACATTGCACAATGCAGCAATTAATAACAAGTGGCATGTGAGTGATCTGGATTATAAAGTCACACAATACTTTGGAACTGCTTAGTGGTTGCGTAAAAAGTTCAGAGTGAAATATTTTTGTGACGTGCATGTAAGCAGAGGTTTTTTGCACGCTTTTATCGTTGTATTTACGCGGGAGAGCTAGCATAGCTATAGCGCGTATTAGCTACGATAATTCTGTCTGTCCGTCCGTTATGTCCGACACGTCCCGGTACCGATCGGAGCCCAGATGAGGCAGAGACTTCTGGTTTCCACCATATGATAGTCTAGAGCTATTAGTATTTTGTGACCAAATTTCATGCCGCTGGGTGAGGGGGTTCCCCTCGAACGATGGTGTGAAAAAGGGGCACCCCTCCGAAAAGACGTTATTCTACCGCTATTGGCTCGTCTGTCGTAAAAATGGTTGCAGATAAGCACAGACATGCTGCTTATCATAACAAGCACTGGCGACGAGCTTTTTAGGAATGTCAACATCCATGACCTTGAATGACCTTGAACCTCTAAAATAAGGTTTTTAGTAAATTTTTTGCAATTTCGTCTGCAACACGCATTTCAAAAGTGAATTGCGCCGAAATGGCTGGAGATAGATGAAGACAACCTGCACATGAAACTTTCAGCATTGAATGTAAATTTTAGCAGTCCAAGACCGGACCCTCTAGATTCAAGGATGCCTGCGCACGTGGGTGTCAAAGAGGGGGTACCCCTCTAAAAATGGTTATTTGTCTGCTGTTGGCTTGTCTAGGGTAAAGATGGTTGCAGATAGTCATAGACATGCTGCTTATCATAACAAGCACTGGCGACGATCTTTTTAGGAATGTCAACGTCGATGACCTTGAATGACCTTGAACCCTAAAAATAGGGCGTTTTGGTAATTTTTTCAGCGCTTTTGGCTGCAAAACAGTGAATTGTGACGAAATGGATGGAGATAGACCAAGATGACCGGCGAACAGGAACTGCTATAGGCTCTCGCGCGTCTCATGAGCATTAGCTCAGATTTCTTGTTTGAATCTGTGATACGTACAAACATAAATCCATTTTATAACATAGATGTAAAAACGTTTCAAAAAATATAAAAAAACGTTTCAAAACGTTGATAAAATCGTTAGCTCTAAAATTGTTTAACTTTTTGCCTAAAACCTAATGCTGTCGGTGCAGTATAGCTAGAACTAGAGAAAGAGAGAGAACCTTGTTTTTATTTATTAAATTTATTTTTAATTTTAATTTTTTTTAATTTATTGAATTTATTTTTATTTATTTATTTATTTGTATCAGGCAACAAGGCCCATAAACATCATAAACACGAACAGAAAAAGACAGACAGAAACACAGATATACAGATAGACAGACATTAAAGCAGTACAGAAAGAAATATGAAAACAGTAAAC
>Ga0209367_1001121_pt1 | contig 31574 bp, 23 predicted proteins | sample WorMetLIZISLAND2_FD_187412 | JGI IMG/M metagenome (GOLD analysis project Ga0209367, IMG submission 187412) | Marine gutless worms symbiont microbial communities from Max Planck institute for Marine Microbiology, Germany - Olavius geniculatus... ...
GCCGGTCATTTTAGTTGTCAACGGACAGTTTTCTGATTTCTACTTAGCAGTAATAATCCGTCAAGGACTATCCAGTCCCTATGTTCAACCGCTGTTTGATCTGGTGCTTAAACTACATGGTCTCACGTTGTCCAGTCTCGCGATGTCAGGTCTAGCGATTTCAGCGTCCCCTTTTAAACATATGATATGTTTTGTGTAGATGATTGTGGGGGGGGGCTGGGCCCATCTCCCTCCCCTCCCCTTGGCTACGCCACTGCGCCAAACCCCCGAAAATTATGACACCTTGCAGGTGCTTATTATGAGGCTGTGTGGTCAAATATGGATATATTTTGGGCACGCAAACGGACCGATAACATTTTCGGCCCAATGTCTTCTTTTCACACGCCAACACTGGCAACATTCTGTCCTAACGCGTTGACCTGTTAGTGAGTCAGTCAGCACCAGTAGGGTCATGGAAGAGGTTAGGGGGTACCTAAATATACAAAAACGGGACGCAAACGTCACAAATTTCAAGGGTCAAAGTTGAAAAATTGAGCACCCATAGTTTCCTCTGTCGGAAATTTGGAACTTCTTGCTCCCCTAAGTAACAGTTTAGGCTATATACCATTTAAACGACGTCCCAGTTTGTCCCATCAGGTCCTTGTTTGACAGACCTATGGCTGATGACGACAAGACAAGTCATTCTGAGACACAGTTTTTAACACAAATGCATAAATTTCAACAAAAAGTTTTTTAACTGAAATGCTCTCAACAAATAGAAGTAACCTATTAATATCAATGTATTAATTAAATGAAAGCTCCGGAAGCGGGCGGTCACAAAGAATATAGCCTAATGCTTTTTGTGTAGGCCATAAAAACAAGCGAATGAAGCGATACATAAAATAGACGCGGAGAAGTTGAGAGAAATTGTCAAACTACCAGGTTTTTGATGCGTGCTGCTGTATGCGCAAACGGAGCAGCAGCAGGCAGCGAGTCAACTGAACAACACACACACTTACAGTCAATACACTCATAGTTAAAAGCTGCTCTTAATGGAAAGCCCATCTCAGAGCTACGGAGCGTCACCTGCCGTATGGGATCCCACAGTTTTACCTGCCACCCGACACGGTTGAGTTGGTGGTCTGGCATAGCGGTAACGCATCGTGTCCGATCAATGCCTGGGCCCGGTGCGAACTTGGATGGCTGATTGCCTGCGGGCGGGTAAAACATCTCAGTATGTAACCAGCGGTCTAGGTCAACTCAGCCTTCCATCCCTCCGGGGTAGGTAAATCGAGTACCAGCCTATTTGGCTGGGGTTAAAGCAGAACGCGTTCACCTGTGTCAGGTGGCACGTAAGACTGTGCGATCCCATACGGCAGGTGACGCTCCGTAGCTCTGAAACGGGTTTCCAATATAAAGCTATAACACGTACCACCTTTAACCTTTTTGACCTTTGAACATGTCCCAAACAGTGTTCCCTCACGTATAGGGTCGGAAGGGGAGGGCGCCGCACGCACCCTCCCTCCCCAGTTGGATCCGCCGCTGTCCGTAGCTAGATGACAAATTGTTCTTTACGGTAACGACATCTGGCGGTGAGCAGATAGAAATACAACAGCCAAAGCATCAACGAATCAGTGAATATAGCTTGCTAAATTCGAGTAGAAATAAAACGGGCAAAATTCGATGAATAATTGATGTGGCAGTTAATTACAATCCATTGTGCTCTTCCTGGCCAGTCAAGCGATCAGTGTGTAAATAAATTAACCATAACTAACAAAAAAAGCTATCGACAGAAGGAGAAGCATTAAACCTTGTTGGCTGCTTGAGAGCTTGGAAGGCAATGTATGAGACTGGATCTCCTCACAGTCGGAATATTGAGCCTAAAACATCATTGCAGTATCACGCTTCCGTCAATAAACCTTTACAGTTTTATAATGCTGTATAAATCTTATATTCTTATTAATCTTTTTCCATATTACGTTACACAGAAAAAAGGCTGAAGCGAAATATGGAGCCTGGTCATCCTATAAGCCTACACGGCTCCGCCTACATCAGGCTTAACAGTATGTTCTTACGTTGTTAGGCAGCAATCCAAAGAAAGCCACATCACTGTTCCTGTCCGTCCGTCCGTCCGTCTGTCCGTCTCGCACGGGCTCGTGAATGTAAAAAGAAAAATGTAGAAAAAAACAAAACAAAATTAGTCTAAACGTTCCCTATGGCAGGCGTAACTGGTTTACCAATTTCACAGTTCCAGGTGAACAGACGCAAAATATGTCGGCACTGGGCCGACATCCGACAAAATAGTTTACAGTTATCACAAATCATGTTACTTAAGCTTATGTCATGTTAGTTAACTACTTAGGCTATACACCGTGGGCCACAAAAACGTCCCACATTACTTTTGTAATATCTACGCCAATTATTGACCAATTTTCAAAAATTCTTTCACTGGCACACTCTGCAGACAATTTGCGATAACGCAATTATTATAGATCCCACCACACCATAAATACGTCTCTACACTACCTTGTGAAATATCAATAAAATATGCATACATAATGATAATAAAATACAAACATTTTGGTAAAATTGAAAAAAAAACACTTCAGACCAACATTGCAATGAATGGTCTGTATGACACTAGACTGTGTGGGTATAACACAGTCTAGTGTCATATGAATCATTCATCGCAATGTTGGTCTGAAGCTTTTTTTCATTTACCTTTTTTTGGCCCACACTGCAAATATTATAATTCACTATCAATAAAACATGCAGTCAGTGAAATATGCAAATTTAGTCCTTTATATCAATCAAAACAAAAGGACCCGTCAATATTTTCAGTTTCTTTCCCTGCAATAAATTCCCGTTCATTTTGTCATGTGATGTGTTATTTTGCGCAATACTGCAATTAATTGAAAATAGCTAGATATACTAATAAAAAATGCAAAAACGAAAAACAATACTCACTTCTGCAATTTTATCTGAAAACAAAAAAACACACATAACAAGTTAGTTCACTTATAATACTTGTACTAAATAACAGCGTTCAGTCAAGTCAATCTTTTGTGCTTTTACTGTTACAACCATCTAACTGGTAACAATTCCAGTTAGGCAGGTCAGAAAACTAAAACTTTCGGGATTATTGTTGTTGAAGCAAAACGTTTGTCAGGCCGAACGTACAAGGCACAAAATCATGAAAACGCGATACCTTTTTAGAAAAAAATGCTTAGTAAGATCGCGAGTATGCAAAGTTACAAAATACATTAAACAAACATGACCCGCAAGACAATATTTCCGTTAACTTTAAAAAGTTAGAACAATGTAAGCTATTATGAAAATTGATAATTAACTAACATTAACTAGCTTAATGTCTTACTCTCAGCAACGACGTAGGCCTATGCATAACGAATCAATCAATAAACACACGTCGCATTTTACATCGATGCTAATTACGTTGAAATATCATGTCAAACTGCTTACATGCTATTGTAGAATGCACTATGCGATTAAAGTCTACAGCACAGTGAAAAACTACAGTAATATCATACTTACTGCACATAAAATTCCAGCCAGAAAAAGCAACACAGTGTACAGCTAAAAACACGTCGGCCCAGTTTCGACATATGGCACGGATGTCCGCCTATAATTCAACAATCCTAACTCTGACCTTTCACCTTTGACCTTCTGAACCAAAATTGACGAACCCCTTTACTCCTGTCCCGGAGAAAGTTCACACCGATTGTAGCTTTTCTGCACCTTTTGTTTTCCAATTTAAACAAGAAATTTGAGCTAATGCTCACGAGACACGTGAAAGCCTATAGCAGTTCTGGTTCAGTAGTTTAGCTGAAAATTGGGGTGTTCACGCAAAGTTAATATACAAATACCAAATTCTCTATATGGATCGCATAACGATAGTTCTGTGGCGCCACCTTGTGAATGATATAGACTTGTGTCGCAGCCCGAATCGCCAAAAAATCCATAAAACCCCCTATTTTGGCGTTCAAAGTCATTCAAGGTCATTGAATTCGGCGCCAATCGAGAGCTAGTGTATGACTTCCTATTAGTGATTAATAGTAACCGAGGCTCTATCTCACACCGTTACTGAGATACAGCAACCTATTGGCCAAAAATCGCAAATTTTGCCCACCCCTCTCTCATTTAGCGCCTTCGTTCGGGATGACCCCCTTCGAATTTATGGAAAAGCTTTACTGTTTCCAAAACTAGAGTCCTCCAGGCAGCCGACGGTGAAGATCTGGTGATCCTACCTCGCACTGTTTTTGACTGATCCACCCGTGTGACAGACAGATGAACAGACAGGTGAACGAACAGATGAACGGACAGAATTGTGATGGCTAAGACGCGCGTAAAAACCGTACATGACAAACAGACGGACGGACAGACGAACGGGCAGGACTTGTAACACAGCGCATAATAAAGTCAGCCTTAGTCAACTGCATCAACTAAGTAGCATGCATCAGAAATTCAGACAGAAGCAGTCCGACGCAAGAACTCCGACAAAGCGACATAGCAGCAGATCTCACCAACTACTGGGGGACTTTGACGAAATTTTACACAGGTAAAGGAGCAACACAGCAGACGCAGCGTGGGTCGAAAAAAGTAGACGGGGCATAAAGTTCCAGTTTTCCGAAGGACAAAAGCAAATTTTTGACAGATAATATTATGGGTACTCAAAATTGTAATTTTTGCCCGCAAAATTTCGACTTCAGTGGGGTTTTTTCAGCCACACGTCTTCCACTTTTGGACAAAATGTTTGTCACAAAAAACAGATTTCTGCAACAACTTTCCTACAACCAAAAATTTACAGAGGGGGGAAGTTGTCCTTTTTGCTTACCCCCACCCACTCCACCCATCACGACTTCACTGGCAATCAGTCTGATTTTGCTGATGATCCGGTTTAGGATATAGATCCAGACTTCCCGAATCGCAATCCGAATTCAGAAATATTTTGATGCAACAGCAAGAGATCAAGACCCGAGAATTAAGCAACAACAGTAACTGCGGCGAGCTATTGCATGCATTGCTTCGGCCAGCAGATGGCAGCACAAGGCTATCAGAGACGGTTTGAGATCTGCAGGCACTTCCAGTCTGCCATGCGCCACGTGACCAGTAGTAGGCATATCAGCTGATTACGCATGCTAATTAGGGCCTAGCCATGCATCGCATGATCAATGCCAGCTGATTACAGCCATGTAACCAAGTAATCAATATCAGCAAATTATGCATGCTAATTAGCCATCAGTCATGCGTCACGTGACCACTAATACCAGCTGATTACGTACGCTATTAGCGACGTGACCACGTGACCAAAAACAGCTGATTACAGCCATGCATATCGTGACTAACATCGGCAAATTATGAATAGTAATGAGCCATGCACCACGAGACCAGCAATATCAGCTGATTGTGCATGCTAATTAGACATGCATGCCGTCACGTGATCAATGCCAGCTTATCCAACGTCAATATGACCTGATTGGCAGTCAGCGTGACAGCTCGTCACGTATTCGTACGGATATTCTTCATAGACGTCATCATCATCATCGCCCTGGCAATTTTTATCTTCTTCCTTGTTTATCAGTGGTCTGGACTCAGCAGGCTTTGCTGTTCTCACGTCGTTGCTCCACATCGATGGAAAGTTCTCTGGAACGGAAAACTTGCGGTTTCTCCGCGGCTCGAAACGGCGCACCGCCCGCAGACCAGCGGGACTGGACGCTTTGCGCTGCAGCAGCAGCGTAGTTTCCAGCTGGGATTTCCAGGCCTTTCCCTCGGCGCTGCACAGCTGCGGAAGCGTGGAGGAGGTCAAAGAAACGAGCTGGTAGTGACGGTGGTGGGATTTTAATGATGTGGGGAAAATCCCGCCACTAACGCGATCTTTCGCATTCATTTGTGACAGCGGCGGAAAAATCCCTCGACGAACTTTTTCACAGCCATCTTCTACACGACAAGGTATATACAGCCAAAGCAAAGCAAATAAACTATCATGAAAATGCCAGTGACGTAGTAGGGCTCAATGAAGTCCAGCAGTGGACTCACATTGGACTTGGGTCCATATTTTTCGGAACTCCGACACGAACCCTCGTGATTCGGACTCTGACGGTGGTGTAGCCAAAATCTGCATGTAGGGAGAGACTTGGGGTAAGGGTGTGGAGAAGCGTGTCCCCTCCCAACCGGGGAAAGGGTTCAGGGAGTGACTGTACCCTCCTCGAAACATTTTCAAACTTTTTTTGTGTGAAAAAGTGTTTTGGAGCATTTTTGAACTATTTTGAGTAACAAAGTAAGCTTCCAACGTGGGGGGGACGTGCGCCCCAGTTCCCCCTCACCCTATGGCTACGCCAGTGCTAACAGGGCTCGACTACATTACCGGAAAACGCCGGAAAAGTAGCCTACGTAGGGCCTACCTACGTCTAGCCAACGAACCGACTGACCTTCCACGGAAGTATAAGTCGGTTCCTTGTCGCCGTCGCTGTCCTCCGCCGGAATGGTGGCGTACTCGCATTCCACAAAGATGGATGACGGAGTCGGTGTTTTGACTCCTGCACCACTGGAAGCACCGGTAGTACCGCGAGCAATGTGCTGTAGACTCCACTTGCCCGTGGCATTGGGGTCGGCGTACTCGTACCCCCCGCTAGGGGGCGTCTGGGGCTCTATCTCGTCGTACTCATGGTAGGAAGGGGGTTTTGTGTCCGCGGAGGTCAAACGTCGCGCCACCTCGGTGGAGTATTCGGTGCTTTCCACTATTTCCTCGGTGGTTGTTTTTTGAACAATGACCGGAAGTCGACCAAATGGAATCGAGTAAATGGCGCCGGCGCCGGAGGACGCGTTGTTTTCCGCGGCTGAGAACGCGTTGTTGTGTTCACCGTGGGACACCGGTCTGATGGCGTTTCCACCAGGTTTGGGTTGGATGGCTGGGTGGCTTTCGGAGTGAAGCCTTCGTGACGGAAGGTCCGGTTTCTGCTTTGAGCTCGTCTCGGTGGAAACTGTTGCGGAAAATGTTGATGCGTCCTGAGATGAAACTGAAATTTGTGACAGAATTTAACAGATACACACAACGTCATCCAGGTTTCAGTAAGTTAAGGTTAAAATCTGATAAATTCTTATGATGTTGCAACCAGAGTTTATACAGACATCAACTAAGTCTTTCACTAACTTAACTAACTGAATAACTTATATACTTACAAAGCTGTTTTAACTACAGTATACAAAATGCTGCAAGGAGAACTTTACATGTGCAGACTTTAGTATGGTGAATAGTAAGTTTCGTCATTACAACTCTCCAAATGCACGGTATGTCTAGACAGATTGCTCACGACTGTACGTAAAATAGCCTGGCCAAAAGTTATCATGCCAACAGTGCCCCCAAAAGGGCCAAAAGTGTGTCTTAAGCTTCACTTGACAGGACTGGTGCGTGGTACGGTGGTGGGTGTAGGTGATGGTCTTCCTCCAGTTTTTGTCCACCTCACGGTAGCTATGCTCCCTCACTACCTTGTGATATACTAATACACTGCCCTATGGCTTGGTTTGGCAATGGATGTTGACCGTTGGTGATGAGCCTGGTGGAAGTGTATCAGTGGTCTTCCCCCAGACTTTGTCCACCTCACCTTAGCTATGTTCCTACACTACCTAGTGATACATTGATAAAAAGTCCACTAACGTGTGCCACGTGGTTTAGCGGTGGGTGTTGGTGGTGTTTCTGGTGGTTTGCTGGTTTTCTTGTTGTCTGAGTTTGAATCACGCAGTACAACCAGTTCATACTCACTCGGCACTGGCTCCACTGGAGTTGTCTAAAATAACAACAGCATATCTTATCTTACAATTTCAGCTATAGTTAGGCTTATGGGCACACATTATACACACTTGTCTAAAAAAACATCCCCTACATAGTCAACAGTTACTTGGAGAAAGACGCCCAGATTTCAATAATTTTTGGCAACTTGCCAACAAACGACAGCGAGGCTGGTACCAGATTGACGACAGAAACACACGGGTGTCGACAACTTGCCCAAGGTCGTTACCTGGCAGTGCACCGAGTGGGACTTAGAAGTCAAACCAGCAACCTTGTGATCACCAGTCTGACACGCTACCAAGCCACACAGAAATATAAACAGCATAGAAAGCACAGAAATAAACAAAAGCCTAAGAAACAGACAAAAAGTCGGACCGCGGGTGGTTTGCCAGGAAAATTGTAGTAGTCAGCGTGTTCAGTAGCACTTGTATTAGTTGCAGGAGGTTTTGGTGGAAAGTTGTAGTAGTCGGAGTGCTCCTGCATTAGATCCAGTTGACGTGAAAACATGGCGGCAACAGCATCATGCACGAACACATACTGCTCCTGTAACATTGTATAGAGACCACGCAATGATTACAAGGTCAACTCAGCCTTCCAGCCCTAATAGGTAGGTTAATCGAGTACCAGTCTGTCTCTTCGGGTTATGGCAGAATGCGTTCACCTGTGTCGAGTATCAGTTAACACTGTATTATCACATATGTTTAAAGGTGATGCTATGCAGCTTGGAGATGGGTTTTCCATAAACAGCTATAATGTTCAACCACCTCTGACCGTTATCGGACAAACATGTTGCCACAAGATGAATTTTCAGAGCTGTAACTGCATCAAAAAATATGTGTCCGGGGTAAAAGAAGGAAGAGAGAAAAATACAGAAGAGGGGAGTCAGATCCTAGGTCGACTCAGCCTTGACGATAAAATGAGCAGTAACTCATTTATGTGGGTTACGGAAGGTGGTGACCTCAGTACAGCTGACTGGGGCTGCCTAGCTGGCCGCTGCGTTAGCCTGTGTCTGCAGGCTGCACGTGGTGGCCGTGTGGCTGGCGGCTCGGGTTAGTGACAAAAAGCGCATTAGAGGCGTTGTACGCGAGATGCGCTATACAAATTGACACCTTTACCTTTTTACCTTTATCCTCTTGAAACAAATATCCCACCATGGCTTTAATTACTGCAGCAGTCTTTTGTACAAAAGTTTTACCTGCAGATAAACTGACCTTTTCCCTTCCCTTATTCGAGTCTTCACACCAAACTGCCGTATTTTGATGTACTTTTTTGCAGCCAACGCCAGCAAACACTTGAGCAAACTATGACGTAATATGGTGTAATGATATGCACAGACTAGAAAAAGTAATCAGTAAGAATGCTGACCAGTGATTGGACGATAGCCATGCGTTGTTTTCTCATCTCACCAATCACGTCATAGATCTGAAAGTCTGACTTCACCTTCTACAATAATTAAACGTTGTCAACAGAAACAGATGAGCAATAACACAGCAATCAAGCTGATCACACGTTCCAGACAGTCTCCCAATTTACTACAGACTGGACTTTCTTGGTGTTCTATCCAGCAAGTTACAAAACAATGGGATATATGGGATGCCAAACATGGGCCAAAAATGTCCCGTATTCAAAATCATTCCCTAGGATGAAACTTCGTAATAAGCCAAAAATGTTTCATAAAATACATCAACATCCTATCTCTCACCACAACATCTACAGTGTTCAAGTGCTGATATGCCCATATTATCGTATAGTTCACATAATCTCACTCTGGACAGTCAAGTCTGACGATTAAAATGCATTGCACATCTGTTTATGATATTCAACACAGAACGCTCTGTCAGTCAGTCATGCAATAAACAGGTCTTTTCAATGTGGTTTATCATATGTTAAAAAAGTTAAAGTTAAAGGTGTCAATTTGTATAGCACATCTCGCGTACAACGCCTCTAATGCACTTTTCATCACTAACCAGAGCTGCCAGCCACACGGCCACCACGTGCAACCTGCAGACACAGGCTAACGCAGCAACCGGCTAGGCAGCCCCAGTCAGCTGTACTAAGGTCACCACCTTCCGTAACCCATATAAATGAGTTACTACTCATTTTACTGTCCCACGGAGGGTAGAAGGCTGAGTTGACCCATGTATTATGCCTGGTTACACACGTGTGATAGACTCCAGCTCCAGTATACTCCAGACCAAGAAAAATGCACAGATGAATAATGTCAACTGTAATGTCACTTTGCTACTAATCAACTGGCGTTATTCCAACAGTACTAACCCTGCATTTGAGTATATGTAAACACATATGTCGGCAGATGAAAGCTGCGTTCGGCAGTGCTTGTAATTACGGTATATACCAATTTGCAACTGGCAAGTAGGCCTACGAGTAGAATGCGTTCGGTAATGTTGATCTATATATTGCCTGAAAGTAGGCCCAAAACTCCCGGAATGCACGTATCAATGTGCTCAATGTCAGTAATATACAGATAATCGGCAGACTGGTTGAAGATAACGCATCTAGCAAACTTTTGCAATGTTTCTAACCATATTTAGCTGCAAAATATCGGTCAAACGAAACAATTCGTTTGCCGCAGCCACCATTGCAAAGGTCAAGGTTGCGAAGTTGGTATTATTGTCACGCTGCTGAAAGCGACGAGTTTCAGAGTACTGAATACGAGTAAAAAGACGAACTGAAGAAAATATACGACTCGGAAGCTTGTACTTACGGTATTTACAAACATTACGAATGCAGCATAAGCCCACTGAATCACACAAAGTGAACTAGGTCAAACTAAGCACTATCAAAAGAAAAGCTTAACTAACCCCACACTTGAGCATGTTCCAAATGTAGTCGAGCACTATGATAGTTCCTGTTCTACCGCAGCCAGCGCTGCATGTTCAAACACACATCAGCACATGTTAACAATCTACATTGGGGGGCTTGTTCATAGTTCGTCCGTTCATCTGTCCCATAATAACTCCGAAAACTAAAAGTCGATTGTTCCATGTTTAGGTTACATTATGGGTTGTTAACCATAGCTTAACTTTAAAAACTCTCAGGTTAATGTCGTGCATAATGTGGCACACCATATTTTGCTGTGGAACAATGAAAAAGGTAAAGGGAGCCATGCCCCAGCTGGGGCGTAGGCAGGGTGCTCATCTCCCATACGTTGGCCGTTGAGCCTGTAGGTGGATAAACCACTTGAGTCCGTGACGCATATGACCAGTGCAACGCCAGACCTACGGTTACCTTCCCAGCCTCGTGGCATCACCGCCCTTTGACCGGTACCAAATTATACTGCTTGGTGACAGAGGCACACGTGTGTGAACAACTTGCCTAAGGTCGTTACCCGGCATTGTCCTGGTGCGGAGTCGAACCTGCGCCCCTGAGTGACCTCAGGATTACAAGTCTGGCACGTTACCGTTAGACTACTGAGCCACACAACAATGGAACAATGGGCTGCAGGTAAACCCAAGTAATTTCCCAAGCTAACCTCATGATTAGCTCTAACCCATGCACGGAACAACTGACTCTAAAAAGAATACAACAGGTGTACATTAGTGATGATTCGATATCAGTATTTCAATTTCGACATGATATCGATGCGATATTTTAAAAATATCATGATATCAATATTGATATTTTAAAAATAATTATGTCAACAAGGCATAAGAACAAGGCGTGAACGTTCAGCAAGGCAGTATGCTTTACGTAGATACTAAAATGTGTCAGTAAACTTAAAAATTAACTATAGACTGTGTAAGTATTGTTAAATTACGACACTATATTTAGTTTGCTTTGGTTAGTTTGTCGTTTTTCCATTTATTCTCATTATTTTGGTAATGCAGTAATAAGAATATAAACTTTTGGCATAAAATATCACGATATATCAAAAATATCGTGATATCTAAAATACATTGCGATATATCAAAAAATTCAACATTTTTTTGATGATATGATATGATATGATATATCAATATCGAAAAAGATATATTGCTATTTTCGATATATGGAATCATCACTAGTGTACATAAACCAATACTGTTGTGAACAGTGCCCCTGGCAAGAATATGCAATCTGTTTAAAATGTCAAAGAAAATAGACCAAAGACGAGTGTGCAAAATCTCATCCACACTGATCGTAGCTCTGCCAGCTGAAAGCCGACTACAACCAGTAGAAAGACTACAAACTACGTCTTGACTACTATTTACAAGTCAGCAAAATTTTCACTTGCCAGCCGTTCCTCTCCTTGTGTCCGATGCTAACCAAAATCTGCAAGCAGGGTGGTGTACAGGACGTTGTTCATGACGCCAAGTTTTAAGAAGATCCATTGAAAAATGTGGGAGCAGTGGGGGGTCGAAATTTCGGCATTCCCACTGACCTGGCTCATCGCTTATAGAACAGCTTGTTGCTACCGCACAAGCAGTGATGTTTAGCACCAACAACTGACCAACCTCTCTTCCTGAAAGAACTTCAAATGGCCATATCACTGGAACCAATCATCCAATCTACTTGCTGTCTGGTTCCAGGGTGGGGTATTTGCTGTAAGCGAATCCAATGGTCACGTAACCGATGACGTCACGTAACCCCAAAAGGTCAAAGTCGTGACCTCATAATATTAATATTCCAATGTACTGGCCTGCAATGTACAATGACTGGCGGTGCCTCGGGGAAATTCGCAGGCTGGAGTTCCCGCATCAGCTCAATCATATCCAGCAGCGACGGCACGCACTTGGGAGTCCCACGGTCGGGGAATTCCATGTAGTGGAGGTGGGTGACTTCGCGGGTTTCCCCGCGGCACGTTGCCTTCAAGTGTCGAATGATGTATTCGTCATAGTTACCTTTCTGTTCTTTTACCTGCGTACACAAAAATACCAACCACCTCATGATCGCTAAGCTACACTGCTTTAGCGGGCCTTCCCGAAACTTTAGCATGTCTGAAAATTGTCTTCATCATAAAACTGTCTTACAAAATACACTATTTGTTGGCAAAATCTCACAATTTGAAGAGTACTAACAACAATGGGTGAATTGGATAAAGCCTTCATTACTTAATCGAACTAAACTAAACAACGTGAACAATAGGTATGTTGTGCTTACCCATCACAATGGAAACACCCACAAGTTCTAGCAGCCTTAAATTCCAGAAAATGCACAACAGGCCACAACAATAAAGAATGTGTCATATTTCAAGCATATGTCAAAAACCTCTCCAATATGCGATTTGTATGAAATTTAGGACAAAAGTTCACCTGTTTCAAATTTTGTGTTGACTGGTTCAGGGGTCTCATATCTGTGAGGGGTAATTATCTCTATTGCAATAATTATGCACATAATCAGAAAGCCAGCTATTACCATGGTGACAGCAACGTCACCAACGTCCAGTGTTTCCTTCACATCTACTGACCAGTACCGTTGACACCGTAACTAAAACATCAAAACAGAATAAATGGTATCAAGTAAGTAAATACAGTCACAATGCACCACAAACAATGATTCACACTTTGCTTTCATTTAAATTTAACCCAGCAATTTATGTGGAGTTATTCAATGGGCCTGTTGCAGCAAGAGGCAGCCTCAGCATTATGAGCGCATTGGCCAGTCTTTCCATCGCAAATTTACATTCGACAAGTAAACACCATCAAAGCTGATGAGTCGACTGAGCACGCCGGGGCGAAATACATCCGCATTTGAAATTTCACCCTGGCCCAGGATCAAACCCAGGACTTTGGAATTGGCTGATTCCAGCGTGCTAGCTACTAAACCATCGGTGCAACCTCAATTAGAAAAAAAAACACATAAAGGTAAAGATAAAGGTGTCAATTTGTATAGCGCATCTCACGTACAATGCCTTTAATGCGCTTTTCGTCACTAACCAGAGCCGCCAGCCGCACGGCCCACATGCACGTGCAGCCTGCAGACACAGGCTAACACAGTGGCCGGCTAGGCAGCCCCAGTCAGCTGTACTAAAGTCACCACCTTCCATAACCCATATAAATGAGTTACTGCTCATTTTACCATCCCACGGAGGGTAGAAGGCTGAGTCGACCTAGCTGGCAGGCTTCGCATCGAGATGGTTTACCTGCCCACAAGCAGTCACCCATCGCAGCACTAACCGAGCCCAGCATAGAAGCGCTACCAACTGCGCCACGCCACCAACCATAATAACTGACAATGAAATAAGCAGACGGCGATGCACCTTTCGTGGAATTCCCTCGTACTCGTTGCACGCCATGATGACAATCTTGACGTCATTGTCCCAGATCATCTTCCAGAAATCCACCACAGTCTCCGGCATTGGACCCTGGGCAGCTATGTACCTCTGCCCCCCTGGGTAGACGCCCTGTCAATATATACCAACCACAATGACAACAAAAATGTGGCTTAGTGGCATATCAGTAGCATGTTAGACTTATGAAAAAGAGGTCACAGGTTCAACTCCTGGTTGCATTGCAATCAAGTGTTTACAATTAGAACAAATAACTGTCTGCAAACAAATAAATCATCTCAGCACTTGAGCAACATCAAGATCAACTCAGCCTTATGTCCCTCTCGGGTAAACAAGTCAAGTATTGATCCGCCTGTCTCCAGTTAGAGCAGGAAATGTTCACCTCTGTCAGATGGCCAGTAACACTGTTTGACCTCATATGGCAAGATGTAAGATGAATTCTAATAAAACTGAACAGCTATGCACTACCTTTGATGCTTTAACTTTTAAATATGCCAGACTGTGATAGATCTAATGTGCTCCTTACGTTCTAGCTGCTGACGGCAAAAAAAACAGGTGAAAAAAATGGATCAAATGATTCATTGCTCAGACGAAGCCATCATGAAGCCATTTATAATTATCCACATTTATCTCCGGCTTTCGTTAATTATTGCATTACTAACCTACCTATATGTGGTGGGGAAAATGTCTTCTACAGTACATATTTAGGCTAATATTATTATTTGCTATTCACAGGATCATACTTTGAGGTAGCTGGCATTGATGTAGTCTGATGGTGGATCACCAGAGGGCTCTGAAAGCTTCACCCGTGAATGATCATCTGCAGATGTAACACTATAGTTAACGAATTAATTATGAAATTATTACTTTATGTACAATAGTATCTGTTTATTTGTAGTCCGACAGCAAATCACGACATAGGTAGGATAGCTTAACTAAAACAGCATGTGCATAATAAATACAATTAATTACAACAAATGCAAATAATTTAAAAAACAACAAAAACTAAATACAACATAAGACAAATAATAATATAAATAATATCAATAATAATACAGTGATCAGTGAAGCTAAAAAGATCGATAAAATCCCATACTAAAAACTGAAAAATACAGAAAAGCCACACAACATAACTAACTGGAATAGAAGCTTCTACAAAAAATGATGACCTAAACTGTGACAAAAAATAACTAAAGTTGATATTACAAACATGGTACAATGTCCTTGTATCTGTTGCGTGAACTGTTGTGACGCTTTTCACCCTCAAAAGTTGTGCAGAATCCATCCAGCTTATAGCGATAGCTGACATCTCGCAATTTCTGAACACGTCCACACACAGAATGACAAAATCCGTGTACAAGTGCACTAACATAACACAAGTGTTTCAAAAATGGCCTTGTGCACAGAAAACAGTAGGCGCCATCCTCTATCTATGCTGTACTCTTTCTTCATTCCCCATATCACCCCTGCTGAATCCAGCTAATCCTATCCAAAAATGGGCAAACGGATTTTGGTGTAGTTTTAGCTAAACAGAGTATGGTGTTCCAGTTATAAAAACAATAAACTATTTCAGAATTGCAAGATAGAAAGTTACACCCGAGCCAGATATTTTTTAATATCCTTCTTTTTGCCCAAAGATGACACTAAACACAGCATGGTAGTTAACAGCATGTGGCTCTATTACGGTGTCCCATATCCCAATGATACGCTGTAATCTAATTTTAGCAGACAATGCTACATCCATGGCTGCCATTATGCTTGGCTACCGCTGTTACACACTGATAACCTACACAAATACTAACCCCATCCCTGACCCTAACCATAACCCGAACCGAGCTGTAAACATTACTACGTCCGTAGGCCTAAGACTTATCCGCGTTTACTGCAGTGGCAAATTCAGGAAATGGCGGGGGCCGCCTCCACCCATTGACTACATGCATTTATAGCCAAATAAAATTTTGGCGCAAAATGTAATATTCCTCCTCCCCAGACCTCACGCCCTATCGCCATTCCAAAATCCAGGATCACGCACTGATGCGCCGCATCATCAAAAGACATCACATCTCCCACAGCCAATCAGCTTCGTTAGGCCTGTTACAGCGCTGCTCTGGATATGGTCAAAATCAATTTTAGAAGTCGGCAAAAACAAATAATCGACAAATCGATGCAGTACGTCTTCCGGGTTATGAGTAAGCCGACACATGTACACAGTCTAACGTACCATAAACTGTTTTTCGTATGTATCCACGCTGGGGCTTGACTCCGCACCATCTCTGTCCAGCTCGTCCAGATGTTCCTTGTATTTGATGAAGTTTTCCAGAGTGTCTTTCAAAGACATTGCTACTTTTATACAGCGACAATGGAACCAGGAAGAAAATGTAAACAAAAGTGCCACGCCCTCTCGGCACACCTATCAGAACGTTAAATAAGTAACAGCCCGCATCGGTCACATATCAGCAGCACGATGTTACGAACTGTGATTAGTGGACTCCAGTTTCTAGTGATATAATGATTACAGAGACATTTGGCGGAATTAACTGACAGCCTGAAGAAGTGAAAATGATGCGAACGTACTCCTCAAATAACGATTTTTAGTGATTTTCAAGCAATTTGCGGGAGACAAAATGATTACATGGCAACATACAGTAGGGACCCACCAAACTAAAACGACAGTAACCACGCTGAATAGCAATTTTATGTTAAAAGTCTGTCTGTGTGGATATTTCTAGGGTTTTCAGCTCTCCCGTCAAAACTAAGGAGACACGACTATCATTTAACCCTACAAACCTCCCCTTTTCCTCATGTCCTTCTCAAATAAAGCTTATTATCAGGGGAAGGCTTACATATATTGTGCAGTTGCAGTTATCACACGGCCAAAAAACGTTATTAGTGTAGTGGTTGCAAATACGAAAATGGCGCTCATTTTGCCATGACACCATGTCAAAATTGAACTAAATGTGAATGGTGTGACACTGTGGCTATCAGGTAGACCTACTCTGCTAGAGAACTTTTACCATCTGAGAAGGGAAATTTCATTCTTCTGACAGCTGAGAGACTCAGTTACTAATAAAGGATTTTTTTCTGAAAACAAAGGTTTAACGCGATTTAGGGGGCTCAGATATAACGCTCTTTAGCACCATCATTTTACACTGTAGTGCACTGACAATTGTGCTAAGTGCTTTCGTTATCTTGTTAACAATGGTGTAGTGAAAGAGGATATATTCCGACACCCAAATCACACCTTTTTTACGGATAAACAGTAACAACAGAATAGTTGTTGAACTTACTTTATACCACTCCAAAATGTTATACCCGACCAAAGATTTCTAGCCACGCCCCTGAAACTGAGTGAGGCTGCGTTTACATAAACACGAGTACGAGTTTGGCACTGTACGGGTTCCCGTATGACTTCCGTCTAATACGAGTTATTTAATTGGCAGCTGGTCGCATACATACGAATACAGGTTAGTTTCTGTGCAGATCGTGTTTTTATCCAGCCCATGCGAAGTAAACTGCCTGTAAATAGCACTAATATGATTTATAATTCATAAAAGCTGCGGCACATATTTGGCGTCAGAACTTCAGAAGTGACGTCAGTGTAAAATTATTCATCACTAGAGGTGTGCAGTTAGTAAAACTATTAGCAATATGATGAAATACTGTTGTTTATTCGCGAAGCATTTCCTCGATACGATTTCACTGAATATGGCCGACACACGTTGAGTTATGAGTTTGTACAAGTGACCGTGAACGTTCCACTCATACGAGTGAAGCTTCTACGGGCTGTAAACCGAAACCCAGACTCGTACTCATGTCTATGTGAACACAGCCTGACAAAAGACAACAAACAGCAGTGGAACTGAACAGCAAAGTGTCATCACACGTCTGCAAGTTCTTTATTATGACAGCAACAAAAACAAAACTAGACTGTCATAATGACGTCATCGTTCAGTCAGTCAGTAAGTAAACGTAAACGAGTTAAATTTTTACGTAAACAAGTTAAGTCTCGAGCAAGTCCATCAAGTAACATTACTGAAACGTTCTGAGACGAGTTGCATTACAAGAACAACGTCACACACGATCACTTGGAATGGTTCACAACACCAAAGAAAATATACCTTACAGTGAGACTGTTGCTCTGGCTTTTAAAGCGAACAAAATTACAAGAAAATGTAATAATAACAATAAGAGAGCATAGGCCGATAAAATAATTCCGCTATAAACAGACACGTCCCCTTTTCACATTCATAAATAGCATTAAGTCCACCTTCACTAGTCTTGCTCCGATAATTTGCAAAAAATAACAAACAACAAACGAGTAATCATAAGAAACGAGTTTACACTGATAACATAATTGTGCTAAAAGCATGGTAAACAACCTCCCCCTTTCATATTCCTAAATTCACCATTGACAGACATAGAAAAAATCCATATAACCGGCCTTCCTTCAACAATTTTCACAAACTTAACAGAACCAAGCAAAAAAACATCAGTAACTAACTAAGTAACTTGACAACCTAACAGCAAAATGCAATAAACTGGCAAATACAGCGAGTGAGTGAGTGAGTAGGTTTTAACGTCCCGCCCAACACAGTATAGGTCATTTCAGGGACGGCCTTTGCAGGAAAAACTGCACATACACATAATATCGAAACCAAAAGGTGTTGCAAAAAATTAGAACATTTCAGTTTTGTCTTTACCTGCATCACACACGGGCAGAAAGCTTAACATAATAACTGACAAATACTTATACAATGAACAAAAAGTGTTCAGCATGAGCACACTTCACTGCAGCGATGGTGGCAAATCGTCTCCAAAACCACAATGCAGCAAACATCTACGTCAGAAAATATGTTCCATCGTTTCTGCACCACCCTGCATGTGGTGACATTTCTGCTACGACTAACACTAAAACTAATATTACAATCCTTACTAATACTACTATTAGTCTACTAAAACTTCTGATTTCTAACTGGGCAATTCTCCTCTAGTTGTTAGTAAGTAAGTAAGTAAGTAAATGATTTATAAAGCGCCAAAGTCTCATAAAGAATCAGGGCTTGGTATTCATTGTCGACCATCCAGCATTAAAACGGTAAAGACCAAAATGCACATATCAGAAATTCTAGTATGAGACTAATACTGTGTCCCCAAAAAGTGGTACACCAAACTTGATCAACAATAGAGATTCAGCTTGCGAAAAAATTTAGAAAATACGCTGAGAATTGACAAAGTTATCAATGGAGTTTGGTATACCACTTTTTGAAATGCAGTGTATAATGGGTGGCACTAAAAACGTCCCAAAGTTTGCACAGAGATAAATTTTGTTTCGCACATTTGTAGACCAATATGTACTCTTACTTACTTATAAATTTCAATGACCTCACTAATGACACCACTGAATGCCGCTTAACGTAAGACGAGTTAAAAATTCAATTATGTAAAGACAACGTTCCATCACACTGCATCAAAGCAACAAATTTCCTTCGACACTAAATGCCCGGTTTCGTCAGCTCACAAAAATGTACATCGCATTCAACATATTTGAATCCCCACTCATTATTTAGTTTGGGATACCTTGCAAGAACATGTCTATGTCTATGAAAGAATGCGTAAACCATTTTTCAAACCCCAAAGATCTTCAGAATGTTATCAGAGACAAATGGCATGATGTCGACGTCAGACAACCAGAATCTGAAAAACCATGTAGCAGCGGAAAAAGCGTCTAGCAGCAGTAGCAAAGGAGAATGGAAAACTTTTTTAGCACATTATCTGTTAATTAGCTGACTGATGATTCGGCCTAATGTGACGTTTTGGCGTAGCCTGCACGCGAGCGGCAACGCAAATTGATGAACCGCTTGCAAAAATTGCTTTACGGCATGTGATGCTATTTTGTTTGTATCACGGCTAATAGAGAAGTGTTTTAGGCAAAAATTCCTACACATATTGAAAGATGTTTGGTCATTACATACGTGCTTTTGCACTAATTCACTTTGATTGCTCGGGTGAATAATGCATGCAAATGTTCGAGACGTTTTTTTGTGCCACCTGGTATAAGTAAACACAACAAGACAAAACTAAACAGCGACAATAGTGGCATTGTACAGATAACATCATGCACATTTGCAGTCACTCGCTGCATCTATTCACGTGCACTCAACAACCTAAAAACGACAAAATTCCACAAACATTCACGACAACTTGTACACTGTAAACAACCTAAAATGATGCATCGGCCCAGTGCTGACACAATGTGACGCCATCTGCTGAGAACTACACAAGCCCAAAACTGACATTTGACCTTGTGTCCTGGAAATCAATTGCTGGCTATGTCAATACTATTATGACAGCGGCACAATAAGTAAGTAAGCAAACACACCAAGTCATATCAGGTGTGCACTATATAGCACAGACTACACATGACCTCAAAAACAGAATACAATGACTCAAATTATAATAATCATTGCCACTAAAACTGCTAAAATCAGACATTTTCATCAAAAAACACCAGATGGCACTGCACTGCAGTGGCGTGATCCTGGCGACATGTATAAATGTGTTAACCAGAGACACAAACAGAAAAGAAAAAACCAAAACCGAGATGAAAGATTTCTCTCTCAAAACCAAAACATTCACTTATTTTTCGACAAAGACATATACACCACATCCGGAAAAAAACAAGCCATATGCGCTACAAAAACCAACTGCCCCGAGACAAATACGGTGGTCTCAAGGGCTACTTCACCGGTAGAAAATGACTAACTTAAGCACACATGGCTTCACTTCAAACAGTCACTTCAATCAATGTGGGTTCAGAATCATCCAGTTTGACTAACGATGCAACCTAATAGTCCAGTCATCATCAAATACAGTTACTGCATAACAACTAAACCATCGAGTAACGATATGCAAAATTAAAAAAAAACTTGAATTGAGGCACTGAATTGGCTTAAAACATGATACTCGATGATGTTTAAAACACCCAGTCACCACAAGTGGTTCTGAAACTAATGAACACTAATCTCGCAAAACTTATCTGCTGCCCAGACCACAAATATTTGCAGTTCTAAAGCTCTATTACCATAAACTGGCATAGTACTTCTTAACTGTGATCAACGCACCCCCCAAGAGTGAGTAAGTAAGTAAGTAGGGTTTAACAGTGAAAAGAGTGTCACAGCTAAAATCAACTGAACAGATCAAGTCAAACAACATGTAGTCCTGTTTCTCATGACCTAACAAACACATAGTGTTACGTGTACCCATTCACAACCATACTATGCCCCTGTTTGTAGCTAACGTATGGTACACCAAAGCCCACCGACATTGTTGGTTGCCAGTACGGCTTCTGGCCCACCACAATGTCATTTGATATGCAAACAACCACCGCACCCTGTTGGGCGATGAAAATCAGGACTAACAATTATTGGTACAACCTGCAGCAGGCATAATGTCAGTCAACACACTGTTTGACGCAGCAACACTTGTTCACAAAGGTATGAATTCAGGTTTCACTGAGAAAAAGTTCTTATTTATGGTTAATGATTTTTCTTAATCTGATTTGTTCAATAAGAACCAAGTCTTATCAACTTTTTCTTATCTGGCAGATTAGCGGTAAACTAAAAATAGATTGGAAAACTTCTAATCCCCAAGCAGAATGCCAATGTTAATTAATAATTTTGGGTTTAACTATGGCACTAGGAGCCATTTTGGATTGTCTTTTTCCATAACCAGTTCACAATCGCTGGAACTTAAAACTACAGATAACCACTAAGTTACTCGTCAATTTCCGTTTGCAATTAACTAGGTATATATTCTACAAGAGAAAGTGTTAACTATAGTGCTAAACCTTTTTCTCGACGAAACATGAACACACATCACTTCGCACAACCCCTAGCACAATAGCAACACAAAGGTCAGTACCGTGACAACAGTTCATGTAACGTCTAGAGTTAACTACAAGAAACCTAGTGCGTGATACGCAACAGGAAAACACAAAAAACTACACTTTCAAGCCTAACCCAAAATTACATACTGTCCATGAGTCATGCCTGTGCAACATTCGGTGAATCAGGAGAAATGCAGTCACACACCTGTAGGACAATTATGCTCCAAGGATTCTGTCCATGTTACACTTATCCAGAAGATTCCGTTTGTCTAAGACAGCTATGTCCGAGGAAAATTTTGTCCCATCCAAAAAGAGACCCAATCATGAACAACTGCAAGAGAAGACGTCCGACAGCAAACTTTGCTGCTATATAATAGCCAACCATGCAAACAATAGCACAAGTATTGCTGCAAATATTGCAGTACAAATTGGACTGGATGAACAGGATATAATTTAAACCATGAAAATAGACAATTTGGTGAGAGCATAGAACAAACTGTTGGAGATACATATCCCGTTTGGATTTGGGTCTGCTATTCCAAAAGTCCACCATTCCACCAAAAGTGCGCTATTTCCACTAACCGTAACCCTAACCCTAGCATCATCATCATCATCAACAACCGTGGGCTCAAGGCCCGTTGGTGTCTGATGCCATTGTTACTGTCGTTGCCCACCGCTGCCTATTTAGGGCAGCGTGGCTTAACCCTAGCACTGTGGCGCATATCTGCAGAGTGGACCATCGGAATAGCAAGCCAGTACCAACCCATAGACTCCGTTGTCTGCTGTGCACAAGAGACCTAGCAAAGGCCTACTGACTAGTGACGATCGAGCTCTGTGTCTGCTGCTATATCAAATACTACTGTATGAAACATCAATGTATTTGTTTGTCTGTCAAGCCAGATGATATGTAACCCAGTGATGATGATGATGTCTAGTGTCTGGTCTGCCTGCTGCTGTATCAGTCTATTGATAATACACAGATGTCTCGACTGACGATAAACCTTCCGCATTAGAACAGTCGCTTCTCATACCTACAAAGCCACGTGCCAATTTAACAAACAGCTTCGACGTAAACTTAGAGCTTTATTTACTTAACTTCCCAGGAAATTCCTTGGATAGAGTTCAGCCACAAAGTCGAAGAAAGAAATTTCCCCAAGTTTTCCAGGCTATTCCACAGCCATAACTAACATTCCGTAGGTTATTGCAACAAAAGTAATTGTAGTGATAGTAATCTGGAGGAGCGCTGTTAGCTCCGAAACTCGCCGAGCATGGTCTGGGTCAGAGCTACTTTACAGCAACTTTGCACCTCAAAAACCACATTTGGTTGACATTATTTTGCTTATTTCAATTTTTCTCTAAAACGGCACAAAATTCCCTAAGTTTTCCAGGTCCAGAGATTCCCATGAGTTCTAGGTTTTCCAGGTTTGTGGCCACGCCATTAGATATTTTCCCTACTATCATTCTATCATTTTCAAGTCAACAACTTAGTAATGCACAGGTAGGTTTTCCTTGCACTTTTTCTCTATAAATCCAATCTCTATCTGAAGACGTTTCTAAGTCCGGCAAACGATATGGAAACCCCCAACATACAGGAAGAAAGATTAAAACCTAACTGAAGCTACAGTAGTTAGCACAAAAGTGTATTTAATGACAACAAAGAGGAAATTCAGATCATACAACTGCAACTACTACTACTATTGATACCACTGCTACTAGTACATACGAGTGCAGTCCGTGAACGCCGCCCTCCAGCTGAGCTGATGGTGTACGCCTTTCAAACTTCAACTCCCCACTGTACGTCATCTCACTGCCAGTGCACAAAACACAGAAAAATACACCGTACGTACAACAACATCATTTCACTGTATAAAACACAAGACATATGAGCAAACTCGGATAAAAAAAGAACACCAGACACGATGCCAACATATTATGTGATACTCCCAAGTATTGACCTTTGCAGCTGAAAACGGACATTCCACCAATCTTGTTTTTTCTACATAAAAATGTGAAGTTAAGTCCTTCCCGAGCCTTACGGCCCATAGGGCGGTGCTGATCTCCATTTCCTAAGGTCCTCAGCCAGACACCAGTTTTTACACTGCGAGACCACGGATACAGTGCTAGTGCATCGTGCGTTGTGCCTCCTTACATTCCAGCTTTCACTGGTACTCATTGTGCCTACCCAGGGAGGGATGGCCAGGCTGAGTTGACCTGGGTGGCTGGTTACATAGCAGGATGGCCACCCATCCAAGTACTAACCAGGCCAGGTGTTTATTAACTTTGTTGATGCAATCAGCGATGCTATCAAATGATCCAGACCACCACCTGTTTTTCTACACCTCTTTCGTTTTCAAGTTAGGAGCACATGGAAAACTAGGAAACAGACAGACAGACAGGCAAGACTCATAACGGAACACAACTGTATAAAACCAAGAAAACAAAAAAGTGGAGCTGTCAAATTAACGCATTAACTGAACACATTAACATGTTAAAGTATTAATGCATGTTAAACAAAAAGCCAAGCTGTCGCTAGGATAGCCGACTGCACTGGTTGTCAGTGACCTTCAAGGTCGTCCAAGATTGATGTTTTCCATCTTGTCAGAGAGGGTGTATGCAACTTCCTATTAAACGGTTAAATACTATAGCTCCTCATAGAGTGAGTGAGTGAGTGAATAGGGTTTGTTGTGGAGCCGTAGTCAAGCCGGAAAACACCAGCGCCACGATGAGCGACTGCATCACATCGTTTGACACAGATCGGCATATGCTTCGTAGTTGTTGACGGGCAGCAAAACACAGTGTTACCTGCCACCTGACACAGGTGAATGCGCCTTGCCTTAACCCCAGCCAGATAGGCTGGTACTCGATTTACCTACCCCGGAGGGATGGAAGGCTGAGTTGACCTAGGCAGCTGGTTACATACTGAGATGGTTTACCTGCCCGCAGGCAGTCACCCATACAAGTACTAACCCAGCCCGGCATAGAGTAACTTCGTTGATCGAATGAAACACGTTACCGCTACGTGAAGCCACCAACTATTGGTGACTAACAGTAACCTAGACCATATCCCTCACGGTTTCTGAGATAAGGCCAGTTTTCTGTTGAAAATGCACATTTTTCCTACCCCCATCCATTCAACCCCAAATTTGAAAATGTTCCCCTTGCACTACACTGTGTCCCAAAAAAACGTCCCACTTTGCGAATGTATATATACACATATATATATATATTCGCCAAATATTAACCATTTTCAAAATTCTTTCACTGGTACATTCTGTGGACAATTAGCAATAAAGTGATTATTGAATATCCCACTACACGTGAACTATGTAGCCACACTACCTTGTGAAATATAAATGCAAGAAAAACTAGCAATCATATACAGCAAGCGCGTTGGTAAACAAAATACACTTCTAGCCAAAAACGCAATGAATATCTCTACGATGCTAGACTTGGTTAGATCTGTTTCTTTGGATATCTGGCGTATTGAATGATATGTTTGTTTCTGGCCATTGTAGTTTAGCACGTCCACCATTTCATCCAAAGTGACCACGTTCTCTTCAGTACGCGTACGCTTCAGTCTGCTGGTTTCATGCCTTTGGTCGGTGCTTCATGTTTCACAAATCTCTGTTAATAACATTCCCACTCTTTTTGCCGTTGCAGTTTATCTTCATTTTGCCAGTATTCTCCAAAAAAACTGTATTTTTTGTACTGATACAAGTTTCTTATCAGAGCTTTGCCTCCACTGCTAAATGGCACACAACATCACCGGCATATAGCGTCAGTTGTTTCAGAAGATGATTTTTTGCATATGTATTGTAATAATTTTATTGATTTTTAAAAATTTATGTTTCACATGGTAGTGTAGCAACACAATTAAAACGTGGTGGGATATTTAACAACTACTTTATTGCTAATTGTCCACAGTATGTGCCAGTGAAAGAATTTTGAAAGTCGGTTAATATTCGACAATATTCGTCGAAGATATGGAAAATGACAAAGTGGGATGTTTTTGGGACACAGTGTATATGGCTGAAATTTAGCGTAATCGAGTTTAACAAACGTGGCTAATTATTTGTGTAAAGTTTTTCCCACCACCTGAAGCATAGCCACAATACCTCCGTGACAAACAAATGAACAAGCAAATGACAACAATGCCAATAGCTCCACTGTTAACTAACACTGTTAAAATAACTAACGCCTTGACAGCACTAAAAAAGTTGAGCTAATAACAGGAAGCAGACGAACCGAAGGCTGACAAGGCTGCGAGTGCCAATGTCTTGACATGCGTGTTGAACGCCAGCAACCAGATATGGCATGAACTTGTAGATTGAACCTTTGTCTACAACTGACCCTGAGACACCCTGTGCCACCTTTATCTTATCCTGCTCACTAACAGTGCATAACCACATAGTAGTTGTAGCAGAATGATTTCTGTTACCCATGCTGCCATAGCAACATCTACACCATGTTCCAATCTGTGCAATTTTTATAAAATTAACATTTCAGAAGGTAGTGTAGCGACAGCATTTAGGAATGGTGGAAAGTTTTAACGACACTTGTGGTAAATTTTTCTCTCGAGTCTATCGGTGAAAATTCTGAAAATCGTTCACAGTTCGGCAAAGACGTGATAAACAATGCAACAGCTTAGTGTTTCTTACTGTGATCAATTCCTATGTCAGTAACTGTTGCTAATTTGCTAGTAAACATGCCATGACGTATCTGCATCAAAACTTGTACACTGTAGCTATGTTAAAACACTCGACAGATACCCCTGGGTGTATAAAGCACCAGAACCAGTTTGGGTTGGTGGCATACGAAGAAGCAATGCGTTGTGTCTTGATCAACAAAGTTACTCTACACTGGGGTCGGGTTAGCGCTTGGACGAGTGACTGCCTGCAGGCAGGTAAACCATCTTGGTATGTAACCAACTGCCAAGGTCAACTCAGCCTTCTATCCCTCTAGGGTAGTTAAATTAAGTGCCAGCCTATCTGGCTGGGGTGAAAGTGAAGTGCGTTTGCCTGTGTCGGGTGCATGATCCCATATGGCAGGTGATGCTCCATAGCTCTGTGATGAGTTCAGGTGGTGGCAGTGGCTACAAATGCAACTACTACTACTACAACTACTAGTGATTTGCCGCATTACCCATTTTAGGAACCGGGTACCCGGTTGCAATTACCTGGGTACCCGGACCCGGTTTCAATCTTCACGTAAATGAAAAAAATGACACTTCAATTATGCGTACATACCCCAATTAACGAATGTTTTTCACAAAGCTGGGTTTTTTTTATAAAACTTCAATAATGTGTTTACAGTATCAAATACCGCCAGTATTCTAACGTACATGAACAAAATTGCATGAAGCTGAATTTTCTTTGCAAAGGACACAAAAAATGCGATTTTCCACTGATTTCGTCAGAATTTAGTGCAAAAACGGGTATCAATTACCCAGATTTGGAACCGGGTAATAAATTTTGGAACCGGGTCCAAGTACCCGGTTCTTACTACAAATCACCAACAACAACAACAACTACTACTAGTGTAGTAGTAAACTACTACTAGTGTAGTAGTAACCTGAAGTATCTGCACTGGCTAGCTTTGTTCTTCTCCATCGCATCAAGTGATCCCATTCCTCGGTACTTTTTCAACCGAACTCCGTCAGCAAAGAAATACTCGCCCGGCGCTTCAGTTGTTCCGGCCAACATTGACCCCAGCATTACTGCAACAGAACACAAACACATACAGACTACGCGGCATCTCAATAAAAAACAGAAAACCACGAGCCAAAACGCCCACTCTGTATTCGCCCTGTAACACAGTCAAACTGTTGCAAATTACGACACTTTTCTAACCTCTAGAATAAGCAGCCACTGTATGCTAATAAATGCAAATAAAATTGTCAAAATAGCCCCTTATAAAAATCATCTTCTTCTCCGAAAAAGTTCTTACAAAGTACACAATTTTGGACTGAAAACTCCCCATTTTTTAACAACTAAGGGGCAAAATTTAAATTTAAACTCTGAAACTCACATCTCTTCCATCAGAAATTTGCAGCCATCATTCTTGCTCCCAAACTTTTTAACCCATGATGCTGCCGACCACTACTGCTACAACAACTACAAATACACTCAGCTGACCTGTGTTTGCACCGAGTGAAAGAGCTTTGATAATATGACCAACGTTAGCCACACCTCCGTCAGCTATGACTGGAACTCCAAAGTGTCGGGCGTATTCTGCTACCTTGTACACTGCCGTGCCTTGTGGACGACCAACTGCCATTACTGCAACAACAACAACTACTACTACTAGCAATGGTACTATTAAAAATACTACTACAAATAATATAATTATCATGGTATATATAGCTATGGCAAGAACACCAAAGTGTGGAGCATATTCTGCCACTCTGTACACAGCCGTACCTTGTGGATGACCCACCGCCATTACTACAACAACAACAACAACTACTACTAGTACACCTATGACAGTGTATATAGCCATGGCTTCTGGTCCGCCAGCGAATCACCTTCAAGCTAGCGATGATCACCTTCAAGTGCCTCCATGGTCTGGCACCGTCATACTTGGCAGATGTGTGCAACCCGGTCTCGTCTGTCGTCGACAGGTGGCAGCTGCGGTCGGTAAACAGCAGGGCACTCGTCGTGCCACGCACAAGGACCACGATCAGTTGGAGGGACTTTGCCGTGGCTGGCCCGGCCACATGGAACAGCCTCCCAGTCGACCTGCGGACTTCATCACTATCCAGAGATACATTCGCGAAAAAACTCGAAACTCATTTAATTTGGCTGCGAGCGTCCTTGAGGTCTTTTCTAATTGGGCGCTATACAAAATGACATATTCATTCATTCATTCATTCATTCATGAGAGAGACTCCAAAGTGTCCGGCATACTCTGCCACTTTATACACAACCGTACCTTATGGACAACCCACCGCCATTACTACAACAACTACTACTACAGCTATTATTAAGTACTACAGCTACAGATGCTGCAACAAAACTGCAAAACAAGAATGCGCAAGAGTGCAACTCAGCCAACAGAAAGCATGGCCACATCAACTAACACAAAGTGAGAACAGCCATCGAATAAGGGCAATACGTAACATCACTTGATGTATGGTAGCAATTAACACGTTGATCTCAATTACATAAGTTGACTACGCTAGATCCAAACACTACAACTGAGTAGCTGCATGCAGACACATAAAACGCCTCAGTATAGAAGAAACACCAAGGTCAACTCAGCCTTCCATCCATCCGGGGTAGGTAAATCGAGTACTGGCCTATTTGGCTAGGGTTAAGGCAAGGCGTGTTCACTTGTGTCGAGTAGCAGATAAACCCGGACACGTGATCCCATATGGCAGGTGACGCTCCGTAGCTCCGGAATGGGCTTCCATTAAGAGATATAACAATGCAACAAATGCTACATACCTTCTTGCGTGATGCAGATGGAGCCGCTGCCCATGCCAACCCGCAGCCCGTCAACACCGGCGTTGATTAAATTCTGAGCTTGAGCCACTGTTACTACTACAAGCATAAGCATACCACCACTGCTAAGCATCAGCGTAACTACAATGCACATACTACAGACCATCAACTTTATCACTAAAGACCACTCTCCACTCCAGACAGTATGAGATTCCCTGACAATTCCCTGACGATTTGCGGTACTCGTGGCCACTTAAGTGGGTACTCAACTGAAATGACCTACTAAAAAGAACGGTGTCCACAAAAAATGCCCCTTCCCCAAACATTTTGCAATAAAAAGCGTTAACCTGCACCGATTTGAATAAAATTTTATGCGCACGAAAAGCCATTCGTTCTGAATACTACACTGTAGTTGCACAGAAATCTGCCTTGTCTTTGCGACAGACCCCTCAGGCAAATTTTTTTCACAATTTCGGCTGGCCGACAAAAAAAAAATTGACTTATATCCGGTTAGTCGTATTTCATGCGAATTACGAAATCCGGCCGAAAAGTGATAAATTCGGCTGATCTGGATTTAATGAAATTTTATTGTAAAATAGCAACATGGCAACAAAATACTGATCATAAGTGAACAGACTGAATATTCAGCAGTAAAACAGCAAATTATATATTTTATGCCAGTACTTTTGTGAATCAGTCGATGATTCGTGACATTTGTCATTAACTAATGATCCAACTGGCCTAATAATTGTCACCAGCAAAATACCCTGACATTCACACGACATTTTCTGGAATTTACACGACATTTTCTGGACAAGCAGTCACCCTCTGGAGATCGATCGATGAAAACCGGACTCTTGAGACGAACCAAAACTGAAGCCAAAGGTGAAAGTAACTGCAAGTAATTAGTACAAAAATAAACGGCACAAGTTACCATTTCCACCGATGACTTGTAACGCCGGATAAGTATCTTTCAGCCACCGAATCAACTCCACTTGGTAAATGGAATTTCCCTGCGAAGAATCCTGCCAACGTATGCACAACAATTTACTAATGTTTCAGATTTTTCACTTCGCGTTTTTCTTTACCTGTACATCGAAAATTCACACTCATAGAGTTTCTGTTCCAGTTGAACACAGATGTGGCTTAGCGGCGTAACAGCAGTGCATTGGACTGGTGATTGTGAGGTTGCTGGTTCAACTCTCGGCCAGTAGTTTACTACCGGCTAATAACCCTCGGGCCCAACTTACAAAATTCCGTAAAATTAACCTACGATTACGGAAAAAACTGATAAATGAAAAGTTAACGATTCACAAGAAAATGTACGACAAAGTTACAAAAAAAAACATACCAAAAAATCACAGGAAAACCTACGATAGCTGATTAGCTGACTTACGAAGGAACAGAACAAGCAAGTGGCAATTGTTCTGATTTTTCACTTATCAAAAATGTTCACATTGATCGAAGGTAAATATATAAATGACACTGTTAAATTGGCCGACCCCCAAAAACCATACCCTAGAACCAAAAATTACAACTCCATCTTATATGCAGACAGAGTTATGATGGTTTAAAAACTGATTAATTTTCTCCATAGGCGTCATTGTAATTTTAAAGCATAAACTTCGTTTCCGGCATTTTTAAAGAACAAAATTACCACGAAATCAGTTCATATGTTACTGTTTACACTGGCAATCTCTGGCAACTAAACCTAGAAAATAAAACAAAAAAAAACCACAAATAAGTCCAGATGTCTGTATACTGCTGCAGCTACTTCCAAAAAAATTACTAACAATGATATATAATATAATATATAATATATATAATACATACGAGTATTATAAAGTCGACGCCAGCGTTAACAAGCATGTCAATTCTAGGACGGTCGTCTTCATGTGTGCTTACTGCTGCTCCTACTATCAACTGCTTCCTATAGAACAAGAACAACAACTACAAATACTACAACTACAGCTACAACAACAACTACTACTACTATAAGCATTTCAATTCTTGCACAATCGTCTTCCCATTATCAACTGCTTCCTACGCGTCAACAACACAATTGGCATTAACTACACTATGCGCCTCTTCGGCCATGTCTGCAGAATGGACGACAGCAGAAAGATAAAGACCCTGGTGTTCGGAATGATGGATGGTTCAAACAAAAGAGGACGGCCTCACCGAGAATGGTCAGATGACATTGAGCAGTGGTCTGGGGCAACCCTGCAGGAGTTAAGC
>Ga0209367_1001123_pt1 | contig 31567 bp, 19 predicted proteins | sample WorMetLIZISLAND2_FD_187412 | JGI IMG/M metagenome (GOLD analysis project Ga0209367, IMG submission 187412) | Marine gutless worms symbiont microbial communities from Max Planck institute for Marine Microbiology, Germany - Olavius geniculatus... ...
GTCCAGGGGCAGAGCCCCTGATCGGGGGGTCAGGGGGCGAAGCTCCCCCTGAAGCTGAAACACTTAATGCTTTTGAACGTTCGATAGAAGCCGCAAATTCGCCCATTTTTTCTGAAATTTGCTAGAAAAGAGCCAAAAACGCACCTTTTCATATAAAGTCCCCTGTAAAAAATTTTCATGGTCGGGCCAAAGGGGGGGCATCGCACCGTGCCCCCTAAATACGCCACTGGTAATGCTACAGGAAGAAAATTGATAAATCGATCCACTTAAAAAACAACGCTCGTGTGCATGTTGTATAAAATCATTTTAAAGTTTACTGAAAAAATTAACAGCGTTTTAGCGAAAATCTCACTTTGCCTTTGTTTTTCAATTATAGTCGGTAAAAACAATAGTTATGATATGGTTAATTTTTGGGCAAAGACGAGTTAAGCACTCTTGCAGAAACGTTTTACAAATTCACAGTTAGCGTATTTAGCTATCATATTAACTAACTTAACCAAGCTACAAAAATGTCAAAACGTGTCTTTAGTCTGCACAGCGTAGTATTTTAGCACACTTATCGTTGTCTTCTCTAATGTCAAAAAATTGCCGAACTCACTCTTCGATAGCATCAATAACATGTGCGTTGTGCGAGCAACCTCCTGCTGTTTTCAATTTTTTTTCAATCTGCTTTTTACGTTTAAAAAGTCACCATCTTAAAACCATGCAATTTTTAAGAAAAAAAGCAATGGTATATAACCGAAAATACGCTTGCACAGCACATGATTACAAATTATTTTGAGGTAAGACATGCAAAAAGCTGCAAAAAACGGAAATGTTTTCTGTGATAGAAACACTGTAGAAGCACAACCGTTTTTGACTAATACCGACCTCGGATGACCTGTAACAGCCATTACGCACGTCATTGCACAAACACGAAGCTCCAGAAAAAATTGAGCGAAGATCCTGAATCAAGACAGACCCAGATTTCTTTCGATAGCACGGCTTTATTGTTGTTATTATCAGTGAAGTTCACTGAAAATGTTTTACAACTAAAATAGAAGAAACATTTCCTCTGTTTTGCAGTTGTATCACAGTTGCGCCAACACCGTAAGTGGTGAGTTTTTCAAGTTGTAGGCCTATTATAGTTATAGTCAACTTCACTATCACAGCCGACAAGAGAGCAAGATAAAGACGTAGACAGACACAAAGTGGCCGTTTCGTCAAGTGCAACCGACACACCCACCGACATTCTTAGGCCGATACGTGCCGTTGTCACGCAGCTAAACCGCGTCAGTAACGTCAAGAACGTAACGTAACGTACGGCTCCGCATGCAACATTGCGCAACTAAAATTTGGCAAGCTAAAACGTCCAAAAATTGGCGCAATTTCGCACAACGGTGGACTTTGATTGCTATTATTTCCGTAATCTCGCTAATGAAACAAGATGTCGACGTTTAGAAAAAAGGCGTTGCAAACCGTACAATCTTCCTCGCAACCGAAGAATGATGCAAACTAGTGAACTTTGGTGCACAAATGACGAAAATTTAAACCGTAGTTCAGACTTAGCCTATAAAGCCATTAACATGCACGACGGCCATTACATTGTCTATAGATTTTACCAAATAGCATAACGAACGAAAACAATGCTATTTGGGTTACTAGTAACCAGGGTCTATAATTGTATGGTTTTCGCCGTTAACCGCAACTATAATGGCGACCAAAAAACTAGATGCATTAGAAATAACACGGCATTATAATCTGTAAAGGCAAGTCGTGGGAACCAGGCTTTCGCAGAACCAAATGCATGTATGTCTCAGCCTATGGCAGACGTGTTTTTAAAATCATTTTTAGTTGGCGATCATCGCAAACTTTTGGCAAGTCAACATTGTTTTGTTCGATAACGTTGCTTGTTAAAACAAAAGAGACCGCAAATAACTGTCATAAGCTTAAACACAAAAGTAAACGAATAAAGCAATCGATAAAGAAAAATGCGAAAACGACAGATGGGCGTGCACACGCGAATACGACGTTATTTGTAATGCTCTACAAATTGACGAACAGCCAGCTTAATCTGCTGCGCAGATAAATCGAATACCAACATTAACGATCTGTAAATTTAAAAGACAGTGCACCGATAAACAACAAAAATCGCCGAAAACGTGTGCCAAAGACGACTTGATATTAACAAGTTCTGGGCCTGCAACAATAGCTGCACAACATCATGACAGGCTACAAGATGACGTGGTTCTGTCTAAGGTTCTCAGTTTGTTGTAGACTTTGTGTACAACTAAGTAACAACTTTGCTGCAATCAGATATGCTGTACCAAAAATGAAAGTAAGACGAACTTGGGCATACGGATACGGCGTCCTGCATGTGCGAAAAGTTCAAACCGCAAATTGCAGGAAGACATAAGACAGCTGATAACGCTCATTGACTCTTAGCAGGGAAGTGAACAGACCAGCTAAAGCCACCTTACAAACAACGGTTAGCAACAGCGGACTGTTAAAGCTTACAGTCACGAAAGCCTTAGTTTTAGCATCATCGACGACTGACAGACTAACGACGACGTAATTTAATGAAGGACCAGCTTGTCAGCTTCGAATTAAACCCGTAGTAGGGAGATACTAGGGAGAGACAGACGAACAGACGGACGGACAGTGTCTTCGCGTCACGCAAATGTCGAGAAACCTATCGGTCTTCAGTTTTCGATCGCATTCAAACGTTTGGCTGGGCGACGAGCAGACAACCAACCCCATGCACGCCTCCTGCAGACGTCTATCAGATATCTATCATTTATCACTGCAGCAACTGACGCAAACCAACGCTAATTGTCGACATGTCTCCGCACTAAGTGTCGGTCGCCTATCAACTTCTTTTATCCTATAATTTACTCGAATTTCAAACATAGCATTTTTACTTAACGCGCTGCCAGAATTTCACATTTAGCCATGTAACTGTGTTTTGTGTATTTTTTTGTGTTTATTTTTATTGTGCCTTATATTGATTTATATAAAGAAAATCTACATAAATTATTTAACGCAAATAGAGCCAGAAACGTTATTATTTCACGAATATCCAGACTACTAACGATTTTCCTTGCTTGCGTTTTTCTCGTTGTAGTTTGTTTTTTTCGATTTAAACCAGTTTTAGTTCTCACAGATTATCTGCTAGATCCAACTGGCAGCTTATCTTCCAATTTATTGTAATGAAAATCATTCATCATATCATATTATTTCTGATATATTTTTGGAATAAACTGTTTTAAGCACATCAAGCAGCAAGTCAATACGCACGAACTGGGGACGGGTGACGTTATGACGTTAACCAAATTTTTCTCGTCCCCGCTGACTAAAAGTACGTTAGAGACTTCTTCTGGAACGTTTGTCAAGCGAACTGTCAGTCAGTCAGTCAGCCGGTCGTCAAGGGTATTAATGAATACTTTTGTCAGCTGATGTGATCTGATCAGTTTGCGCCCATTGACTCGTGAACAATGCAACAATTCACCCGATTGAAGGGCGCGCTCACTGTGGCCTGCTAAAAGCTATCAATCTAATACGGTTTAGCATGTCTCAGCGACGCCTAAGATGGTTTTGGACAAGGTCAAATATGACAGTAAATAATGACATAATGATACAGAAATACGTCACTCATTTGCAGAAGTCGTTGTAGTCGTGGACGGCACACACAGCTACGTACGTGAGATATCTTGAACAGTGCTTGCCATTTGAGGCGATCGATCTGTCGATCGCCTAAATCGATCGCTTAAACGCCAGCCAGCGACAGATTTTTCGATTTCCTGCTCGTTCAGCACGATCAGTGATTTTTGGTCGCCGGAATAACGCGAATTTTTGATAAGTCAATTTTCAGCCATCAAAAATTATTTAGAAGATTAAAAACAAAACAAGCGTGGACTATATAAAAAGTGTAAATAGACCTATTATGTTTTTGTATTTGTATTTTTTAAATGACCGTAGAATTTTTGACCTCCTCCCCAAACGGTGCCAGAAATTTTGGATCCAGACCCGCTATATATGGCTGGCTGCTTTTCAGTATAATACGTCACAAATAGCTACATCGTATATCTGCCTACGCAAGTTTGCATATTACAAGAAGGTCACTATAGCGCAGGGTACACAAAGATATATCAACCTGTCACTCAATCCCAGTGACATATTAGGCCCATACGTCACCATGCACTTGATTTATTGCATAGCAAGCAACCCTGGGTATGGCTAGACACACGCTGGAATGCGTTTTTTCACCGACCGACAACCGCCCACATCACGCAAGAGTCCAATTTTTCACATTTTTCACATTGTCAGTTATTGTAACTTCATGATCACTATCTCAGTGTACACAGTATCCACCCAAAGACTGTAGGTATTAAAGGACTGGTAATGTAAAGTGCTGTGTATAGAGGCGATTATACACTGTAGTTTGTCATTTGGTTACCACGAGAAGTCTGTTCGCATCAACCGGTAGGCATACTTGATACAACGCCGCTTACTCGAGTCAGGCTCGTGACCAGAAGTGGCAGCTGATTAGCGTTTACTAACGATACTGCGGCGCCTTATGCGGCTATCCATTGCCCCCGCCAGCGGTTTCGCGGTGCAGCCCGCACCGCAGACATACACTGTACCACCCCCAATAAGCCACAATATCAACCTTCATTTTTCATCCCGCTGGTGGTAGGAGGCCGAGTTGAGCATACAGTAGGCTAAATAGGGACTTGCTGAGTACTCGTTCCGTCAAAATTCTACTTTTTTGTCGAGATTAGGTTAAATAAGTAAGTAAGTAAGTAAGTAAATTTGCATAGCAAGCAATGACGAAACGGCCTAAAAGCTAGCTTAATTGAGAGGCTTGCCTGGCAACGACCGGCGATGCAGATGTGATTGGGGTTGTGCGCGCGACATCGGGTGCCGTCGACAACGGTCTTGGCGAGATGAACAAAGAACCGATGACGACGCGGTCGGCATGACAACCGGCAAATATTAGCCTCTGAAACAGCATCATCGACACCACTGCATCTTTACTGTACGAGTGCTATAATATGTTAAGTGTATTCAAAAAAAATAATAATTTGTTTGAATGTAATAATACTTTGAAACAGCAAAGAATACCGCAGGCTCGTAAAATTAGCCAATCTCCGCGAAGCATTGTTTTTTAACAGCCAACTATCAAACAAGTAAAACGGCTATTGTTTTTATGCAAGCCTTGCCATAAAATGCATTACAGGGTGGGAAATCGACAAAGTTCTGATTTTGATTCGTAAAACACTCAATCTGAGTTTTCACTGCCGCATCGACCATCAAAATAGAGTGAAATGGGCTACATTGTGAGTAGCCGTAAAAGCGACTGTGACAGAATAATTAATAGAACATAACTATACTAATGATGCTATATGTTATCGCAGTGAGTTTGACCTATTTAAATATCATTGTTCTTCTAACTTCAGCTTTCTTCGCTTAGTATTTCTTATAGCATGTTAATTTTCGTTTATTATCTCCGCCAAGTAAACGGAGTGAATGGCGAAAATAATGTTTGTATTCGTTTTTCAAAGTCTGTAGGCTTCTTAATGTTTCCTCGTTTCTTGTAGCTTTTATGTTTGTGCATGGCGTTTAAAGATTGACTAAAACAACAAACAGATAATAATATGTTTACCCACGTACCGTCGTAATGTGGCAGCCAGCGGTAGTGACGTCCATGGAACGTCCTGTTGTTATACATCTCGCACTGGGCATGTCGGAATTCTCGGCTGTCACTTGGACAAGGCTTCACAACCGCACATCACATACAGCTTATAATTTTACTCTTTGCGTTTGTGTCTGTGTTTTGTGTGTTCATTGGCCTCTAGCCTGCTATTGAAGACAAATAAATAAATATAATCATTTTTATGCCGCAGCCTTCAGTCACTTACTGTTGTAATTGAGCTGTTTCCTTTCGCTCTTCTTCGCATTTTTCTATCAACTAAATTTAGAACCGTCCAACTAAAATTGTAATGCAGTGACAAAGATTACTTTGCAGCAGCTTGCTTTCCGGATTCACTGAGATTTCGCTGTTCACATTTCACAGTTCTGTGTGGAATAACTGTAATAAATGCAACTGTAGTAATTGCAATATGTAAATGCTGTCAAATATCTTAATTTTTCTAATTGTGGGCGTTTGGGATAGCCTACGTTCGCAATCAAAGCAACAAAACAAAATCTCACACTATGTCGTGTCTAAATGCCTGGTATCTAGAAGCCATCTTGTTTTGGTTTCTTTTTAGATTTATTCGCAAATTTTGGTGCAGCTAAAGTTACGCAAACTGAATACGTAAACCTACTCAAATGACCACTCTTTACCTGTGGATTACACGTGTTGTACTGTCTATAGACACCAATGCATCCGGATTTGACCGCTGTTACTTGCTTGTAGCTGGAACTGCAAAGATCGCACATACACGCGTACACAGCTGGGATCCATTCTGTCCATTCTGATGATTAAACATAATACTATTGACTTTAAGCAGCGTATTTGATCATAATATAATTATGTACTAATTAACCAAACGCACTAGTAAGAATATGGCCACAGGGATCTGCCAGATTAGTAGGCATAACTGACTGAGTGACCTGGACATCGCAAACCCTCTTGGACACTGGTGCTGCCATCTTGTGAATAAAGTAAAACAATTTGCCATCCACTCCAAACGACCGTGAGCATGCTAACAAACGCGACTCATCTTCCTACATCAACTGGGTAGTTGTAAGCAAAAGTTAGTAGTAAGTAAACCGTAGACATATCTATTCTGACTACAGAGTGGTTGTTTTAATGCAACTGGTTGGGCGCCGTATGTCTGCATGCAAAACCGCGTTCACACAAAGACTAACGTTTACGATGCTGCAAATTGCAAACACGTTTATTCCCGCAGCACCTGTAGGCAGAAGTCAGGCTACCCCCCGCTATAGGCAATGACGTAACAGCTTTCTTTAGAACACCGTGGATAGACAGAACACAGTGAAATAATTTTATATATACTAAGGCAACTCTGATTGATTGATTAATTGATTGATTGTGATGGGTCGTAATTATTTTGTTTCTCCAATTTGTGCCTTCTACATTAAAATTTTGAAAACTGTTTAAAAAATAACGTTAAAGCCTTATAAACACATTAACACAAAACATTTAGCATATTATAAAACCAGAGGCGTATAGCCTTCAAGCCCTATTCATACTAATAGTATGTGAGAAAGTCAAAGTTTACTGTGGTGCGGTGTCGGTGGTTCTGGAGCAGAGACGAGTGCGGGTAGAGACGCCGAGACCACACGTTCGTGTACATTGCGACCAGTCTGACCACGCCGCCCAGCCGCCGCCAGGGGGCGACACAGTCGACAATTGCCCGCTAATGATCTGCTTCTTACTGTCAGCTGCTGCCTTTCCCTGCTTGACCGTCTACATCAGTCATACACCGTGACATCAACACTCGTCAGACAGTAGAAGACAGACTAAATACCGTATTGATAGGGTGGATAAGTGAGTACGCAGTACAAACTTCTGCCACCCTAGACAGAGTAGTATACGCTCCAGTGGCATTAACTACACCATCGTTTGCTTTGATATGACGCACGACTGCAACGAACGCTGCGAAAATGGTAAAAGTGAGAGCTGGGCGTGGTTTAACTTTATTTCACGCTCATCTCTCACTCCTATACTGCGTTCGCCTATACTGTGTTCATAATTCACGGGAGCAGTCATGCGTGATATAACAAATGCCAATGTATGCGAGCTGAACGTGGAATAAGCAGTGTTGAATTGCCGGGGGTGTTGGGGGGTTAGACCCCCAACTGTTTTCTCAAGCCCCATCACTCTGTCAAATTATGTACAGGGGGTCAGCCCTATACTGTATACATACAATTTACATCACAATTTTTTGTTCGGTCTCCGACTGATGAAAAGTTTAACCCCCCCAGCTATTTTTTCACAATTCAAACATTGAGAATAACTATGTTAAAGCACTGACTTCGGCGAGATATTATAAGTTTATACTGCAAGCCTGCTCACTTACCCACTCCGAATAGTGGTTTAGTCTATACATAAGCCTAATTAGGCCTAATGGCGTCGACACTTCTTGCGCTTTTTGCATTAAATATGTACAATTAGTGTACGTTTACAGTTCGTAAACTATAATTTATGTTGGCATTTTGGATAATTTGACCACAGAACAGTTGGGTACAAACCTCTGCAAACTGCAAACTATTAGACCATTCAAGCCGATCAAGCGTATGATGGTAATTACCTGATCGCAGCATGATGGGTAAAGTTGACATAATGAAAAGAAGACCGTTGTCAGGAAACAGCACCAACGCATGGCACACTACACAGACAACAGACGTACTCACAAATAAAAGATAACTCAAATTAATATTAAATTTAAATATAGGCCTAATGTATTAATGTAAGACCTACTTAATCAGTTACATTACCAGTCGACCGTCTGTTTTGTTGTCATTTGCTGAAAGCTATAGATAGAAACCGTCATGAATTCAATTAAATGTAAACACTCGAGCAAGGTATTGTTCAAGAAATGCAAAACTTATTACAAAATCAAAATAATACGCTGAACGTAAAGTTATAGGCTATTTCTACAAAGATTAGCAAAATATCTGTAGCAGATTTTTTTAAGTTTATTGAAGCAACAGGCATGATGAGTTTTATACTGTAGTGCATTAACACTAATAGGCTTACTAACGTTTTATCTAAAACGCAAACATATTCAATTAATACACAAACTAAAACAACTAGCTCAATATTATGTTCACTTATAATACGAGTATGTAGCAATAAGTTACCTAAACACTGTTAAGTTGTGGTCAGGCAGTACGTAAAGACAAAGATTTCACGTCAGTTGTACACGATCCAACATCATCAAGTCGCTGTCGTGCATGTCGTAGTAGGTCAATATGGTGCCATGAGATGGCGCCACAAGAACCGAACAGCCTACAGTTGCTGCAGCTGCCGATGTGACGTGAGAAGTTCCCGTCTTTTCAGTCCAGACAAGATCAATTACAGATCGCCGAATAGCATCTGATCACAATTTGTCACTGACTTAATTAAATTATTTAAACGTATATCTGCAAAACTAAATAACACAATAGTGCATTAGTTTATGTCCGTACAAATTTTGTTCACAAACTTGTAAGTGGCTCGGTGCAGTATGTATGCAATTAGACTGTCTACATTGTTTCCGGTAGCTGAAACATTTACTGCATTTCTTCAAAATTAACGCGTCATAGCACATTATCTAGCCCATAACCCAAAACAGGACATGGTCTTTGAACTATTTACTAATATATTTAGTGTCTTTTCATAGCTTAGTTTAAAACACAATAGCTACGCGCGTGCAAAACGTAAGCTTACTGCACGTTCGGTGACAAGTTCGCAAATTTAAACAAAATTTTAACGTAAACCTACTGCAGGCCTTTATTCTCGAGTATTCGGTATTGAAATTTTGTCAGTGAAACACCACATCTGTAACGCTGGCAGTTTAAAAAAAGCTCAGTTTTATGTTTGCTTATGATTCACAATAATAAACACTAAGCACAAACCCGTAAAAAGCGGCTGCAGTGCCTAACTACGACGTACACCGTTTGTGTGACAACTAAAACCAAAAGCCAGGTTTTTGATTGTATCTCTCCTAAGGCAAAAAAGTAAGCCTACTACGTCGTAGTAGACTTCTGGGAGATGACGTCACGAACTTTTAACGCATTTTATAGCGGTTATAAATTAATGATAGTTTGAAGCATGCTCTTTATTGGGTAGGTCTGTTCCATTTCTGTGATCTGGTTTATCAAAATGGGTTTCTGAAAACAGCAACTTGTCGTATCCGGCAGCGCAGAATGTAGGTAACAAAACTAGAGTCAAGTACGATAGCGACTAATCGCGCTCAGCGTACGCGTGCAAAGTTCCGACGTCGGCTTTATCAAAGAACAGCTGTTGACGCTCGACACTGTCGACCGTACTCCATAGCCGCCACACGACCGCATTTTGCCGCTTTTTCCACAGACGAAATTAGACTCGGACCAAGGGCGATGGTTTAGTCGGGTTATTGAGAGAGACTTCGTGGCAGCTGCCATCACGACCGTCACTTTCAGCAGTGGGACGGCGAAGTTTTGGCACCATTTGGGAGAAAACTAATGAAAAATACATTTACAGGTCATGCTAATATTTGGTACTGCTGGTGAAAAAAAAACTAAAACGAAAGCCACAACAAGATAAATAAAATACTTCGCGTCCGAAATTTGGTCTGAATGCTTCAAATGCGCCGGAACGATTTTTCATTGGGTGGGAAGCCACGACGAGGATGTCGAGGGGTGGTCGTGAGCGGCTCTCGATGTCGAATTTAGTGTATTATAAGCCTCATAATTTGTCCGGCTGCCACAGCATATAGCAATCTCGCTGCGGATACCAGACGAAACGACCACACGGCCGTCTGCCAGTTCGGGGTCAAGTTCAGGCAACAAACGCCACTCAGAGATAATTATTCATTCACAGAAGTTTTCTGGAGCAGCGGCGAGCGAGGCCGAACTGTGAATGACCGCAACAGACGGACAGACAAACGGACAGAAGTCTATACTCACTGTTTACGTATCAGTCAACATTCTACCAGCCTCCGACTAGCACTCGACCACTGTTAGCTAGCCTGCTGCCATATTATCTGAACTATTTCCCTCAAGGCATGTTTTTAAATCAGCGAAACGATCCATGAAACGAGCTATTCGTTTACTATCATAAACACAGCTGTAACAAGAAACATATCTGAAATTCAGGTCACATATATTGTATCGGAATTACTGCCAGCTGTCCGTTTGTAGTATTTGCATAGCGTTTATCATGTGACCGTCCTAATATTGCACACATTATGGGTTTCTCTCGTACTTCGTTTCTCTGTTCCGGACGGACTCCTAAGTCAAAAAACATCGTAAAAGTTACTGGCAATGTCCCCCAAAGCAAATGCCAAATGCATTTTTCAGCTCAGAAAGCCATCGACCGCTGTTAGAGTTTTTAAATAAGAAATCTGAACTAATGCTCATGAGACTCGCTACAGCCTATAGCAGTTTCTGTTAGCAGATAATCTTGGTCTGTCTCCATCCATTTCGTCGCAATTCACTCTTTTGCAGACAAAAATGCCAAAAAATCACTAAAACCTCTTATTTTAGAGTTCAAGGTCAATCAAGGTCATCAATGTTAACAATCTTAAAAAACCCGTCGCTAGTGCTTGTTATGATAAGCAGCATGTCTGTGCCTATCTGCAACCATTTTCACGTTAGAAGAGCCAATAAGGGTAGAATATCGCCTTCTCAGGGGGGTGCCCCTCTTTCTGCCTATCGTTCGTGGAGACCCCCTTCACCCAATGGCATGAAATTTTGTCACAAAATACTAGAGAATCTAAGCTATCATACGGTGAAAACCAGAAGTCTTTATCTTACCTGGGCTCCGATCGGTACCGGGTTGTGACAGACAGACACCAAGACAGAATTACCATAGCTAATACTCGATATAGCGCTATACTATAGCGCTATATCTCTCGCGCGTAAAAACGAGTTGCGCACTGCAGTGTTTAGGCTAACAGCTGCATAATAATGTCCGCACAGAACCGTTACCTTTTACCAACATTTTGTTTTGTTAATTCGTAACGTAAGTAGTTAACGTATTTCAAAGTAATATAAAGCCGCCTCTTTTCTGCTTAAAATAACTCCCACTACAACTTGCAAATCCGCACATCGACTTCGCATATGTCTTGACTATCGAATTTTCAAGCTCGTCGTTTTTTTGTGCGTGCTTCCCCCTGCGAAAGCGGTGTAAGCTTATGCTTTCGTGTCGGTCTGTAATCTTACAAAACGTATCAACTATCTTTAATGACAATTTCAGGAAAAAATGCCTATGTGTTAAAAACAAATCGCGATTTTGTTCGTAAATAAAGGAAGCCTAGATTTTTTCAGGATCCTTTGCTATCAGCTGATAGAGCGAAAACTGACATTCTGCAGTGCATCGCAGGAAATTAACGACAAGATTCAATGAAACTTGCAGAAAATATGGACATAATTACTGTAAAGAATAAAATAGGTTTTTAAAAAGATTTTGGAGAAAATACTCAACTCATCAAACGTATGCGCTCTATTAAGTGTTCTGTTGGTTTTCTGCTTTGTCCTGTCTTGTTTAAAAATGTTGACTAATCGTCAGTTCTGAAGCTAACGCCAAGATTTTTCTTCGAAATTTATGACGTCCGTTACTAAAAACTTTGCGATACTAATAGAAGTATATTACAGACAAGAAAACTTTACCACATGCACATGATGCACTGATTGCTGTAGTTAGCATTAGTAAACTGACGACCACAAACCTGACTAGGTTAGATGTTTTTATAGCGACGGCGGCGATGGCGGATTTCTATTCAATCAGCGAAGTGCAGCGGATCATGAACGCAGTTCGATCTATGACGACCGATGGCTCCAAACTGAAACGCGGCGCCAACTTTCACATAAAAGATGATTGAAAGAGATTTTAGTGTTTCGACGGCGCACGCAGCAGCAGCAGCAGCAGCAGCTAGCAGAGCGGCAAAACTGCGACCAATGACTGCACAGTCTAGGCTTACGATGCTCGTCGGAAAGCCACGAAATGGACCGAACGAAACACGGTCAGGGCCGCACGTCGCTGTTACCGGCAAGAAGACACAACCTCGCATATAAGACAAGCAAACCTAGCAAAGATGTCGGGCCGATTGCCGACACGAATGCGGCCGTTTATCCAGTGGCGGACGGTACGTCTCGGGCACCGACAATAAAGTAGGCCCAATAACGGTTATATGGATAGTAAACTGTCGACGCTAATAACTACGAATACTCAATATGAGAAATTCGGTGAAAGATGATGGGTAAAATATTTAACTGTGACTAACCTTTGATGAAGCTGTGTAAATTGGAAAGCCCTGATTGAACATTTGCAAGCAGAGTAGTGGCATGGGTTTGTCTACATAAAATATTTTTAAATATGAGATATACGTTTTTGCATAGGAATGTTTTCTTCATTGCAACTTTATTTGCGCAGTAAACCAAAAGCTGGTTTTGCCTATCTTGAGCATACGTATGTAGGCTATACCGAAAGTTAGGCATTCGCTATCATGGCGTGTCGTGTTGCTGCGGCAGCGACGTCGTCGCAAGACTATCGGAATGGAATGCGAGTTGAATTACGCGGGAGGCCGGCTAAAATGTGGGTCTTGCACAATGACGTAACTCAAGCGAGAAGCAACGATAGCGCTAAACAGCAGCAGCAGCAGCAGCAATGATAAGCGCTTACACTTCGGACACCCCTGCAGACAACTGGACCATATAAGCGAAGGTTTGGGAGCAAGTGGGGTTTTGGTGCATAAATGTTTAAAGTCAGTATTTAATTTTTGTTATAGGTCTTTAAATTTTTTCATGTCATTTTTACTTTTAATTAATCTTAGATGATCTGTTTGAAAAAACGACGATTCAAAGTAGTCAAAAGCAAGAAGTGTTTTGGTAAAATAACAGCGGTTTTGGCATTTAGATTTACTTGTTACTTATTATACAACGAAAATGGTAAAATTTAATAATTTCAACTTAAAAATGTATTTATTAATTCTTTCTTGTTTTAAAAAAATTATTACGTCCATGCTTTAGTAAAAAAAGTTAATTTGTTTTACTTAGTCGTTTTTGAGACAGCTTTGCATTTCATAGCGCCTAATAAAATAGTATGTTTGTTGTTATTATTGTAGTATCAAACTTTAAAGAAAATCTGATGTTGACGTCAAAAACACTATAAGCGATAGTGCAATAGGCCTAACTTCGTTTACTTTTACAGACAAGCCTACAATATACCACAATAATTATGGTTCAGTTTTAGATAATCAAATAAACTGTATCAAATTTTTTAATTTTGGATTTATGCTTTTTGTGGCCAACTGCCGCACCCGGTCGCAGTCGGATTGCAATGGCCTTCCCGGCTGAAGCTCGAATGTTTAGAAATACTCTGCTCGGCGTCTTGGCGCCGCCGCTAAAAAACGCTAACCGACCCATAGACGACCGTAGGCCTACTGCTACTGCTACACAAACTGATTTTTCTCAGTGTTTTAAATTACCATATTATTATGAAGTAAAGTGTTCAGTTACACCACAATAAAGTAGAAGTAAACAAGACACAAATTTTGTCGGATGGAGACCAAAACTGATAATTGCAGATTTTATTAATCTTCATTAAATCAACGCACAAACAGTTTGTTGTGGCATTTCTTGGCTATAATTCCGCGTCGTTAAGCGGTTTAGTGCGTGCAGTATTGTTAATTTTTTCACTAGTGTGTGCACGATTGTTTTGCAAATTTTTTTTCGGTTCTGAGATGTTGTAAAAACACCTGATCTATGAGTGACTATCGTCGCTGCTGTACAAAATAGCGCAATCTTATTATTACTAGCCTACTAGGGTTTCCTAACGCAATAGTCAAGTCCCGCTTGCGTCTATCGGTCGGTGGCCTAATTCTAGCTCGTTCAATCTGAACAGAAATTCCGGCGTGAGACTGGTCGTTATCAGGTCGCAAGGGTACAGTGGCATGCCGTCAGATCGAACGACCGGTCCATGGACAGCGACTGACCACTGAACGGACCAGCGGCGCCGTCAAATAAAAAAAAGTAGACCGGCGAGCAAAAAGTTGCATTTTTTTCCGACAGACACGGCAAATTTCTGAGAGAATTCTGACAGCAGCAAATTTCCGACAGAGAAGATATCGGGTGCTTAGTTTTTTATTTTTGCCCATAAATTTTTCCAAATGGAAATTTGTCCGCCGCAGATGGACGAAAATTTTCAGATAAAAAGAAAATTTTTCGACAGTTTTCGGACAGCTAAAATTTGAGGAAAAAGGGGAGAAGCAATTGTCAATTGCTTCTCTTGCCCTCCCCCGTTTCTTGGCAAGGACGCCACTGGAACGGAGGGCGACGCCAGTCAAGATACGGGACCAGACGGGGCCCTCGGTCAACCATCAGCGGCGACCTTCGTTGGTGTCTGTGCAATCTGTGCAAACGTTATAGGACTACATGTCGATTGTTTTGGGGCATAGCAAAAAGGATTATTGTGATCAAGATTTCAGTAGTTTCTGTGTAACTGCGTTAGACTCATCCAAATTTTTGCGGGACTGTGTCTTTTTCCTGTAGTTGAAAGGCACGTTTTATCTTTTATCAATTATGCATAAAATGTAATAATTTAATTGTCGATTTACTCAACAATAAATTATATTTGTTTTTTTTCAAGACGTTAAATTCGTTACAATTTTCAGCTTATTATAATTTTCGTGTTAACCCTAACAGCTATACAGAATGAGCCAATTTACAGTGATACCTTTTTGTATGTCTATATTTGCCATTTGTGTTCATTTTTAACAGACCATTATTGTGACATTTGAGACAGTGAAGTTGTTTGCGTGCTGTCTGAGCAGTTTGATTAAAAGTCTGTGTAAACATTTATTCGTCACAGATTGGTTTATCTCAGGTTGACATAACAACCTGACTTAACGAATAAAAAGCAGCATCCCCTGCATCCCTATGTCGAACTTATTCTAATAGACCCTGTACAACGGTAAATCAAACAATATTGTACAAACATTAAATTTCTTACTAGCAAGCACGCTGTTAGTTAAGCTGTCGATTTTGTTTTATTTTATTTTCCTTGCTTGCTTGTTTGCTATTTTCACTACACTTCTATTCGTACTTGTCGTCAGTGATGTATGCGTTTTCTTCACTTTTTGACTGTTTCCACAGTCATACAAAAAATAAAGATGACTATTAGCAGTAAAACGTATCAAGTAAACTGAACAAGTTTCGTATTTATAAAAACTGGCAAAACTTCTTGTGCCAGGTGTTGTTTATAATAACGACGCATTTGCAACTTTAACGTAAAAAGTGAAACAAATGTTTCAGAAATGGGCCCATCTTTATTCTCGAATAGCCTAACTTTGACACAAACTGAGATCAACTCGGCAGCAAAGGTAAAAGGTCTGATTAATTCATCACCTTACGGCTTTATATATGCGCGTCTTGTCAAGGCTTGTGTATGTACGTATATCTTGCAGAATCACAAATTCGGTCACGTTCGCTGCTATTAATTGGCACGCATAGTTAAGCCTGTAACTCATTTCACTTTGCTGCGTAAATCGCATCAAAGTTACAACTTTAACATTATAAATGTTATACAAAAATGTAATTGAAAATTCGATTTAGGCCTATAACGCAACAAAGTAATAATATAACACAACAGCACAGTTAACGATATAGCACGTGTACGCTGTCGATATGCGTCGACCTAGCGATACAGTCATGCATGATATCTGGATAAAATCTTGATCAATAAAAATTTCTGTTAAACTTTGCTACCGTCTTGCGTGCAGTGCACAATAATATGTTAACTAAAAATTTGAGGCAAAGCCCAAAGTGAGTCCGCCCGGCGCCCTAAGTCTAATTGGGGGGAGGGGTAAAATTCCCCCGGTAGCAGTCACGAGACCCGCACTCAGATGCATTATCATACACAAAACGCCGACTATTGACTTAGGGTGGGTAAACATTAGCCGCGTAATCTCTGGTGTTAGTGGACCAAAGTTCACCTAATTTTTTCATTCAACGCGGGATTAATCGTACTTGATAACGCTTTTTACCGCTTGTTGATATCTATTCGTTCCAGAGATAATTGCGGTCAAAGTCGAAAGTTGTTGCAAATCGCACCAATTTTTAAACGTTTTTGCCATCCCAAATTTTAAGGGAGCGACGTCCCCCAAAAGTTGTACCCGCGTTATCACCCCAATCTAGCACCACGTTATGTGGCAAAGTATTGTGAAACTACTCGCCCTGGTTCAAAAGTTCTTGCGGCTAATACGCTACATTTTAAGCCAATTTTGGACCGCCTTTGAAGAAAAATTGTAAGGGGAACCCACTTCCCCGTTGGGGGTGCGCTAGTAAGACTTGGTCATTCTCTAGCGCCTATAAAAATTTGGGGGCGCAGCACCCCTTAGGGGCTGAAATATGGTCCTTCGAAAAAGTCAGTCTGTGTGGTACGATTTCACCACTTAATCTCCGTGATTAGTGAACCAAAGTTCACAGAACTTTTTTCACCCAACGCGGGAGGAATCGCGGTATAAAATGTACTTGTTCGATTTTGAATATCTTCATCCGTTCCGGAGATATTCGCCGCCGAACTGTGAAGTCGGCCGAAATCGGGTCAAATTTTGCATGTTTTGGCCCCTAAATTTTTTTTTGGAGAGAGCCCCCCCGAAATTTTGGATTGACGTTATAAAATTCTACCTACTATTGATCACCGTGCAAAAATTCTTGCCGATCGGCCGACGCATCTCGGAGATTTCGCGTTGAAAGGAAAAAAAAGAAACACATCTGCGGTAAAACTAAAGACCGCTCCGAAAGCTATCGCTTCCGGGCGGACTAATTATCCTATAAAGGACGCAATATTATTATTCTGTCTTAGCTGGCCTGCAGACTTCGCTGCTGTGGCTGAGCCGTTTCGCTTTCGGTATGCGCGACGGTGGATTTATGCACATCGTCAGCGCTCAAGTGACAGCGGTCTGCGGCCATTGATGCGTGGCCAAGTTTCTGCTGACTGCAGTCGTCGATGGAGCTGGTGCTGCTCTGGCCGTCGAGCGCATGGCAGGGCGTCCAGACCGCAGAACGACGACGTCTGCGATAGGCAGTGACCACCACGCACAACACTCCAGCAGTCAGCAGGGTCAGCGTGACAGCCAGCACGACCACGACCAACATCAGCGAGTCGACCGACTCGTGTGGCGGACGCAGGGTCGGTGCCGGTGGTTCTGTGGCGTAGGGCGCACAGTTGTTGCGATGAGCCTCCAGCACGGTCGGCAAGAGCTCCCCGCGGGCGTCAGGCGGGTACTCGCAGACGAGGACTTCCCGCGCAGCTCTCAGCGCCTCACTACCAACGTCATCCTCCAGCCGCAGACTGCAGTTGCACACCCACGAATTGTTACTCAGACCGACATAACTCAGCCCCTCCACCTCGGCTAGCTGCGTGAAGTCAACAACCCTCAGCCGATTGTCGAACAAGTTGAGATAGTTGAGAGAGCGTGCGACGGGCGTCAGTGCGCGCGGGGTGAGGGTGGTTAGACGATTACTGCTGACGTCCAGCTGCGACAGTTCATCCAACCCGTAAAACGTTCCGTCGTCCAGACTGTCCAGCGCGTTGTCACACAGGTCCAGTGACCGCAGCTTGTCGACACCGACAAACGCTCCTACAAATATAATACGCGCAACGAACAGTCTTGATTCTAGGCCTGTGTTTAGCGACATGTTTGACGTCTGCTATATCATATCGCTTCATTGCTAAGCAGCGGCGTTGTGTTTTTCAAGGCTTAGGGCAAGAAATTACAGAGAGAGGACTAATAATAAGTAAAACAGTCAATACTGCAGTGCCACGATAATCGCCTACATTAATGTTACAAACGATTGACGAAACGAACATGCAAGTTACGGCGGCAGTAGGTCTCCAAGTTCCCACGCTTTGCACGTGCATTGCGGCGTAAAATCATTTTTCTGCTGTACCTGTATAGATGGTATGAATCGCGTTCTCTGCCAACTGCAGTACTCTGAGAGACGTCAGCCGTGCAAAGACGCCCGGGCGCAGCTCAGAGATGGAGTTATCGCTGAGATCGAGAGTCTCGAGTGCCGACAGTCCCGTGAACGTCGACGCAGTAACGTTGCTGATCATGTTACTGTCCAGGTAGAGAATTCGCAGTCGAACCAGCCCCTCAAACGCACCCTCTTCTACCTGTAATAAACGAACGAAACAATATTTAAAAGATACAAAGATAACGCGTTTCTCATTAAGAAAGAAATGAAGTTAAAAAAAACGTTTGAAAACGAATAAAGAACCGACTCTTTTGACTTCTCGCACGCTGACTAAAATCACAGAATGCACAGTTTCAATATAATCATTTCTCGTCATGCACTAAGCAAATCTAAATAGCCTGTACAAAATACGCTGTCATTTTATCAATAGCAGTTCGATTTTTTGGTCCGAGATAAAATCACCGTCATATATTTATGCTGACCCTTTAACGGTTTTAAACATGACACCCTACGTTTCATTTTGTCAAAAAGTGTAGGCCTAAGCCTATGCCGTTTCCTATAGGCATATAGGCATTGGGTGAAAACGGGCGGAAAATAAGAAGCGATAAAATGCGTATTACACTACAAAAATCAAAAAAGAACGCATAATTACCTGGTCGATGACGTTAAGGGCGAGATTGAGTTGCCTGATCTGTGCGAACGCTCCCGACGGCGTCGAGTTCGAAGGACCCAGAAAACCGTTTCGGCTCAGATTGGCAATGACGTTTTCCGACACGTCGAGGCTCTTCAGAGACGTCAGTCGGCCGACGTGGATGTCGGCTATGTCGACAAATCGGTTCCGACTGAGCGATAAGATGGTGAGGTTGGAACAGCAGTTGTGATGGTACTGGTTCGCCGCGGAGACGGAGACGGACGGCGGCTGAAAGACGTCAGACCTGACGACCGTTAGTCGGTTCTGACTGAGATCCAGACGACAGATGGAAGGTAGACTGGCGAAGACGCCGCGAGGAAGGTCCTCGATGCCGAGCTGAGCTAGTTCCAACTCGACCAGTTCCGTCAGTCCTTGAAACGTGTCGGCGGACAGGCGCAGAGAGAAGTGGTCCGAGTCCGGTGCGTCGTGGTACAGCTGGAGCGAGCGCAGTCCAGGGAGGTTGACGAAGAACCCCGACGGCAGGCGCCTGCGAGGAGCGTGCCTGACCGACACCAGCAGACGCACGAGGTCGTCACCACCAAGCTGCCGCGGCAACGTCCCTCGGCCGAACCGCACGCTGTGATTGGCCGAGAAGACAAGGTGCGCGTGACTCACGTTCCGACCTGGAACCCGCAGTTCCAAGTCGCTCGGCGTCGAGATGGTGTAAGGCCGGCACTCGCGGCCCTGGCAAAAACGCACCGAGCACCCGGGTCCCCCGGACTGCATCAGTTCCTGATGCCGAGGACTGAATGCCGCTCTACGCTGTTCACTCACGCCGACTGCGACGAGCAGAATTACGCAGATCAACCAGACCAACATCTGCACCGAAAACTACGAGTTGTCGTGAAATAGACCTATTATAAATGCTACAATCAATCCAGCGTATTGTTCGGTAGCCGCCTGTCACTTAGGTGTCTGATATTATACACGCGCTAATTATATATATAGGCCTACTGTGCGCAGCTATTGGCGTATATACTAAGCCTGGACATTAGCCTATAGACCAGCAATAATTCTACTACGAGTCTACGACTACATCCGAAAGTACATAATAAACAGACATCTAAAATGCAGGTCAAAGAAACATTTGCTCATTTTATATATAGCACAGTCCGCGGTGCGGGTCTTTCGCAGCCTAAGCTTGAGGGGGAATTCAGAACTGTTAATCACTTCAGGCCTACATAGCCCACTAGCGTAAATTTGTGTAGACCTATCGGTAGCCGCATAATTCAACTCAGTGATGTACTGAAAACTCCGAGATGACAGGGCAATGAATGCCACGATAGCACCTAAAATCTGACAAACTATTTCGGCATCATCATTAACTGACCAGCCTCGAGGGCGCTTACAGAGCGACTTAACTAAACTGAAGTGAGCTCGTCCCTTGTTCAGTTCAGTTCAGTTTCGTCGCTCTGTATGCGCCTTTGGACAGAGGAGAGACAAGAAGAACTTTGGCGGTACAATCTCACTTTAAATTAGTAGCTTAAAATCTATCAGTTGGATATGTGGGATTCACGACTCGTTGCTTTTTCGTTGAGTCTAACGATGAAATGCATCATCATTTATAAACATCAAGTTGAATACAATGATTCTTGAAATAAATCAGGGTGGGCCAAAAATGGCACCATTTTGTATACATCATAACTTCACCAAATATTAACCGATTTTCACAATTCTTTCACTGTCAAAATAGGAGACAATTTGCTATAAAACTCTCACTATAGATCCCACCACACTTTAAGTGTGTCACTACACTACCTTGTGAAATGTCAGTGTCTTAAGAATAACAATTAAAAACAAGACGACTTTTGTAACAACACATTAAAAAATTAACAACAGAAACAATGCGCTTGTTGTCTCAGTTATTAAAAATAACATCTTTACAGTTTTCACATCAAATTTTCAATGTGTCCGCCTTGCTGCTGGACGACGCATCGAAGCCGGCGACGCCACTGACCAATGGCGCGATCAACCAAACGCTGCGGCACTTTGCTCCACTCAGCGACAATGGCTTTCTTTAGTTGGTTGACTGTCGTGAATCGTCAACATTGATAGGCCATCTGTTGAAGGGAATTCCGAACGGCATAATCAACTGGATTTAAGTCTGGTTTGTTTGGGGGCCACATGCCAGGCTTCAACGTTGATCACGCAACCGGTCAGTGGCATCGCCGGCTTGAGTGCATCATCTGACATTTCACGAGGTAGTGTAGTGTGGTGGGATCTGTAGTGACAGTTTTATTACAAATTGTCTCCTGATTCCGTCAGTGAAAGAATTTTGAAAATCGGTTAATATTTGGTGAAATTATGAGGCGTACAATAAATGGTGCCATTTTTTGGCCCACGCTGTACTTTACCTGTGTAGGCCTAACTGATAGGCTTATACTCACTTTATTGATTATCACTAAGTTAACAAAAAACTACTTCAGACCGAATCACATGTTTTAGCATTAAGGCTTGGGGACCCTAAAGCCTTCTGGTATTTTTTGCTAGCCCAGACTTCAAAGTATTCAAAACAGGAATGTACGTCCATATATGGGCAGAAATTAATAGCAACATGACACGACTTTTATAAGACGAAAATAGTCTAACAAATGACAATGAATGTACACAGAATCCGCTTGTGACTATACGTGGTTAATTTACATCCGGCAATATTGCAGTTCGTCACGAGACGCTATTTTTGGGCCTTTGTCAATTACACCTACGCACAGACGAATTATTAACCCTCCTACTTCGGTATTACCGCAATCAATATTTTTACACTGCCACTGCATTTAGACACTGGAAACTCGAGAGTATTGCCTGTAGGCATTGCAGGCCACGATTGCACTTGATATATGACAGATTATTTCGGCATCATCATCAGCTGACCAGCCTTAAGGCGCGTACAGAGCGACGTTTAACTGAACCGAACTGAGGTCGCCCATTGTTCAATTCAGTTACATCGCTCTGTACTCGCCTTTAAACCGAGCACACACAAAAATTTTTGGCGGTACAATGTCACCTGAAATTAGTAGCTTAAAGCCTCTCAGTTTGATGTGTAATTTTATGCCTATAGATCACGTCGGTATACAAAATATCTAGGGTCAACAGTTCGCTAAATAAGCCTACTGTACGTGAATCATGCCTAACTGTCTGTAACGTAATTATTAGCCCCGTGTATTTTTCCCGAGTATGGCCTAACTTCAAGTTGAAGACTCCGGTCAAAAACTCAAAATAGGCCATAGGCCTATTAAAAGTCCAGAAATAGAATTCTCTTTTCTGCGACTGCAGAGAAAGTGAAACTGCGCAAAACACTTCAGCCTAGCCACGACATTATTATGAGTGCTAACTGTAGGCCCCATGCTTACTGCAGATTTCGCTGAATCTGTCTGTCGTGTCACATCCGGTAAGTTTAAGAGTCGTCTGACAGTGACTGATCACGTAATTTCATCCGGTCACATGTATTACAGCCTACACTGTAGCAGCTGTAAGTACGAAGAAGACACGAGCCAAGAGACGGTGATGGTACACACGTTATGCGTTCATCATAATGCAACTCAAAATGCGCTAATTGCTTAACAGCGCGTTCACTTCTTTCTGCGCAAATTTGCAAAACGTGGTAATGACGATTTTTTGGCACAGCTTACCGCAGACGTTTATGCAGTAAACCTACGACAGAAATCAACAAGAAATTTGAGCTAATGATCACGAGACGCGCGAAGGCCTATAGCAGTTCAGGTTCAGTAGTTTAGCTGAACACTGGGGTGTTCACGCTAAGTTAATATAGGCCTATAAATACCAAATTCTCTATCTGGATCGCATAACGATAGTTCCGTGGCGCCACCTTGTGAATGATATAGATTTGTGTCGCAGCCTGAAATTGCCAAAAAATCCATAAAACCCCCTATTTTGGCATTAAAGGTCATTGAATTCGGCGCCAATCGAGAGCCAGTGTACGACTTCCTGATAGTGATTAATAGTAACCTAGGCCCTATCTCGCACCGTTACTGAGATACAGCGACTTATTGGCCAAAAATCGCAAATTTTGCCTACCTCCTGTCATTTAGCGCCCTCGTTCGGGGTGACCTCTTTGAATTTATGGAAAAGCTTTACGGTTCCTAAAACTGAGTCCTCCAGGCAGCCGACGGTGAAGATTTGGTGATCCTATATTGCACCGTTTTTGACTGATCCACCCGTGTGACAGACAGATGAACAGAGAGAATTGCGATGGCTAAGACGCGCTGAAAGCAGTAGCTGCTTTCGCACGTAAAAACAACGCCCCAAAATTTCAGCAAAAAATGAGAACAAATGCATGCATTGCAACTCCGTGAGCCATGTCAGTCTGTAGGCCCTGTTATGATCAGCAGTGTCACATAATAAAATAAAATAAAACATTTTTTTGGAAATGTGTCATCACAAATGTATGACGTCTTATCTTCCAAAATGCTAAAATGTTTCAAAAAAATTTTGAAGCATTCTGCAACATTTTTACATCACACATAACCACAACATTACGGCGGAGAAAAGTGGACACAGCCATGTGCAAAATGCAAAGTCAAAAAAGATGGCACATTCACAAAAAAAGCTCAGCTGCCGCTTAGAAGACACGTCGTCAGCTGCATGCGTTTCATTTCATCAGAACGGTACTCTCAAGAATTTGACTTTTTACATGCGAAAGCAGCTACTGCTTTCAGTGCGTCTTAGCCATCGTAATTCAGTCAGTCTGTCTGTCCATCCGTCTGTCACACAAATGGATCAGTCAAAAACAATGCAAGCTAGGATCACCAAATCTTTACCGTCGGCTGCCTGGAAAACTCTAGTTTCAGAAACCGTAAAGCTTTTCCATAAATTCGTAGGGGGTCACCCCAAACAAAGACGCAAAATGAGAAAGGGTAGAAAAAATTTGCGATTTTTAGCCAATAAGTCGCTGTATCTCAGTAATGGTGTGAGATAAGAGCCTAGGTTACTATTAATCACTAATAGGAAGTCCTACACTGGCTCTCGATTGGCACCAAATTCAATGACCTTGGATGACCTTGAACGCTAAAATAGGGTTTTTAATGGATTTTTTGGCGATTTCGTGCTGCGAGACCCATTTCGAGAGCGAACTGCGCCGAAACCAATTGTGATAAACATGGACAAGCTGCGTATGAAAATTTCAGCATTGAGCTAGATTGCGATGGTCTAAATCTCGATTTTCTAGGTTCAAGAAAACCTGCGCACGAGGGCATCAAAAAGCAGTACCCGCGTAAAAGTCGTGACAAAATGGCTGGAGATAGATTGACAGTTTGTGAACAGGAACAGCTATAGGCTTTCGCACGTCTCGTGAGCATTAGCTCAAATTTCTTGTTTCATTTAGGTTGCTCCAAATTTATGAATTATCGATTTGGACCATTAATGTTTTGAAGGTGAGCCCTAGCATACTTATATGGTATTTTTTATCCAAATGACTAGGTTTTGTATACGACAGTCACAGTAGAAAACAGTTAATATATATTTACTGAAGTGGTCAAGTGGTCACACAATTGAAACCAGTAACAGCCTCTTTGCTATGATTGAAACAGTCCTATTTTCACACAAAAAAATAAAAACTGCATACATTGGCTACGCTAAGGCAAATCAGTTAAATCTAATCATGCACTTATTAACCATAACATATATAGTTACACGATAAAGCAAGACACAAAAAAATGCAGCTCTACATTGTGGGTTAAAAAAAGTAGGCAGGGCAAGTCACAAATTTTCTGACAGACACTACAAAATTCTGACATAATTCTAAAAGAGAGCTGCAAATTTCCGACAAAGTGCTCAAAATTTCAACTTGACCCTTAATTTCACCAAAATGGGGCATTTTCAGCCCCAGATTTTGCATTTTGGATAAAAATTTTCTGACAAAATAATGTCTGACAATTTTCCAACAGCCCAAAATTTGGGAGAGGCAAGAGAAACACTTGAACCCCCTCCCTGCTGCGACGCCACTGTCTACATCCGAGCAACGTCAACGTCTGTCGGCAAAGTTACGGGATGAAACGCAAAGAATGTCACATCGCCGGAATCAACCACGGCCCACATCAGAGTTGAGCTGGACGGACAATGCTGTGAGAGACGAACGACATCGTAAAAGCTAGGCACTGGGTCTTCCTGCCTGTCATCCAGTACACAAACATTATGTAATAATATTTACCAAAAGGCAACTGCTGGCCGAAACAATATATTGTGGTGAGTGAAAAATTGTGCAACTAGAAGCGATCAAAGACCTCAAATTTACACAGGAAATGCTAAGGTAAAGGTAAAAGTCAGAATATAGGTCTTTAAAAAATTGAACCCCTCACAGAACTACGGAGCTTCACCTGCCATATGGAATCACACAGTGTTACCTGCCACCCGACACAGGTGAACGTGCCCCGCATTCTCCCCAGCCAGAAACGCCAGCACTTAATTTACCTACCCCAGAAGGATGGAAGACTGAGTTGACCCAGGCGGCTGGTTAAATATCGAGATGGTTTACCTGCCCGCAGGCAGTCACCCATCCCAGTACTAACCTGGCCCGGCATACAGTAACTTCGTTGATCAAATGAAATGCGTTGCTGATGGGCCAGGCCACCAGTGCACTGCCACCGGGCCAAAACAACAGATCTAATGATAAGTTGTTTCTTGGGCCTCGTCTAATCCCTCCAAATTTTCATCCAACAATTTAGCAAAAAAATTTGGAGCCCTGAAATCCAGGCCAAATCCTGAAACAAATTGAGATCAAAATGCAAGCAGTAAAACTTCATAAAGATTCCTGGAAAATAATCTGCAATCCATAAATGACTCTGAACTGCCACCAAAATTAATCCTTGGGTCACACTTAACCATTCACCCATCAAACACGTCACGAACCTGAAAATATAGTCCTCTTCTGCAAAAGTACAAAATCTAATAAGGAAACTACCAGGTAGAGTAAACATGAAAAATAATAGCCCAAAACCTTAAAAACTATAATGCACACCACGGTAATGTTGTAAATAATGAGCAACTTTTCCAAGTGGAAGAGAATGTGCATACATATACCACAAAACCGTTTGACTTATGTGGCCACCTATGATAACAGGATTATACACAAGGATAAAAACACTAACTGTACAGATGAAAGACGATGGATACCGATATGCAGGACTTTGGAAGTAAAAGCCAATCAGTCGACCACCTTGGTTTCAAAAGTAAGTGACAGTGGCACAAAGCAAAACTATCATTAAATTCTACACAGACTAACTACACATATTCACACGCTTAGCCATGCAGAAAGCAGATGAAATGTGCTTACAAATACAAACTAAAACTTCACTTGTGCAACAACTGACCTGGTCACACAAAAACAGACTGCTGGACGACCCGGATTAGACTTGCGAAAGTTTGCATCGGGTAAAAACACGTCGTAAACAATCTCCATTTGCCTTTCTTTGTCCTTTACGCCACTAAAATACATCATTAATGCTCTACTATTTTCAATTTTAATAACCAACTAGCCTGCCATTCTGAAATAATTCTAGAAACCTTCTTGAGAATAGCAAAAGCAGGCTAGCATCGGTTTATGACTACAGTGTCCGGCAAAAAAAGTATCCCCAAAGTTATTTGTCATTTTCTTAGAAATTGCTGGAAATTTTAAAGCCACATTTTACAATTCAAAAGCAAACTTTTACACACTCATTACGTATTCATAATCACGTAATAGTGCTAATCTGCTAAAGGACATTTCACTACTTATAACTATAACCAAAGTTATTGGATTTTCTCTGGCCCCAATGTCTACATCAAATACTGAACTACTTTACATTTTTATCACATCTTCACTAATCTTCTATTAGTGCAGTTTGCACAGAGACTTAAACTGCCTTGATTTCTGTCTATCCATTACATTACATTTTTCCTGAACTATTGCATGGTTAATGCACGATAGCAAAACTCGTATGCAATGCAGAAACTCCGAAAATAAACCAACCTAGCAGTAAATGAAGTGTGATCAACATTTTTAATAACATTCAGCGACTTCAGAATCTTTCCTACACACACAATGATAACATGGCATTTGTTCAAGCAGCTTATTTTTCCAAAGTCAAACCGTACAGATGAGCACAATATGACCTATAGCAAAACAAACTTGTACATGCAATCTACTGCTGTTTGTTGCAAACACAACATCACCATGTAACTTGCCAAATAACATCTTCAACCCAGTATGACGAGTGACTTACCCATTGTTTTTACAGTCAGTAAAGTCATCAAAGACATGACAGGTACATCACATTTGATAAGTCCAACTCAGCATAGTTTCCGACGTGGATAATGTTACAACAAATAATGATAAAAATGCAACTTACCAACTGATGTGGCTTGTGATGGCTCAATAAGAGGCTTTACAGTTCCCGACCACAGAACACCAGCAGGAGATGACACGAGTGCTTCGCCGTCTTCACACTTTGAACGTTTCAGCTTGGACCACTTTGCTGCCGATGAGCATTCGAGTCTTAGTTCAGCTAACTGTAACTCAGCAGTGCGCTGTGCTAATGTCTGTGCAATGTGAATCAATGTCTCGTCTGCAGCTGATAGGGAATGTTGAAGCACATTGTTTGACTCTGGCCATGACGATGAAAACCATCCACGGCTCCAACACACAGATGTGTTTTGATCCATTTCATATGTGCTCTGACCTAATTCAGAGGTGTCCTGTACTACTTCACATGTGTACTGGTCCATTTTATAGGTGTCCTGACATATTTTACTCACACAATGACCATCACCAGTTATGTTCTCATACACCAACGATGGAACATTTGTTGTGTTCATAGCAGTAGCAACATCAGTTTTACACTGTTGTTGTTCATCTACGTCTAGTTTTCTTCGTTTTTTTCGCTTCTGTCTGGTAGGAGATGCATCCCGTGATTTGGCAATTCCAATGGCTCGTTCGTAACTTGTTAAGTGTGACCTGCAGAAATGAATACAGGCATATAGAAGTTTAGACATGAATACAGAAATATAAATGTCTATTATTACCGATGTCATCAAGCACAGTGTCAGAAACTGAACTACACAGTAACAAAGCAATGCTAATAAACGAAATAATCATATTAAAAGTGATTACAGATAAAAGTCATATATTTACAATTTCAAAATTGCTACTACACTTACTACCAACAAACACAAAGCAGTTGCAAAAATTTCTGTGCTCTAGAATTACATACCATAAATATCAGTTGTTAATGAAACACGAAATATCATCTAGATAGAACTGCACTCCAAATCTCCAGAAAAAAACCTAATGTACATATAGGTGGGCAATGGCATCTCCAAAGCACTAAATGCGAGAACGAACTAAGCCAAAAGATATTTTCGAGTATTTCAGTGATACAAAAAATATAAATAAAAATGTATGTCGATGCCATAAAATGAACCTGTTGCAGTGTCGACGAACGATGTAACCAAAGCGACATAAGTGAGCAAAGACATGATAATGGTGAAGTGGAATTGTGCTTCCTAGTAGCAGTGAGTATGCTGTCTCCATGCTGAGTGATACACCCGCCCAATACACTTCCAATGAACCCTGCATGTCACATTAAACCACACACAGTCAGAAATAAAAGCCCAGTAGAAATAAAAAGAACTAGAGAGGGGTCTCCAACTGTACAGTCTCAATTTCAAGTTCTATAGTCTAGATCTTGATACTGTGATTGATCATGGTTCATTTAACAGCCAGCTAATGACTACCACTGTTTGACGTAGATGCCTCCTGAATCATATCACCCTGTAATATAATCCACCCACTCTTGTGGCAATGACTAAAGTTTGCACAAAACAAGAAAATATTGCAATGAATGGCAAAGCGATTTGCACAAAATAAACAATAATATTCCAGTAGAACTGAAGCATTACTGACTTCATCCATGAGAAACAAAGCTTCTTCTGGATACAGCCACTGCTTACCATCTTCATTGTGACCAAAGTTCTTCCAAAATTTTCCCTGACAACAGCAAAATAATTCATGATCAAAACTCAGCAAACACATTCAACAAGTACTTTGTAACAATCACTGGTTACCAGCGGAAAACATTAACATCATGTGGAATACATTAAAAAACAAACAGACAAAGCTGGGTAAATGAGTCTTGGTGTTTATTCTAGAAATCCAAATAGTCAAGTCAAATTAACCCGGAAAAGTTGAAACCTAATTTGACTAAACTAAAAGACAAAGTAACTACAGTAAATGCTGATAAACAGCAAGGTGCAGTGTTTAAAAATCTGTGACATTTCTACCAAAAAATGAAAGTTGATGAATCTGCACATCATAAACAAGCACAAGAATCCTGACTATCAATAATAATATACAGTTAATAATTTTACACACTAAAGTAAAGTAAAGTGTAAATTGATATAGCACATACAAAAAAATCTCATGTTCCATCTGCAGTAATGTATGAAGGCACTGCAGATGTTCTTCTTATAGGTTGTAAGAAAACAAAAACAAAAACAGAACACAGATCCAGAAATAGTGTCAATGACACATGATCAGCAACCCAAATCTGAGACTCCAGACATCTATGAAAAAACTGTGAGATCGTGTGGCTTTGTACTGAACTACACTAGAGTCTACCACTACTAAACATTTGGTTTCATTCATGCCATTAGCGTTATGTGTTCACATAAACATGTATGTAACTACACAGGCTGGCCAGTGGAAATCAGAAAAGACAGTGAGCCTATCTACAAATTCTACAGTCGAGAAGGTAAAATACTACTCACCAATCACAAAAAGTCTCTAGCCAATCCTAGTGAAATCTCTAAACAACACGTCGTAAGCAAATAGAAGAATACATGATACAAGCTTGACCATAGTAACAATGTAAAAAAGTTGCATCTTACACTGGTTTTTGTCACACAAATTTTGCCAACAGAAGATATCCATTCACCTTGTCCCAGAGAATCTCTACAAGGAAAACAAACCAAAATTTACAAAATGCAAAAAAACATATTAACTGCCAGCTGGTTGCCAAACAGTAATCATTTACAACAGTTACATCAACACTAGAAACAGCAACAAAAGATAAGATTTACTAAGAAATATGTATGACAATAATTCATGGAACAATCAATCAATCAATCAACTAAGCCATCAGTCACAACCCAAAGACAAAACCTCTTAAAACTGCTGTTATACAGACAAGACATCCTTTCTGTTATGGCCAATTAAAAATCTCTTATAGCAATTCCTAAAGGCGTCACTTGCAGACAGAGACTAACTGAAAAATACAATCAAACTACCGGTAAAAAAACTAGTAATTTGAGCAAAGCTCACGTGACACACGATAGCAGCAGTCCTGTCACTTTGGCAATCATTGTACAGCATGCAATAAAATAATAATAATTTTATTTTATACAAAATTCACTCCTAAAATGTGGGTTTCAACCCAAAATTGCAAAAAAAATCACTAAAAACCCCTATTTTGGAAGTTCAAGATCATTCAAAATCAATCATTGATGTTGACACTCCTAAGAAGCTCATCACTAATGCTTGTTATCATAAGCAAGACATCTGTGCCTATCTGCTATTGTTTCCATGCTATCAGTAAAATAACCACTTTTTAGAAGAATACCCCTGTTTTACGCTTGCTTGCACAAGCCTCCTTGAACTTGAAGGGTAGGGACTTGGACAGCTAATATCTACATTCAATGCTAAAATTTACATATGCAGGTTGTCTTAATCTACAGCGTGTAGCCAAAAGTGTGTCATAATGGCTGCGGCGCGAATGCTCCATTCGTTTTTTGCCAGTTAAATTCAAACATCGGAAACAACATCATTTCAACAAAAGCGCTTACCTGACGTTTCAGAATTTTGTTATAAATCCTTTCTGCGCAATAACAGAACGAAATCGTCGTGGAATGGATGCATAAAGCTGACGAATAGAGGTTTCATGAACTTTGCTTCAGGTTGTTAGAGCAGACTTGATAGGGTCCTGTCGAGAGTTAATAGCTGACAATTCATTCTGTGCATGAGATTTTATGACTTTTCACACATTTTCGATAATGTTTTTGTCCAGTGATTCTGCTGACCTCGTAAAACCCAAAATGTGATTTTCTACTTTCCACAGATGAGCAAATACTAAGAGATGTACAGGGGCTATCATCCTGCTAAAAGAAGTGCTTTCCAGCAAAATGTTTGCACACACCTGGCCACAAATTTGCATCGAGTGCATTCACATAGTTACAGCAGTCAATATTTCTGCCAATTATTACAAAAGTACCCAC
>Ga0209367_1001124_pt1 | contig 31555 bp, 21 predicted proteins | sample WorMetLIZISLAND2_FD_187412 | JGI IMG/M metagenome (GOLD analysis project Ga0209367, IMG submission 187412) | Marine gutless worms symbiont microbial communities from Max Planck institute for Marine Microbiology, Germany - Olavius geniculatus... ...
GTTAGATTGGCTATCCCCAAAAACCATACCCTAGAACCAAAAATTACGACTCTATCTTATACACAGCCAAAGTTATGACCGTTTAAAGAATTGTTTAACTTTCCTTATTGTAATTTTTTGGAATTTTTTGAATAAATATGTTAAATATTAATTTGAAATTTTTTAACCTTCAAAAGGCACATCCTTGCACGAGACCACGTCGTTTGAGCCATCGCATGCAAAAATCTGCCGAGGGGTCTGACCTGTAGGTGAGTTGAAAAAAAGATATATCGCTAGAAAAAAATTTTGCGTATATGTCACCTATTTGCAGAGAAGCCCTCTTGGTCAGATTTACATAAAATTTTGCATGAGTGGTCACCTAGCCGATGTAATCAACTGTGTTAAATTTTATCTCAATCAGATCTGAAGGGGTTTTGATTATGTGGGGGTCAAATTTTTGGCTTTCCCATAGGAAAAAAGGAAAGAGAAGTTGCCGTTAACACATGTCTTGAACTACCGTTCAGCCTGTGAACATAGCATATAAAACATATAAAATCAACACTTTCTAGCTATAATGAAACAGAAGCGGAAAATATGGATCTGAAGATTAAAGCAGTGTTGCTCTCGGTTCAGTAAACGAGACACATGCTGTTTACTCACAGGACACTGGGCGGTATCCTGGATGAGAGGTCGCATTGCTACACACTTGAAGTGTCGTTCTACAGCTACACCACCACGACTGGCTCCACTACAATTACTCAGCCCTACAGTGAAGAAGCCTGTATCTTTTCACACCCACCATGTGCAATGATGTGTCAGTCGATGAGGACACAGTCTTTGCCTTGAGACGCAAGTGTTGTATTTGCGAATGTAACAAAGTAAAAGTAACAGCTCAAAAAGTTACATCATTACAAGTAGAAGTAGGCTACTCGAATTTCTTTTTAGTTGGTTACAAGTAAAAAGTAGCTAAAAGTTAACCTATACTGTTTACTGGTAGAGTAATTAAGCAAGAATTAAGTAGGTAAGTAAATAAGAAAGAAAGGATGTATTTTTACTTTGTTACCTAACAGCTCTTGTACATTTTACCAAGTACCCAAATTGGTTACTTTTGACAGCACTAGTGGCGACGTGGGTTTAAGAAACAGGCAGGAGAGGAAGCTGCCATTTTCCTACAGACACAGCAAATTTCTGGCAGAATTCCAACAGACAACCGCAGATTGATAACAGAAAAGATTATGAACACTTAAAGTTTTAATTTTTCCCTAAAGTTGTCCAAAATGGGGGTTTTCAGCCCCAAATTTTGCATTTTTTGAACGACTTTCTGACAGCCCAAAATTTAGAGGGGGGAGGGCATGATGTGTCCTTATGCCAGTGCTGCACTATTTCTGTGCTAAGAATTATTTGCCTGCTTAACTATGCGGTCAGACATGAAGCTTGGCCAGAATCTGATGAAGACATTCTTTGACTACTACAAAGCGACTGGGTACATTGCTAGCAGACTGCTGGCGGCTGCTGAGCCTGCTGCTCCCAAACAACAATCTCGTGATGGCCGAACACAGTGAGTATACTGCAACTAACTAGAGATATATTAGCCCAAAAATTTTACGTTGCCACCACTCAAACCATGTTTAAGAATGATTTTCTTAAAGTTTTTGACGTCTGGTAAACTTGATCTTTGACGTTTTGAACCTATAATCTTACTTAATATTACTCTTTTTCTGTTTTCAACGCGAGATCTCCGAGGTCCCTCGACTGATCGCCGCGAAATTTTGCCACGTGGTCGGAAGCATGTTCAATTTACAAATGTCAGTCCAAAAGTTTGGGGGCATGGCCCCAAAAAAATTTTGGGGGCGAAAAACACGCTAAATTTGGCCCAATTTCGAACCCCTTCCCACTTTGAGCGCGAATTTCTCTGGAATGGACAGAGGTATCCAAAATCGGAAAACTATTTGACCGACAGCATTTCCTCCTGCGTTGGGCGAAAAAAGTTCGGCGAACTTTGGTCCACTAACCACGGAGATTTAGAGGTGCAATTGTACCCACAAAATCGACTTTTTCGGAAGAACATTTTGGCCCCTAGGGGGTGCTTCGCCCTGAAATTTTTACATGCACTACAGAATGGACAAGTCTTGCTAGCCCAGTCCCCACAAAGAATGAGGGTTCCCCCAACAATTTTTTTTTTCAAAGGGGGTCAAAATTGGCTTATAATTCAGCGTATTAGCGCCTATAACTTTGGGGTTAAGAGGAGTAACCTTATGAAACTTTGCCGTATGGCGTGCCATAAGGAGGGCATTACAACATTTGGGGGAAACCGCCCCCTTAAAATTTGGGAAAGCAAAAAACGTCCAAAATTTGGCGCGATTTAGGACAACTTTCGAATTTGACCGCAATATCTCAAGAACCGGGCGACATATCAAAAAATGGAAACAAACTTCATTGAGAGCAATTCCTGCTGCATTGAACAAAGAAAATTTGTTGAAATTTTGTGCACTAATAAAAAAGTCAAAGACGCAGATGTTGACCCACCCAAAATCGACTGTGCACGCGATTTTGAACAACTTCAGAGTTTGGTCGCGAATATCTCCGGAGCGGATCAAGATATCAACAAGTGCAAACAAACGTGATCGACCAACATCACTACCGCGTTGGACGAAAAAAATTGGTGAACTTTGGTCCACTAACAAAAAAGTTATAGGCGCAGATGTAAACCGACCCTAAGTCAAAAATATGCATTCTGCGTATGCTAATGCGTTTGAGTTCAGGCCACGTGACTTTGCTACCGGGTGAGTTTTAGCCTCCTAAACTTTTCTTCCAGTCGGACTCACATTGGGCTATGCCCCATATTTCTAGTTGGTTTTTGAGTTAATAGGAGCCCATATAGAACAGAGAGACAGAAGTACAGACAGATGGACAAGTTGTGTGTTGCAGCTTATTAGGACAGCTGCATAACAGCCTAATGATGCTTGATATGATTTTGTGTCAGTTAGCTTGGTTTGACTGATCTGCCACTCAGCTAGGCTGTTGCAAATTTATGCCAAATAATTGTTGGACCTTATGCCTATGGAAAGCAGTCTTTTGTTTTTTTGTCTTTGGATTTTATGACTGAGCAAGAAAACTCCTTGGACACCACTAGCAGCATATTTCATAATTACTGTCTGTGTTTTGCATACTTGCAGTTACAGTGAGATGCCAGTATAGCTGATATGTCCATGCATTATGGTTTGAACAACGTTTTGATGGGAATTTTCAACATACGGCATCACTTTCTGGGGCTTTCCCTTCGGCCTCAGACCCACACCGGGGTTTAGCCTTTTGAGCCCACTGGGGGACTTCCATTTCCCGGACTCCCCTAGTTTCACCCCATAGTAAGTTCTTAACCCGCCACTGTATCTGGATAAATAAAACTAGTTTAAACAACAAAACATTCTTCACGTTAGCAATTTGCGGTGTCACATCGCAGAGAAAGCCACATCAAGCTCTAATCTAAACAGTCCCCAAACGTTCACCTTTGAATACGCCGGTCTAATTAACATTGAGGTAACAGACTGGCTCCAATGGTGGCAAAATGCTGTATTGTATGTCACGTGTTGCATGCAGTGGGAATTTTTTTTGTGTTAGGAACGCGAGTCGTCTGCCAACAGATCGTCTTGTTCCATCGTCCAGCACAGATGTCATGCCTCAAAGAACTGTGCATGAACCATTCGACATTCGACGGAAATGAACATTCGGGCCATCTGTCCCTTTTGAATCAGTGGAACAAGTTTCACCCCATCCTTCACACTCCCTCTTTCCTTTTCCAGACACCCTTTCCTTATTTTTATCTTTTTCCCCTTTCTACTTTCCATATTTTCCGTGATTCTGCGTAGTACCATAAGCTTCTAATGCTTCAGGGGTGAATCCATAGGCTGCTCTTGATTTTAGAATATTTGGGCCTAGAAAAGCATTTGGTACATTGGTAGCAAGTCAGACAGACGGTTGACACAGTTTAGGTCATAAATTGTACGAACTGCCACATTCAGAGAGCTGAAACTCCCCCTTTCTTTCACGATGAAACATTATTATTGTGCAGACACCCCTGTGGACAGAAGTGTTACTCAGTGAACCTAAACGACTGTTGTAAAGAGTGGCATATATAGGGGGCAAGATGTGATCCCCCTTTTTGTTTCCAAAGGTTAGAAAAGTGGGCAGATTTGTCGTGTCCATCAAACGTTGAAAAACAAAGTGTTTCAACTTCAGGGACTTGACCCTCTGATCTCTGACCAGGGGTTGAGCCCCAGGACCCCCAGACTGGCCCTCGTTAGACTGCTTGTGGATGGGAATATAATCATCATGTGCAATTTCACTATAGCCAGTTTATGAGTTGTGTGACTGTTTTCGTTTATTTTTTTACATATCTCACAGAATCATGCTTACTACATTATGGCTTGCTTTCTACACTCCGATGCATAAAAAACACCTAAATTTATCCATCGTAACTTGAAGGTGGATTATCGGATTTTAATAATTATTGGTACAACTATTCCTGATACAACTTGTCATCAAATGATTATTCAAGTTTCCACCTCACCCAATATATGCTTCTGCACTACCTGGAAAAATCAAAACACATGAAATCGGCGTTAAAAAATTACTGGTACTAACTTGGAGAAGAATAACAAGATTTTAATAGTTTTTGATATAAACATTTCTGACATAACTAACCATCAAATGGCCGTTCAAATTCCCAGCTGGCCTAATGTCTGTTGCTGCATTACCTGGGGAAACAGAACAAATGCAACATAGGTTAAAAAAGAAAGAAAATCAGTAAATTTAATCATTCCATATATGTGGCTTTTAACAGCCCTGATCACAGTCCATTCGACAGTATTTGCAGTGTTATGCAGCAGCAAGTTTATGAGATGCTGTTTAGGAATATCAATGAACTCAAGAAGCGACTGGTTGAAGTCTGAAGCAGAACATCAACGAATAGAAAATGCATCTCTCTGCCTTCTTACACAAATGGCTGATATTTTGAATATTTATTGTCAACAGTTGCACAGCTGGACAATTGGATAAACCGTCAACCAAATGTGCCAAATGTGTGTTATTTGAATCAAATGATATTGCATTGAATAAAAATGTCTGTTTTGTTTTCCTCATGTAGTGCAGAAACAGAGGTTTGGTGAGGCAGGAACATTAATGGTCATTTGATGGCCAGTTGTGTCTGGAGTATTCATACCAAAAATAAATTGTGGTGTGTTTTTTTATGCCTCACAGTGTATAACTGACTTATAGAGCCTGCATAAAAATTTAGGCCAGTCTTTATGTCACAGTGGTGTGTAATTCATACTACATACACGTATAGCTATTCAGCAGATGAGAGTTACAGAATTTGCTGTCGTAATGTGATCACACATTGTACAGCTGACTGACTGCTCTTCAGATTCTGGGGTGGTTGAATGACTTTAAGAGTGAGGGAGGGAGGTGCATTCTGGTCTTTGTTTTATTTTCAATGTTCTGCAAGTTTTTTTACTGCTTACCAGGTGTAGTCACTTGAAATGATTAGTTAACTGTATTAAAATTATTAGTAGTTGCATCATATTGTACAGCATCCACATCGCATGTTAAATGTGCGGACTAGAGAATAAAGCTCTAAAGTGTCTGAATTCTCAGTATAAGCAGCAAGTTCTACAGGAGGTATGCAGCTTCGTGTGTCACCATAGAAAAAAGGTTGTCAGTAGCTCCTAAAGGTAACCCATCTCACAGCTATGGAACGTCATCTGCCATATGCAATTACACAATGTTAAGTTCCACCAAATACAGGTGAACATGTGCCACCTTAACCCCATCCAGAGTGACCAATACCAGATTTACCTACCCGGGAGGGATGGACAGCTGAGTTGCCTTAGTGGCTGGTTATATACCAAGATGGTTTACCTCTCTGCAGAGAGTCACCCATCCAAGACAGCGACCAGACTGGGAGTTGAACCCACAATCTTTTGACAAAAAGTCCAACATCCAGCCGCTACACACCAAGCCACTTTAAAGGTCAGAATATCTGGCAAGAACATCTGCAGGTTCAGGTAATCGTTTATCATAGTGCAAAAAAATGTGCATGAGTATTTTACCAAATAAAAATTAGCCCTTATGCAACAGGATGGCTCTTCCAGGAATGGAGGTCGGTCGGTTGTTGGTCGGTCGTCGATCGGTCCTCAATATAACATTTATTTCTTATACTCCTCTTCGCTAAATAAAAATCCACATAAGAATATAGTTCAGGTGATATCTCCAAAGAGGTAAATTAAGACTGAAACAAAAAGCTGCTGATTTCAATTAGTAAGTTACTTAGCAGTGTCACATGGGCTATGACACTGGCCAATATGATGGGCCCTGCAACACACATTTTATGTTGACACCAACTTGTCAGCCCATGTGCTGTTGCTGGCCCAACTGAAATTGTCCATATAGTATTATTTGGCTACCAGTAGCATAGTTCTTAGGACCAGTCTCAGGCCAAATTCTTCCCTGATTTGTAAGATAAATGCATTTCAGTTGAGAAAATCAAATTGGAGTTCATAATAAAGCCTTCTGTAACAAACAGTGCTGACTTATTGTTTCAGTAACCAAAAAACTGAGGAAAAACTAGAAAGCAGTCAGAGCCTGCAGACCTCCGCCAAGGCCATGTTGTTCGCCAGGTGGCAGCACCACATTCGGTTTGGCAGTGGTTTCCCTTATGCCCCATTGAAAGCAATGTTAACGAAAATTTCAAAGTGATCCAGAATCCAGGATTCCTTCCGGATCACCCCCAAAATTGAATCACTTGTAGTTTTTGCCATTCCCAACATTCCCAGAAAATTTCAGAAAGATCCGTCCATAATTTTTTGAGTTATCTTGCTGACACACAGACAGACAGACAGACAAACAAACAAACAAAGTCTGGCAAAAACATAACCTCCTTAGTGGAGGCAATTATTTCAACTTAATGTTTGGAAAATGACTAAATTATTACGCACTGCACATTTTAATGCTTATTTTACACATTCCCATGAAAAATTCCACCTGTACAAAACATCAAAACTGAACAAACTGATATAGATAAACTGATATAAAACTGTCATAATAAACATCAGTGATGTTTGCGTATCCTCTTGAACCGTGATACATATCCATGATCTTGCTCAATCAAGTCGGGATCGGCTGCGGCAGTGTGACTACCGGCAGCAGGGTCTGACATCGAGGGTACAACAACATCTTCACTGTCATCATCATTAGCTTCGCATTTCTTCCCAGCTCGCAGCACAAGAAGATCTTTTAGCAAGTCAAGCTCTTTCGACAGAATGTTTATCTTCCCTTCAAGCTCAACGTTCTCTTGTCGCAATTCTTCGACTTTGGCCATGGTCATCTGTGCCCGTGCACGGCTCTTTGCTCGGCTCTTCTTAACGGCGACGTTGTTGCGTTGGCGTCGTTGTCGATACTCGTGCTCACTCTCTGTGTCCGACTGTGCTGGTCTCTTCACAACACTTCGCTGCACTAGTGGATCCATGCTGCTTTTTGTAGCAGCGGTGGCTTGTTTTGGAGGCATGTAAATGCACTTTGCTCACAGCACACTGTTTACACCCTTGTACAAGTTCAGTATGTGAATGTGACCAACAAAAAATTTAGCTTTCGTTCTTCTTCAGGTCTGCAAAATTACATAACACCAAGTAAGATATTAGATAGGTTTTACAGTAAGTCCAAAAAAAATAAATACCGAAGGAATAACACCAAACTATCTGTACCAGTAGTAGTTTAATATGACTTTTCAACTCCATCTTGAGTTGCAACATAATTTAAAATCTCCAGTGGCAGTGACACCTCTCCATTGTTGGGGCAGCAAATTCTGTAAATGTAAGTCGTCAAAAACATCAAACAGGTGAGATCTGGGGAATTTTGTAACTCTCAAGTCATCCAGAAACAGTGAGGAAAGTCCAATGGAATCATCATCCTAATGCAGCCCCAGCCACTAAGACAGTTTCATGGAATTCTTTAGGATGAGTGAATACATTCTGCTTGAGATTACATAGAAATTCAGAGTTAAAGACCAACTAATAAGCCAATAATCACAGATCTGAGATACAATAGGCCGATGATGGTGCTGCTGCATGCATTTTAATTTCCTTTCTACAGGGTGCGGCAAAAAACGTAGACCCCTAAAGTTTTTTGCTGTTTTCTCGGCAACCGTTTGGGATTTTAATATGAAATTTCACACCTTTATTTACTGATACCTTCTACATCCAACTGCCAAGTAAGATTTGATTCTGTTGAAAAACGACGAAGTTATAGACTTTTTAACATGACTGCCTACCGATTTTTCAGCATTAAAAAATGTTCAAGCTAAAATGCGATTTAATTTTTAAAAAACTCTTTACACGTTACTGCCGATAATGTCACAGTGACGTTTTGACAAACAGTAATTTATATTGTTTATAAATTATCACTAGACTATCATTCTTTTAAAGCAATCCCCAGCTGCTCACCGGATTCATCTTCCAGCAGGATGGCGCGTCAGCACACACAGCGCGCAACGCCATGCAGCACACAGAACTGGCTGCAGGCCAGCTGTCCAGATTTCATCACAAAAGAAAAATGGCCTCCAAATTCGCCGAATATAAACCCAATGGACTATCTCATATGGGGTGCAATATTGGAAGCTTACCGCAAGCTTGAAACAAGAGCTGAACTCAAGGAAGTGCTTCAGTTTATCTGGGGTAACCTGCCACAGGGACTGATTGACAAGGCTGTAAAAGATTTCTCAAATAAGGCGACTGGAGGCTGGTGTTGTAACTTGGAGCTGGCAGTGAACACTTCGAACATTTGCAATACAATGGAATTCTGGCATCTAATCACAATTTAACTGTGTTGTTTCAACAATGTTATTAAACTAGTGTTGTAGCCGAAACATCTTTGAATGCTTAAAAAACGGTAAGCGGTCATGTTAAACAGTCTGTAACTTCGTCGCTTTTTAACAGAATCACATTTTACTTGGCAGTTAGATGTAGAAGGCTATAGTAAATAAATCTGTAAAATTTCAAATTAAATTTCCAAATGGTTGCTGAGAAAACAGCGAAAAAACTTTAGAGGTCCACTTTTTTTCTGCCACACCCTGTAGTTCAAAGTCAAGGCTGCCTAACTACTGCCTGTTGCCCCATGTTTGTAGTTGTTGCTGCAAATGTTGCCCCTGTTCGATAGGTGTCGCCGTCTATGGCAGTCTGCCTCTGAAAATGGTCACAACTCATAACTGCATCATAGAATTGCATCACTACGTGAAATCGATCACGTACAGTATCTAAATAAAGGCATCTTTTGATAACAGCAACACAACACACCGTGATTCTTTCAACTACCAAAGTGTGATATAAAATACGCTGCTAAAACTCGAGAAATATACTAACTGACTTCTAACACTTATTTACATTAACAACAAAAATCACCAAAGAATATTTAACCGCGCACCTTGCATCGATCATCTCAACTAGAGATGTGCAAAAGGTTTAACTTCTTAAACGTTTAAAAAAATTCGTCAGTAAACAAGTATTATCTATTTGTCATTGGCTTTTTATCGAACTTTTTACGTTTTCTGGTGATATATTTTTACATAAAATAAGGGCAGGCATGGCCGCATTTTGATGCAGAATGTTTGTACTTGAAGCGAAGCAAGCAATGGTCAACTTGGGCGGAGAATTTTGGTCGTGTCACTCGTGTGTTATGGGCCTTAGGCCTACCAGTGTTACCGGGTTACTGTTGTCATAACATGTAAGCCTATGCAGCCTACGGTGCTAGTACTATACCTCTCGTTGCCAATAACAAGACATAGCCTAATTGACTGATGAAGTCACTCAGTTGACCTAAACGTATCACCCTATGTTTAGGCCTAATGCTAATCCAGACTAGCCTAGGCTCCAATATGCTGAACGAAGGCCTACAGATGGCCACGCCAACTAATAAGTCTCATGCATGCAACGCAGAGTACAAGGCAGGTGTAAGGCACTCTTTCGAAATTCCGTGACGTAACTCGTGAGAAATTTACGACAACCGGCAAACCATATTCATTTATGCACGCTTCCAAAAATAAACCTACGCAGTATACGCAATTACGCATTACGCAAAAGTAACAAAACAGATAGGCCTATTAAGAAACCCAGCTGTCGCTAAGATGGGGCCGACCGTATTGGTTGTCACTGACCTTAAATGTCATCCAAGGTCGATGATTTCTATGTCATCTGAAAGGGCGTATGCCACTTCCTACTAGTGATTAATAGTAACCTATAGCCGTATCTCTTACCATTTCCGAGATATGGCCAGTTTTTCGTTGAAAAATGCGCGTAACGGCTTTTGTCATCCAAGGTCATCTATTTATATGTCATTTGAAAGCCCTGCATTATGCGACTTCCATAGTGATCAATAGCAATGTAGACCCTATCTTGCATCGTTTAGCCATAGTACATCCGTGACAGACAGACGGACGGACGACAATCACGACAAAAGGCCGACTTTAAGCTTACAGCTTAGCGGTCGGCCCAAAAACGTTAGCCACACAAAAAAACTGATTGTAGGTAGAAAACGTTTAAAAAACTAAAAACAAGCTAATCGGAACATACACTGTGAGGCATAAAAACACACAAATTTTTTACTATAACTTGAAGAAGGGTTATCCAATTTTAATAATTTTTGGCACGCATATTCCTGACACAACTGCTATCAAATGGCCGTTCAGTTTCTCACCTCATCCAACATCTGCTTTTGTACTACCGGGGAAAAACAGACCAGACAAAATATGCATTAAAATCAACAACAAAATTTTATAAAATTTTATTTTTCCGAATATGTGGCCATTAACAGCCAATCAATTACAAGGTTTGACTGTTGTGTAACAGCACATCTATTAAATAGGCCTAACATTCAGGAATATTGATGAATTCAAGAAGCAACTGGTGAAGCTCTTCTACCAGTCAGTTACTTGCAATTCCCCGGCATAACTTATCCTTTGGTTCTCGTTTCTTTCGCGTCTCTGCTCCGAGAATTTGGAACTCCTTAACTCCTCGAATTCGTCAATGTCAAACCTTGGCTACATTCAGATGTCACTTAAAGACCCACTACTTTCAGTCAGCCTTTTCTGCCACCTAGCGTCCATCATCCTATGCGCCCTGATTCTTTCTGAGACTTTGGCGCTTTATAAATCATTTACTTACTTGCTTACTTACTTACTTAATCTGGAGCAGAACGTTATCGATGCTGCTATCAACGAATGGAGAAAGTGTCTCCGAGCCGAGCCCATGTTCGTGGGCCAACATTTCAAACATTTTTGTAGGCAGTTAAAAATAAACAATTAGATTAATTTGAAATATGGACAAAATGTGTGTTTTGTGTTGTTTTGATTAAGCAATAATACCATAGTGGTTAAAAATGCAATATTTTGTTCGTTTTCTTTTCTTGGGTAGTGTAGAAACAGACAATGGGTGAGGTGGGAAACTAAACACTCATTTGATGGCCAGTTGTATCAGAAATATTCGTAGCGAAACTTATTAAAATTGGATCACTTTTCTTCAAGTTATGTACATGTAGACATGACTTCATCACCACAGGTATAATATCCCCTGTGACGCTCCTGTACTTTATATTATTTTGATATTATAAGCACATAGTTGAAATATTTAGTCGAAAATAGAACAATAGACTACCGGTACACATTTTTTGAGCAGAGACTGTCGGCACGAAAAGTGACCACACTAAGTTATAAGATAAACCAAGGCAAGTATAGGACCTACGAAACTCGTTATTAAAAGTTAAAAGATATACACATATGACTATTATTAATCGAAAACAAGAAAGCGTAAAACCAAAATATTGAATGTTTCGCATGTCGGGAGTATAGCCTGTGTGCCAATTTTCAGCTCAAAAAAGTCAAACGTTAGCGCTAAGGTCATGCGTGAGCTGCATAGCTCTAGCGGACGGCCGCATAATGTGCCAACATTAGGCCATCTTTTTGTTCGAGTTTGTACATCTGATGTAGCCGGAACAATCCACAGAGTCACACGACGACAACCACGACCACGCGAAGAACGACGAAGATGACGACGATGATGACGATAATGGCGGGAAATGTTTCATCGCTGATCACGTGACCGGATGCAGATCAGCGTTGTCGGCGTTTTACGGTCGCCACAGAGCTCGCCTCAAGGCCGGTCTTCTGTGCGTCCTGGCCGCACTGTACGCGGCGTACTTCGGCTACGCCGTCCACTACGAGTTCGGTACCGAGCCGTCCGTCCGTCTGGTCTGGGTCACTTGTCTGGTCGTCGCCATATTGACGATGTCGCGCCTGAGTCGCTGTTTGCGTCCGCAGCTCGAGTCAATATCAACATGCGAGACGATCAGCTATATTCGCAAACGTCAAAGGCTGGTCAACTGGTTCGTTTCGCAAGATGACTTTATCAGTCGTTAAAGTATACCCGTCAAAACTGGAAGTGGTTAGACTTTGTGAGTGGTCCGTTTGAGCAAAAGAAGTAGCGGCCAAACAAACGGACCAAAAGACGAACGAACAGACTAAATAACGATTTTTCTGTGGAAGTAACTAATAGGAAAAGTGACTGTCAGTGTTGTCGAAAAGATCTACGAAATAACTAGAAATTATCTAAACACGGCTTTGCAGTAAGAACTATCGTAAAATTTTGAGGTTTTTCCAACCTGTTATAAATCATTCGTTGTCAGAAAACAAACCATTTCGTAAAGCAGTGTCTTAATTATTAGACATTTTATGGTTACATTTTTTGATATGTGCTATACAGGATTGTGCTTGCAATCTTGTACACGTTCTTACTGATCTTCGTCGCCGTCGACGTCACTGTTCACACCAAGAGCTACTACAACTTGGTTTCACTCTCCGGCATTTTCGTCTTCATCTCCCTCATGTTTGTCTTTTCCGTCGCTCCAGGAAAGGTAAATACGTAAGCTACATGCTAGTGTGACGCATAGATAGCAGCTGCTGGAAATTTTTGCCTTGAAACAGATGAACTTTGAAATGTTATAATGATCGACCAAGGTCGCCTAACATCACAACGCCGCAGTGCCGACATGATGTGCGGCTATCCGCCTACCTAGGCCTATGTGTATACTTGCCCAATGTCCACGCACTGATAACACTGGTGCAATGGCGAGATGAAATGAATCGTTAAGATATGTGCTGTCATTACTGGCTGGCTTCTATTAAATGGATGGTAAATTAAATACACGATCGCCATTAAGATCTACGGCTATATATTAAAGCAACGTTATAGGGTGTTTACACGATCGAGCAAACATCGAGCAAACATGAAGCAAAAACATGAAGCACACATGAAGCTGTCATCAAGCAGGCCTGATGGAACCAAACATGAAGCACACTTAGAGCACACGTTTTGCACGTGTATTTTGAATACATTTGCTTCATGTTTGCGTCATCGTGTAAACGGGGTATTAGCTGATGTCGTGCAGGTGAACTGGCAGACGGTGTTATGGGGCATTGGTCTGCAGTTCTTGTTTGCTATCGTGGTGCTGCGTTGGCCGGCGGGGTACGCGGCGTTCAAGTGGCTAGGTGACCGAGTCTCGGAGTTCCTCGCTTACACAGACGCCGGATCAAAATTCGTTTTTGGCGATTCATATCGAGATCACTTGTTTGCTTTTCAGGTTAGTAACAGGTGTTAGTTTTAAATTTCTGAATTTCAATCCGAGTACTCGATTAATTTGCTGGGTTGCCGTCCCACTCTTATACCACAGTCTGCAACAAGATTACTTTGTCTACATCTTCTTTGTTCGGTTTTTTTGCGTCTGCCGTACTGCAAGTTTACGATAATCTATTATGCCAGCTGCACTTATCTTTGGCTTTTGTCTTCATTTTCTGCTATTGTTTGTAATTTCGCTTAAATATTTTAAGCGTTTTTGTCCTTTTGTTTATTTGTCTAACAGCAGCCCCATGCCGTGTTCAACTGAACTATTAATGCTCGTTGTATGTGCTTCCTGTAGTGATATTCTTCAGTGCGATGGTATCGGTGCTGTTCCGCTGGGGAGTGATGCAGTACATCATCAGACGGCTGGCTTGGCTGATGCAGGTTACTATGGCAACGACTGCTGCTGAATCACTCAACGCCGCAGGAAATATCTTCCTCGGCCAGGTAAGCTATTATGCGACAATAGTTAGTATCAATTTCTTATCGTTACTTTTATATTAGGTTCGCGCTGTTAAACACTTTTTGATTTTCATTTATATTACATTTTTGTGTTTGTTATACTAGGTTTAAAAAGTTTTTTTCTGTAAATAAACGTGTTCATTATTTTACTACAACGACTCAATGAGAACGCTTTCAACTCATTAATCAAGATGGCAATCCAAACACCAAGCCGCGAACTTTGTGTCGTAATTCGTTACGTATAAATTATTACATTGGCACTTTTAACAGTAAGTGTGCAGTAAAGTTGTCATTAAATATACTGCTACACCATAACGCTTCTTGACACAGAAGTCATAGAATCTGGACATATCGACACATCCCTAGTCGGCTTTTAAAGGTTTTTTGGTTATTTGTGATTGCTTCGGTTTGTTTCGTTTTTCTTAATCACGCTTGAGTTGTTTTTTGCTCTTTGTTGCGTGGCACTCGAGTAATGATGTGAACATTCTGCAGACGGAGGCGCCGCTGATGATAAGACCGATGTTGCCGTACATGACGCGGTCGGAGATACACGCCGTGATGACTGGTGGATTTGCTACAATCGCCGGCGGCGTTTTGGCTGTCTACATCATCTTCGGCGTCAGTTGATGCCTTTATTCGTTCTTCTTTCAATTAACTTCATTTTGCAAAGAGAGTAACATTTTGCTACGTTTGCAGACGCCGGTGCTTTACTTTGTCTGTAATTAGGACTTTAAATTTGTTAAATAAACTTATTTTTGCAACCACGTATATTTTCATTGTTGCGGTTTATGAAAAAACTTTATATTGTACAGTGTATACATCAACAGCTTTGACTTTTCATCTTTTTTCTACTTTGTTGTTTGTTAGCCAGGTATATATAAACAATTACTATAAATCGATAAGCATCGCAACTTGAAACGGGTGTTTGGTGTGCGTAATTGATTTCGAACTTAGACATAATATTGATAAACAACCTATCATGCACAAGTTATCATTCCACAAGTTATCATTTTAAATAAACTATGATAAAATGCAATTCACGTCTGTCGTTTTAATACCAAATTGGCATATAAGCTGTTTGAAGGATTTGAGCTAAACATTTAAACGTAATCGTTCTGCAGGTGCCAGCAAATCACCTTCTATCGGCGTCTTTCATGTCGGTGCCTGCAGCGCTTGCCATCTCCAAACTTTCCTATCCAGAAACCAAGAAATCGCGTACAGCTACAAACGAGACAAAACCGATAGAGAAAGGGTAAGAAAAGTAATAGTTAATAATTACCGCTAGTTATTTTTTGTTATGCAGTTTTTATCATCCGTTGCTTCTCTACACAGAAAGTTGATCCATCAGGCAAAATATTTCATAGTTTAAGAATTCTGCGTTTTAAACAGGAGGAAAACGGAAAGTTTGGTCTACTTTTAGCCTTAAAAGATAACACTCGCTACCTGTCTTTCGTCATATAATTTTATTATCATATTTCTGTTCCGGTGTAGTAGAAAATTCGTCGCACCGGAAAATTATTCCCACACGCAGCAGTGCGGGTTAGGGTTAAGATTAAGTATAGGGTTAAATTTAGGGTTAGGATTAGGGTTAGGAGTAGGGTTAAGATTCGGGTTAGGATTAGGGCTAGGGTTGAGGTTAGGGTTAGGGTTAGGGTTAGCGTTAGTTACATTATGACAATATGGAGGTGGGAAGAATTTTCCATGTGCGACAAATTTCCCACGACACCGGTAGTCAACGTCGAAACTCATCTCATATTAGCAGCGTGCGTGTGACAGTTAAGGCCTACAGTCGGCCTTAGTGAACTAGCTATAAAAAATGAACATTCTCACTGATTTAGCCTGTTGGCTATGCTCTACATTTTCGAACTTATTTTTCAGCTTGTAGTCTGGCGGGTACAAATTGTGCGCATTCGTTATTCCAAATTACAACGGTATCACCTGCAGCCAAATTTCGTCAGAGAAAAGTCAAGTATTATGACTACTTCTAGATTATGCGCAGTTCGCCTAATTATGCCGAAAATCGTCAGGTAGCCTGTGAGCAAAGTTATACGCACACGTAAACACATAATTTTACGTGATCGTCCTAATTAGCCACATTATGAATTTTGCTGGTGCGCTCGTATGTCTCTCAGTCTAGCACGTGCTCCTAAGTAGAAAACTACAACGGCGAAAAATAACATCGCCATAAATTTTTTCTAAAGTTGAAGTAACCAGTAGGCTAATTTTCAGCGCAAGGGTCAAAAATCAAGGTCATTCACTGAAGTCGAAAATCGTGTATAAAGTTTACTCGAGGTCCCGCTGCCGCAAGCCAGCGCAGCATTTCTAGAACGCAGTCATGACAGTCAATGTTGAGAGATGATGTGTCGTTTGTCCGGTTGACCTCTGAGAATTTTTTTGAAGTGTGTATATTAACTGAACTGAGCTGAACTGAACTAGATCGGCGGTGAACGTGATGGAGGCCGCAGCTGTAGGAGCATCAAACGCTGTATCACTGATCGCTAACGTCGCAGCCAATCTCATAGCATTTCTTGCTCTGCTGCAGTTTATCAATCCTACTCTCACCTGGCTAGGACAACGCGTCGGCGTCGGACAACTTACCTTCCAGGTACAGCAATCATTTTCAACCGGCACTTGACTTTTCTTTTGTTTTTGTCAGGGCCTGTTCAAAGTTCGCTTTGGGCCCCACACTTCATAGAGTTATGGCACGTGGGCGCACGTCGTTTTTCCAACTAGTCCCGGTGCATCAGAGTGCAGCCGACCGTCGAAAGGTTTATGATGCACTTTGAGCCAAAAAAAACCTTTTCTGTTGATGATAATTATATTGAAGTTTTTTTGTGAAACAAGTTTCTAATTCGTAGCGTGAGATGTGCGTGGATGGCAGCAGTTACAGAATCTCAGTTAATGTTTAGTGACGATCACTGCATGAATCGAGGACCCTGGGCTGCAGTTTCGTTAGCCAAGTGCTTAATCCCGCAATAGTCGCGTGCTAATTGATTGATTGGCTAATCAGCTGATGATTGTGCAGCTGATAAGTTCTTACGTGCTGTGGCCGCTATCCGTTGTGATGGGAGTCAACGTCGCCGACTGTCGTAAAGTCGCTCAGATGATAGGAACAAAAACGTTTCTCAACGAATTCATCGCCTACAGCCAACTCTCGCAACTTATTGCCAACCGCGAGACTTTGGAGCGTCACGTGACGGACAACGGCACGTGGTACTGGCGCGGCGATGACGTCATACTCACGTCTCAAGGGAGTAACGACTCCACCGTACTGACAAACGGCGTTATCACGATACTTCGTTTAATGCATTACATGTATATTGACCAATTTTCCCGAATATTCTTACCAATGAACTTTGCAGTAAATTTCCAATCAATTTATTATTAAAAATCCATTAATAGCGAACCAGTCACACAGAATAAGTACTAGGCTTGTGTGAATGACTGGTAGATACGTTCGGAGCAGATATCGACGTACGCGCTGTGCGGCTTTAGTAACTTCGGTGCAATCGGCATTCAGCTGGGAGGTCTGGGCGCCATGGCTCCGTCACGTCGCAAGGACATTGCAGTCGTAGCGCTAAGAGCAATGATCGCTGGTAACGTCGCCTGCTTTATCACCGCTTGCATTGCAGGTGGTAGCCATATGCACGTACACTACTCTACGTTAATTCGCTTATATTCGATTCTTGGCGAGACATATCAGGCTCAAAAAGCAAGTAGTCTTAAGTATAGGCTTAATAGCCCACGCAACGTTTGATAACTCATATACGCATGTATGTATCTTTTTGGCCAACAAGAAGAAATGACACATCAATAACACAGTGTGGGCTGATAAAACAACTGACGAATCAAATTAAGATGCAGACCAGTTAAAAATAGCACCATCATTTTAAGTACACAGGTAAACAAATAAGCGACAGAAAGCAGTGCACGTTATTTGATTTTCGTCTTTATTGTGACATTACTGTTAAAAAATGTTTGTTGTTTTTTATTATTTCAGCATTGTTCTTTCAAAATCTGTGAACGGAAGAAACGGCGCATAGACGACCTGTTCTGATCCCTCTACGTTAGACTTGTGTTTGCTGATAGAGTTTGAACCGAATTTTAATCATAGCGGTCATAAAATAAACCCAACAGTTGTTTCAGCGATTAGACAAGTTTTATCATTCTTTTCAGTAAAGCGGCGTAACCAGTGCCGAACAATGGAACGACTTCCCCGAACTTCGTAGCCGTACCAGAAAGAGTGTCTTCAAGTTTTCAGTCGCGTGATATGTGTTAAGTGGAAGATCACTGTAGTGTAAATTTACAACAAGACAGCTTTGACAGAGTAGGCCATTAATTACTTAAACTATCGAATTAGCCGACGCGTTCTTGCCACGTTACGTCGCCGGCACAAACAACTTATTAAAACACTGCGAAAGCGTGAGCGTGCTTGTTTTTGTTGTTTTTGAATATCACTTATTTTGCTGTCAAAACAACTAACAACTAACGCAATAGCATTAAGATGTTATTGCGTAAAATTATAGGCGTAATTAGCGTAGTTGCTGTACAAAATTTTCTAAATGAAATAGATCACTTGTACATTTAAGCTTACTAGTTTTCCGCTAATGGTTCATTTTTATAGGATGGCAATGTATAAATGCGGCGCGCCTTTTATCGGCAGCGCTGATAGAATTTTTTAAAAATTTTGATAAATATGACAACGTATACTGAGATATTAGTAGTTTGACACTTAAAATGTGGGGCGCAGCCCCTAAGCTCTTTCTAAGCCCTGATTTTATATACTCCAATTAATGCACCCAGTGGCATATTTAGAATTTACCAAAGGGAGCATGGCGAGCGAAATGCGCCGAGGCAGCAGCTCCCAGCGGAGTCTAAGTTGGAAAGTGAAGGCCTCTAGCGGCTCCTGAAGTTAAACACTTTTGGACGTTTAATGCAAGCTGCAAATGTGCCCACTTTTGCGAAATTTGAAAATGCATAAAACCACAGATACTTGTGTTGTCTTTCACCATTCCTACTTAATACGCCAATGGCCACCAAAATTGCGCCTCCATATTATGCCAGGGCATAATCAGCGTAGAAAGTTAAGTCTGGCGTCGTATTGAACTCTGAACACGTCGAGGTATAGGGTCTAGGGTATACGTGAGAACACTGAGGCTGTGAGGTCAGCGTATCAATGCAGCATGTTTCGCAGACATCGTACTATTTAACCATGTGACATGCTGGTTAAGAGCATGGCGCGGCGCTGTAGATAGGCTAGCAGTTCAACTAAGACTGCGGAATTTAGTGCCACCAGACAATGTCATTCGTGCATGAAGACTTAAGACACGGAGAAGGCATAGAGTTGGTTGATATTCCCACTAGAGACATGACTGAAGCAGACAGTAGGATCAGTGAAAAAAGCGCTTTATCAACAACGGCTAACAACAGAGAACGGAAGAGAGCAGGCTTGACGACAGTTCCTCAGGTAAGTGAACTTTTTTGTAAAGACCTACTTTCCGGCTTTTTTTGTGCGACAAATTCGGTCGGATAATATAGCATAGAACTTTTATGGAAATTTCTGTGTCACACGTCACAATCGTAGTCAGCATGCGCAGTTGCTGTTTGAAGGTATTGGTGTTGAACAGGTTAATCCGGACCCTGCTAGCCTTTATCATTACTCGGTTGTTTATCGTTTTCCCCTGAATTTTGTGAAAAACAGTAATATTGGCAATGTTGTTTAGTGGCAAAATATGGCATTGGCAGCTTGTCTCAGAAAGTCAGATACAAGTTATTAGGCCTACAGCGCAAACTGGACATAGAAGCCTAGTACATAGTAGGCCTACTATTGCTGCAAGAAGTGGAGATATAAATTCTTTGTTGCCAAAATTACGCTTAGGATTCACGGTGACGATGCTTATAATAATAAATGGCAAAAATTACAGAAAAGCAAATTTTTGACATATATTTTCTGTTTTTGGCAACTTTCTTTCTATCAAACGACTGCTGTGTGCGTTTGAGACAGCAGGACAGTTCTGCTGTGTTGAATACTTCAACTAGCGTCGACTGTTGTGTCAGTGTAGCAAGAAGCACGCGACGACGACGACGATGATGATGATGACGTCGACGACGGTGTTAGCGAATGTTTAATCATTGATCACGTGACCGGATGTCGATCAGCTGTGACGGCGCTCTACGGTCGCCATAGATCTCGCTTCAGAGCTGTGTTTCTAACGGTTCTCGTTCTGTTGTACTTTGCCTACTTCGGCTACGCGCTGAGTTATCAGTTTGGTGACGAGGGATCAGTCAGGTTGTTGTGGGTCACGTGCCTGGTGGTTGTCATGGGAACGTTGTCGCTCGTCAGGCGGCGTCTGCTGCCGCAGCAAAAGCGCTCGACGTTGTCTTCGACGCCAGTCAACTACATCCGCCAGCATCGGCGACAAATCAACTGGTACTAGCTATTTACCCATAAATAATCGTCAAATTACAGTCTTTTTTCACTGGTTTTTTGGCGTCATTGCAACCGTGTTTGCAGGCTTCTTCAGAGCGATTTCTGCTCACTGATAGAAGTCGCGCTACAAATTGCTCATAAAGTGTACTATAAGCAACAATTGTTTCGCATATAGGCCTATATCAAGAAGGAAAAAACTTCGTAGCTTATTTAGTTTATTATCATACCATCATCCTCATTGTTTTGTTCATGCTGGGCACAGCGCAAAAAGCTACTTTGTAAAAATCTAGTTCCAGGTGACGTTTTCAATATCATTAAAAATGTTTACAGGTCTTTAGTTAAATTTTAACTTTATGTGACAGTAGAGTATAATTCATTAGTATTGTATCGAGCGCAGTATGTACATCAGCTAGTATATTCGCGGCAGGTGTGAAATCAAGACTTTAATTGTCATAATTATGACGATGATGCTGTTTGATGCTGGGGCAGAAGCAGAGGCTCTTCTGAGAACAGCTGTCACTTTGTTTCTAAATTGGGCGAGTTTTTGGCTTCTGAGGCTTTAATATCATCAATAAAAATAACTTGCTTACTTATTAACATCGTCTACAGTGCAACACAAACACATTATGCTTATGCTTAAAATCCTGCCAAAACTGTATAAGCTTATCGCAGGCTCCACGTGTTATTAATCGTGACGTCCATAACTTAAGAAGCGTGCGTGTTTTTTCGTAGGGTCGTGCTTGCAATCTTGTACACGTTCTTACTGATCTTCGTCGCCGTCGACGTCACTGTTCACACCAAGAGCTACTACAACTTGGTTTCACTCTCCGGCATATTTCTTTTCATCTCTCTTATGCTTGTCTTTTCCGTCGCTCCGAGAAAGGTAAGGATCATCATGATATAGGCCTATTTACAGCGAAATGTCCATCGTGCGCATGCTGAAAGTTAGCGAAATGACTATTTTTATTTCTCGCGCGCTACGTTCTTAACGTAGCGAAGAGGAGTATATAAGATCAGCGTAATATTGAGGACCGACCGACCGATTGACGAGAGACCGATGACCGACCAACGACCGACCAATAACCGACCTCTGTTCCTGGAAGAGCCTTCCTTTAAAAACTTCAAACGGTCATATCTCCATAACGGTGCTAGATAGACGCATGGTCACTATAGACCACCCATAGAAAGTCGAGCCCCGGGAGTCGAATGGTCACGTGACCGATGACGTCATTTGTGGTGTGAAAAAAACTAAAAAGCAGTTAAAAACAAAAGAAAATAATGCGCGCGAGAAATACATTAGATTGGTCACAATTTAAAATATTTCTTGTTAGACTTTAAATTTAGTTGTAATGTTTTCAATTTTTTGTAGGTTTTTAGCTGTAGTTTTAACTTTTTGTCGTGTTTGCTGTACATTGCGCTGCCTGTTTTAAGCTACAAAAATATGTACAAAATGTTTTACACGTTTTCAATTATCGTTTTTTGTGAACCATATCATCGAATAAATGACAGATTTGCGGTTGATTTCGTGTAATGCATGTGATTGCCTTATTATTGTCCGTCGAATACACATATTGTTGTGTGACCATTTTATTAAGCGCGATATAGGTCTTGCTATTTGTTTGTCCGTACGTCTGTCTGTCTGTTTCCTAACTCAAAGACCACAAGGCACAAGAGTGGTACGAATGTTCTCTAGGGCAGGAGTAACCATTGCGCTAATTTTTCTGTTAAAAAAATTAAATTAGGCAGTAAAGTGGGCGAGTAGGCTTATGGCGCACATCATATGGACGGCAACGTATCATCTCGGCATCCTCGCTTGTTGCCATTAGCTACCAGTAACCAGTAGCCTGCTTACTACTGGCGGCGGCTTGATGACGTAACTATTAGGATGTTGAACTTAAGATCTAAAGGTCGTGCGTTCGACTTCCGCCGATCATGTCGCTCTCAAGTGGGTAGTACTTCGATAAGTGGTTGGCTGCGAACAGGTAAAACATCTGTGTAGTGCATATACATGTAACTGAGGTCGTGAATTTCAATGGTCTATGTCTCGATTTTCCAGGTTCAAGAAAACCTGCGCACGAGGGCATCAGAGAGCGGTACCCTCGTAAAAGTCGTTATTTTACCGTTGTTGGCCAGTCTTTCGTAAAAACGGTTGCAGATAGACATGGGCATGCTGCTTATGACAACAAGCACTAGTGACGAACTTTTCAGTCGTATCAACATCGATGACTATGAAAGACTATAAGCTTCCGAAATAAGGGTTTTGTATTGATTTTTGTGACAGTTTGCTAAAGGAACTGCTATAGGCTTTCGCGCATCTCGTGAGCATTAGCTCAAATTTCTTGTTAACTTTAATACAGGTGAACTGGCAGACGGTGTTATGGGGCATTGGTCTGCAGTTCGTGTTTGCTATCGTGGTGCTGCGTTGGCCGGCGGGGTACGCGGCGTTCAAGTGGCTGGGTGACCGAGTATCCGGGTTTATCAAGTGCTCAGACGCTGGAGCAGAGTTCGTCTTCGGTGCCTCGTACCGCGACCATTTCGTCGCTTTTCAGGTAAGTCAATTACGACGATTATTGCCTGTGTCTATGGAATACAATAATATTTAACTTTTGATTTAATTTTTGTACACCGTGAGTCATAAAAAACAAAACGCCAATCTTTTGTTTACGTTTTTGCTAAATATTGACGGACTTTTACATTTTTTCACTTCTACACTTAGAAAGAAATTTACAGTAAAACTGCTGCTAAAGATTTTATCACACCTTAATTGCGTTGCTACATTATTTTGTAAAATAGGCGTATTATTGTCTTTAAAACTAGCTTGCCGTCTATGCCGCCTTATTGTAGGTTGCAAAACATGAACCTCCAAGAGACTGGCCCATGATAGGCAGCAGCAGTGGCAATAGAAGCAATTTAAGTTTTATCGATTTTTATTAAAATATTACACTTGCGTGGTCCAATTTGACGTGCCGCCTGTCATCATTAACGACTGATTAAACGTCATTCTTGTACCAAAAACGCGTTGTTCCAACTGTCGCTGCAACCGCGGTATAGCGTACTGTGCGGCCGTCCGCCTGATTTTTCACACCGGTTACTCGTTCCCTGGAAAACATTTACATACATTTTTACGCCTTTTCGTTTTCGAGTTAGAAGCCCATTCTATACAGCACAGGCGAACTGGCTAAGTGACGAACTGGCATAACCCGCAATGCGGCCTATCAGGACGGCCGCACTTTGACGTTGTCACGACGCTGTAGGTGCTGCCGGTTATTATATTCCTCAGCTCCGTGGTGTCGGTGCTGTTCTACTTGGGAGTGATGCAGTACGTCATCACTAAACTGGCCTGGCTGATGCACGTCACCATGGCAACCACAGCCGCTGAATCCCTCTCCGCTGCAGCCAACATATTCCTCGGTATGGTATGTGACGTCATTGCGAGGTTTCTTGTAGCGTAAACTTAACCGATAACCGTCTGCTGTGATAGCTGGCACCATACGTCAAATTCAGGTGAACTGATTTTTGTTCACTTTTATCAACGTACTCCGTATTTGATGCAGTGTTAATTATATTGTTATAAATAATATTGACGCAATACATTATATTATTACATTATCTATTCATCTAAAGGTATACTTTACGTGAAAACGTGCAAAGCACGCTCAAGAAGCTGCATGCAGACATTCTAAAAAATTTACAATTAAGACTTCAGTAGAAAATAAACTGTGAATTACGACGCAACGTATACCACCACGTTATGTATGAATTCCTTGGTGAGCAAGCACATAGAGAGTTGCCGGTACTTTGACTACGTTTACCGTTCTACGTTCCAGCAAATCTAGTTGGCTGATTGCATTAAAGCACACTGTCTGTCTGCAGAGTTTCAGTTCGCCGTCGACAACGCACAGCGCAATACAAAGTACAATGTACGTCTGTTGTAGGCTATGTGTCTTTGCATGTGTTTTACAGGCGGACGCTCCTCTGGCGATAAGACCGATGTTGCCGTACTTGACTCGGTCTGAGATCCATGCCGTCATGACTGGCGGATTTGCAACCATCGCAGGCAGCGTTCTTGCCGCTTATATTATGATCGGTGTTAGTTCGACCTTCTCTCATTGTTCTGTCTCTGGCACGGGGGGTAGTTTACAGCGGCGGGGGAAAGTCGTGACATACAGTACAAACTTTTCACTGAGTTCGCCGCAATGCATTTTTTCCATAAATTCGTTTATCTTAACTACGAATCACGGTGAATGTAAAACAAACCAGGTGGCACTTTTTCATCAGTTATGGTGCCTGTTTTACTCTGAGACCATGTCAGTTGCAGAGTTTCTTTGAACTGGCATAATGCTTTAACAGTTAAACTAGAAAAATCACGAAGCACTAATGAATTTTGTCATTTTTACATTTAACACTATTTCTATTCTCAGTATCTCTTATTTCATTTTTCTTTTAAACGTTTCAGTTCTTTCTAGTTTATGTGCTAGATTAAACTGACAGTTTGTTTGTCAGTTTTTGAGTGCAAGTTCTCCATTGTATTGTATTGTATTGTATAATGCGTTGCAGGTGCCGGCAAATCACCTTCTATCGGCGTCTTTCATGTCGGCACCTGCAGCGCTTGCCATCTCCAAACTTTCCTATCCAGAAACCAGGAAATCACGTACTACGGTGAAAGACATGAAGCAGCTAATGCCGAAGCGGTGAGTAGCCTAAGTAATTTGTCTCGACGTAAACTTTTTATCACTATGTACATTGTGCACACGCAGTCTCCGCTGCTTGACGCAAAGATCGCTGGTTCTAAATTTATCGAATGAACAGGAACAAAGTCTCGCAGTAGCAATGCATCGTAATTTATGCCGACTGGTTGCTATTTCAGAAGTTTGGCTGTCTGACACTCAGTTACAAGAACTGGGGGGTCCCAATGTTACAGCTTGTTCGAAGCAGTTGACAGACGTTCTTTAACCAAAAGGTCATGACTGGCTATCACTGTTGTCTGTCATTTTGTCAGAAGTAAGCAAAAATATGACTAATGGTTTACCAAATGACTTGAATATCATTACCACTGATTTTGCTATTATTTAACAATTTTTACATTATCTAGACATAGTATCAGACTTAATGCCACTCCGATTAACAAAAGCCATAGACTCGCTAACTCAAGTGAGTTAAAATTAATTTTTAATATTCTGCTTAAAACCTTATCAAGGCACACTTCATACGAAACAGCTCAGAAAAGCTCTAATCGAAACTTTAGAAAGCTTCAGCGCTATACTTGTATATTAAATATTAACCAAATGGAAAAGGTCAAAGGCACAAGTTCCGCAGTACACTGGCAGTAAATGTGTCGTTGACGCGTCAGATCGGAGGTGAATGTGATCGAGGCTGCAACAGCAGGTGCGTCAAACGCCATATCACTAGTCGCCAACATCGCCGCCAATGTCATCGCATTCTGGGCGCTGTTTCAGTTTGTCAACTCTACGCTTACTTGGTTCGGACAGCGCGTCGGTGTCGACCAACTTACATACCAGGTAACACCGGGACGGGCACTGCCGCTGTGATATAGGTAGCACATAACAGATACATTAGCATCAACCTAGCAAAGACGAGACAGAAAAAAATGAGCTCACAGCACATCAATGAGTGGTAAACAAGCAAATGTGTGCATACTTTTGGCAGCGAAAAGCGAAAAGACAGCTACAGTTTTCATGACGAAAATAATTAATTCATTGATGTGTAAAAAGACTAATGAGGTTGATGTAAATAAACGCAAATATTAAGCATATTCAAATTGTCGACGTGATTGACGATTGACTGATGAACTGATGATTGTGCAGCTGATAAGTTCTTACGTGCTGTGGCCGCTAGCGGTTGTGATGGGAGTCAACGTCGCCGACTGTCGTAAAGTCGCTCAGATGATAGGAACAAAAACGTTTCTCAACGAATTCGTCGCCTACAGCCAACTCTCGCAACTTATCGCCAACCGCGAAACTTTGGAGCGTCACGTGACTGACAACGGCACGTGGCACTGGCGCGACGATGACGTCATACTTACGTCTCGAGGAAGTAACCACTCAGCCTTACTGACAAACGGCTTTATCACGGTGCTATTCTACGTTTTCTGTTGTTGATCCTGTTTGAGTCTGTTTTGCTTGTAGTAGCGTTAAGACCCCGGCTCATGCTTGGAGCTGAAACGTGTTTTTTACTGTTAAACTCTACGTGCTCATTTAGGCCTAAGAAAAAAACCTGTGATTTCGGCAAAAAATTAAGGACGGAGGCCATAAAAATATTATTTATTTTTATAGTATGAGTTTTATGAGGTGTCATCATGTCCTGTAATATTACCCAACAACTTAAAAAACAAACTGACACACTAAATAGTACTCACAAAAACTTATTAAGCAAAGTTACTGCAACATTTCAGACTCGATGCAAACAGTGTTTCCAGTAAAACTTCGAAAGCGTACTAAAACTGCACTAAATCTAATAAAAATTTTAAGGACGCAATCTTTTATAGACGGACGGCAACCGAAATCATAGTTTTTTTCTTAAGTCCTTACTTAGTTGGTAACTTAGCAGGCCCTGTTTCGTATGGTGTGACCACACGAAGCGACAAACGTAGCTGTAGAAATAGTACAGTATTGTTTCTCCACTGGATGGCCCAGAGCTGTGCAGTATTGGTTCTTTGGACACTGGAGTGTTCGCGGGCTGTTATGCAGATCTACGTAACGTAAGTGCCCTGAGAATGCCCAGAGGTTCAGAACAATAAACTGTAAAATTGGCAGGTCCGTTCACAAATGTTCCCGTACGTTCCCATCTAAAAAGCTAAACATAAGTTACACGCTGTTGCCTGTTTTGCTGTTTGGCTTTATCAGCAGGCAACTTCACGTTAGATTACGTTAGTAATCATTTAGCATGTTCGCTTAATTTTTCTTTGTACGTAATGTGTGTGTTTGTTCTTAGCAACGTTCCGAGCTGATATCGACATACGTTTTGTGTGGTTTCGGCAGCCTGAGCGTCATTGGCATTCAGCTGGGAGCGCTGGGCGCCATGGCTCCGACCCGGCGCAAGGACTTCGCGCTGGTCGTTCTCAGAGCGATGATCGCCGGTAACGTCGCCTGCTTCGTGACCGCTTGCATTGCAGGTCCACTCCAGTTCAGTTTATACACAGAGCTTGGGAAAAAACTAAGTATGTGGAAAAGTTTTTTTTAATTTCTATGTTTTTACAGGTTTCTAACAGTTTTAAAAAAGTTTTTTAAAGTCAGAAATGTTTCCTATAGATTTTGTGTACAATGAAAACGGGACGAAACTTTTAAGATAACGAAGAAAGTCCTATGTATAGGTTTATACACACGTATACATCGTTCTCCGTTTCACATCGTTTTTTGCTGAGTGGGCGACATGACGTCAGAACTCATTCTTAACGAATGATAAAAATACAATATTGAATTAAATTTGTATTATTAATTGCACGACATATAAGAAGTACCCAAAACCTAAAACTTAGACTTTGAGGTTTCGAACTAATTTTCCAGCCCCGGTTTGCTCGCTGTTTGCTGATCTCTGATACTTCCGCTAAAGAGTTTGTTATTTTTAATTTTTTTATGTCTGTCTTTTTGTCTGTTTGTCAACTAAATCAGTCGAAAATTGCAGATTTTGCTAAAATTTTGTCAAGGGTTGACCATAAATAAAAATCGCGATTAGATTTTGGTGGAGATCCAGGTTTTGTAATCTGCAGTCTGGATCATTATGTAAGATTTTTACTATTAATACACGAGGCGTAAACTCAACTACATTGTGCATTCTATCTCAGCAAATTATGAACGAATTTTGATTAAATTTCATAAAGGGGTGAAGAGTGGGCCCAAGGATCAATAACTTATAGTTTGGTATCGATACAATTTTCACAAACGTCCGAGTCTTGCGTACAAAATCTTTTGTCTGCTGTCCTTTTACAGCTAATAGAAACTTCAAGTACAAACTAAGCTCATGCTATGTACACTTAGGCTATTAATGATACATTTTTTCGGACTACTTTTTTCGTCCAAAGTCGTAATTTTATTTCATACTTAAAATACTTACTTTGTTTTTAAGGTGTATTAAAATGCGCGGTCGCATAAGACAGTACATGCCAGAATACCCAATCTATAAGTTTTCAATAGCCTACATTTTCTTTCATCAAGTTATTTTTATTCCGACAGCGGCCGGGGTCGATATGCAAAAGTATAAAATAAAAATGTTAAGTATGAAATGAAGATTTCAGGACCGTGCAAGCTTCAAATCATTTATACACTTTTTTCTGTTATGGTTAAATAATTTTAACTATTAGTTGATTAATATTAGTCGTCGTTGTTTTGTCGTTTCAGCGTTATTTTTCCAGGACGTGTGATCGCGGGTGCCACTTTTCTTTGCACTTCGTTAACAGTCTGACAGCCAACGCAAGCGCGACTACCACAAGACTATTTGCTGTCCGCATTATTGACAGAAAATCAAATTATGAAGAAAGCCATAATTTATAGGCTCTGCATTTTTTCTGACGTGTGGGTCTTTATATTTTATAAATGATGGGCCAATAAAAATTGACTGACTAATTGACTGGTTTGTTGGTTATTTCGTTCATTAATTCTTTGATTGATTAAACTTCTGCGAGCAGTAGTATTGTTGACGGTAGTCGGTATACTAGTCGCTACCGTGCAGAAAATGACCAATAATATTCACCAATAATCGTTTATTATTTTTTAAATGTACAAAACAGCGGTTTGTGCGCTTGTCAACGGCGACATGCAATGAGTGACATATCAAAATAGCAAAAATCATAAAAAAGGTAATATTACCCACCACCACATCTCCTGTTGAATAATATCGCCTTTTATCATGTTAGCTGTTTTCGATGTGTCCCATGTTGCACGTCGCCGTCGACAAGTGTAGGCTATAAACTGCTTTTTGTACATTTATATATATATTTGCCGTTTTATTGTAATAAAATGATGTTTTTCTATAGGTGGTCTGTTATAATCCATACGTCTATCTTGCATCATTGTAGACGGGGGACCTAGCTTCGACTTTGTCGTCACGAGCTTGATGACTTTGAGTCACGCGACGTCATCAGTCACGTGACCATTGGACTCGGCATATGTGGTTTCTATTGGTGCTCCATTTAACTATAGGCTACGTCTATCTTGCACCGTAACTGAGGAAAGTGGTTGAATGGGCCCGCCGGTCCGCCGCCGGTTATCAAGCGGCAGTGCTGCCTGCAGCAGCAGAACGTGTGCTGGGTTGGCGTCACTATGCCACGTGGGAGGTCCTTCCCCAGCCATAAGGCCCATGAAGCGGCACAGATCTCCGTTTTCTTATAGGGTGTTTACACGATCCAGCAAACGTCCAGCAAACTTCCAGCAAATGTATTCAAAATACACGTGAATTGCTGGACGTTTGCTGGATCGTGTAAACACCCCATTAGCTACTGCGAAACTACGTTGGCCCTATACGAGGCTAGTGCATCACACAGTGTGCCTGTTTACGTTTGCGCTTTCGCCGATACCGCGCGGGGGAACGGCCAGACTGAGTTGACTTGGGTGGCTGGAATCCCTGGATATATAAAAAATCAACATTGTTAACATGTTTCCAACGGTCAGCCATCCAGGTACTAACCGGACCCGGCGTTAATTAACATTACGAACTATGCCAAATGGGGCATATAAGATTTACTTACTTAGTTAGTTTGGCTCAGTGTTAGCGCACAGTAGCCCGGCCAGTATTCAGCCGCACTGTGATGCCGCGTGTAAATTGCGTAGCCTACCTGTATAGTGTGTCATTGTAATACACCGCCAGCGTTCACACACGAGTAGACCGAACCATTCTAGACCGATCGCAGGAGTGGCAGGTTTTACGTCCCGTCTAAATACGTTGTCATTCTTAAACTACACGCCAGCAACAGAGTAACAAATTGCAGTGTTCGACGTACGGCTTACGAATATATTCAACTGTAATAACAGGTACGTTTATTCTTTCTGAGACACATCGAGCGTTTGTACGCATTGCTCTCTACGAATGGATCCAGACTGGTATGACTTTTCTTGTCAATCAAAACAAGTTACCTGCTGACTTACCTGGTTAATTGAGCTTGCACGATGAGCAGATGAGTTAGTGGATAAGCGTTATATTGTAGTGGTTACATACCGTAGACAGTATGCTCAAGGCTTAAGAAAACGGTTTGTTGACTATACTCCAATATTGCAGATTTAACACGACTCACTCGACGCGATCGGCATTCTTTTATTTTTATAATTAGGTCTACACATTCTGATAGGCAGTATTTCATTTGATACACACAGATTAAGATTATCTGGCATTGACAACTCTCACTTAAGTACACGTTTACATGGAGTTAATAAATGGAAATATGTAGCATCATAACGCCTATAGGCCTATTAAAATGTGATTAAAATTAATTAGTTTATATGGTTGTAAAGTGATCTGATCAGTCACACAAAGTTGACAGATAGGCCTACCACATTTATAATGCTGTTTGATAGCCAGGATGCTGCGATGGGAGGCCAGTAGGCCTACATGTACTTGCTGAGCCCGTTTAGTCTTCTACACGTAGGCCCTATTCATTCCCACGGTTGACTAGAAGTCCAGCACACTGACAGTGACGGGCCTATGTCGGTGGTCTCCCAGGCGAGAATGACCGACTTCCCGCAGTTGTACAGGGTGCGGCAGAAAAAAGTAGCCCCCTAAAGTTTTTTGCTGTTTTCTCAGCAACCGTTTAGCATTTTAATCTGAAAATTTACAGATTCATTTACTAAATTGTTCTACGGCTAAATACCAAATAAAGTTTGATTTTATTGAAAACTGACGAAGTTATAGATTTTTTAACATGACCGCTTACCGATTTTTCAGCGTGAAAAAATGTTCAAGCTACAACACCAGTTCAATAACATCGTTGAAACAAGTCAAACAACACAGTTAACTAATGATC
>Ga0209367_1001125_pt1 | contig 31554 bp, 28 predicted proteins | sample WorMetLIZISLAND2_FD_187412 | JGI IMG/M metagenome (GOLD analysis project Ga0209367, IMG submission 187412) | Marine gutless worms symbiont microbial communities from Max Planck institute for Marine Microbiology, Germany - Olavius geniculatus... ...
CATTCGTGTTGTTACTTTATGGTCAGCGCATCGACACTCATCTGACCGACCCTCCTTTAGGGACTGACAGAGGCTTCCCGCTGGTGTTCGACCATCGCACCAACGAGGCGCAGTTCATCCGCCTTCGTCGAAGAAGAAGCCGTTGACCGCTACCTTTATGCCTGGGTGAGGACTGGTGAAGGACTAGCGCCCCGCCGGTTTTCAAGCCAGAATTTCTATGTTCCCGGGGTAAGAAAACCTGAGGCAACCTGAGTTGCTGAACGTACGGTGCTATTTCCTGCACAGGTATAAAGTATTGTTCAGCAGTTTGTTTTTTGATGCCAGGTGTATATTGCAATCATCTAATGTCAGCAGCCATTCTCAGGTTTAGATAATTTCTGGAGTCTTGCCTCAGTTGTAAAGTTATCAGCCATAATAAACGACAGATAAAGTGCGTTTTCTGCAACCGGTATGTTTTGTGCTGCCAGTGTTTCGTACTACTGTATCTTATGCGCAGAAATGGAGAAACGCGACAGTATTCGGCTTTTAACTACTGCCCCCCCAGGTTGAGCAACAGAACAAATTCGACGATTGGTATTTAAGATGCGAGTACTATTTGTATGGTCTAGTCAAGTGAATTACAGCAGTAGCCAATATAAAATTTTACATTTTTATTTTATTTGAATTTTTTATTCATATCTTAACCAACCAAAACCACGTGTTCCCTTGGTACTACTACTAATATCTCGGGCTGCGAGCAGGTCCTGAAAAGTCGTGGAACTTTTGTCAGTAAAAGTGTGGGAACCCTACAGGTACTACTTAGCTGAAGCTTTTAACCGGTATAGCCGGAGCATATATAGGCTAACCATTGAAGATGTATCAACGGTAGTGCTTCATCGTTTAACCAGCAATTCAGGGTCTCTCACTCAGCCTGGCCATCCTTCTGCGTTTATGCTCACTGCTAGGCAATTGAGTGACGTAGCAGTTGTCACAACTGACCACGTCCAAACTATAAAAGCTGTCATCTTTAATAGGACGGGACGAACGGACCATGCAAACTAAAATAAAAAAGCTCAAACAACGGTGCAGTTATTAATCACTGTGCATTTTCTGTATCTGTACAACGAGGTGTGCAACAAATTCTTTCAATCAAATCACAGTCAGACAATTAAAAACAACTTCTGAACGTAGTGGGCTGGCTATAGGTACGAAAACAATGACACACACAGATGAACTGGCTGCATTACTATCTGCTAAAACATCAGCCACGTTTAACCTAGTCTGAGACTGACATCCAAATGCTTAACTGTCCATGCGTTTGCAATATTGGCCAAATTAATAGAAATAGTCGGGCCTGCGGGACTAAAATGGGTGAACTACCCGACTACGTCAGGGGTGGAGCCCCTATGTAAATCGGGGGGAGCCTCCCTTCTCCAGAAAGAATCGTCCGTTATTTCATCTACTTGCATTGCACTATAGCGTGAGTGTGAAACAACCACAAAAGGACCAGTTTTGAAACATTGCTATTAATTTGGCCAACACTGCAGTTCTACGTTGCTAAGCTGATAAAGCTACACCCAAACAGTGACAACATGAAGGTACTGGAAGAGATCAAAACACGAGAGTGTCTAGATGTGCCTGTTACTGATTATTCAAGTTTGTCCAGAGTCTATACTGTATGGTAAATACCAGTTTACACAGACTGCATGTATTATGTGCAGTGTAAAAAAGCAGCAGCAAATAATGCATCTTAACAGTAACAACAGCACGGTGCCTTTTCAGTTGGTGCCACAAAAGAGTGCCGACAATGTCTTCTTATTACACACTTACAACAGGGCTGGTAAAAGTAGGTTTCTTGGAAAAAAGTTTTTAGCTTTTTTTAGATTTTGGCATACAAAGAAGACAGGATAAAGTTTCAAGACCCAGGAAGAACATCTTATACACCTGTCTCCGTTGTTTTGCTGCCGACAGAACTCAAAAATAACGATTAAAATACTAAAATTAAAGCTGATTTGTGCAATAAACTGCAAAACAAAGAAACCTTCATACACTTAAAATTTGGACTTTTGAGGTAAACCTAAAAACCCATTTCTGAACCAATTTTCCAGTCTTGTTATTCCACCATTGTGTACTTATTAAATATATCAAATCGCTTCTGTGCCATGCTGTCTTTCTGTATGTACCCTGCTTATGATTATCATAACAATAATAATAATACACAAAAATAATAGATCAATTCACACGAACAACACTGTCGTAGTAGCAATCGGAAAAAAATTACGAAGAACTGGTAATTTTTGGTTCAGTAAGAGGGAATAGTTGTTGCACCTGCAGATTTGGAAAAAGCATGCTCTCACTTCACATTTACTTCAATTGGCCAAACAATACAGAGAATGGGGGAGGGGGTGGGCTCCACAGATTTTCAAGGGGCCCCCATCTGATTCTGCACCACAAATTTCGCACTCCAATTTTTTTTCATGGAAGGAATGCAAACGACACTATTTACTAAAATCCATGTAAAAAAGCAAGGCTCACTGAACGGTAGTTTTAATACCAGCAGCTAAAAAAATTACAAACGTACAATAATTGTCAACAAATTATAATAAACAATGTGCAAAATGTGCAGAAAATCAAGCAAAATTTTGTCTTATGCACTTAGTAAGAGCAAGAAAGGTTTTGGGACTACGTGTACAACCATGGCTTCAAACACTAGGTTCGCTAGGAGCATAACTGCATGCTACAACAATTCTTGGTTAGAAGTTAGCGACGACAAATGATACTGAAGCAATGGCATGACTTAACATCGCGGACACAACACAGAAGCTACAGAGAGACAGACAGACAATGGGGCAGCACACACGCCTACACAAAACAACCACAACAGCATCAACACGCAACATGGCCAAGTAGGCCTAAAAAATTCCTGTGCATCTGGCGAAAAAGTAAAGTCAGGGAGGGGAAATATATTTTTAATTTCACGATGTCGTGCAATATCAAGTCAACAACTAGCAACAAAACAGTGACACACTGAATAGTACCCATGGGAGCCAAAGTAAAACATGCTGCATCATAACAGACTAGATGCAAACAGTTTTTTCCCAGCAAAACTGCGAAAGCACAAAATGCAGCTGTATTTTTGAGCGTTCAATAAAAATTTTAGGGACGAGGGTTTTTCAGGGATGGATGGTGACCAGAAGCACAGAAATTATTTCTGCACCCTACTAGTAAATCTTGCTGTACAATTCATTGACTACAACAGAAAACCTTTCCAAATGAAATGCAGACAATGACTCGCTTACTCTGTTGGCATGCCATAAATTAACAGTTTCTGTACACATCCTAAGCCAAAGTATGACAATTAAATAATACGAATCAAAAAAACACAAGTTGATAATGCAGGAAGGAGCAAATTAGGTAGTGGGGTCAATGAAATCGAGCAATCTATTCTAGTGAACATACAAAATCATTAATTATATTGTACATTCTCTCATCTTTCTAGCAGCAATCCAGGTGCACCTAACATACTGTAAACTTCTAGCAACTGCCTCCCCGGTTTCCACTAGAAGAAATTACTGACCTGGAAGCCTGACTTAACAGAAACCCAACTTGTACTGAGGCACTATCAACACGCCATGTGCACAGAGCATGTCATTTGAAGATAATTCGATCGTCGAAACAGCATACGCCATGACTTACTTCTGCACCATCGATTTGGAAAACGTAACGTCACTAAAGGAGTCATACTATACCCGGTTAGTATCGGATACCAAGCTTCCATGTGAAACCTCATTTTATGGCACATGAATCAACCACAATTTCACCAATACTTAGAATTTAAACCTATCAATCTGTGAGTACACTTGCACTTACATCACTCACATGCATACGTTCAGTGTACAATTGTACAACTTTGTACAAGCTACTATGCACACAGACCACACTGTAGCATAGTAAGTTACATATGTACAATGTACAGCCACAATATAACGCAACATCATTCACACCATTATCTCGCTAATCTTGTCAAACTCCAGACAGAATACTGCACATATTTTAACATAAATTATGCTAATTACCATCTTTAAATAACAATTCCTTATTGCTATCGCTCTGTAATATACAGCTGTAACAGCAGCTTATCATGAACTGGTGCACGGAGTCGTCAGATAAACAATCTGCATGTCGATCAACATAAACTTTTTTTCAACGATTCAAACAACGCCATTGCTGATTCAATGGTTTTGAACACTTGCATGTCACGGAGATTTAAAAGCAGTTCGCAATGCACGCGGAAATGGACTCATGCACAGGGGCATATTTAAAAAAGGGAACAACCCAGCCCAAGTGTACATGCAGCAGAAATATTTTTACGTCAAGCCTGGCAAATGCCCTTTTCTACAAATAATTTCTGTTTTCATCCATCCAATTTTTTTCCACTTTCAATGGGGACCAGGCACAAGACCCGCTAAACACGCCCCAGCCGATAGACGTCGCTGACTGTACACGTACAGAGGTAATCACAGTAGCTGAGAGTATCAATGTACATCTTCAGCAGTTGAAGACTCGTCACCGCTGGTCGGGCAGATTCGTCTGTAGTGATGGCGGTGGAACACTCGCAGTGACCACTGTGGCTGTCATCACAGAACTCGTCATGGCCGGGGTCTGAGCACCGGACCTTGTGCCAGTCTCTGGCTGCACCTGTGGTGGTATTGGTAATGTGGTGGAAGCCAGGGTGGTGGTGGTGGCCATGTGGGGTTGTCGAGGACCAGATACCGGCACTTGGACACTGAGCCGTGCTGCTGCTGGTGTTGGCGCCACTGGCTGAGCAGATATAATTACTGGTACACCAGAGGCATGAGTTGCCACTGGCTGGACAGACACCATCCCTGGTAGACCGGAGGGTTGTGTAGGCACCGGCTGGGCACTGGCAGGCATCATCACTGGTAGACCAGACTGTTGTGGAGCTACCACCTGGGCATTGGCAGACATCATTGCTGGCTGAGTAGACATGACTGGTAAACCAGAGGGTTGAGGTGCATGGGCATGGGCAGACACCATCCCTGGTAGACCGGAGGTATGAGACGCCACTGGTTGGGCACTGGCAGACATCATCACTGGCTGTGCAGACATGCCTGGTAGACCGGACGGCTGAGATGGCACTGGCTGGGCTGAGATCATGCCTGGTAAACTGGAGGGTTGAGGTGTGGCTCGACGTGGCGCTGGCGTCATCATCATCGGCCACGCCTGCTGCTGCTGGGGAACACCACGCCCTCCTCCCGCTGCCGCAGCTGCTCTCATCACAGCAGCAGCGTTTTGACTCAACAGCTGCTGCATCAACAGCTGCTGCTGCTGCTGCTGGTATGGAGCTGAGTGCATCATTGCCAGCAGTAGCTGATGCTGCTGCTGCTGCAGTGGCTGTGGTGCACCCATCAGTAACGGTGCATTGCTCGTGGCGGCGGCGGCGGCCGGCTGAGGCAAACCTAGCGCAGACAACTGAGCAGCTGACAGCTGAGACGGTGCCGGTGGTGCCGGTGCCAGACTGCGAGGGTCAGGGATCAGTCCTGGTACGGCACTGGATGTAGGAGCAGGAGTCGGCTGCGATAGAACTCCGTGTGTGGCAGAACCCTGGACCGATGACATGGGTTGACGCACTGCGGCGGCATGCACTGTCGTCACAGCAACTGGAACCACGCTGCCCGCTGGCAGAGATGCACCGACCGATGTTGTGCTAACTTCCCCCGCCTGCATCACTTCGCCTGTCAGCATCTGCAGCTGGCTCGTCTTGAGTGCCACCGCCAGGCTGCCAATCGCCTCCTGCAGACTGCGCAAATGCTGCAGGTTCTGAATGGCGCTAGCGATGGCTGATAGCTGCTGCTGCTGCTGCTGCTGAATGATAGCCTGTGACTGCTGCAGCTGCTGCGTCGGCTCACCAGTTGACAGAGACGAGTGACCCGCCGATGTGCTGGCAACATCGGCGGAATTCCCCAAATATCCGAGCAGCAGCTGTAACGTATCTAACAGTTCCACTGGCCGCTGAGTGCTGACTGTTGGCGGCTGCACTGACGTATTACAAACCGATGGCTGACACGACAGCACTGACTTAGCCGCCGACTCTGCGACCGTAGTCTCCTTGACCGACTGATGCATGAGATCGAAACCTTCGACAGACTGCTGCACGGCAGAGCCAGTTAGCGATGACGCCATGCTGTCCATGCTGTCCGACCGCGAGGAGATCAGCTGGTTTTGGATCGGAACAAAGTCCAGGCTCGGTATCTCCGGCAAGTTTGACGGCGGCAGTGCTACATTGTCCACCGCTGGCGGGTCGGCGGAGATAAGCGGTCGCAGCGTGGCAGCATGGAGGGTAGGATCAAGCAGGAAGGCAGCAGTCTCGGCCGACTGTTTGCGACGTAACACCATGTTGATTGACTGGTCGCTAATGCTTACTTCGCAGTCAGATGATGCCATCGGCCGTGAGGCCTGGTCTCTGAGGCTGCTTGCACGCTGCAGCGAGACGATGCTCGGTGAACCATTTCTGTCTGTCTGTGCGGTTTCTGTCGTCAGATCCAGTGAGTTGTCCAGAACAACAGCAGAAGTGTCAGTGTTCATGACGGATGACGCAGGACCCTGCCAGCCATCAGTCACGGCGGTAAACGCATCAACAGCAGCAGGTTGGCCGACTGCCCTAGCAGCATCATCAGCACCAGACTCATTGTGCATGCTGTCAACCTGGCTGTCCACCGAGGTAGATGGCAAGACCTGCTCATTCGCCATCGTGTCTGAGGTGGTAATTACATCGACCGCCATTGTCTGCTGGGGCGGTACGTACGTAGCTGGCAACGGTGGCTGGTGCAGGCCAGCCGTTGAATAGATCACTCCAGTGGCGGACGGCGATGCAAAACTCGACCATGCGGTTCCTCCGCCGGTGCTCATGTGAGATACGACCGGGTCCAGCTGATATGTCTGAGCCATGATTGCCTGGAGCAGCTCGGATGCAGAGACGGTCTCAATGTTCTGCTGCACCTGCTGGATGTACCTCTGCAGCTCCTGCTGCTGCTTCATTTGCATTGCCTCCAACTCATGCTGATGCCTACAGTAATAAAAACACACAACCAAACTATCTTCACTACCAGCAACAGTGACTAGGGTACGGTGGTTTAACATCTTGCTCGACACATTATTGGCCATCTCAGAGACGATCCTGCAGGCAGTCACTTGCACTGGTATGGACTAAGGAAATACGAAAAAATGACGAACCATCTCCAGGCTTTTGAAACAAAATGTCCATGGAGGATATTTACAACAGGAATCAAGAATAAAGATTTAATAAAAGAATGAGCATAAGAAAAAGCATCAACATCGTGCAAAGAATGATGAAGAGGAAACAAAATTTCTCGGCAACATATGCAGGATGTAAGATGACAATGCGAAAAACAAGTTGTTTTGGCATTATGGATGGCAAAACCACGAGAGAAAGACCTAAAAAAGTGGATGGATAAGATGGTTGGCCCATGTTCTTTGCTAATCGTGCGTTAAAAAAATTTATAAAGTTTTGGATGCTTTCCTTCACCCTAGATCAAGCCATTGGACATGACGATAACAAAATAGGGAAATATAAGATAATGGAAACAGATACAGTACCTACACAAATTCACAAATTGTTAAAGCAACCACAAATCTCATCCAAGACTCAAAAATATAGTTTGACAGTACTAACTTTAACTTCAGTGAACTGTAAACTTGCTCTTCCAATGTCTGGTTCAAACTTCCAACCGAATCTTGGACTGTTGCAGCCGGCAGCTGAACAGATAAACACAAACCAAATGGTGATTACAGTATATCATACAATTACAAAATTGCTTACTGACAACACACTAAGGCAAGCCTTGATGCAGACATTCTAAACGGACTTCACCTGCCCTAAGGTAAGTGATCTAGCATGTAAGCCCAAGCTTTAAGCTCAGTGTATGGGCACTTAAGTTAAGACTAGCTATTCATCTTGTCTTAAAGAGCAAAAAAAGTAAGGAAACAAAAACCAAGAAGTAATAACTCCAGACAATATGCCTTCAAACATATGAAAAATACATATTAACTAACTGTAAAATTATGATACAAGTAAACATGTGCACTGTAAATTGTACATGTAGAGCCTACACCAGGGGTCTCAAACTCGTGGGTCACATGTGGCCCGCGAAGGCGTTATTTGCGGCCTGTGACACATTATTTGAAAGTCTAAAAATTTTAGATAAAAAATAAGTCGTTTTATTCATTTTACAGCATTTTTTCCAGTAACTAGCGAAACTACTATTTTTCTCATTTGCGTTCTCTTTAGTGGAGCCGCATGCTGATGCTGGCAGCGACCAATGCTGGCGCTGGCAACCTGGACCATTTCTCATCTCTTCAGGTGGTAGGCCTATGCGAAGTCAAGCCACGGCGCCTAAAAGATTACGCAGATGTCATTTCTGGATTACTTGCAGAGTCTGACTGATGTTTTCAAGAGTTCAATAATCTTAAACCACAGTCTGCACTCTTTGCACACTTTGTTCGATGTTGACGCAGAAAGCGTTTCCAAAGAATTCCAGATGAAGGTATTGGATTTGAAGTGTGACAAGCAGAAGCAGAAGTACACGGACGTTGGTGTTCCTGATTTCTACAAATTTCTTTCCAGAGAAAAGTATCCAAAATTAGTCTCTGCAGCCTCAGAAAAATGGCAATGTTTGGCCGTACGTACGTTTGTGAACAGTTCTTCTTATCAATGAAGATCAACAAATCCTCTTTGTGATCAAGACTCACTAACAAACATCTGAATGCAACATTGCGATTGGCCAACACCCGTCATTTCAAGACTAACGTTTGTCGCAGATGGAAAAAATCTGAAGTTCTAAACTATGCTATAAAAATAACTTCTGTCATTTGAATTAATTACTGCATTCACTGCATTATGTCACAATGCGACCCACCGACTGAGTGATAACTTGCAGTGTGGCCCGCACCCCCAAATGAGTTTGAGACCCCTGGCCTACACAGTGAAAGCAGAGTTCCAAAAATAAAATAAAAACTGTCAGTAACATGTACTGGTACATCTCTACTGACTAGCCAACTTATTAGTTAACTGATTAGAAACAGTAGTCAAATGCTTTAAGCATGAAAATATTGATGCTTAGCTAATACATCAATTGGTATGATGACAGACAAAACACTTGGTAGCCCACCTGTTGAGGTTCTGGCAATGCGGGCACTTCAGTTGTCTCACACTGATTAGATGAATCAGTTTTTGCTCCAGATGACAATGAGCCTTCCTGGGCTGGCAGACCACCACCAGAGCCTTCCGACGGACCATTACTTGCCACTGTGTCTGTGCCCTCCTTCACGTCGCTGATACGAAACCGACCTTTCTTCACAGGTGCCCTGCTGGTGGATGCCACCACAGCAGTGGGTTCCGGCAAGCTTGACGGGACAGAAACATGATTCTGCATAGACACTGCATTCTGAGGAAGATTTTGCGATACCGGTTCACTGTTGATGGCTGCCGCTTCAGAGACAGGGGGTGTCGACTCTTTCTGGCTGGTCCCTGCCAGAGGATCGTCCTTGACGGCTGAGACGGTGAACTGAAGCTTGCGTTTTAAAGGCAGATTATCTGCCGATAACGACACTGAAGATGCTGTCTGTGGTTTCTCTGCTGTGGCTGCTGCTGCTGCTGCTTCGACTGATTCACCGCTTGACTTATTAGTTACCGCAGTCACCGCTGTTCCTGCTGATGGGATGGGTTCCGCCACTCCGGAGACAAATGGAGTCGTTCTTCCGGAATATGTGGATGCTGGGGCCAATGATGACACGATGGGGAGAGTGGCACTGGTGGCTGTTGCCATGTCCAGTGGTGGTGCTAGGTTGAAGCTGGCCCCGGTAGTCTGTAGGTCAGTGGCAAATAGCGGCGAGACGACCGGTGACTGTCCAGCAGCTGGCAAAGTCTGGGCTGTCGGCTGAATCTGCTGACCAGCATACGGCATTGGAAACCATGCCATTGTACCCGGGGGTTCAAGTGGCACACTAGGGGCAGCTGGCAATTGTGCGGCAAGAGGAATCATGGGAGGTGCTGGCTTCCTCGGACCTCCATGTAACTTCTCAATCAATGCCTGCTCCAGGTTGGCCAGGTGTGGCGGACAATCAGGTCTCTTCCTGGCCGGTATGGTGGCAGCATGGACTGCAGGATAATGTGGGTCATGAGCTGCAGGGAGTCTAGGGGCAATCAGCGGCCTTGCAGCAGCACCAGCGGTAGGCAGCATCATGGAAGTTAAAGGCATGCCAGGCATAGAAGCATGCAACGGTGCTACTAGACCTGTCGGAGGTCGAATGGCCTGAGCATGGTCAAGACTCACCCCAGGTGGCAGCACTGGTTGCTGCAGATGTTCCTGATAGGACTGCACGCCAATGTGAGAAGAATCAAACGGCTCAGAGACGGGCGGCATCATTGGACCGGCTCCGTACATCATCTGAGCGGCCAGCAGAGGATTTGCGGCCACAAGGAATGGATTTAAGCCGAGTGCCGGTGTCCGTGCAGGAGCCATGAATGGCAGCGGCATCATCATCTGATTGTAGAGGGCAAGCAGGGAGACTGGCGAGTAATCAGCCGCCGGCTGCTGGGCAGGTGCCATCACGTGACCCATGCCATCGGGGGATGCAGGGGAGCCAGTAGCCACTATGTCTGCCATGAGACCAGACTGCACCGGAGCAAACCCCGACACACCGTCCAGTACACCAGGTACTGCCGATGCTGCTGCTGCTAGCTGGTACTGCTGTTGCAGTAACATGGCTGACTGTAGGTCAGGGGCGAACACTCCAGCCCCTGGAATTGCAGTTGCACCATTCACTGGCAAACCTTGGGCCACTGAGATGGGATAGACAGCTACAGGCTTCACAGGCTGCACTGGAGCTGTGGCACTCTGCTCTCCATTTGACGGCACTGGTTTGGCCTGTACTGTTGCAGCCAGTGGTGCAATGCTGGCATCTCTCGGCCCAGCGGAGGACACTGGTAGTTCGGGCATACTTGTCTGCTGGCTGGCAGCCTGCCCTGGTGTTGTACCACCAAGTTCTGGTGACAGCGATAGACCCCGATGTGCTACTGGCTGTGTGTCTGCAGCCACCGTACGTCCAACAGCCACCTGCGACGTGCTGTGTGTAGCCGAATTCAAAACAACCGCATCCAAAGATGCATCCTTTGCTGCTTCCTCAGTTTCCGTTTTGGTCTTGGTTGTCGCCGCTGCGCTGGAGGCAGTGGCTGCATCTTTGTTAGTTCCCGTGAGCTCAACCAGCTTCATCTTGAGATGCGCAAAGTCCATGACGTCGCGTGAACGCGTCCTTGTCACAGTGTTTTCCTGTGATGACAAGCCGCTCGTGCCGGCTTCCACGGAGGACTGGTTCACGGCTGTCTGGTCCGGGGGTCGCGGTGATAACACGGTGCTGCGGTCCACATCAGCAGCGGGCGTGGGTCGAGATGCTGACAACTCGCTGGTACTGGTGAGGTCATTTTTACCATCCGTGGTGTCACTGCTGCTGATATCAAGCAACTGAACTAACGGAACTTTTGCTCCGTCATCGACATTGACTGCTTGAGCATTGACGTTTGAACCAGGTGCAGGCTGAAATGATACAGCATACGTTGTAATTAGGTTTCCAACCCGGGTTAACCCGAACCCGAAAACCCGGGTAACCCGGAGTCTTTTCAAACCCGAAAACCTGGGTTTGGAGAGCTTGCAAACGGGTTTGAATTTTGACCTACATTATGTTTAATTACACGTTAAAATAACTCGGCAGAATACGCAGTGGACGCTGTCAAACTGGCTTCTCGCAGATTTATCAATAATCAATAATCTGTACCTTGCCGCCGTTGCGTTACGTTTTGTGTGCGTAGGCGGGAACCAGCCTATCTCGGCTCATAGTCGACCACCGAAATTTTTACTTACTGTTTGTTTACACCGCAGTCTGACGTGTGTGTGACGTCAGTCACGTCGTTGAGTAGAAAATCAAGAAATTAATAAAACCCGAACCCGAACCCGAGCCCGAAACCCGGGCTTAAGATTTTTGAAACTTGAAAACCCGGGTTTGGAAAAGTGCTCCGGGTTTGGAAACCCTAGTTGTAATGCACTCATGTAAGTAGGTAAGTACGTAAGTAAAACATGAATTTATACAGTGCATCAATCAGTGCTTAGATTAGTACCACGAAAAGAAAAATCTCTCTTAAGTAACTTCCAAAGACGGAGAATCGGAGATGCTGTAAACAAAATCATGCAGATATCTCAGGAGTGAATTACACGTCATCGAGCCATAGTGCCTTAATTCCATCTAACAAAATGAAAAAAGTAACACAACTGCTCACTCACTGTGCTCACACATGGTACACGTGTATTTCTAATTTGCTAAATTCACTCCACTGGCTTCTAGTGCTGATAAGAGATGCTATCAGTGTAACTGTTAAAGGCAGAAAATACTAGACGGACAACAGAGACATAGGGTCAGCAACATCTGGGTGGGAGTACGGTGAGAAAATCTAGAAGATTTTGGGTATCCGTGCAGCTTCACAGGTTAATTACCAAACTTTCATTTGCCAGATTATGTCTACAATCTATCCACATTGTGGTAATGAGGAGAACACAGGTGAACATGTACTTCTGGGGTGTCCAAAATCGGCAACAAAACGCTAGTGTTACTTCGGTGACTGCACTGAGACTGCACTGACATCATGAATGTGTTCCAAGTCAGACAAATCCTGGCTTTAGACCACCTGTAAGTTTGCAATTTGCAAGTTTGGGGCCCCTCCCATATGATGGGCTCATCATGACAACAACAACAGCAAAAGGTAGACTACCTTGCTGGTGACTACAGCAGTCAGTGCAGCGGCTTTCTCAAGTTCCTCAACATTTACAGCCGATGACAAAAGCCGAGGTTCGTCTGGACTTCCTAATGGTGTGTAATACTCCGCATCACTTGACATCTCAGCACTCCATGAGCCACCGGGCTTGCGACCGCCGTCCGCCAACACCGTCAACTGACCACCACCGCCAGCTGTAAGCATGTAAGTAAGCAAGTTTTATTCTTTCAATAGCGAGAATACGGCATCAGTCACTGAAATTCTGCTACCTGTCCCCATTGCAATGGAGCTAAAAAATGGCCAATCAGTTGATCTTCCAGTGTCCGGCACATGACCGGGCTAGAAGGGAGATATGGCCCAATCTCTAAATTACACTGAAATTCTGCTACCTGTCCCCATTGCAATGGAGCTAAAAAATGGCCAATCAGTTGATCTCCCAGTGTCCGGCACATGACCGGACTAGAAGGGAGACATGGCCCAATCTCTAAATTGCAACCGATCTACGACGCTTATGAAGTTTCCGGATAAGATAAAACACCAGACCAAATAAGCAATTTCTCTGCAACGAATTTAAAAAAAAATCTAACAGCTGCTTAATCCGGACACTTCCCAAATTGAACAGTACACAATAAAATACGGTAAAATATACAATACACTAATAAAAACGAACTACACAATAAGGGAACATGATTACTGGTAATTTACGATGCAGTACTGTAAAGAAAAAGTAAAACGTTTAGTTAAGTGACAAACAAAGATATACGGATGCCAGTCTCACTCTGAAAATAAAAGCACCATCTCTGAGTGGAGAGAAAAAATATGAATGGGAGGGTGAGACCTGGAATTGAAAAATTGTTTCTTAGCTTCGCTATGGCATAATGGAGAAGCAGATTTTGGGCTATAGCCCAAAGCGAAAACATGTGGCATACCAGCAGTCTGCTGTGATGTGCTGTCAGTGTTGTGACAAGCCACGCCGTCATGTGGTGCAGCGGCGACCGACAGTGTGATTGGTATGGGCTGCGTGGTGCCAATGCGTGTCACATCGACGCTGACACTCGTATGTGTCGCTCCGTCGACATCGACGACGTCTGACAGACCGTGTGCTATCATTCCGGTGTCATCCTCGACAGTCCCACCGGCAGCCAGCTGGTTCAGACTGTCTGGATGTTCCTTGGCATAGCGGATCACGTCGACCATCTGCTGTTTGAATGAATCCATATGTTCCTTAGTCAGACATTGCTGTTGCACCTAAACGCCAAATCAGATCAATCCACCACTCAACACTGCTTGTCCAATGCCAGAACGGATTTCAGACTGAACTTTTTGATAACAACTGCAGACTGCGACAGATGGATAGACAGACACCTCGACGATAGCTAGGATCTGCAAAGCATTACATGCTGTTGCACGAAAAAATGCAAAATAAAAACCGCATAACGCTTATATTTTCACAGATCTTTTCACCCGGTTTTCCCTGACTTTTTTCCTTTTTCCCCGACTTTTCACTGACCACTTTGAAATTCCCTGACTTTTCCAGGTTTTCCACGTTTTCCAGGTGAGTGGTCACCCTGCATGCACCGAGAGGCTCACTCACTCACTCACCAGACTGTCGGCGATGTCGTCCGTCTTGTCGACGTCTGGACTGAACTTGAAGACGACCGTCGAGTGTTTGCCAGACTCCAGCAGACATTCCACCACCTCTCCGCCATACTCCATGCGAAGGATCTTCAACCTCGGCAGCTTCTCGGACGACTTCTTGCGACGCTGCTTTGATCTGTCCACTGGCACTCGTCTCGACTTGTCCACCTCGTCCCTGTCACAAACCATAACCAGGGTTGCAAAAAAGCTCAGCCTGATGAATTTCTTTCAGTTTTTATTGAGTTTCTGTAATAAAAGTAAGACTTGACAGGTTTTGGGATTTCTAAGAGTTTTCAGTTGCTTGATTCATATGAGCTTCTGTTTGCTCCCCACAGCTAAAATAAACATCCCTGCCAGAAACAGGATCACTTCTTTCAGCACTCAGCATTTCAGCATTCTATCCAGCAGCATTGTGGGTTGAAAATTATGCTAGGTAGAAAGTTGCAATCTTCCAACAGACAGCTGTAAGCTTCTGACAGGGTGCCCAAAATTTTAATTTTGCTCTCAAATTAAATTTTGCATTTTTGGACGAAATTTTCAGACAAGAAAATTTTCTGACAATTTTTGACAGCCCAAAATTTAGGGAAAAGGCAACTGCCCCTGATCTTCGGGCCATGATGCCACTAATTATATCATTCAATTAGCACTACTGCAGATGAACACCTCCATAGAGTTGACGTTTTCTGACATGTGAACTAGTCGCAGTCCGCCTCTGCATTTCTAATGTCGTGCCACCGAAATCAATTCTCTTCAGCAGCCGATCTTCACTTGTCCTGATCCAATTCTTCCCAGGAAACTCCCTCAATGGAAGTGAAACCTTGATCAGCGCACTATCATCTTTATGGATCTTTCCCACGATTAATAAATAATTGGGCCTAGGCACAACATCTAAATCTCAGCAGCGAAAGTGTCCGCAATCAGACATGGTGTTCAGTGATCACTGTCGGTCACTGTGAAATTCTCCAACAAGTCACTGAAACATTGCAGCACTACTCCTCATGTAGAGGTTACCCACAACATGCATATTAATAATATACACTGTGTTGCAAAAAAGCATCCCCGACATTTTCGACTGTAACTTGAAAACCAATTATCAGATTTTGATAATTTTTGGTAAGAATATTCCGAATACAACTTGCCATCAAATGACCATTTAGTTTATCACCTCACCCAATGTTTGTTTCTGCAGTACCTGGGGAAAACATAACCAGCAAAATATCACTTCATTCTATTCAACATGATTACTAATTAACACAATGCGTAAAAACACATTTTGATCACATTTCTGACACTCTGACTTACATTTCATCTACTTGTCCATTTATCAACTGCCCGCAGTAAAATTGCTTGAAGTGTTGGCCCACTATGCGAATACAGGCAAGGGGATGCTTTCTCCATTCATTGACAGCAGTAATTGATAATGTTCTGCTCCAGACCAATCCAGGCTGTACCAGTCACTTCTTGCCTTCACAAACATTCCTAAACTTCATCTGGTAGACACACTGCTGCATGACAGTCAAATCTTGCAATAGACCGGCTGTTGGGGCCCACAGATTAGAATAAATGGAATTTATTGACACTTTTTTCGTTCATTTTAACATGTATTATGCTTGGTCTGCTTTTCCCAGGTAGAGCAAAAGCAGATGTTGGGTGAGGTGGAAACTGAAACACTTATTTGATAGCCAGTTGTATCAAAAATATTTCTGCCAAAAATTATTAAAATCTGCTGATCCTTATTCAAGTTTTGATCGATAATGTCGGTGATTTTTTCAAGTTTTCCACTTATTTCAACATATATTTCGCTTGACCTGCTTTCTATAGGTACTGCAAAAGCATACATTGGGTGAGGTGGGAACCTGAGCAGTCATTTGATGGCAAGTTGTGTCAGGAATATTTCTACCAAAAATTATCAAGTTGCCTAGCTTTTCCAAGTTTTCCAGACAAGTGGTCTTCTATTGTCAGATTTTGTTTAATTTGAACATTCCAAGGGCAATCCCTACACCTAAAGTGCAGCCCAACATCAAAGCATTAAAGCGTTTTCTTGCAAACTACGCTCACTAAATGCTCAAAAACACAGTGCTACTATTACAGACCCATCACGAGGGGCAGCCACTGTTGAGAGTTCGTTCAGTGATGATATGTTGTTTGCTGCAACAGTATGACTCTGGTCTGACACGGCATTTAAAGTCTCAATGTTTGAGATTGTAGCCGTCACTGCTGTAGCCGCTACCACTGGCTTTGCCTACAATGTCAAGTTGCCAAGATCCAGTGCAGGTTCATCCATCAACAACACTAGTAACAGATTTTAACAGTTAACTTTACCGAAATTAATGGTTAATTCATTACTAATTTCAAATCAATACCACAGTGGTTACTGCCTAAGAAAATGCATCAAATGCATCTTTTCGTGCAGTCAGTCAGGTCTACTTTATAATGCCACCACCGTGACATGATGCTAATAAAAAATGTAGTCCGCAAAATTTTTAAAGGATTAATATTGACCGACTGCAGCTGGTACACAACCTGGCACATGTCGTCTGTCCTACAGAGTGCACTGTCCGCGAGTGCTACCATCTTACGGCAAGAGCTGCGTTTGATTACTTTCAGCTCGCGATGCTCACCTTCAAGGCGAGGAAGCTTGGACGTCAGAGGTACATGGGCAAAATCCTACGTGAATACCAGCCTACCAGAAATTTATGCTCATCTACATCTAGTTTCGACAGTGCTAATTTTCACTGGCAGGAAACAGTGCTTTAAATTACAAGGCGGCAACATACCGGAGGATTGGCCACCATTGAACGAGATGCATCAGTAGTAGCAGGAGCAGAAGCAGAAGTTAGTTGACTGGCACTAACAGCATTGAGTGTAGGCTGTGTAGCACTAGATACCTAGACACAACAGAACAGTTCACTAGTCCACACAGTGGGAGAGTTATGGATAAGGTTAGACAGTGGCCTGACTTGTTAGAAAGATAAATATATTGCATCTTTGGCTATGGTGACGCCTGGCTATCACTGACCAAATTCGAGTGGCTTGGCGGCTCAGCGATTGGGGCGTTGGATACAAGACCAAAAGGTCCACGGGTTAATTCCCAGCTGGTGCACTACCAAGTAACAACTCTGGGCAGTGTTCTAGTGGTTAGTGTCGACTTGTAACTTAAAGGTTATTGTTCGATTCTCGCTGCTGGTCGTCTGTTGCTTAAATTTAGAGGCGCAATTATTGGCTGCCCCTCCTGTCACCACAAAGTCAACGAAGGGCACCAACTTTTGTTTCTTTGCTTTCTAATTGTGGCGTCCAATACCACTCCAGAAATAGTATAGATAACTTTTGCTACCAATAGCAACACGAATAGTGACCTATCAAGGAGTTGAAATAAATGAAAATGAAACCCTATGCAAATAAACGACTTAAGCCCAAACATTTGTGATGAATTTTCTGTACAAAAAACAGTGAAACAAATCAAAAATATTTTACAGCAAATCCACATTCCAAAAGTTGCAATAAGCTGCTATTATAAAGAAATCTTGCAAAAAATCCACCACACCCTGTGATGGAGCCTGTACTTTACCACAGTCTATCGAAGCTGTCAGAAAACCCATCTCACAGCTAACCTATGAAGCACCCCTGACGTGAGATTGAGATCAAAATGTTACCTGCCACCCAACACAGGTAAATGCACCCCACCTCAACCAAAGGCAAGAAGACCGATACTGGGGGAATGAACAAAAAAAGCCCAGCTAACTCAAGGGGAACGCGCAACAGTGGCGCATGTTTGAAAGCCCAGTAAATCAAAATCAGTCGCCAGAGGGTGCCAGACGACCGGCGGCTAATTATCTAGTGTTTTACTTGTACTCACCAAAGAGCGTGACCTGTCTCGCTCTGCCAACGCCGCATCGGCTGGAAATCGCAAATTTTCCCTACCCTCTTCTCATTCAGCACCCTCGTTTGTGGTGACCCCCTTCGAATTTATGAAAAAGCTTTACGGTTCCTGAAACTAGAGTCTCTGAGGCAGCCGATGGTGAAGATTCTGTGATCCTAGCTTGCACTGTTTTTGACTGATCCACCCATGTGATGGACAAACAGACACACAGACAGACAGACGGACAAACAGACAGAATTGCGATGGTTAAGATATGCTACAACAGTAGCTGCTGTTGCGCGTAAAAACTGAATTGAGCTTTTGGTTGATTATACAGCCTGATGATATGGTTAACCTGTCCATAGACAGTAGCCCATCCAAGCTGTAACCACATGACAGCAATCCAACCCGAGTGTCAAACTCACGACCTTTTGATTGTCAAGTTCAGTGATCATTCATATAACAATGCTCATTGCTCAGTCTTTACCTCCTGCACCGGTGGAACTCTGTCTGCAGCAGATGATGATGGCGCTGGTGCTACTGGAGCAGTGTTGACGGTCGGCTGGGACACAGCTGTCTGAGCAACATCAGCCACTGCTACACAATGACATCATCAGTATTTCACATGGTAGTGTAGCAGCACAATTAAGGTGTGGTGGTAAGCCGTGGTACCTTCAGCGCTGGTGTAAATTTCATGCTGAGCATATCAGTGAAAGAATTGTGAACAACGCTAACTTAACCATTATCATCAAACGACGATATGGTCAACCAAACAGTTCCTCCATGTTTACGGTTTAGGCCTGATGCACAACAATTCAGTACAGTATTTTTTAAATTACCAGACAACAACTAACCCTAGCTTCATGTAATATAAAGTATGCTAAAGCTGATTAGTGCAAAATTCGGCAGATCTGTGACTCAGTGTGTATAGTAAAAATACAAATGTAACAGGTCTAGCTAACAATAAGCATTTGAATGCATACAGTAGGTAAAGATAAAACACCCATAGTCAGCAGGGCTCTCTCACAGCTCTGTGTCTGTAGGGCGGTGCTCATCTCCGTTTCAAAGCCCTGAGCCGGTAGTGAGCTGAAGCTCAGCTACATAGGCGATAGGCCAGACCTCTCTCATGTACTGCTCCTACCTTCCGAGCGGTGAAGCCGGTACCAAATTATACTGCTTGGTGACAGAGGCACATGTGTGTGAACAACTTGCCTAAGGTCCGTTACCCGGCAGTGTCCTGGTGCGGAGTCAAACCTGCACCCCTGAGTGACCTCAGGATTACAAGTCCGGCACGTTACCGTTAGACTGCCACACTCATACAGGACACTGGTCAAACAGACCATTACTACAACAACAAAACTAAGTAAAAATCTTACATGTAAATTTACAATGATTAACAAAAATTCAAAGGTTAAATTTTCGATTAAAGTCACACCACTGAAACACATTACAAAGTACATAAATGACAACCATATGGCAATCGATAATCACTTTCTCCAAAGAATGTGATTCGTCAAAAAACACATTTAAACTCTACTAACGATAATATTACAATGATAATATAACGATAATATAAACCTATTGTTGACTCGATGCATTTGTGACAGCTGTAAGCTGAATAACTGATGAAGCTGACAAAAACATGTATATTTTTTGCACAATAAACACTGTTAATCTTAATCAAAACTAATCATTAAGCAACCCTCAAATTCAGAAAAGCTAAAAAATATTAAAATCATTTTAATCATAACCAGCTGTGGCTGGGGACTTGACAGTTGACATATGGCTGTGAAACAAAGGAAAACCTTGCACTGCATGAAATAATGGTCGTTAACGTTGATGTTGAGTTTTATTGACTGTATACAGGTCTTCAAGCCCGTGTTTTGATGCTGTTTCATTGCTATGATTTTTGCCATGTTTTTTGCCATTATTGCCATGATTTTCTATTGTCCCTAATCATTACTGTTAGTTACTACCAGGATGCACTACAAGTTGAGAGCAGGACCTGCGGCTGGTAACTTCGTTTGTGCTGTAGTCTGCTGCGTTGGCTGCATAGCTGCTGCTACATTCACCGATGCTATGGTCACTGTGTTAATGGTTGTCGTCTGACCAGCGACCGTCACAACCGACGCCGATGGTAAACTGGCAGGGACTGGAGCCGATGCCGCCACGGCTGCTGAGGATACTGCTGGTAAACCAATCGCCTGTGCTGATGATGATGCTGAAGCACTCTCAACCACTGACGATGTGGCAGAGCCTAACCGATAATATAAAATATTTATTAAAATGCAACCAGCAATAAATGGTTGAAAAATTACAACACCAAAGTCAGAACCATTGATCTATCATCGACAGTTATTATGGGGCCGTCCTTCCCAAAAGGAGGCCCCATCATGTGTTGATCCTGTCCGTCTGTCTGTCCCGTGCCTCCACCTAGAGGGAAAACGAAATGGCCTAGGAAGACCGAACTTGGTAGGAAGGGTCCCTGGGACACGAGCACCCCGTGGACCAATTTCAGAGTCAAAAGGTCAAAGGTCAAGGTCACCTGACTACTGACTGAACTGGACCTCGGTTTCGTGCCCTCTACCACAGGAACAAACAGACCTAAAAAGCCCCAAAACAGCACGCACATACTCAACTGCAAGGACGGCCCCATAGTGGGTGGCCCCTGAACGGCCGCACCCTCTTGTTGATTAACTCAGTGAAAAAAAACAAACACAAAGTAATGGAGTGACTGATAAAAAAAACTAAAAAAACAGGTAAGATCAAAGCTTTTAAGCTAATATAATTTAAACAGTGTTGTATACAACACTGAAAGTTTGTGTCTTCAACAGAAGCAATGATGTCTCAAGACTTGACATTTTACCAGAAAAAAACGATGGATTTGTAGCATAACAGTAGAGTGCAGACTTACTACATGGATGCATGATTGTATGGGGATAATAAACCATCCAGGTGTATAACCAGCCAGCACCAAGGGCACCTGCCTGTCTGGCTGAGGTTAAGGTGGAGCACGTTCACAGGGTGGCAGCTAACACTGTGTGATCCCATATGGGAGGTGACGCTCCATAGCTCTGTGATGGGTTTACAATAGAGCTATAACCTGTTAAGCTTGAACAAATAATGCAACACATTCACAATGCAACCTGTGGCTGTAGAAATGGCAGCAGTAGAAGCAGCAGCAGCTAGAGCAGCAGCTGGTTGCTGGGCACCTGTCGGTCGACTCTGCTGTGCTGTCGCCACCACGGCTGCATTGGGTGTCGGCAGAGATGTCGCTGACGACGTCACGCTGCCGCCGACAGGCACCGACTGTGATGGTGGGGCTTGAGACACACCAGGCGCTGGCACCACTGTGGCTGCTGTTGCCGCAGTGTGTGATGAGTCCTTCACCGCATCGGTGGGCTGCGTCTGCTGCTGCTTCGTCTCCCGGTCACGCTTCACCTGTGTCACGATCCCGATTATCTGACGAGATATCGTCTTTATGTCGGCCTCCAGCACAAACCCCGACTTCACCTGCAATACAGCCATTGATGCAGTGGATACCGTTACTACTGACGTGTGTAGATCGATGGTATAATGGTACAGCATGTTGGATTAGTTAGTGATTGCAAGGTTGTTGGTTTGACTCTCGGATGAGGCACTGTCAGGTAACAACCCAGGACAAGTTGTGTCTCTGTTCACCAAACAGTATAATTTGGTACTGGTCAAAGGGCTGTGACGCTCTGCAGCTGGGAAAATAACCGTAGGTCTGGCGTAACAGCAGCATATAACAACGGCAGCTAACTACTGTTACAAACAAAACTTACTTACTTAATTTAGCTTTAGTTCGACGTAGTTAGTGACATTGTTCTAGGAGGCCACTTTCTATCGAGACACGCTGCATAGTATAGGCTAGCCCACTGACCATTTCCTGAGCCACTTTGTCGGCATCGTCCTTCTTGATATTGTAGTCAAATTGAATTGCTTCATCCTCTTTGTGCTGGTGCTTGCGTCTCTTGGGGTCCACCACCCTCAGCCACAGCTGTATCACATCTCGACTCAAGTCCTTGGCCTCATCCTTGCTCGCCAGTTCGACCTTGATTCCAGTGTCCTCCAGAAAGAAGTCGTGCTGCAGCAGAACCTTCACCGTGTACCTGAAACAGCCACATCAGACTTGCACTTAATAAATTATGTAAATACATTGATATACGACCATTTGTTTGATTATCGTTGATGTTTCGGCAACTGCTGCTGCCTTCTTCCGAATGACTCTTCGACAACTGTTGCAGGAGCCAAATTAGATTGCTAAATTAAAAGCTCTGTTATCGATGAACTTACATAACTTATTAAGTTACTGTTTCAACGCGAGTCTATTTAAAGACATTGGACTTTCACATTTTCGGGTGTTTATAATGTGTCCTGCATTATAAACATGTGTGTGGGACGTGCTCAGGAAATTACTTACTTCCTTATTTATTCACATCCTTACTTGTATAGCAAGCAATCGTATCTTAACAATGCTAGTGAAGGTCAGACACATGAATATCCTCAGAAACAACATGCAAAAGATGGCGTTTGCCTGACAAGGCAGAAATGATGATGCAAACTTTATTCCTTATCCAAGTAAACGCGGTTACTTTTTATGGACAATAGCAGAATGCAACGCACATGCCATTGTCTAGGCATCCGTAAGTCCGTCCGTCTGTCACACTCGTGATCTGTATCAAAACGATGCAAGCTAGGATCATGAAATCTTCACTATGGGCTGCCCAAGGACTCGTTTTTTGTGACAAAATTTTGCGCTCCTGTGTAAAAGTTCCCCTCGAATGAAGGCATCAGAGGAGTACCCCCTAAAAAGATGTAATTTTGCCATTATTGGCTCGTCTAGTGTAAAAATGGTTGCAAATAGGTAGAGAGAGATATGTTGCTTATCATAACAAGCACTGGTCACGAGCTTTTGAGTTTTATCAACATTGATGAGCTTGAACGACCTTGAACGCCCCAAATTAGGGGTTTTCGTGAATTTTTTTGTGATTTTGGGCTGCAACACACATTTCAAGAGTGAATTGTGCCACAGTGGCTAAAGATAGACCCAGACGACCCGCATAGGAAATTTTCAGCATTAAATGTAGATTTTAGCAGTCTAAGTACCAACCCACTAAGATCAAGGAGGCCCGCTCATGCAAGCGTCAAAGAGGGGTAGCCGACTAAAAAGTGGTTATTTTACTGCTATTAGCGTGAAAAACAGTTGCAGGCTTATCATAACAAGCACTGGCGATGGACTTTTTAGATTTATTAACATCGATGACCTTGAACGACCTTGAGCCCCCAAAAAGAGGTTTTTAGTGAATTTTTCACAATTTTTAGCTGCAGTGCACATTTTTCAGAGTGAATTGCGATGAAATGGCTGTGCAGGCCTATGAAATTTTTAGCATAGAACATCTATTTTTTAACAATCTAAATTTTGATCGTTTAAATTAAAGAAGTCTTCCATACGGAGGCCTTAAATTTGGGTATTATTTCATTGCATGCTGTACACGATTGCCCAGGTGGCAGGACCGCTGCTATCGCGCGTCACGTGAGCTTTGCTCAAATTACTTGTCTTAATTGCCTCAGCATCCATAAAAATACAACGAGAACCTGATGGCTTATGTTTTGGCCAACTGTACTTAAGTAACGGTTGAGCTGTTGTCGTGGTTGTCATCTGTCTGTCTTCTGTTGGTAACGGACGTACTGTGGCTACTGGGTAGGGCGTAGGGGAACAGTTTTTACACAAATAATTAGCCATGGCTGTTAAACTTGGGTATGCAAAATTCCAGCCATCTATTCCAGGAGGAACATAATCAAATTGGGGGTTGAATAGACGGGAGGTAAAAAAATATGCGTTTTCCAACAGAAAACTGGCCATATCTCAGAAACGGTCAGAGATGGGGCCTAGGTTACTAATAATCACTTATAGGAAGTGGCACACGTCCTGTCAGATTAGAAGGAAATCATTGACCTTTGATGACCTTAAAGGTCACTGAGGACCAGTACGGTAGGCTATTGTAGCGATAGCTGGGCTTCCTGTCACACTGTGCAGTTACGCAACAAAATCTAAGCTAGCATTAAAATAGTTTACCTCTCTTTTATCTTCGTCTTTGTACAACCATCAATGATCTCTTTCACTTCGTGGTTTTCTACCTTTTCAAAGGCTTCGGGTCGAACACCCTATTTTCACAAACAAATTGAACAACACATTTTGAGAAAGTTTTATCTTACTGGCCATAACACTGACAGCAGATCATGGTAAATTCACAATTGAAGCAATTAACTTACAGCAACCTTATACTATCTCTTATATCTACTTAATGTCTTGTAGTCTACGCGGCAGTTACATGGGCCAAGCAATACATGGATCCACAAAAATAAACATCTGTTCATGTTTCGGCATTCATCACATCTATGACAATATGTTCACAGCAAACAGAAATCATTCTCGGGAATGCAACAACGGCTTCTAATATGTTAACATTTGATGAACTTGTTGGTTAATGTTTCAATGCATAAGTTAACTCACAAGTCTTGTTACATACCGATGTGACCCTGCGATAAATCTGAGCAGCATTCGAACACTCCTTGTAAGGGTACTCAGCTGTCGCCATCTCCAGCATGCACATGCCGAACGCATACACATCAACGCCCTCGTCATAGTGCTCTTCATACATCTCTGGCGCCATGAACTCAGGTGTACCTGTACGACAGAAAGACACAGATTATTAATCACCTTACTTGCATCCATATTTTAGCTCAAACTTAGCGTTTGACAGGGGTGTCATGCCGAGGGAGGAGGGGGGCAGAAAGGCAATTGCCCCACCGCCTAAATTTTGGGCTCAGAAAATTGTCAAAAAATCGTCTTGTTGGAAAAATGTCCATCCAAAAATGCAAAATTTGGGGGTGAAAAAAAACCATTTTGGGAAATTAAGAGCACCACTGAAATTTTGAGTACTCAGTTGGAAATTTGCAGTGCCTGTCAAAAAACTGCAACTTTCTGCCCCGCCTACTTTTTAAGAAATGACGCTCTGGCATTAGACCAAACACACCAAATTCAGTCTCAATGATAGACGACTTACTGTTTGCAGTACCATTACAAATAATGCTGTAAATTAAATGCAGCAATAATAACAAAAGTAAATACTGTGATAACTTCACTCATAACCTAAGCTGCACTGTAACATGTCACTTGCATGCACGCTGTGTAATTCCAGTTGAATTAGCAACTGGAAGTGCAAGGAAATTGTTTACTTGTTTCCCATACACTTCTAATTATTTTTTCATCATAACATGAAATCTCGAGTCTGAGAAGACTTCAGTCTAAACTCAACTCTACTTAAAACCAAACTGATGAGTTCAGTAAACAAAAAATTTGAGCTAATGCTCACGAGGTGCGTGAAAGCATAGCAGTTCTGGTTCAGTAGTTTAGCTGAAAATTGGGGTGTTCATGCTAAGTTAATATACAAATACCAAATTCTCTACCTAGATCACATAACGATAGTTCCGTACGTGGTGCCACGTTGTGAATGATACAGACTTGTGTCGCAGCCCGAAATCACCAAAAAATCCATAAAACCCCCTATTTTGGCATTCAAGGTCACTGAATTTGGCGCCAATCGAGAGCCAGCATATGACTTCCTATTAGTGATTAATAGTAACCTAGGCCCTATCTCGCACCGTTACTGAGATACAGTGACTTATTGGCCAAAAATCGCAAACTTTGCCCACCCCCCTGTCATTTAGTGAGATCGTTCAGGGTGACCCCCTTCAAATTTATGGAAAAGCTTTACGGTTCCTAAACCAGAGTCTTCCAGGCAGGCGACGGTGAAGATTTGGTGATTCTAGCTTGCACCATTTTTGACTGATCCACCCATGTGATGAACGGACAGACAGTCAGACAGACGGACAGAATTGCGATGGCTAAGATGCGCTGAAAGCAGTAGCTGCTTTCTCGCATAAAAATTCAATCTTATATGACCTGCTTTATACTAGTCTTAGCAAAATTTCACCTTGTGTATTTCATCAGAGTTTAAAGCAGCACTGAACATGCAGAATGGCATGAACAAAGCGACAAAAATGCACTGAACTGAACCAAAATCTCAACTGGGTTTAGTTGCATTGTACAAACTGTACAAAACAAGCAAATTGGCAGTTCAGCTTAAAAATGTTTGCTCTGTACACGCCATTAGAGACAAAGCCGCGCTGCTGCAGAACATACCGATGACACTCTTGGCAAAAGACTTGTTCTTGAGCGTCGCCAGGCCGAGGTCGCCGATCTTGACCGATCCCGTGGTACCAGTGATGAAGATGTTGTCACACTTGAGATCGCGATGAATCACCGGTGGCGTCCGACTGTGTAGGAACAACAAACCCTTGAGGATCTGCCGACACCAGTTCTTGAGCACCTTCAGGTTTATCTTCTTGAACCGCTTTATGTACCTACATAAACAACACAGCTGCAAAAAAAATTCAACATGCCCACTATTATAACATACACTTTCCAAGAAAACCAGATGTTTGCTGGTTTCCCACTGCCTACTGCGACACTGCTGGTTCGACTCTCGCCCGACTCTTGTCCGGTGCACTGACAGGTAATGACTTTGGGCAAGTTCTTCACACACCTGTGGCAGTGCCTCTGTTCTGCGGCTGGAAAGGTAGGACCCTAACGTAGGTCTGGTGTTGCATTGGCGATGCGTCGCGGACTCAGGTGGTCTATCCACCTACTGGCTCAACGGCATCATAGAAAGACATTGAACATCCTGCCTATGCCCCTTCTCGGGTATGGCACCTGGCATTTTTACCTTACCATGGATTCTGGTTCTCCAATTCTGTCCTGATCTAAATCTTTCCTAAGTAAGTAAATTAAATAAGTAAGCATAGAGTGAACAAAAGAAAATGAGCTGCAGCAGCACTGCACACTTTGTAGATCTACTATAAAAAGTCTGCCAGAAAAACTACAATAGACAATGACGGTAGACTGTATCTGCATAGTTAAATACCTGTTAAGTACTCGGTTTCATGTAAAAATATGCATCTAGCTACCAAACAAGCTGACCTAGACAAGAAATCTGAGCTAATGCTCATGAGACGTGCGAGAGCCTATAGCAGTTCCTGTTCGCAGGTAATCTTGGTCTACCTCTGTCGAGCCGCGTTGGTTTTTAGTCAGCTCGTCGGCCGGGGTGCGTATGTCGCTTGCGTGAGAACAGGTCGACAAACACCAAGACAGAGTTACCATAGGCCTAGCTAATACGCGCTATAGCTACCTAGGTATGCTAGCTCTCGCACGTAAAAAGTTATGTGGTAAAAGTATGCCTATTATAAAAGCACTGCCGATGAAACTACATGAACGCCGCAAGAAGTAAAACATAATAAGAACGTCAACGTTTTCATGCAGCTGAGGAAGACTTCATCTTTGGAGACGTGTTTTGCAAATGCAGGCTCAAAAGTTTGAAACCTTTGTGCATGAAACATTTGCTTTGAACAAGATAAACGACAAGGACTGCAGCATGAGAACAGAAGACTGTTGCATTAAGCCGTTGCGTTCAACGGTGTACTTGGTGAAAATAAGATGTGGGCGAACGCTGGTGACAGAGGATCAGCGCTGCAGATGCGCAGAATGTTAATGAAGGAGCCAGACTGATCAGTTTTATCCCACTGTGCCGACACATTCTTAAGGTCGACATCATACGCCACAGACCGGCACATGGCACAATGTGGGAGTCGACACGAACGCGGCGGACGACACAGTGCCGACTAGACCAGCGTCAATCGATGAAGCAAGGACGGGCCGCTTCATAAAAATAATCAGAGATAATAGGAAGTTGGAAGAACAGAGAAACGGACAGAGAGGCACAGCGTCGGAACGCCGACTTTGCCGGTACATATCCTAAGGCACAGTACACATTTACACAGTACATGTGTACACATGTACACAGTACACGACCGGTAGCGGTTTGGCTACGAAGTTAATCAACGCCAGACTTGGATGGGTGACCGTCTGCAGGCGGGTAAACAATCTCGGTATGTAACCAGCCACCCAGGTCAACTCAGCCTGGCCATCCCTCCGTGGGTAGGCGCAATTAGTACCGGCGAAAGCTGGGACGTAAACAGGCACACCGCGCGATGCACTAGTCCCATATCCGTAGTCTCGCAGTGTAGACTGGTGTCTGACTGAGGTCCGGCGGCCGTGAAGACTGAGGAAACGAATATCAGCGCCGAACTACGGACCTTATGGGTCGGGAAAGACATATCAACATCAACGACTTCAACTTCTGACGACTATATACTAGCCAAATCGGTGGGCTCAGCTATACCGATTTGGTCCAAATCGGGGGGTTGCAGTACAATGATTCAGTTGCAGCGTCGGGCCGGCGCTATGACGCGGCCGTCCTATAACAGGCCAAATTACTGACTTTGCCTGTCCGTCCATACGTCCGTCTGTCCCTCACGGGCTTTTCACTCGAAAAGTCGGTGACTTGTATAAAACTGTATATCTATGGGATCTCTGGCATAAAGTATGAGGCCGATAGAGACGGCGACAAGAAAAATTTTGTGAGACCGAAATTAGAAGAAGGCCAAAGAGCAAAAACTTAGAACAGGGCCAACAACTACGAGAGAACGAAACTGGTAAAAAGAGTGAATTTGATTTTCCACACAAATTGATTTCCATCTTGAAAACAAGTCACACTTGAGGTAAACCAATGCCGTAGAAGATTTTAACTAACTAACTGCCGAATAATTCAGCAGCAGCCAGCACTCTACGCTGGATGAGTACAAGTGCCTCAAGACTGCAAACTGTCTGACATTCTACAGCCATTACGTTTCAACGTTCGTCAGAAAATACCGGCAACCTATGCACTATACTGAGGCCACGACATCATAGATCCATGACACTTAAGAACGAGGCCACAGCATCATGAGGCCGAAGACGAAAACGAAGCCTTAAAATTTGGCCTCCATACCACGCTGGCATCCAGAACTGTAGACGCCCAGTCTATTAGTCAACGGCCAGTCATCAGGCCTACGGTCCATCAGTTGGTCAGAAGTATGCAGGGTTGCAGGCCCAGACAGACAGACAGACAGACAGATCATTCAGCGCTGTAGCAACTTTAGCAACTTACATGCAACAAACAAATCTTGAAATGCACAGAGCCGTGACGCAGCATACATTCCAAGCACGCATCGCTTCAATCGTTCCGTCCAGAGGCGAATTCAAAGGGACAGGGGCGAAATTCAGCATTCTGAATACTAAATGTAGCCTCAGACCAATTGGCCCTATTGCAGAAAAGAGAACATGAAACAGACGGCTCAGTCTTACTGCGCCTTTCTATACGCATAGCGTCAGTAGGCCAATATGAGCAATAATTGTGCATTCAAAAGAGCTGACAGAGCCATGTAGGTCTCTATCGACCGAATCGAGCATAGTACTCTGGAGGACACTTCCAGATACACCACAGGTCATATCAACAACCTGTTGCATGCCCCGCCCCACAGATCGATACAAAAGCACCCACGACGCGTCACAAGCACAGATAATCAACAGCTGCTCACGGACATGCATATATTGCATACATACAGCTGAACCCAATACCTGACTCTGTCTGTCTCCTGAGCTTACTACAATGTCGTGGCTAGAATATCTATACTATACAGTAGAGGACCGAGACAGTGCTTGAAAATCGCTAGGGAAGAAAACAGCCAGTTCGGTTTAACACGGTAACAGAAGGCCCGCTAGTTTATCACCCAGACACTCTGTATAGTTTGTCAAATAAATTCGCTAGTGGTCAACGCAGTGAACGATATTGTGGTGGCGTACGTGGTGTCAACGTAGTTGCCCTACGACGAGCCAGGTTAGTACCTGAATGAACAAGTGTCTTTGAACGGGTATACTTCTCGGTTTATAAGATCAACTCAGCCTAGCCATCCCACGGTGGATAGGTGCAGCGAAAGCTTGGGCGCAAACGGGCACATTGCGCCATGCACTAGCTCGGTATCCGCGGCCTTGCAGTGTAAACTGGTGTCTCGAACACAAGAGCCAAAGACAACATATCTATAAGACAACGAACATTCATGCACACAAGCAGAAAATGCAATGCAGAGTCATAAAAGAACAGAGGAATCAATACATCAATATTCATGACTGTGGCATCTGGCCTGCAGACTGACACAGTTCCCACAGCCTAGAGTAGTAGCAGGAGGTACTCTTCGGCTCAGTACATCGCAGCAGTAGTACTAAGTCATACCTCGCAGCATAAGATATAAGCTGGTAACAGCACTACTGATGACGGAATAAAAGCGTCCAACCGCCAAGGACGCCCAGCACTAGACGTACTGTATGTAGCCTGCTGCATATAGGCCTATAGGTTATTGTGTTACTAGGGGCATTTACAGAGAACTTCTGTCAATGCTTAGCGGGATATCTGCCGGCCGCAAATATAACGCCTCAATGCCGGATATACGGCCCATCATCGCTAGAATAGACGCAGGAAACGCACCGCAAACTGCTATATATAGCCATAGCGCGATCTATGAAGGAAGAATCGGAATGGGTGGAGGTGCTGCTGAGACAGACATACACCACAAATCAGCTTTTTACGCGGCCATCCGCGGCATGAACACGCCGCGTTACGAGGTCCTCGAAAATGAAGGTGTGCAAAAAAATATTGGCCGCGGGCGAGTACGAGTAGGTATGACTAATTACAGCTAAACGGACGACCGCATATCATGTCGGCAATGGGATGACATCTTTGCTGGTTCATAACATAGATGTGATAAACGTTTACAACGTTTACAAAAAAATCTTTGTAAACGCGTTTATTATTCTGTCAACGTTTATCTCAGTAAAAATCACATGAGCGAAACGAAGCAAAATTATGATGGGAAGCCTAGCTATAGTGCATTGCGTTCGATCACTGATAGAGTTCATTGGGTCACGGTGCTAGTGACGGTAAACAGGACAACTCAACTTAGATTTCACGTAGCTATAAGATTAAAGTGAGTGAATTCTGGGCACTTTTGTAAAACGGTTGTCACAGAACTGGAGTAAGACATTCTTTGACAATGAAAAAAATTTTACTCGAATTTGGAATTATCCAAATAATAGGCCTAATATTCAAACTTACGCTCTGTGTACGTTTACTTTTAGTTTACAAACGTTTACAATCTTTTTCCTAATAAACGCGTTTATTAACGTTTATTATAATTT